>Ga0154657_1169_pt1 | contig 13529 bp, 13 predicted proteins | sample Rifle2008BG13ft_FD_116086 | JGI IMG/M metagenome (GOLD analysis project Ga0154657, IMG submission 116086) | Nitrospirae bacterium RBG_13_39_12 | reverse complement strand
AGCTCTTGGGTTTCACCTTGAGGATAACTCTATCCCCTTCCACATCAACAATCAGCTCGTCTCCCTCTGATATGCCAACTGTGTCTCTTATCTTTTTCGGAATAACGATCTGGCTCTTTTTGCTCACTCTTGTAGTAATTAACACTCTACCCTCCTACTCATAATTTTATAGTAGGAATTATACTATATTAGTAGGAATAAATCAAATGTGCCTTACAAAATGCCTTTTTTAACCAGGCAGGAGGGCTTCTTGATATTCATCCCATAATTTCTGTTTGGATATTCCCATATCAATGAAGTCCCACGGCAGGATTTCATTAAATTCTTTTTTTCTGAAAATATAGAAATCCTTGTCAATCCCTGCTGCCTCTGCTGCCTTCATCCATTCCTGAATTCCTGACATCGCTTCAATGATTTCTGATACTCTTCTGTCTCCCATAGAAAATACCCCCTGCATGTATGCAAACTTGGGAACATCGTGGAATACCTTAATACCCTTTATTGACAGCAGACCTTTCTTAATCACTTTTAATCTCTCTTTAATTTCAAAAGGCTTCTCCATAGAGTGCCACTGGAAAGGTGTAAATGGTTTTGGAACAAAAGTACTGATGCTCAGTGTTATATTGCCTTTAGCAGTAATATCCCTTATCTTTTTAACAAGATCAACTATACCTTTTATATCTTCTCTTGTTTCCGTGGGAAGGCCTACCATGAAATAAAGCCTGAGGGTCTCTATCCCTTCAGCAAATAAAAGTTCCGAGGTCTCCAGTATATCCTCCTCTGTAATTCTTTTATTAATAACTTTTCTCAAACGTACCGTACCTGCCTCAGGTGCAATAGAAACGCTTCTGTGCCCTTTCATTAGACTTACCAATTCAGCGCTCTTCGCGCTTGCCCTTAGTGATGTAATAGAAAAATATACTCCAGGGATTTTTAGTACATCTTTTACGTATGGATAGTCTGAAAGTGAGGGACCGATAAGACCTATTCTTTTTGTGCCGGACAGCGCCATCTGAATCTCATTCTTAACAGCCTGCAAATTTTTCTTCCTCGGAGGATTGTAAATTTTACATGCAACGCAAAACCTGCAATTCCAGGGACATCCTCTCATCGCTTCAATTAAAACCATTTCAGTGAATTCTGTCTCAGATGTAATGATTGATGTTCTGATTTTTGATTCAGATATATCTTTAAGGTGCCGTTTTTTGATATTTTCCGGCGCGTCTTCTGTTTTACGCCTTTCTACAATTTTTCCTTCGGCATCATAAGATAGACTGTAAAAACATGGGATATAAAGACCTTTTATATTTAAAGAATTATTAAAGACTTCTGCCCTGTTCCCAGAGGATTTATAGCAATTAAGGAACTCAGCCAGCATTTCATCAGCTTCACCTATAAAAATTATATCAAAAAAATCTGCAACAGGTTCCGGATTGAAAAAAGCGCAAACACCCCCCATTATGATCAACGGATACCCGTAGTCCCTGCCTGAACTTCTTAAAGGAAGACCGGATAACTCAAAAATTTTCGCTATATTAGGATAATCATTTTCGAAAGAAACTGAAAAAGCCACAATATCAAAACGATCAAGAGGTCTCTTTGATTCCATTGAAAAAAGCTTTGTATGCGTCCTGACATACTCACCAACGTCCTTATCTTCAGGTAAAAAGACTCTCTCACAAACAACATCCCTCATATTGTTCAGAAAGCCGTAAATCCCCTGAAAGCCGAGGTTGGACATCCCAACATGGTATGTATTCGGATAAACAAGGGCAATATTAACCCTTCCCCCCGGATCCTTATGAACAGTACCTTTTTCTTTAGATAACAAAGAATCTATTTTTTCTTTAAGTCTGCGGCTCACATCATCACCAACACACTCAACATGGCTATTGACCATATTATGTCGATCGGGAGTTGCAGTTCGCATGAAGAATCTAAAAGCAGGTCTGTCCTGGGAGGGAACTCATCGTCCTTAAGCCATAAAATAAGGGTAACAGGTATCCTGGGCATTGGAAGAAGGTTAAATGAGGCATCACCATAATTAGATACGTCTGAGCAGAGCTCTGTCCCTTTTCTAATAAAAGCTTTTTTATCATCCCCGTATTTTTTTGCCAGGCTTTCTAAAGGAAGGATATGGCTTCCTCTAAAAAACATTTCTCCACCTTTAATATCGAAAGGTTTTACAAGTCTTCCTGTAAGAGGAAGATCTTTTGCGTTAATAAGGTACCAGAGACACGAGTGAATAAAAAAATACCCGTATTTTTTAATAATGGTTTCTCCTTGACTAGTAGGACTTCTGATAATTTTTTCTTTAGGTATAACAGAAAAATCGATGCAGAATGACTTTAAAATATAACATTTGTTTTTTTCATCAAATGTTACAGAGGCATTCCTGCAAACATCGGCAGGTTCAATTTTTTCCAGTATTTCCCATGCTTTTTCTTCTCCAGAGGATATCATAGTACATTTTATTATAACCAATTGTTCTATAATTCAGGATTTAAAGAAATCACAATTTTAGATCTTAATTTTTTCAGATATACTAAGTATATGAAGTGTAAACAATGTAACGGCGAAATAAGACTTATTCTGGGCTGCAGATCTGTCACTTTGAACTGCTTGAAATGTGGCACAACATTCCCTTTAAAAGATTATATCGATGAAATGGATGATGAGATGTGGGAACAAATCCTGCTTCGTCCCTGTAATAGAGTTTAATTAAGCCTGCCATCTTGTCTTAGTTTATTTACTATCTCCTGTATTTCTGGCAATGCCTCAAGTGCTGCCTTTTCTCCCTCGAGTGCTGCCTTTTCTCCCTCGAGTGTTGCCTCATGCCTCTTTGAAAAATCAGCATTCTCTATATAGCCAACTTTTGGTTGTATCACAATATCTGCTTTTGAAAGCTGAATGGCTGAAAGTTTTGAATACATTATATTTATTGACTGAAGTATTGTCTCAATTGTCCCTTTTGGGACAGATGAATCAACATCACTTGATATATCTACGGCTATGACTACATCGGCCCCAAGCCTTCTTGCAGCCTCTACAGCTACAGGGCTTACAACCCCGCCGTCAACATACACTTTTCCTGAAATATTCGCGGGCCTGAAAATTCCCGGGATCGAGCAGCTTGCCCTAACAGCAGCACCTGTATTGCCATTTCCAAATACAATTTCTCTGCCACTCTTAATATCGGTTGCAACAGCATAAAAAGGAATCTTCAACTTTTCCATCGGCGTTTTTTTCAGCATACGATTTATAAATCCTTCAAGCCTTTCTCCTTTTATGAAACCGTTATCGGGGATTGTTAAGTCAATAATATCATCTTTTTCTATGGCGAAGGACAGCTTCTGAAGTTCAAATGCATTATATCCATAGGCATAAAGAGAACCGACAAAACTACCTGCACTTGTGCCGATTATCATATGTAAGGGGATTTTATTAGATTCGAGTATTTTTAGCACTCCTATATGTGCAAATCCTTTAGATGATCCTGCTCCAAGAACTATGGCAATTTTAGCTGGTTTCGGAGGTGGCTGAATCTCCCTCGGAGCACAGGAGAGAATAAAGATAATAACGAGCAAAGATACTAAGAAATTTGATGCCTTTTTCATACAGCCCTCAACATTAAATAGTTTGATATAAAAATACTCTTTACGTAGCATATTTGTCAAAATCGGACTTCTTAGAATTTCCGAGTTTGCAATTTCATGTTACAATTAAATCCCATGAACATTGTTATTGCAAAAGGTCTGACAAAGAATTATGGTTCTTTGAAGGCGGTAGATAATATTTATTTTGAGATATCAAAAGGCGAATGTTTCGGCTTTCTCGGGCCAAATGGAGCCGGGAAGACAACCGTAATGCGCATTATTTATTGTTTTATGCCGCCAACCTCCGGAGAGGTCAAGGTATTTGATACGGATGTTAATCAGGATCCAAGTCATATTAAGGCGCGAATAGGTGTCATGCCGCAGGATGACAATCTCGACCCTGATTTAACAGTGTTCGAAAACCTTATTGTCTACGCAAGGTATTTTGATATAAAGAAAAAAGATTCAGAGCCTCTTGCACGAGAACTTCTTGAATTCGTGGGGATAGCTGAAAAAACCCATGTGAAGATAGGCGACCTGTCAGGGGGTATGAAACGCAGGCTTGTCCTTGCAAGGTCACTGATCAATAATCCTGAGTTATTGATACTCGACGAGCCAACAACAGGCCTTGACCCCCACAGCAGACATACTGTCTGGGAAAAACTGCACTATCTAAAATCTATAAATACAACGCTCATCCTCACAACACATTATATGGAAGAGGCAGAAAAACTCTGTGACAGGGTAGCCATAATGGACTCTGGAAATATTTTAACGATTGATTCTCCATCGAGCCTTATGAATATTCACGGCGGGAATCTGGAGGATGTTTATTTGAAGCTGACAGGGAAAGCATTGAGGGAATAAGAAATTATGAAAACAAAACGTGCCTTCAGGGTGTGGCAAAGACATTTTACTGTATATACAAAACTATACAAATCAAGTTTAGCTTTAAACTTTGTTGAGCCTGTTCTCTATCTTGTAGCTTTAGGGTTCGGTCTTGGTGCTTTTGTAAAGGAGATAAACGGAGTTCCTTACATCAATTTCATAGCGCCGGGTATCATTGCATCTTCTTCCATGTTTGCTGCGACATATGAGTGTACATATGGAACATATGTCAGAATGTTTTATCAGAAAACGTTTGATGCAATCCTTGCGACACCTATAAACATCGACGACCTCATAGCAGGTGAACTAATGTGGGGTGCCACAAAGAGTCTTCTTTACGGGACAATAATAATTATTGTTATTTCTTTTTTCGGTTTCGTAAATTCCCCTATGATAATTCTTGCCATCCCTCTCCTTTTTATAACCGGTATAATATTTGCCGAGATATCTGTTATTTTTGCAGCAATCGTACCCGGTATTGATTCTTTCAATTATTTTTATACAATCCTGATGACTCCGATGTTCCTCTTTTCGGGTATTTTCTTCCCCCTTGAAACCCTTCCTCCAGTTGTCTCAAAAATTGCATTTTTCACTCCCTTATATCATTTAGTCAATATCTGCAGGGCTTTTTCATCAGGGGAGTTAGGTCTTATTAAGTGGGATATTCTCTGGGTCTTTGTTGCTGCTATCCTGCTAGCTCCCTACACATTCAGGCTTATGAGAAGACGGATAGTGAAATGATTCTGACTCTTACTCGCTCCTGCTATTCATGCTCCACCTGCTTATCTTCAGTTTTAAAAAACATTAATCCAAATAATGCAATTGAAAAGTGTCCCGATATCTGTCGGGATTGATAGCTTTTCGCCTCGGCGTCTCCTCGGCGACCCGCCTGAGTACTGAAGTGTACCCTTAACTAATGGTATAGAGAATATTTTTATCAATAGAACAAATAAAGATAATCTCAAAATTCTTCTGCTTTCGTTCCTGAAACAGTAATTGTTGATGGAGCTTTCAATTTTAAGAATTCAGTGAGGCTCTTTTATTCTTTTTAATTTAGAGGTCTAAATCCTCGATGATACTATGAGTACCCGCTTTCCTCTTTTGCTTCTTAGACTTTTTTCCTTTTTCGATCGTTTGCTGAAATTTTATTTTCTTTTTAGATTTGACGTTCCCTGGTTTAGTCGCGCCCTTATCCAAAATCTTATGCTTAAACTCACCATAAATGCTTCTCACAAAAGATTCGCTTCCCTCAACCTCCAAAAGGCCATGCAGAATGTCAATCTTCAATCTCGTATTCATATCATTATTCTCCTTTATAGTTTTTCTAATGCCATATTTTTACTAAATTGTTTAAGACACACTATTTTGTCTTACCTCCCATCAGATATTATAGAATAACTACAGATATTGCTTTCTGTTTAAAATCTACACTTTTTATAAAATATTTTCAATCTATACTACTGTAATAACTAATCCCGGAATATAGTGATTAATTTTCTATAAGAAATTAGCTATCTGAAAATAGATTAACCCAAAATGAAATTCACGGTAGGCATATGTGTAGCAAAAGCTCTTGAGCAGCACCTTTGTGAGCGGTTTAATGACTCAGATAACGTGCACGTTTTCATTCATATCGTTTAAATAACCATGCATGCGCAAATTCTGCATTCAAGAGATTTTGATGCATATGTGCCTACCAGCTTTAAAATCTAACTGCATTATCCGGGTTAACGAGTACGTGGTCAAAACAAGGAACCACGTTTCAAGAAAATAATAAAACTAAAATTAACTCTTGTGCTTCCCTATTATCTTCAACAGCTCGTCATAAGATACTGTTTTGACCTTAAACTTCTGTGCCTTCTGGAGTTTCGAGCCAGGATTTTCTCCTACAACAACATAATCAGTGCTCTTTGAGACTGAATAGGATGCATGGCCGCCAAGGCTTTCAATAAGCTTCTCTACCTCATCCCTTGGTTTGGGCAGTGTCCCTGTAATGACAAATGTGAGACCGTCGAGAGGCTTCTTCCCTCTACCTTTGCCCTCAAAATCCGGGTTTGTTATCTTAATACCATGTTTTTCTATGAGATCAACAAGTGCTTTAAGATTTTTTTGATCATCGAAAAAGTCAGATACTGAGGTTGCAATCTTTTCACCCATCTGCTTAATCTGCATAATTCTTTCAGGGCTTATTTTGTAAAGGTCTTCAATTTTCTCAAAATTCTTTGCAAGAAGTTTTGATGCATACTCGCCGACGTGCAGAATACCCAGTGCAAAGAGGAATCGAGCGAGCGTAGTGCTTTTGCTTTTTTCAATTGCTTCCACAAGATTCTGGGCTGATTTTTCAGCAAATCTTGGTAAATTAAGTAGCTCCTCCTTTTTCAGTTTATAGATATCCACAAAATTGTGTATAAGTCCATTGGAATAGAAAAGCTCAACGTTCTTTTCCCCGAGTCCTTCTATATCCATTGCACCTCTTGATGCAAAGTGTTTAATTCTCTCCTGGACCTGTGCCGGACAGTTCAACCCGATACATCTTACAGCCACTTCGCCCTCTTCCCGTACCACTGTTGACCTGCAGACAGGACATTTCTCAGGGACATGAAATGGCTCCTCCTTTCCTGTCCTCTTGTCTTTTATTACAGATAACACATGCGGGATTACATCACCGGCCCTTTCAACAACTACTGTGTCTCCTATTCTTATATCCTTTCTTTCCATCTCATCCCAATTATGTAAAGTAGAGCGGGATACAGTTACACCCCCGATTCTTACCGGCTCAAAAATAGCAAATGGAGTTATCACTCCGGTCCTACCGACACTCCCCTGAATATCTTTTATTTTCGTAATCCCCTGATGAGCGGGGAATTTATATGCAATAGCCCAGCGCGGCTCCCGCGTCTTCATTCCCAGGAGACGCTGCAGTCCAAAATCATTCACCTTAACCACAGCGCCATCGGTTTCAAAAGTAAAACTCTTTCGTTTTTCCTCTATATCTTTGACAAACTTTAAAACCTTATCAATTCCTTTCACATTTTTTACAACAGCAGGCACAGGAAATCTCGCCTTCTCAAGCCATTTGATAAACTCCAATTGGCTTTTGAACTCCATCCCCCTCACAGCACCTATCCCATAACATGCAAGGTGGAGTTTACGTCCCGAAGTGATAGAAGAGTCGAGCTGCCTTACGGAACCAGCAGCAGCATTCCTTGGATTTGCAAAGGGAGGCTCGCCTTTTCCCTCTCTTTCCCTATTCAGTTTCTCAAATTCTTCAATATCCATGTATATCTCACCTCGAATATCGACCTCCCGAGGAATCCCGCTTACTTCTTCTATCTTAATTGGAACAGATTTTATGGTTCTTACATTCGTCGTAACATCCTCACCCTCATATCCGTCACCTCTTGTAGATGCTTTATAAAGAAGGCCGTTTCTATATGACAGCTCTATGGCAAGGCCGTCATACTTCGGCTCAACGGTATATTCAATTTCTTCGTCAGACTTGAGAAGCCTTTTTATTCTCTTTTCAAATTCCTCTATATCTTCATGTGAGAAGGCATTGTCAAGGGATAACATTGGTTCAGTGTGTCTGACTTTCTCAAATTTCTCTAGAGGGGGTGCCCCAACCCGCTGGGTAGGTGAATCCGGCAAGACGTATCTGTATTTCTCTTCCAGTTCCTTCAGATGAAAATAGAGGCGGTCGTAATCTTCATCAGAAATAATAGGAGAGTCGAGGACATAATACCGGTAGCAGTGATAGTTCAGGTCTTTAACCAGTTTCTCTATTTCTTGTTTGATACTACCAGGGATACCGTCTGTCATTAATCCTTCCCTTCATCTAAATTAACTCATTCAGAAATTTCAAAGCTTCAAGGGTTGCCTTTTCTTTAATTACCTCCCGCTCCCCTTTCAACCTCAACTCCTTTGAAAAGGTTCCTCCTCTTTTGCAGACTGCGATATAAACAAGCCCCTTATCTTTATCTTCAAGTACCTCTGGCCCTAGGTTGCCTGTGGTCGAAAGAGAGAAGTCGGTTTCTGCCATAATTCTAACCCTCTCAGCCATTTCCTTTGCGGTCTCCTCACTTACCATTCCATGCCTTGAAATTGTTTTTGAGGAGATGCCGAGGATTTCCTTTTTCATCTCAACTGAGTAAGCAACTATCCCTCCTCTGAAAAACGTGCTTGCACCCGGAACGGTTGTGAGGTAATGACTGATAAGTCCTCCAGTGCATGATTCAGCTACAGAAAGTGTCAGGTATTGCTTCCTGAAAAGTTCATGCACTTTATTAATGAGATCTAAAATTTCTTTGTCCATATAATAAATATACAGCAAAAGAAAAATATTTCATTCAAATATGCGATAAGTATCATTAATCAATTATTTGATTTAAGGTTAATTTTTATAATATATGGTTTGTTATTATAATATTTTTCAGCTAAATGTTTGTATTTAAAGCAATTTTAAGTTAAAATAAATTTGTAGCTATGAAGCGTTTATCCCGGAAGAAAGATATTTTAAAGAAAGCAAATATAACTCAAAAGCTCCACTTTTTAGAAATAAATAAATTTGTACTTAGTAAAACCATATTATTTGTCTGCCTTGTTGCACTAATTTCTGGGACTTGTTTCTTTTATAGACCCGGGAAAGTATTCGCTACACAGCTCAACGCCGATAAGGTTATTGTTATAAAGAGCAAAAGAATCCTAATGGTATTGCGGGACGGAGAAATTCTAAAGGCTTATAAAGTTGCATTGGGTAAACAGCCCAAAGGACATAAAATCAACTCTGGTGACAAAAAAACACCGGAGGGGAATTATATTCTGGATTCAAGGAAACCAAACAGTAAGTTTTATAAATCAATCCACGTATCCTACCCTAACAAATCTGACATCCTAAATGCTAAAAAACTCGGGGTATCCCCTGGGGGTGCCATCATGATTCACGGGTTACCCAATAAATTAGAGAATATCGGGAAAACTCACAGGACCTGGGATTGGACAGACGGATGTATCGCTGTTACTAACCATGAAATAGATGAAATCTGGCAGCTCGTTCCGGACAAAACGCCGATAGAAATCAAACCCTAAAGATAAATTCTCCTGTTTAATAATTAATAAATCAAATCAGCCAGACTTTTTGCACGTTCTCTATCAAGGTCTTTCAATATTATATATTGCTTAAAAGCGGCGGCCTTCTCTCCATTCAGGAAATAAGCAAAACCGAGATTATAGTGTGCGACAGCATTATCGGGGTCGACATCTATTGCCTTCTTAAAACTATCGAGAGCCTTTGGATATACACCTTGGATAATGTAAACGGCACCGAGTTTATTATAAACTGATGGCAAATCTGGTTTTATTCTTATCGCATGTTTATATGCATCAATAGAACCGGTATAATTGCCCAGTTTGTAGTAGGCTACACCAAGATTAACATATGCTTCTGCAAAATCAGGTTTGATTTTCAATGACTTCCTATACAATTTTATAGCATCTTCATACATACCTAACTCATGGTAAGAACACCCCTGCAGAAAATATTCATCAGCATCGTCCCGTTTTTTTTCTGCTTCTTTCCTGATTTTGGTATTTCTTTCAACAGAAGGCTTTGGAATAGAAGGTGCAACCATCTTTGCAAGCTTTTCTTCAAGTTTTTTATATTTATTAAGCTGTTTAGAAATATCTTTCAGAGGCACAGCAAAGTTAATATTTTTATTTTTTCCCGATAGGGATGCAGCAGCGCCGACAGCTTCACCTTTGTTATTAAATACAGGGCTTCCGCTATTTTCCAGAGCAACAGGAACAGAAATCTGAATAAGCTTATCCCTTTTACGAACATCTTTGATAATTCCATCTGAAAAAGCAGTTTCCGTTCCCTGTAGATTCCTTATAACAAAAATACTTTCTCCTGTCTTTGGTTTATAATCTGCGGCAAGTTTTACCGCGGGAAGCTCTTTTGACCTTACTTTAAATAGAGCAAGATTATTTTCACAGCTGGGTGAGATTAAATTTTCAATTGGTAAAAAAATACCATCTTCCGTTACTGCAACCAATTTATTTTGAACTTCTTCAAACCATTTTACGACAACCTGACAATTGGTTACTACAATTCCACTTTGATCAATAATAAAACCACCGCCTGAAGCAATATGCTTTCCATTTTTATCATTCACATAAACAGTAACAACTGCTTTTTTCTGTTCTGATACTATGTCAGGAATCTCTGCGTAGACATAAGAACCTGCTGAGACTAAAAGCAATAAAAAGAAAAGGAAAGTTTCTATTAAAAAACACCTAATCATTTATACACGTATAATAACCGATTGTTCATGGAGTTTATCAATGTAGTATTATTTTTAAATTTTTATATCCCCTTATTAACAATTATAACTACTCCCTATATAATCAGTTATAGAGCCTTTGAAGGACAAATATCATAAAGCACGCATTCCTGATGCCTTGGCTTTTTTGCCTGACATATCCTTCTCCCGTGAAATATTAAGAGATGAGAAAGAGTTCCCCATTCCTGTTTTGGTGTCAAGGGCATTAGATCCTTTTCTATCCTGACAGGGTCCTCATTCTTTGAAAGCCCAAGCCTGTACGCAAGTCTTTTTACATGGGTATCGACTGCAATCCCCTCGTTAATCCCATAACCGTTGGACAGTATTATGTTTGCTGTTTTCCTGGCAACACCAGGGAGGCTTATGAGTTCTTCCATTGTTCTCGGAACTTTTGAATCAAATCTTTCTATTATTATTCTTGCACAACCCTGAATATTCTTAGCCTTGTTCTTATAAAAATTTATCGAGCTCAGGTCTTTCTGAAGTGTCGAAAGAGCGACTTCTGCATAATCCTCAATTGATCTGTATTTTTTGAAAAGGATCTCGGTAACCTTGTTAACAAGTATATCTGTAGCCTGTGCTGAAAGTATTGTTGCAACAAGAAGTTCAAAAGTGGATTTGAAATTAAGGACTGTTTTGGGTTCAGGATATTCTTTTTTTAATCTCCTTATAATCTCTACCGTCTTTTCTTTCGTTGTCATATTCCCTCCTTTGTCCAGAAAAAGGGGATAAGATATCTAAAATCTCATCCTTACCCTGTATGTAAGTTTTGTCTCCTTGTCTTTAGGCACTGGTATATTAAACTCAGCAGTGAATGCCTCTGTTTTTTTATAATTGTGAGATGAACTGAGCATTTTCCAGTCTCCTGGTATTGGCTCTATTACCTTAACTACAACATCCTCTTTTTTATGATTTCTGAGTGATATCTCAAAACCCGCCTCGTAGGTATCATAGGCAATTTTCTTCCAGTCTGTCTGTTTCCTGCTTCCAACAACATCAAAAGCATCCCCGAGTTTTACCCTGACCTTCTCGTCCTTTGGCGTATGGTCTATAGAATCCTCTCCAACAAACTGAAGGCTCCCTTCATCATCATGTTTATATACTCTGACCGTGCCCTTTGGCAGAGGAATCCCCAGATTATGTTCTTTCTTGTTTTCAACCTCTACAAACACACCAACCTTCTGGTTTGTTATAACCTCGCCATGCTGGTTATAGTAATAATACCTTGCGCCATGGTAGAGCAGTTCTTTTCTAACCGGTATACTGTCAGCAGTTACAAGACTTATCTGTTTTGTCTGATTTTCTTTAATGGTTGACAGCCTCTGCAGGGTGTATATGTGATATTCAAAGAACTCTTCCTCTTTAAACTGCGGCTCTGCTTTTGCTGCCAGCTCCGCCACTCTCATCATCTTGTCTTTATATTCGTATTCGTCCCTGACTCTGTTCACATCACCTGCAACAAGCTTGAGTTTTGCATCTTTGTATGTCGTACCGCTTTTATTATCAATAGTAACCCAGCCGGAAAGGTCTGCCCTGTCATCTTTATCGTTCAATGTAACAACATAGTCAGCCCTCCAGTTAATTCCATTTGTGAGATACGATGCCTCAACTTTCTGTGCCTTTGAGAGACTGTTTTCAATAAGCCAGACAAGGGTAGGCTTTGATATGAGATTCTCCGGAACCCTTGGAAATATAATCCTTCCGGGATGACCGAAGGTTATCTCTTCACCTATTTTGAATATAGGACCGCCGTTATTCGACAGGAGCGTTGCTTCCATAATCTCTTCTCTCTCTGTGTAAGGATTTTTATAATAGAGTTTCACCTCTTTCCCTACATACTTATCGAGAAGCTTCTGTGGATTCAGCAGATCATATTCATAGTTCTGTTCAAGAATTTGAAGGCTTTCAGGATCCGCGAGAGACTTTATATACACACTTGTGGGAATTATCTGTGATGCTACATCCATAAATCTCAAATCTCCAATTCCTTTAGATAACTTTATCTCCCTCTGGTCTTTTACAAGGCCAAGATTGACATTATATATGGTTACTGCAACGCCTGTCTGGTCTTCAAGCCCGCTTGAAACAGCTTCTGTTTTTGTCTCATTTTTTTCTGCAACTGCCAATTGATTGTATCCAAGTCCCAAAAGAAGCACACCGATTAAAGCAAAGTAAAGATACCTTCTTCTCATTTCATCCTCCTTATATTTTTTATGACCTGTCTTGGTAATTTAGACAAAAAAGTTTTTAAAAATGTTCCAGAAGAAATTTTGGTTCATTCGTAAAAAAATTGAAAGAGTCATAAGACTTACTGGATTCCCGCTTAAGAACCGCGGGAATGACGAACAATAACAATCACTTAAGAATGTCATCCTCGGGCTTGACCCGGGGATCCAGTGTGTTTTCAACTTAAATACGAAAGACACAAATTTTTTATGAATAATTAAGAAAGGGAATTACTATAAAATTTTGAAGATTAATACCTCGTACAAATGACCAGCTTAGTTCTCGTGAATTCTAAATTAACGACCAGACTTTGTCAACGTTTCCGGATATACACAAACATAAAAGGCAGGCAAGATCTAACCTTAAAAGATAGTTCCTGCCTGCCCTTGTTTAACTAATTCTCCAGGTTCTGCTTCTTCCCTAACTCAGATGTTTGTTGACCAGCTTGGTCATCTCAAACATCGAAACCTGCCTCTTGCCT
>Ga0154657_1155_pt2 | contig 13693 bp, 11 predicted proteins | sample Rifle2008BG13ft_FD_116086 | JGI IMG/M metagenome (GOLD analysis project Ga0154657, IMG submission 116086) | Nitrospirae bacterium RBG_13_39_12 | reverse complement strand
GATATAGTAATAGGCCAGGTGTATGTCCCGGGCTGGGCGTCTTCGGACAGTATAAACGTGTAGCTTAATTCAACCATCAGCGGGTCTCTGCCATTATAGGGCTGGGCGATCCAGCCGCCCTTTGAGCTAATCTGGGCATCTTCCCCGAGTCCTTTTACAACAACCTCTTTAAAAGGTCCGCCTAACCCTTCGAAAACCACCATATAACCAGCAAGATTATTGTTCTGGATTACAACGTGAGCACCTAAAGGGATGTCAACGTATCCGCGAAGAATGTCAGCTTGGGTTATAATCAGTTCCGAAGTCTGGTATACGACTTTCATGGCAGTATGAAGTTGTACTTCTTCAGCAAATTTGCTTGTATTCTTTAAATTAGAGTCCTTCTGCTGGGACTCGGCATAAATGGTATTGGACAATGGAGCCAGTGATAAAACTGCTACCAGAGCAGCTGTCAGGAGTTTGTTCTGGAGGTTAAGTCCGTATGAAAGCTGGTTAGGTTGAATATAGCCAGCTTCAACAAGTACGTCTCCGATGTTTTTCCTTGAAAACTGCTGTCTGATAAGTGAGTCTTCAAGTTGTTCCCGGGTGATATAGCCTGTGGCTACCAATATTTCCCCGAGTCTGAGTTTCCCCGGTGCAGGTGTTTTTGCATCCTGATGCTGTTGGAATTTTAGTACGGCATCAAGTTCGTTTGTGGTAATTGAACCGAACCTGACCAGAATCTCTCCGATCTTTTCGCCGGTTTTTTGCTGTTCCTGCAATGCAAGTTCTAACTGTTCTGGAGTTATGCGTTTAGCTTTGAGCAGAAGGTTGCCCAGAGTTTGCCGGACTCCTGCTGCAACCTTAACTGCGTCTTCAAGGGAAGCTAACTCACTGCTTACGGAAAGGGCAGCTCTGAGATCCCGGGAATCAAGCACTCCCATCCGGACAAGTATTTCACCAAGTATTTTATTTGTGCGTAACTGCTCATCTAAGGCGCGCTCGATGTCATGACGCGAAACAAACTCACCGTCAACCAATATTTGCCCAAGCAGGCGCTTGATTAGTCTTATTCCTTGACGACAGCACTTTACATTTAAGTTGTTCATAAACTCCTCTTACTTATAATTGTAGCAATTTCTCTGCCAGGTTAACAATAATACATTGATTAATAATCATGGGACTGAAATATGGTATTTTCTAATAAAACCAATTAAAACAAATAGTTAAGACAGCAGATATATCGCTTTAGCTATAAAGAAAAAATAGATTTTCATAAATTATATTTATTAATGACATTTTACGGCAATTTAGATTGTAGTTCCGGGTTACCAAAAGCGACTAATTGTCTTATGATGTGAGTTTATTTCCATACTTTATGTAACTATATTCATAATTGTAGTAGTCTTTAAAAATCACACTTGTTTAACCCGAAAAATTCGATTAACGGCAGGCATGTGTGCAGCAAAAGCTCTTGAATTCTCCTCAGCGAGTCTATCGCCTGAAGTTCCACTGTTGTGTCAAATACTTTTGAGCTTCAAGCTCTTTTGCGAGAGAAACTTCTTCACCTGATGGAGACGAAGGAATCAACCATGTATTAAAAGTCTCCTCAAATGAAATCCTGACGATTTTTTTAAAAGAATCCGGGTTGAGATCAGGGAACAAATCTTTTAAACCAATAAATGGCTTTTCAATAATGTTTTCAGATTCAAGCCCGAATACCTTCACTATCTCACTTTCGTCTATGCAGTACGGGATAGAACCCTGCTGGAGCAGACCGTCAGTCCAGCGCTTTTGTGCAGAGCCGACAACCTTCCTGCTGTTTATGGTTATCTCACCAAATGATGTTGTTTGAAAACAAATGGAACTTCTCGAAAGAGGGGTTTTTCTCCTCATTTTTGTTTCAGGGGACAGTCCGATTTTTAACAGTGCATTACTTAAAGCCCTGCTGATTTTTCTATAACTGTCAAGCAGTCCTTTTGAAAATAGTCTGTTTGCTGTCTTTACAGAGAAACTGTATGTGAGCTCGTAGTTGTGCAGGACTGCGCGGCCACCTGTCAGCCGTCTTACAATCGGGAAATTATTTTTATTGCAATATTTAATATCAACATCACTTATTTTCTGAAAGCACCCTATGGTTACAGACGGAATATTCCATCCGTAGAGTCTTAATGTTGGAGGCACACTGTCTTTTCTCACAGAAGTTGCTATAGCCTCATCCAGAGCCATGTTATATGATGCGCTGCTAAGACCTGTATCAATGAAACGCCAGGAATCAGTCATAAGAAACCATAAAGCAAGTGATTTTCATAAAGCAATTATGCTGTATGTCTAATATAAAAATACAGTATTTAAGTTGCATTATTTGGGTGAATGGGTATTGAATAGCATGGCTCATAGCGAATAGTACTTAACATCCAGTATCTAATATCTGTTATCTGGTATCCAGTTCTGACTTCTGACTTTGTTTACTGTGTTTAGTGTCTGTTTTTCAGACTCTGGTATAGTTGACTCCTTTTTCAATCCCTTCTATCCTGAAAAGTGCATCGCCGTTAATTAACTGGTTGAGTTTCTCAGTGTTTATATGATTATAAAAAACTGGTTTTACAAATGTCCTGTCATCTATATTCCCTAAAAGATTACCCCTTAATTTTGCGTCCTTAAGAATAATGCTGGTTATCCGGAGTGGTTTATAAAGTCTGATGTATGTATTCACCCCTACACTATCCGGATTAATCTTTCGAAATAGATCAAGGCACCATGACAATTTGTCTTCATCTTCATAAGGGAAACCTGTAAGGAAATCTACAGCTACTTTCAGTCCGGATGATTTTGCGCTCGATACAAAATTTTCTACGATGGACCAGTAATCAGGACTTTTTTGCCAGGAATCTACAGTTAGCGTTACGAGGTAAACACCGGTATCTTTCAACAATATGAACAGCTTTTTGTTGAAATTGCCGGGTTTCATGTATACAGCCCATTTAATATTCATCCCGGAATTTTTCAATGCAGTACATAAATCAATAGAATATTCGAGGTTCTCATTGAGCTCAGAGTCGCAAAGATGGAAGTGGTTGTATCCGATATCAACAAAACGTTTTATCTCTGACATAACGTTTTCAACACCTTTGAAAGATACTTTTGAATTTGCTTCGATGCAATATATACAAGAAGAGCTGCAACCTTTGTGGGTCTCAAAACCGGCTATGCCTCCGGCGTCAAAATATTTTTTATAGTATGTAGTAGTAGCTGGTTTCCGGTTACATGAAACACAGTCTCTGCAGTTTCCCTTGAAAATCTTTTTTTTGCTCTCAGGGTTTTGGAATTTATTCAAAAACCATTGAATCTCGCTTTCAGCAGGCCCTGCTATCGCAAAATCGGCGTTCAGATATTCAAGTATTCCTTCAGGGTTTGTGGAAACACCTGTTCCGCCTATAATAACTTTAAGCCCGTGTTTTGACTTCACATGATTAACAATATCTTTTATATCGTCGAGAAAAAATTCGTTGGTATGATAAAGAACAGTGTCTACATTTCTTACTGTTAGTCCTACTAAATCAGGCTTGAACGATATTACGGAATCATCTATGTCTTTATATAAATCTTTGGAAAAACATAAGTCAATGATTTCAGATTTATGCCCTTTTTTTTCAAGACAGGCAGCTACATACTCGAGTCCTATCGGAGGAACAGGCGGAGAAAGGTATCTGTTCGGATTTACAAGAAGAACCTTATAAGGCATAGAGTGTCAGGTTATATCTGCTTTTGAAAATACTATTTCGTCCCTGAAGGATTTTATCAGGTATATTGCCTTCCTTATATTCTTGTCCAGAACGTCGACCACAGCAGCATCGAGACCGGCACCTGCCATGTAAACAAGGAGTGTTGCCTCGAGAAATTTCCTTGATGCCTTTGGCAGACCAGCAGAGACATTTGAGATCCAAAGGATTGTATTTACAGGTGGTTCTATGAATTCTTTAAGCACCCTGATACATTCGTAGGAATTTGAAAGGTGTTTCTGTCCTGAGCCCCTGCTTATGTGTACTATTGAAGGGTCTGCGAACAGCCTCTGGTTGGGGATGTCTGATTCATTAGCTATCTCGAGAAGTCCATCCAGTATCTGGAGTTTTGTTTCCAGGGATGTTGGAATAGTCCCCCCCTTCAGAGCCCTCATTACCAGCGAGGCACCACTGCCTGACACCAGCGAGAGCAGAGCCTCATAGTCTTCAGGTTCTGTCTCTGAGATAAAGTTAATAAGAGGAGGTTTCTTGCAAAACGTCATGGATTTTTTAATGGCCTGGACATTTCTTGAGTCAAGAGATACCCCGATATCTGCTGTATCGGACATAACCTTTGTTACCCATGGCAGAGTTTCTTCATCACCAACACCGTCCAGGGAACATTGTAAATTGACAACCTCTGCACCTGATTCCTTGAGCTTTTTTATAAGCTCAGCCAGAGTCTTTTTATCCCTGTTGTTTACTGCATCCATGTAAGTCTTGTTTCTTGTGTTAAGATTTTCTGCGATAACAATCATTTCGTTCCTCCCGGGTTAAAAATCTTTGTCTTAACGTTAATGATAAATGAGTTTGTATTTATGGTGTTTATAAATTATAGCATTTAATAAGACTTGAAGAAATAAACCATTTTAATTCTTTACACCTATCTCTAACATCCTTTTCTTAATATCCTTAATCCTATCCCTTATCTTTGCAGCGCGCTCGAACTCAAGTTTCTTTGCAGCCTCTTTCATCTCAGACTCAAGCCTCTTTAATGTTTCGTCGTCATATCCGTAACCGGACGTTTCCTCTGCTGCGGCAGGAACTGTCCAGTAATCAGCCTCATATATGGAGCTAAGTATATCCTTGATGTTTGATTTTACAGTCTCAGGTGAAATATTCATTTTTTTATTATATTTCTCCTGAATCCTTCTTCTCCTGTCAGTCTCATTCATAGCCTTCTTCATTGAGCCGGTGATATTGTCTGCGTACAAAAATACTTCTCCGTTGATATTTCTTGCAGCACGACCTGCTGTCTGGATTAATGAACGCTCTGAACGGAGGAAGCCTTCTCTGTCAGCATCCAGTATTGCGACAAGTGATACCTCGGGAAGGTCAAGGCCTTCTCTCAGAAGATTGACGCCGATTAACACATCAAAATTCCCGAGCCTTAAGTCCCTTATTATTTCAACCCTCTCAAGTGTGTCAATATCAGAATGCAAATACCTTGCCTTTATCCCCAGGTCAGTGTAGTAGTCTGTCAAATCCTCCGCCATTTTCTTTGTAAGTGTGGTTACAAGCACCCTCTCTCTCTTTTCAGAGCGGGTTCTTATCTCACTTAAGAGATTATCTACCTGTCCTGAAACAGGTCTTAAAATCATCTCAGGATCTATAAGACCGGTTGGCCTGATTATCTGTTCTGCGACATGCCCCCTGGATTTTTCGAGCTCGTAAGGCCCCGGAGTTGCGGATACATATATTACATGGTTAACCCTGTTCTCAAATTCAGTGAATTTAAGCGGCCTGTTATCCAGTGCAGAAGGCAATCTGAAGCCATAGTTTACAAGAGTTTGTTTTCTTGAGCGGTCGCCCTCATACATTCCGCCAATCTGTGGAATGGTGGCATGAGATTCATCAACAACTATAAGGAAATCGTCTCTAAAATAATCTATCAGTGTGTAAGGAGGCTCTCCGGCAGCCCTCCCGCTGAGATGGCGCGAATAGTTTTCTATACCGTGACAGTATCCGAATTCTGTCAGCATTTCAAGGTCGAATCTTGTCCTTTGTTCAATCCTTTTTGCCTCAAGTGTTTTCCCATCTTTTAAGAGGTACTCAATCCTTTCCTCCATCTCTTTTTCTATATCTTTCAACGCTGGCTCAAGCTTTTCCTTTGGTGTTATCCAGTGGCTATTCGGGAAAAGCGCAATTTTATCGAGTTTTCTTATTCTCTCACCTGTGAGGGGGTCAAATTCATTGAGTGAGTCAATATCGTCTCCAAAGAATTCAATGCGGATTCCTTTATCAAATGAGAAGGACGGGTATATTTCCACTATATCTCCTCTTACTCTGAAAGTCCCTCTTTTAAATTCCTTGTCTGAACGTGCATACTGCAATTCAATAAATTTTCTTAGGATGTCGTCGCGCCTGGTATGCATTCCCTCTTCAATGACCAGATGCATGTCCATGTAGTCCTGCGGAGAGCCTATACCGTAAATACAGGATACAGATGCAACAATGATTGTGTCGTGTCTTTCAAGTACTGCCCTGGTTGCAGAATGCCTCATTCTGTCTATATCGTCATTAATAAGTGCGTCTTTCTCTATGTATGTGTCAGTTGTAGGGATATAAGCCTCAGGCTGGTAATAGTCGTAGTAGCTGACAAAAAACTCAACAGCATTATCCGGAAAGAGTTCTTTAAATTCTCCGTAGAGTTGGGCTGCAAGAGTCTTGTTATGAGCAATCACAAGGGTTGGCTTGTTAATATTTGCGATCACATTCGCAATTGTGAATGTCTTTCCGGACCCTGTAACGCCCAAAAGAACCTGGTGTTCAATCCTGTTTTCAATGCCTCTTGTAAGCTCATTTATTGCATTTGGCTGATCACCCTTTGGAGTAAAAGAGGTAATAAGCTTGAATTTATCCATACTAATATATTAAACGATTTTTATACTTTACTGGGCGGATATGGTATTTGAGCGGATTTTTTCCGATAGTCAGACTCACCTTCATACACCCTTGGCAAGGGTGTATAGGAGAGGGGTAAGGCAAAAACCCGTAGTCCACCAATATTAACCCGAAAGATGCATTTAGATTTTAAAGCTGGTAGGCACATATGCATCTCTCCTCAGCGAGTCGCCGGGGCGAAAGCGAAAATGTTGTATCCTCCCAGTGCATGCAAATTATTATGATTTTAAAGGACATATTTCACAGAGAGGTTCTCTCCTTTTGCAAAATGTCTTTCCAACTCTTACGATAAGGGCATGATATTCATTAAAAAGCCTTGCATCTCTTTTCAGAGAGGAGATAAAAAGCTCCTGAAATATTTCATATGGCTTATCGTGTTCCATGATGCCATGTCTTGATAGGACTCTTTTTGTATATGCATCGACAACAAAGACAGGCTTTTCAAGGGCATAAAGGAGGATTGAATCTGCTGTCTCAGGACCTACACCATTGATGCTTAGGAGTTTTTCTCTCAGCGAATTTGTATCCTCTTTTTTCATCTTGCTCATGCTTCCTCGATATTCGTTCATCAGGAATTTGATAAAAGACTTGAGCCTCTTAGCCTTAACGTTGAAATATCCAGCTGGTTTGATTAACAATGCAAGCCTGCTTATTGGCATCTTATGAATTGCTTTTGGATTTAATGCTTTCTCTTTTTTTAAGTTATTTATTGCCTTCTCCACGTTCCCCCAGTTTGTATTCTGTGTGAGAATCGCACCCACAGCAATCTCAAATGGGGTATCACCAGGCCACCAGTACTGGGGACCAAAGAACTGATATAACGTGTGGTAAATTTTAAGTAAATTGTTCATATTTCGTTCAATACTGATAAAAGAGTGTAAAATTCTGTTGCGTGTTATTGCGAGCGAGTCCGATAGAAAATCGGGGGAGCGTGCCAATCTATCCGGGATTGATTCGGCTTCGCCCTGCAACCGTTACGTTCCCCGCAATGACAGAATAATAATTGCGTTCGTATGAATATTTTACACGAATCTATTACCTGACTTGTCTATAGGCAGGGAAATTGCCTATAATAGCAACAAAATTAATGGGAACTATGGAGGAGTCATGCTGATTAAAGGCAGGGTCTGGAGATTCGGGAATGATATAGACACAGATATAATTATTCCTGCGAGGTACCTTAATACATCTGATCCGGAAGAACTGGCAAAGCATCTGATGGAAGACTTTGACAAGAATTTTGCGAGTAAGGTAAAGACAGGTGACATCATTGTCGCAGGAAAGAATTTCGGCTGCGGATCCTCGAGAGAGCATGCACCTATTTCGATAAAGACAGCAGGCATCCATGCTGTCATAGCAAAGAGTTTCGCAAGGATTTTCTATCGTAATTCATTTAATATAGGACTCCCGATTTTTGAATCTGTAGAAGCATCTGAGAAGATTAAAGAGGGTGATGAAATAGAGATTGATGCAGACAGGGGCATAATAAGCAATCTGTCAACTCAGGAGAAATATGAATCCAATCCAATTCCTCCATTCATGCAGCAGCTTATTAATGCAGGTGGATTGATTGAGTGGACGAAACAAAAACTAGGGACTAAACGCTAAGCACTGGAAAACTAAGAATTCAGGAGAATAGCTTATGAAATCTTATAATATAGCAGTAATCCCAGGAGATGGTACAGGGCCGGAGGTGATAGGCGAAGGCATCAAGGTTTTAGATTCTGTTTCCAGAAAGTTTGGATTCAAACTTGATTTCAGTTATTACGATTTTGGAGGCAGCAGATATTTAAAGACAGGTGAGACCCTCCCAGACAGTGCAATCGAAGAACTGAAAAAATATAATGCAATATATCTCGGTGCAATTGGACATCCCGACGTAAAGGCGGGGATACTCGAGAGGGGAATTCTCCTGAGGTTGAGGTTTGAGCTTGACCAGTATATTAATTTAAGACCTGTTAAGTTATATCCCGGGATTGATTGTCCGTTAAAAAATAAAAAACCTGAGGATATAGATTTTATTGTTGTTAGAGAAAATACAGAGGGGCTATATGCAGGAGCTGGAGGGGTGTTAAAAAAAGGCACGCCTGATGAGGTTGCGATACAGGAGTCGATTAATACGAGAAAGGGTGTTGAGAGGTGTATACGGTTTGCCTTTGAATACTGTAAGAGAAGAAATAAGAGAAATAAACTTACACTCTGTGGTAAGACAAATGTTCTTACATTTGCATTTGACCTCTGGGAAAGAACATTTTATGAAATTGCAAAAGAGTATCCCGGTATAAAGACTGACTATGCGCATGTTGATGCTGTTACGATGTGGTTTGTAAAGAATCCCGAATGGTTTGATGTTATTGTGACTGACAATATGTTTGGAGATATCATTACTGATCTGGGAGCGATGATACAGGGTGGTATGGGTATTGCAGCAGGAGGAAATATTAACCCCCATGGTGTATCTATGTTTGAGCCTATCGGGGGTTCTGCGCCGAAATATACCGGCAAAAATGTGGTTAACCCACTGGCTGCAATTTGTGCCGGCGGTATGATGCTCGAGCATATAGGTGAGAATAAAGCAGCCCAGCTTATAGAAAAAGCTGTTATGGAGGTTACAGGTAAACATATCAAAAGTCTTGCTGCTGGTCAGATGGGTTACAGCACAAGTGAGGTTGGTGACCTTGTCGCAAAGCTTGTTACCGAACTGGGATAGACTTCATTGACAAAAAGTTAAGTTATTTGATATAAAAAACATCTACTCTTATTTAGCTCGTTATTCCGCTTGGGGCGGAAAGGGGCTTCATAAAAGTTCTAACTTCAAAACAATTTACTCCTGGGTAGCTCAGCCGGCAGAGCGGGTGGCTGTTAACCACTTGGTCGGGGGTTCGAATCCCTCCCCAGGAGCCAGTTTCCTGCCATCGTTAATTTGCTCTATTTACGTTTATATCATACGGCAAATTGTTTTTTCATAAGGAATTGTACCCGATAAAGTTAGCGCCTTTTTTAAAAAAAATGCAGATAAATCAATATAATATATTCTGGCATGTCCGTTACTTATAAAAACGATAATAAAGCTGTGTTTAATATTTTTTGTAATAAAAGAAACAATATAGATGTTAGGAGGTGTACGAATGAAAATCTACGTACCGGGTATCATGCTGTTGATTTTTGTATATGGTTGTCAAAACTCCGGTATGACGCAGCAAAAAAGAGGGCTAATGGGAAATATATGAAACTTTTCATAAGAAAGTAAATATCAAATGAAACTTGATATAATTAAACATTATATCAATTGTAATCAATATGGTAGTTATTCCCTGAAACATGACAAATAATGAAAAATTGCTTTTATAGTATTCCCAGATTAATAGCAGTAATAATGCCATTTATATTCCTTGCTTTTCTTGCGGAGTTTTTTTCAATTAGTAATGTCGAAGCAAGTGAAAACTTTCCATATTACAACCTGTCTGTCTCTTTTGACATTAAAGATAATCTAATTAAGGGAATCTCAACCGTCACTCTTACAGAAGGCAAGGAGATGAGCATTTCTACAGGTATGCTTAAGATTATGTCCGTAAAGTTAAACGGGCAGCCTTTTGACCCTGAGATAAGAAACGGAGTTTTTCGTGTTGATGTTAAAGGCACTCTTGAAATAGCTTATGAAGGAGTTTTCAAGGAAGAAAATATAAAGGAAAACCCTGAGAATGCAGGTGTTGTTTCAAGGAATATTGTCAGTGAAGAGGGGATATATTTAGCAGGAGGGTGGTACCCTTCTATAGAAGGGATGGTATATTACAGCCTTAAGGCGGTCATTCCAGAAGGTCTTGTCGCAATCTCCGAGGCAGATGAAATTAATGTAAGAGAGACAGCGCTTGGCAATGAGTATTATTTTAACTTCCCTCATCCTGTGAATAATATAAACCTTGTAGCAGGTAAATACACCGAACTGAAGGAAACCTTTAATAATATTAATATCTGTGGTTATTTCTTTTCTGATGATGTCAAGCTTGCAAAAACATATATAGAGTTCACAAAGAAATACCTTAAGATGTATGAAGATCTTCTTGGTCCATATCCATTCAAGAGGTTCTCTGTCGTAGAAAACTTTCTCCCTACAGGTTATTCGATGCCAACTTTCACGCTCTTGGGACAGGAAGTAATAAAGCTACCATTTATCGTCAGGACATCACTCGGACACGAAATACTGCATCAGTGGTTCGGTAACTTCATTTATGTAGATTATGAAGTTGGCAACTGGTCAGAGGGTTTGACAACTTACCTTTCTGATTATCTCTATGAAGAACAGGAAGGGAGGGGGGGAGAGTACAGAAAAAAGATAATGGCAGATTATGAAAGTTATGTAACCCCTGAAAAAGAATTTCCCCTGAGGGATTTTACAGGAAGATTTGATTTTGCTTCAAAAGCTATTGGTTATGGAAAAGGAACAATGCTATTCCACATGCTGAAGAATCTGATAGGGGGTGATGCATTCTATGGTGCGTTAAGGGGACTCATAAAAGAAGAAGCATTTCAGGAGACATCGTGGGATGACATAAAAACGGCTTTTGAAAAATCCTCGGGCAGGAAACTTGATGGGTTTTTCGAACAGTGGCTTAACCGGAAAGGACTAATCTCAATAGAAATAAAAGACCCGAGAGTGACTGTTTTGAAAGGTATCCCGACGGTTTATTTCGAGATTCTGCAGGAAGAAGAACTTTATGAGTTCAATCTTCCTTTAAGGATAAACACAGGTAAAGATGAGATTAATGAAATGCTGCATATTAAGGATGAAAAAACAAAATTTGAAATCCCTGTAAAAGGGAACCCGTTGGAGTTGATTTTTGATGGTGATTACGACTTAATGAGAACGCTCTCTAAAGAAGAATATCCTCCTTTAATATCAAGACTTTTAGGAGATGAAAGAAGGCTTGTGGTTGTTCCTGAAAAAGGTGCAGAAAAATATGAGAGCTTAGTCGATGTTTTTAAAGGGGAAGGGTTTGTTATAAAAGGAGAAAAAGAGATTAAAGAAGAGGATATAATGACATCTTCCCTGCTTGTGTTGGGTTTTGACAGTCCAATCCTCAAAAGACTCTTCGGAAAAGTCGAAAATCCAGAACCAGGATTTGTACTTACTGTAAAGGAAAATCCACTAAACACATCTAAGGTCATAGCTGTCGCTTATGGTGACTCGGAGGAGGAAGTTGACCTTGTTTCAAAGAAGATATTCCACTATGGGAGATATTCTTTAGTGAGATTTGAGAAAGGCAAGAATACAGAAAAGGAATTACATGAAACCAAACGGGGAATAAGGGTGAGTTTGTTCGAACCAGTTTTGGTGATTCAACCTAAAGAAATAATTAAACTCGATGGAGAAATAGACAATATTATAAATAAGAATATTATTTATGTTGGAGAAATGCATGACAGTTATCAAGATCATAAAATACAGCTCAAGGTTATCATGGATATGTATGATGATGGCAGGAAGTTTGCAATAGGCATGGAGATGTTTCAGAGACCGTTCCAGAAAGTCATTAATGAGTACTTATCAGGTTCCATAGGTGAAAAAGATTTTTTGAAAAGGTCTGAATATTTCAAGAGATGGGAGTTTGATTACAATCTTTACAGGGAGATTGTCGAGTTTGCAAAAGCAAAGAATATACCGGTAATAGCTCTTAATCTGAGTTCAGAAATTATTGAAAAGGTTGCAGATGGGGGTCTCGATGCTTTAACTGATGAAGAAAGAAAAGATATCCCTGAAGATATGGATATGTCAGATAAGGATTACAGGAAAAGGCTTGAGAAGATATTCGAAGAACATGAGCACCTTGGAAGAAGAAACTTTGAGTACTTTTATCAATCCCAGATACTCTGGGATGAAACCATGGCTCACTCTATCGATGAAATTCTGAGGGAAAAACCGGAGTACCAGATAGTTGTTCTTGCAGGTGTGGGACATATTATGTACGGCTCGGGGATACCGAAGAGGACATACAGACTGAATTCAAAAGACTATATAACATTGGTGCCTGACAGCGGAACCTTTGACGATGATGTAGCAGACTTTGTGTTTTTCACTGAGAAAATAGTGCTGCCTCCTGCTCTGAAACTTGGTGTTATTCTCAAAGAAGCGGATGGAAGGATAAAGATCGAGGAAGTCAGGACAGGGAGTGTCGCCGAGAAGGCTGGACTGAAAGAAGGTGATATATTAATTTCTATGGATGACTGGAAAATAGATAAGATAGAAGACGCTAGGATCTTTCTTGTTGATAAGAAAGAGGGAGAAACTGTAAAGATAAAAATAGTGAGAAATAAGTTTTTGTTCGGTGAAAAAGAAATTGAAATTACTGCTACCTTCTAAATCTTGAATATATCCTGACCGGAAGATTCCATAATTGACAAATAAAACATTTCATGCTACTCCTTAGCTAAGGATGCACGATTGATATAAAGCAAAGGGGGTGTACATGAGTCTAATATCTGCATTTTTAAAAAATATCTTGACTCAGTGGCGTGGCTATGAATGGAACATGGGTCCTGGGATGATGGGCTGGGGATATGGATGGATCTGGTATATCGTGATGGTAGCTTTCTGGATAGCAGTGATTGCGGGGATTGTTTTTCTTGTTCAGAGAATGGCGAAGACGTCGGGTTCTGATAGCCGTAATGATATGCCGCAGGATTCTGCCATTGAGATTCTTAAGAAAAGGTATGCCCGGGGAGAGATAAACAAAGAGGAATTTGAAGAAAAAAAGAGAGACATTGAAGCATAAAAGGTTATTCGTTATTTAATTCTTTCTGTAATTAATTTTCATTTAAATATTTCTCCTGTTTCTTTATACCATAACAGAAGGTCGAGGTGTGGAAGCGGAATATTTATCCGTTTTGAAAACTCCATCATTATTTTCTCAATCTGCAGATATTTTGCCCTGCTTATAGATTCCGGAATTTCTGCTATTATTCCTAGATTGTTCAGATTTCTGAGTATATGCCTGTCAAGAATAGCAATTTTTTCCCCGAATCCTATGTTC
>Ga0154657_1020_pt2 | contig 13770 bp, 10 predicted proteins | sample Rifle2008BG13ft_FD_116086 | JGI IMG/M metagenome (GOLD analysis project Ga0154657, IMG submission 116086) | Nitrospirae bacterium RBG_13_39_12 | reverse complement strand
GAGGTCCCTTATATCACAAATAACAGAATTTATAAGAGTATCAACGGCACAAAGCTCAAACAGACTGGGATTCGTGGGCGGGGTTAAGGCATAGCCTGTAACTTTTGACCCCAATGCATGTAACCATAAGCACAGCCAAGAACCTTTGAAGCCTGTATGTCCCGTGACAAAAACTTTTTTATCCTTCCAGAAATTCTTATCTATCAAGATAACTCCTTAATAGATGGGTCACTTCCAAATTTTCCAAGGAGCCTTCCCAGATTGCCACAAAGATTCAAGGTGATTCTTGTCCCGTAACGTATCCATGGGATGCCAGAAACCAAGATGTTTATAGGCTACAAGTTCTCTATCTCTCGAAAGATTTTCCAATGGTTCTCTCTCAAAGAAAGTATCATCATCGCTAATGTAATCAAATACCTTAGATTCCAGTATAAAAAAACCAGCATTTACCCATGATAAATCTCCCCGGGGCTTTTCTTTAAAGACATCGACGATGTTGTCGTCGCTCAGACTCAAGGCACCGAATCTGCCAACGGGTTGAGCAGCTGTTATCGTGGCTATTCTGCCGTGGGATTTATGAAATTTCAATAAATCCTTTATGTCGACATCGGCTACCCCATCTCCATAAGTCATCATAAAGGGCTCGTCTCCAATATATGGTCTCACTTTTTTTATTCGACCACCTGTTTTAGTTTCAAGTCCTGTATTTACTAACGTTACTTTCCAGGGTTCAACAGACTGGTTATGTATTATCTGCTGGTTGCCGTTTGAAAAATCAAACGTCATATCAGATTCATGGAGAAAATAATGGGCAAAATATTCTTTTATGTAATATCCTTTGTATCCCAGGCAGATGATAAAATCATTAAATGCATAATGAGAATATATCTTCATGATATGCCAGAGAATTGGTCTTTCGCCGATTTCTATCATGGGTTTGGGCTTAAGATGTGACTCTTCACTGAGACGTGTTCCAAACCCCCCGGCGAGAATAACGACTTTCATAAGATATTTTCCACCATTATATTTTGACAATAAAACAATTGTTAGCATATTATAAGGTAATTTGGCACTAAAGCAAAAGAGGAAGACGGTCTGGAAGCCACAATGATGCCTGAAGCCGTTTCTGCGGCATTGGAAATCGGCAGCATGATAAATCTGATAGAGGAATAAATGGGGAAGAAAGAGTTTTTTGCAGAAATGGGACTTGAACTTTTATAGATAAAGAGGTTTGATCTTGGCTTTTTGCAGTTTTCATCTTAAAGAAATGCGGATGAGCAGCGAGAGCAAATATAATATATCCATATCTTTATTGCTTTTACTGCTTACCGTCCTTACCAGAGTTCCTTTTATGAGCAAGTTCTTATATCACTGGGACTCTGTCCAATTTGCCTTAGCTTTGAAGAAGTATGATGTTACCGTTCATCAGCCGCATCCTCCCGGCTTTTTCCTGTACGTGATGTTCGGTAGGCTGATTAATCTTTTTATAAAAGATCCAAATACTACCTTTATATTTATCAACATTCTCTTCAGCGGCCTCGCAGTAGTAACTATATATTTTTTAGGCAAAGAGATTTTTGATAAAAAAATCGGGTTACTTTCTGCCGCTATCGCGCTTACAAGTCCAAACATGTGGTTCCACGGAGAAGTGGCTTATACGTATATTGCGGATGCATTCTTTAGCGCTATTATAGCTCTTTTGGGCTGGCGGATATTAAGGGGCGAGCATAGATACATCTGGCTTTCTGTGGTCGCTCTTGGCATAGCTGGGGGGATAAGGCAGTATACTGCCATTTTCCTCTTCCCTTTATGGCTGTATTCCGTTAAAGGAGTGCCTGTCAGAAAGGTTATCTTTTCTTTTGGACTTTTTTTTATGGTCTGTATTCTCTGGTTTGTCCCAATGATCTGGATGACAGGTGGCTGGCATGCTTACCAGGAGGCATACAGGGAGCTTCTGTTATTTACAGTCGGACATGCTTCAGTGCTTGATAAAGCAACCTTATTTAGGATATTCTCATCAGCCGTTCCCAGATTTACAATATATGGTGTTGGAGCAGGAGTTTTTATTTTGGGTCTTACAGCATATTCCTTAATAAGGCACAAGAAATTTCATTTGCTTGACAGGAATAAGGTCATTTTTTTCTTGGCGTGGATGATGCCCTCAGTCTTGTTTTTTATCTATATTGGTCTTCACCCCTCAATACCCGGGTATGTGCTTATCTTTTTGCCGGCGCTCTTTATTCTCACGGCTGTATCGATAGACTATATGAATAGCAATCTTAGGGTTAGCGGATTCATAAAAAGGGATTTTTTAAAGTCAATTGCAGCGACAATAATTATAATTAATATCTGTCTCTTCTTATTTCCTAACTTCCCGGTATCCTATCGAGAAGTTGCAAGTCATGACCAAAAAGTCTCTGCCATGCTTGAAGGCATCAAGACATTCAATCCAAAAAATACTGCAATATTTGTTGAACCATACATATTTTATGGATTTCGCCATATCATTTATTACCTCCCTGAATATAAAGTTTATCTGGTTGACCTGGCAGTGGCCCCGACGACAGACGAGAGAAGGAAAATGTTTTGGGGTACTAATAGAGAAACATTTCGCTCGCAAGACATAGTCCTGCCGGAGTATGTTACTGAATTTGCCAGTCCGCTAATCTCCCCAGATATTCCAAAGATTTATGTAAAGGGCATCATTCTTAGACATCTCCCCTACACAAATCTTTATATAGCCTCAGGCGATATTAGTCTTATAAACAGCATATATCCCGAACTAAAAGTGATGAAATACACTCGAACGGGAGTGGAAATAATAGGAAAGTGAAAGAAGTTAACTCTATTTTGAGGCATTCTCGTTAATGTAATTTCAAAGAATAACATTTGAAAGTAGTGTAGGTATAGAAAAAATATATTGAAGAAAAGCAATCTTTATAATTTTTTTATCCCATCTATTGCAGATATCTTTTTTATAATCGTCTTTCTTAGCCTTTCATTATTCGGGTCAAAGCGTCTTCTGTTTGACTGCGATACAGGCTACCATATCCGTATAGGCGATTTTATTGTGAATACACTGACCATCCCCAGACATGATATTTTTTCTTTTACATCTCCTCCTCTGCCATGGATGGCTTATGAATGGATGTCTGGAGTAATTATGTCTTTGATTCACACGCGTATGGGTCTTACAGGAATTGTGCTGTTTTTTGCTTTTGTAATTGCTCTGACATTTAGCCTTTTTTTTAGAATTATGAAATCTTATAAAGCGGATATGCTCATATCGGTCTTTCTTGTATCACTTGTAATCGGGACTGCCAGTATACACTGGCTTGCGAGGCCCCATATCTTTTCTTTATTCTTAATGGTAATCTGGTACTATATACTCGATTTATATCAGTACAGAGGAAAAAATTATCTATATTTCCTTCCACTCCTCATACTTATCTGGGTTAACCTCCATCAAGGATTTATTATAGCTTTCATACTCAACGGAATTTATTTATTGGGGAATTTCGTGAAATTTCTTTTCACAAAGAAGAACGACAAAGTCTTATGGATAAACAAAGCAAAATCTCTTAGTTTTATTACGATAATCTGTTTACTGATATCCCTTGTCAATCCTTATGGCTACCGGCTTTTGATCCTTCCTTTCACACTAATGTCTAGTAAATTTGTCACTTACAACATTTCTGAATTCCTGTCTCCCAACTTCCATGAATCCATGCCTTTCACATATTTGTTGTTCTTCATGATAATCATCTTTTCGCTTTCAAAAGTTGGCCTGGATATCATCGAATTGGTCCTCATAGTTTCGTTCACTTACATGGCACTGCATTCGGCTAGATTTATTCCTCTCTTTGCTATTATATCTGCGCCCATTATATTGAAGTATGCGGATAAGATGATGAGAGAAAGTCGTGGGAAAATTATTGACTTCGTAAGAATTAGATCAAAGAATATTGAGACTATAGATTCATCCTCCAGGGGCCATATCTGGCCAGTTTTAACTCTTATAATAATATTAAGCATTTCTTTTAATGGAAAAATATCGTATTCCTTCGACAGTAAAATCAAACCTGTGGAAGCGTCGAAATTCCTAAACAGCGAAAAACTTGCCGGGAATACCTTTAATGACGCCGAGTTCGGAGATTATATCATCTATTCAATGTGGCCCAAATACAAAGTTTTTATTTGTGCAGAGATCTATAGTGAAGACAGGCTGAAAGAATATTACAGGGTCAAGAGAATTGAACCCGAGTGGAATGCCGTTTTGGATAAATATAACATAAACTGGATCATAGATAAAAAAGACTCTGCACTTTCTACTCTTCTTTTGGAAAGAAAAGATTGGAAAATAATATATGTTGATAAAGTAGCTGCAATCTTTGTGAGAAATATGCCGGAGAATCGATATTTTATAGAAAAATATTCAAGTGCACCGGGGGGTGAAGATTAAGGATGACAGGAATCTTTTCGCCCAGCGTAGATAAACCCACTGTCTCTGTGTGAAACCCGTGATCACGAGAGTACAGAATAGGCGATAAGGGCTCAGGTGAAATAATGCCGCCTTTTTCGTACTTCAATATTTATTATATACAGAGATTTTTCTGGCATTACATTAAAGTTCCTTTTGAACAATTGCAAATGGACATAATTATAAAGAACAATATCCAAGACGATGTTAAGAGGACGGCGAGCCTTCTGTTCCAAGTATCAGATTGCCTTAGGTCAAACTTAAATCTGGTCATATTTATTAGCATAATTTAATAATCCAACCTGGAACCATTCGTGTCAAAGATTTTATTTTTTATGATGCCCAATTTATGAAGTCTGTACTGGAAAGATGTTCTCAAAACCCCTAAGCCATAAATAATGCTTCTCTTAAAATTCAGAGAGGATGCGTCTTCAAAATATTTTGCCGGGCAGGATATTTCTCCTATTGAAAAGTTAAAAAAAGAAATCTGTGAAAGCATTTGATTGTCAAAAATAAAGTCATCTGAGTTTTCATTGAGCGGCAGTGTTTCTAAAACATGGCGGGAGAAAGCCCGATACCCTGTATGATATTCTGAAAGCTTTCTACGCAGCAGCATGTTCTGGATAACAGTAAGTACTCTGTTTGCTATGTATTTGTAGAAAGGCATGCCTCCTTTCAATGCTCCTTCAGACAATATACGTGACCCCAACACAACATCATATTGCCCTATAGCAATCAACGAGGCCATTGCAACAATTAGTTTCGGAGTATACTGGTAGTCAGGATGAATCATGACAACAACGTCCGCCCCAAGCCTCAGGGCTTCTGTATAACAGGTTTTCTGGTTTGCACCATAACCTCTATTCTCACGATGCACGAATGCTTTTATGTTCAGTTGCCGGGCTATCTTAACAGTCCTGTCTGTACTATTGTCATCGACCAAAATAATATCATCCACGTATTCATTTGGTATCTCTTCTAAGGTCTTCCTTAATGTCTTCTCAGCATTGTACGCAGGCATGACAACAACAATTTTTTTCCCGTGGATCATGTTAATCGTCATCCCTTTTTGTTGCATATACCTCAATTGTACCACCATGTCTCATAACAGCCTCTATAACTGCAAGGATCAAAGATAAAGGGATGAAAAAGGGAGTCAATATTGCTGTTAAAGAAAGATGCATAATAAATTTAGAGCGACGGGTCCTTGAAAGTAAAGATTTTCTTATTGATTTTGTTTTCAAAAGGTTATAGAGCAGATTATGTTCAATACGGCTTATATTCAGGAAGCTCTGGAGATAACCGAATGGATTGAATTCAAAAGAAAAGTGTCTAATTTTATTAATCTTAAAGGAAAACCTTCCCAATAATAAACGTAAATTTCTAACATTGAAATGATAGAGGTGATAGGGAATATCAAGGTGGAACCAAAATCGACCTGATATTTTTGCCTGTAAGCTCTCAGTATTAGGGACGGCGATTACCAGCTTACCCCCCTTTTTCAATATTCTATTGCACTCATTTATAGTAAGAATCGGGTCAGAAAGATGTTCTAAGACGTGCCAGATGGTAATAACATCGAAGGATTGAACGCCAAAATGTGCATCAGATAAGTTACCGGATTTAACATCCAACCCTATAACATTTCTCGCATGGTGAGCAGTATTGTCATTTAATTCCAGCCCGAAGGTTTTCCACCCCTCTTCCCTCATCAGGGAGAGAAATAGGCCTCTGGCACAACCTATGTCTAAAATACGTCCTTTATAAAATAAGTTTTTTATTCGTCTGCAACGTAATTTTCTAAAGAACTCTACGATTTTTTCCGCAGGAAGGACAAACCTTGAGTGATGTTTGCGGTAATTGTTAGTTGAATAGAGGCTGTCAAGATGCTCCTGGTCAGGGAATGGTTGAGTTATCCAGAGTCTGCATCCCGGGCAGATAATAATCTCATACGATCGGTTGTCTTTTTCGAAGCGGTTGAATTTTTTTTGATATCCAACAGCAGAATTACATAATACACATGACTGATCAGCGGAATAACTTTTATTCTGGATCATTGCTGTCCCAATGTTAATCGAATAAAATCACCTGTCTGCGAAAATCTTCTTTATCGTCATTATAGCCAGTTGAAGAAAGTGCTTGCAATATGGTCGTATGATTTTTCTGAAATTTTAATTTTCAAATCGACAAATGCTAAAATGTTTTGTAAACTAAGCTTATCGCTATATTACACGGTTTTCCCAGTTTAACATTGAGACGGTAGTATTACTTTCATATAAAGCTATTTTAATTTAGATTATTTAAAAAAGTATACGTGATTAAATCAGTTCACGGCATGTCCATCTATTATATACTTTTACTTTTCGCTCATATTGGCTTGATCTGGTCATTGCCATATGTTCCCACTCAGGATGGTCCAAGTCACATTTACAATCTTGTGATTCTTCATGATCTGCTCAATGGAGGAAAAGAGTGGGGAGAATTCTTCGTTTATCAGTTAAGCGCTATACCCAACCTTGGCTTTACCTTTTTGGCATATCCATTGTTGCATTTTTTCTCCCCATTGACTGTGGAAAGAATATTTATTTCTTTATACATCATCTTTATTGGAGTCAGTGTTCCTTTCTTTCTGAAAACTTTCAACAAACAACCTCTCCCAGTCTCATATTTTATCTTCCCCGTTATTTTCAATTATACCTTCTTTATGGGATTTTATAGTTACATAGCTGCAGTTCCTTTTTTTCTTCTATCCTTTTCGTTAGCCTGGCGAATTCGCAATAGTTCAACAGCTTGCAGATTTCTTTGTTTAAATGCTTTTGGAATTATTATCTTTTATGTGCATTTAATACCTTTTATTTTTTTCTTACTGTCTCTGGCCTCAATTACTGCAGTTGAATCACCGGATTACAAGAAAAGCATCAAGAATCTCCTAAAACTCCTCCTAATCATAAGTCCTTCTATCCTTAATTTGTTGTACTATTTAGAATTTAGCACAAGCAGTTCTGTATCAGATTTTTCTTATCTGCTTTCCTTGTCTCGATATATTCGGTTATTTATAGAACTGTTGTATTTTTCGACAGTCAATTTTCTGCCGTGGCAGATATTGCCCGCTTCCATTCTCATGTTGCTTATTGTTGTTGCTGCCTATCATTCAATAAAAGACCTTGTAAAAAGAAGATTTCAAACACAGAATATCACCGCTGCAGAAAAAACTCTTATCTACCTCTCAGTTTTATTAATTTTAATCTACTTTTTTGTACCGTTTACTGTCGGAAATGGTCGTTACTTCAATGAGCGTTTCCCATGGGTGATTCTTCTGATAATCTTACCACTTCTGAGAATTCCAGAAACACCTTTCATCAGAAGATTTGGATCGGTCCTTATCGGAGGCATTGTAGGTATTTTTTTTATATTTAATGCCATTATACTGAATCAACAGAGCTCTAAGGTTCAGAAGTTTTTGAGTGGATTGGACATTGATATGCCCACAGGCGCTCGTATAATGATGTATAAACCCAGGCCTCCAGAATGGGCAACTGTCGACATATTATTACATGCCACATCATATTATGGAATTCTCAAAGGATGTGTTGATATCGGAAATTATGAGGCCGATACTGATCTATTCCCTATTCGCTTTAATAAAACTGGGTCTACCGCACGGCAGAAATACCAGACCATTTACAAAGCAAAAAATATTAACTGGGAGAACTATCCTGAAATTCAATATCTGCTTGCCTGGGAGATTGATAATAAGGAGAGAGAAGTATTGAATAAACATTTTCATATAATCTGGGAACAGGATGAGTTCAATATATGGCAGAGAAATGCATTATAAGATGAAATTAAGCATCATTATGCCCTGTTACAATGAAGTTAATACAATAGATGATATTGTTGATGCAGTTACAAATATGTCTTATCCTGACAAGGAGATAATTATAATTGACGATTTCTCTACAGATGGAACAAGAAACAAAATAAGAGATAGGATTGAATCGAGGGTCGATAAAGTAATTTATCATGATTATAACCAGGGGAAAGGGGCTGCTTTGAGATCGGGCATAAAGACGGCGACTGGTGACATCATAATCATCCAGGATGCAGACGTGGAATATGACCCTAATGAGATTCCAATGGTTATACAACCGATACTGGATGGAAAAGCAGATGTTGTTTTTGGATCAAGGTTTATGGGTGGGCGGCCACATCGTGTAGTATATTTCTGGCACATGGTTGGAAATAAAATTCTGACAACAATATCAAACATGTTTACCAACATAAATTTAACTGACATGGAAACGTGTTATAAGGCTTTTAGGGGAGAGATTTTGCAGTCAATCGAAATAGAAGAAGACAGATTTGGATTCGAACCTGAAATCATAGTGAAGGTGGCCAAAAAGAAAGTGAGAATTTATGAAGTGGGTATTTCTTATTATGGAAGAACTTATGAAGAAGGCAAAAAAATTGGTTGGAAAGATGGTGTAAGAGCAATTTATTGCATTTTAAAATATAGTTTGTTTTCAAAATAACAAAAGTTTTAGTGCTAAGCTTAACTAGTGTGATGTCCCATAAATACTTTTATCCTATGTGTCATTCCTGCGGGGGCAGGAAGCCAGAACCAAAGCCCCTGGATTCCCGTTTACACGGGAATGACGAAAAAAATAATGTATAGATCCGTTAGGGACAGCACTCTAGAAGGACAATATGGAGTACGGTGGTTATTTTATCCCTTTTCATATCATACCAGTCTCTTAATTATAAATGAATCACAAACTCTTGGTATTTAAAAAACATAATATAGTCAGTTTATTCATCCTTGCTCTAACATCATTCTATTGCATTTTGCCTCTTGTCATTCATACAGGTCTTCCATATTCTCATGACATTGTTTTTCATATTTTCCAGGCTGAACAGTTTAACCAAGCTTTACATAATGGTTTTCTTTATCCACAATGGATTCTTGATTCCAACAATGGGTACGGCAGTCCAAGCTTTGTTTTCTATTCACCCTTAAGTTACTATGTAGTATCTATCATAAAAATGTTAACACCTTCGATAACTATTGCTATGATAATAGCCATCTGGTTTAGTTTTTTCTTCTCTGGAATTACTATGTTCATAGCAATAGATAATATTTTCGGCGGGGCAAGAAGTCTTTTACCAGCAATTCTTTATCAGATTTTCCCTTTCCATTTGTGGGATTTATACTTACGTGGCACTTTTGCGGAAATCTTTGCATTTGGGTGGTTTCCTCTTATTATATTCTTTGTATTCAAAGTGACTTCATCCAAAAACAATAATGCAATAATTGGGTTGAGCTTTTCTTACGCTGGATTAGTTTTAACTCATTTAGTATCCAGCTTTATCTTTAGTTTTGTATTGGGTTTCTATTTAATTTATAATTATTTCTCATCTTCAGATAAGAAAAGCATTCTACGTTCATTATTTTCACTTATAATTGGTCTCGGTATGTCAGCATTATATTTTATCCCTGTGATCTTTGAACGAAAATATGTACAAATAGAAAGGATAATAAATTGTCCCATAGGTAACTATAAAAAGAATTTCTTATTTATTTGGGATAAGACTCAAATTGTTCTTCAGAGTTTTTATATTCCTATGCATATAGGAGTTGTTTTAGAGGTCATGGTTTTTCTGTCTGTAGTATTATTGATACGAAAAAATAAGCAGTTATTATTGAATAGACCAATGCTGCACTTCTTCACCTTTTTATTCCTTTTTGCTTTACTGGTCACCACTCCATTATCCAGACCGATATGGGATCTTATACCCGGCTTCCCTTTTCTTCAGTTTCCGTGGCGGTGGGTTTCGATTATGGAATTGTCTTTATGTCTCTTAATTGGTGCCATACTCTCTGTTAAGGACTTCCCATCCATCAGACCAACTTACCTGAAAAGAGTCTTTATCTATCTTTTACTAACGTCGTCGCTGATATCATTTATTACAATTTCCAAAAGCAAGATTATGCCTGAAGGATTCATAAATAAAGCATTGAATCCTGAAAATATTCGGAAAGTTGTGGATCCACCGCTTGAATATACCCCTGTATGGGCAAAAAATATTGACAAAATAATGTCAGAGGTGAACAATCAAAAAATCTCTGTTATCTCAGGTTTCGCGACGACACGTATAGCTGAATGGAAATCTGAGAAAAGGGTTATCATCATAAAAGCTCCTACAGCTGTTCTTCTCAGGATATCAACCTTTTACTATCCGGGATGGAGTGCTGAGATCAATGGTAAACGAGCAGAGATTAGCGTGGAAAAGGACAGTGGCGCAATGTTGATTGACATACCAGAGGGATCACATGTGCTCGAATTAAAGTTTATTGATACGCCACTTAGATATTACTCGAAGCTTATATCCTTAAGCTCTTGTTTTGTAATTTTTCTGCTTTCATTGTTTCCAATAAGACCAAAGATACATTCATTTTTTAAAAAAATAACTCATGAATAGCAGGAAATATACAATTTTAAGCATTTTAGTTTTATTTTTTCCTTTCCGCATTGATCATGCTAAGACAGCTCACATCGACAGTTTTTTTTCATGTTTCATAAGTGATACATTTACATATACAAGCTGGGCATGGCAGTTTACAGAAGCACTAAAGGAAGGAATAGTCTATCCACGATGGATCCCTCTCAATTTCTGGGGTTATGGAAGTCCTACTTTCATTCTTTATCCACCATTAGCCTTTTATCTTGTTACATTTTTTGACATTTTTACAGATTCAGTAATAGTAGCTATGAATATAACCAAATTTATAGCTTTATTTCTTTCGGCTGCAGGCATGTTTTTCTTTATCAAGGAATTTTATTCTGAAAAAATTGCTCTGTTGACAGCAACTTTTTTTATATTCTTCCCATTTAATGTTTTTGGGATATATCTCGGTGCCTCTTTTGTCTCCCAAATCTACCTTGTATGGTTTTCTCCTATTTTACTTTTCATTTATAAATATTTCACTTATAGAAAATATCAATATCTTTTGTATGCTGGGGCTTTTTATGGAGGGTTAATACTCACCCATCTGATCACTGCTTATATGTTTACATTTGTAATGGTCGCTTTTATCATCTAAATGTCACTTGCCAAGAGAAGACCAAAATATCTATTTGCAATGCCTATTGTTCTCATAACAGGTATTGCAATATCCTCTGCATATTTATTCCCTTTTATTTATGAGAAATATTTTATTAATTATCAAGCAGAATTAGAAATATTTCCTATTAATTACCTCTTTATTCTTCCTAAATATATAAACAATTTCCAGCCTGATTTTTTTTGGAGGGCTTTTTACAATGAGTATTTAGGCTTCGTCATTCTTTTTCTTGTAATAACGCTACTAATATTATTTTTCCAAATCCTAACATCAAATCAGTTCAAAATCAAAATAAGATATGAATATATTTAATAAATTTCTCATAGGGGTATCGCTTTATAGTCTGTTTTTGTTATTTGGACTTTCTATATTCATATTTGAGATAGTTCCATTTTTCAAGTATACTTTCCCGGTGGGGTAGTTCCTAAGGACTTTCAATTTTCATGGATGGACAGCATATATAGATAGTGTAAAAACGGAAATAAAGACAGAAAATGGCACAGGTGCAATGCTCATTGATATCTCTCCGGGCAGACACATACTTATGTTAGAGTTTGTAGACACCCCCATTGTGTATTACTCTAAACTTATTTCTTTGGCTTCCTACCTTGGCATAATCGTCTTAGTAATATCCACAAAAAAAACTAAGGGACACAAATGAGCGCTTGACGATAACGCCACCTAAGACGAAATACATTCATCAAAAAAAGATGAAGCCTAACAAAAATATAATATTGGCCATAATCATCTTATCATTTGTTCCAGTGGTTATAACTTTGCCTCTTTTCCTGACAGGCAAGCTTATTTTTTCGCAGGATATTCACTGGCATTTTGTATGGGCAGAGCAGTTTCAAAGCGCATTAATGGAAGGCGTTCTCTACCCGCGCTGGATGGACACTCCTTTCGGTTACGGAAGCCCGACCTTTATATTCTATGCCCCTCTCAGTTTCTACGTGATTAGTTTGATAAATATTCTCACAAATTCGACTATCCTATCTATAAATATTGCCATTTATATAACTTTTCTGCTCTCGGGTCTAAGTATGTATTTTTTCGCAAGAAATCTCAATGGTGAGAGGGCCGGCTTAATCTCCGGAGTTCTCTATCAGCTTATGCCTTATCACCTCTTTGACCTATTCGCTCGCGGGGTCCTACCTGAGCTATTTGCCTTCATCTGGTTTCCGTTAATTCTTCTTTTCATACGAGATATATTCACTGAAAGGAAGTTTTTCTCGATCGCATTTGTAAGCCTTGCCTATGCAGGCCTTATACTGACACATCTTGTATCAGCCTTTATGTTCACTTTTGTTGTGATCGGCTACGGACTTTATTCGTCTCTTTTTGAAAAGAAGAGAGGTTTGCTCAGAATGCTTTGCGCGGCTGTCTTGGGCCTCTGCCTATCATCTATTTATCTGACACCTGTGATCTTTGAAAGAAGTTTTTCCCATACGGAATTGATCAAAATTTTTGATTACAGGGACCTTTTTTTATTCTCGTATAAAAATCTTATGAACAGGGAGTTTTATCCGATCGTGCATGGAATAGCAGTGTCAGAGATCGCTTTTTTACTACTATCTATTCTGCTAGCGAGAAGGAAATTAATAAGAGCCAATAATACTTTTTTTATCGCCTTAGCGTCCATTAGCCTATTCCTCGCAACGCCTTTGTCTTTATTGGTATGGAGATATATACCTGAGTTTTCGAATCTCCAGTTTCCTTGGAGGTGGCTGACTTTCTCGGGACTTTCAGTCGCCGTAATCGCGGGAAACCTAATCGGCAATTTCACCGGGGAATTGCGAAAATCTCTCAGCCTTTTTTTCTCACCGCTCCTTATCATATCTCTTTTTATGATGCTTCATCTCTCCTTTTTTAAAGAAGGAGAAATTGATCAATGGCGGACGCACCCAGGTCTATTTTCACCCTTTGAGTATCGGCCAGTGTGGCTGACTGATCCAGGCAAAATTCTGCACCCCGTGGAAAAAGTCATAATTAGAAAGGGAAATGGCTCTGTTGATATCGTTGATTGGAAATCCAATCAGCGTGTATCGTCAACCAAGGGAAATACTCCCTTGACACTGAAGTTTTCTACATTTTATTACCCTGGCTGGAAGGCAAAAATAGATGGCAACCAGAATGATATCATTATTGAGAAAGATACTGGATCCAT
>Ga0154657_1161_pt1 | contig 13996 bp, 17 predicted proteins | sample Rifle2008BG13ft_FD_116086 | JGI IMG/M metagenome (GOLD analysis project Ga0154657, IMG submission 116086) | Nitrospirae bacterium RBG_13_39_12 | reverse complement strand
ATGATGAGAATGAGAGATACATTGCAGGTATTGCGTATCATTTCTACAAACAGCATAAGAATATGGTTTTACTTGATTACGACCATATGAATTACAAGGATAAATCTTTAAAAGACGATAAGAGATTTCAGCTTACCTTGCAGGTTGCTCTTTAAGCCAGATAAAGAGATCCCTCCTAACCCCTAGCCCTCCTGAAAAGGAGGGCTTTTTTGTTGTGTCTATGATTTTAATGAATCACCAATCTTTAAGCTAATAGTAATAGGGTCACCCATTAAAGGCCCCCAAGGATTGCAGGAAGGACTGTTGCAACCATGCTGATAATCTGGTGACGTGCATCCTTCGTCCCGGAAGAAACACGCATATTTTCTCATTGCCACCTACTAAGAGTGATGTCCATTGTGCTTACTAAGGTGATGCTTACTGAAAGAAATAATCATCCTTTGAGGTTTATTTTATGTTTTTTCTTTTTATTTTATCGTAATACTCAGGATACAGTTTATTCGCACACTCAGAGCATATACTGTGGCTGAATTCAGCTTCTGAATGTTCACTAATAAAAGCTTCTATCTGGGTCCAGTACCCTTTATCATCACGGATCTTCTTACAAGAAGCACAGATTGGTAACAAGCCACTTAAAGTTTTGACTTTAGCAAGTACATCTTTGAGTTCAAGGATGAGCCTCTCTCGCTCTTGCTCTGAACGCTTTTGTTTCAATATCCCCCACATACTGTTCATAAGCAGAGTAAGCTGGCGGGCATCAGATTCATCATATGGATCTTCTTTATTGCCGACGCCTGTAACTCCCACAATACGATCTCCATCAAAAATAGGAATTCCCAGGTGACGAATTAAATGGAAATGCCCTTCGGGGTAGCCTTTTTTATAGGTCAGAGATTGATAATCATTATGTATGACTGCTTTTCTGAAACGAATACTATCTGCCCATAAACCGGCTGCATCGAGCGGATAATGATGATCTGGCTTCGCTGTGCATGTTTTCAGTACATCTTTTGACCATGAATAAAGTTGTATAGTTTGTTCATCTTCATTAAAAAAATGCAGATATCCGCCTTTACTTTTGGTCAGCCTAACCGCTTCTTCAAGTGCAAAATCCGTGATATCTTTTTCAGATTTTATCTCCATCTGAGTGAGGTTAAGCAATGTTTCGAGGCGTTCTTCATCCAGCTTCAGAGATTCCTCTATACGCTTACGCTCTGTAATGTCAATGAATGTTACAACAGCTCCAACAATTTCCCCATCTTCTATAATAGGTGTACTTGTATACTGAACAGGAAACAAGTACCATCCTTTCTCCAAAAAACTTCGTCCTCTCTATGATGAACCTTACCATCCTTATATGCTGCGTAGATAGGGCATTCTTCTACAGGGTACAAACTTCCATCTGATTTTTGGTAGTGCCAGAGAGTATGACTATGGCTGCCTATTAATTCATTGACTGTATAACCGAGTATTTGAGCAGCAGCTGGATTAACAAATGTGTGTCTCCCATAAATATCTAAGCCAAAAATACCCTCCCCTGCTGCATTTAGAACAAGTTCATATTGATGAGACAGCCTTTCAACTAACTCCTCTGTCTGCTTACGTCCGATTCCTAACTTTTCCAAGTTATTAATTTGCTGTCGTAATTCTATCAATTCCTTTATGAGTTGTCTTTTTGTCTTATTTTCATCTTTCATGTTATATATCTTGAAACTTATTGATTGACAACAGAAACATGCAATATTTTAACAAAAATTGCATTTGAATATTTCAGTAAGTAACAAACCATGGCAAGAGATCAGGCAAGGCGTTTCTTTCTATGTGCAGTCCTTAAAATTCAGTGAACCTGTCACTCCAATCTTTTGAGAAGTCATTCAAACAGAGGCTTTATCAGCCTCGACATATATGACTATAATCTTTAACACAAACTTAATCTTCTCTTAATACTACCTTAACTTCTCAGTTTTATAATTTTTCCTATAAGAGATAGTACTTCCGGAAATATTAAAATTTAAGCCATAGTCGGAGGTGATATATGTAACAGAAATTTAACAGAATTGTAACATTAATGTAACAATCTGGCTGTATTGTAATTTCATATAAGGAGGAAGTAATGAAAAATTTCATTACAATTTTGTTTTCAGTTCTATTTGTTTGTTTAATGACGGGTCTTTCCTATGCTGAAAATCTGAGGATTGACGGTTCAACCACGGTTCTTCCTGTTGCCCAGAAGGCGGCGGAAGTTTTCATGAAGAAAAACCCTGATGTCAAAGTATTCGTATCGGGAAGCGGGTCAGGAACAGGTATTAAGGCTCTGATTGACAGGACAACCGATATTGCCACAAGTTCGAGGGAAGCGAAGGATAAAGAGATATCTGCCGCAAAAAAGAAAGGCATTACCCTTACTGCTCATACGGTAGCTCTTGACGGCATCGTACCGGTTGTTCATCCATCAATGAAGATTGATAACATTTCATTAGAACAGCTCAGAGATATTTACAATGGAAAAATCAAGAGCTGGAAAGAGATCGGCGGCCCTGACAGGCCTATAGCAGTTGTCTCACGAGATACAAGCTCCGGTACATACGAAGTATGGGAGGAAAAAGTTCTTCATAAAGATAGGGTGCGTCCTGATGCACTTTTAGTTGCATCCAACGGTCAGGCGGTACAGACTGTTTCGCAGAATAGATATGCCATAGGATATATAGGGATTGGATATACCGATAAATCTGTCAAAGTTCTCAAGATCAATGGTAAAAGTGCGTCTGCAGCAACTGTACGTGACGGCTCCTGGCCGGTGGCGCGACCGCTGTTTATGTATACGAATGGGAAGCCTGCTGGCGTTATCGCAAAATTTATCGGCTTTGTACTTTCCAGTGAAGGCCAGAAGATAGTCAATGAAGTTAAATATGTAAGCATAAAATAAGGACCAAAGGTAATTTTAGCAGGCAGGCATAGTATTTGAGCGGATTTTTTTGCCGACAGTCAAATAATTCATCATGAATTAATAAAGAGGCAAAAACCTCGGAGCCTTCCGATATTAGTCGGGGGGCGAGAATGAGCGAAAATGCCATGCCTGCCTGTAACATTTTTAATGTAACTTTCACGAGAATAATAGTCATTATGAAATGGCAAAAGAAAGAAAAAGCTGTTGAACTAATTGTCAGATCTATCGGTCTCATATCCGTCATTATCTTACTATTAATAGCCTCCTTTCTATTTAAGGAGGCTTTCCAGATTTTCTATAAAGCAGGGGTTTTAAAGGTCATTTTTGGAACGGCATGGTATCCTACCTCTGACCCGCCGGACTTCGGGATGTTCCCGCTCATCATGGGAACCCTTGCGGTAACGATCCTGACAGCCATTATTGCCATTCCATTAGGTCTTGCGACTGCGGTCTACATAGCAGAGATTGCCCATTACAGGGTAAAGGAATTCCTGAAACCGCTCATAGAAATGCTTGCGAGTTTTCCGTCTGTTGTACTCGGGTTTTTCGGCATAGTAATCATCGCGCCTTTTCTTTCCAACTGGCTTTCTCCGATTCTGTCTGAAAAGCTACCTGAAATACTGAAAAGTACAAACATGCCTTTTATTTCAACAACCCTTGCAGATTTCTGCTACAACAATTTGTTTATTGCATCAGGGTTGAATATTACAACAGCTGCCTTGATGCTTACTGTACGGGCGATTCCCGTGGTCGCCAGTATCGCCGAGGACGCACTGACCGCGGTTCCCCGCACATATCGTGAAGCATCATACTCACTTGGTGCTGGCAAATGGGAAACAATATGGAAGGTTGTTATCCCTGCTTCGGTTTCAGGCTTAAGTGTTGCTGTTATTCTCGGGATAGGTACTATTGTTGGTGAGACTATGATAGTCTTGATGGTAGCAGGAGGCGCTGCAGTAGTCCCCCACTGGATGTTTGACGCTGCAAGGCCGATGCCGGCAGCTATTGCAGCTGAGATGGCTGAGGCACCATACCAGAGCCTGCATTACCATGCACTCTTCGGAGTAGGTGCAATCCTTTTTATTTTCACCTTTATCTTAAGTCTTATCTCTGATTTCATATCTAAAAAATACAGGGCTGTAAGAATAGGAGAAAAGGTATGAATCAGGAAATGGGGGAAAAATATAAGCCATTTGAACTGGTCAGAAAGAAAAAATTTAATTTTAAGGAAAACTTTTTCTTATCACTTATCAGAACACTTGGTTTTACCGGAGCAATAATTCTTATTATTATATTGTCCTTCGTAGCATATAATGGCATAAGCATATTAAGCTGGGAATTTATAACGCAACCTCCGGTAGAAGCCATGACGGAAGGTGGGATTTTTCCTGTTATAATGGGAACTATTTTACTAACCGTCATCTGTATGATAGTAGTAATCCCTATTGGTGTTACAACAGCTATTTTTCTGGCTGAATATTCAAAACCAGGATTAATCCTCAGTACAGTCATGATGTCAATATACACACTTGCAGGTGTTCCTTCGGTAGTCTTCGGACTTTTCGGACTCGCAGTTTTCGTTGTGGTATTTAATTTTGGTATGAGCTTGTTAGCTGGGGCATTAACACTTGCGGTTATGATACTTCCATACATCATATCAACTTCCGAAGAAGCTATTAAAGCTGTTCCATACAGCTTCAAAGAGGCTTCCCTTGCGTGCGGTGCTACAAAATGGCAGACCATCAGAAAAGTAATATTACCTGCAGCAATGCCGGGAATCCTCACAGGTTCAATTTTAGGCACAGCCAAGGTTTCGGGTGAAACTGCTCCTATCATGTTCACTGCTGCAGCTTTTTTCACACCCGGTGTTCCCAGGTCATTATTCGAGCCGGTCATGGCTCTGCCGTATCATATATATGTACTGGTTACAGCAGGTACGTTTATCGAGGAGACAAGGCCCATACAGTATGGTACTGCACTGACACTTATTATTCTCGTATTGGGAATGAACTTATTGGGGATTATTCTAAGAGCAAGGCAGAGAAGGAAAAAGGCATGGTAGATAGTAAAAACGGTAAATACATTTTCGAAATAAAGAAATTCAATATCTTCTACGGTGACCTCATTGCAGTTAAAAACGTTATACTGAACATAGAATTGAATAAAATTACAGCTATAATCGGACCCTCTGGATGCGGCAAATCCACTCTCCTTAAAGCACTGAACAGGATGAATGACCTTATTATAACCTCACGGGTAGAGGGTCAGGCCCTTTTTCAGGGCGTTGATATCTATGATAAAGATACTGATGTTATCGAGTTAAGGAGAAGGGTCGGAATGGTTTTTCAAAAGCCAAACCCTTTCCCGATCTCCGTCTATGAAAATGTGGCGTATGGTCCGAAAATCAGGGGAGTAAAAAAGAAAAACCAATTAGATGAGATTGTGGAAAATGCACTTGTAAGGGCCGATTTATGGAAAGAGGTGAAAGATAAATTACACGAATCCGGAATGAGCCTTTCCGGAGGCCAGATGCAGAGACTTTGTATTGCGAGATCTCTTGCACAGGAACCTGAGGTCCTTCTTTTTGACGAACCAACTTCTGCTCTGGATCCCATATCAACAGCCAACATTGAAAACTTATTACAGGAATTGAGAAAAAACATTACGATAGTTATAGTAACCCATAATATGCAGCAGGCCGCAAGAATCTCTAACTATACAGCATTTATGTATTTAGGAGAACTGGTTGAATTTGGGGATACAGACTCAATATTTGTTAATCCACAGAATAAACTTACTGAAGAATATATTACGGGAAGGTTTGGATAATGGCTATTTTTGATGATGAGTTGAGAGCTTTAAAAGAGAGGGTTCTGGAACTCGGTAGTATGGTTGAAACTGCCATAAGCGATTCTGTCAGGTCACTGATTGAGAGAGACAATGGCCTTGCTAACGAGGTAATAAAGAAGGATCATTTAATCAATGCCTTAGAGGTAAGGATAGATGAGGAATGTATAAGACTTATTGCCCTTAGACAACCCATGGCAAGAGACCTGAGGTTCATAACTACTACCATGAAGGTAACCACAGATCTTGAAAGGATGGGTGACCTTGCTGTCAATATTGCTGAAAGGGTGCTTGAGCTAAATGAAGAGCCACAGCTGAAACCATTTGTGAACATCCCTAAGATGGCTGAAACAACTCAGTCTATGGTACGGGATGCCCTTGACTCCTTTGTAACAGGATGTTCAAGGCTTCCCTACGAAGTGATTAAGAGGGATGATGAAGTGGATGATCTTACCGTTAATAATTTTAAAGAGCTTTTATCCTTCATGATTCGGGACCCAAAGATTATTCCATTGGCTGTAAAAAGAACTTATATTGCTAAGTATCTCGAAAGGATCGCGGATCATGCAACCAACATTGCCGAGATGGTTATTTACATGTGCAAAGGTAAACTAATCAGGCATACGACAACCGAGGATTTATAAAATTTTTCAGGGAGACCCGGATAGTGGCCATTTTTGATAATGAATTGAGAGCTTTAAAAGAAAAGGTTTTAACCCTCGGGTCAATGGTTGAAACAGCCATACATGATTCTGTTCAATCACTTGTTGAAAGGGACAATAACCTCGCAAGGGAAGTCGTTATAAATGACCATGAAATCAACGCATTCGATGTTGAGATTGATGAGGAATGCATAAGATTGATTGCCCTCAGGCAGCCAAAGGCGCGTGATTTAAGATTTATCATAACTGCCATGAAAATAACTACAGACCTTGAAAGAATGGGTGACCTTGCTGTCAATATTGCTGAAAGGGCACTTGAATTAAATGAAGAACCAATTTTGAAACCTTATATAGATATTCCAAGAATGGCCGAAATTTCACAGGTAATGGTAAAAAATTCTCTTGATGCATTTGTGAGGGGATGTACAAAACTTCCCAATGAAGTTATAAAGATGGACGAAGAAGTTGATAAATTAAACGTCCAGGTATTCAATGAACTGCTCTTTTATATGATTCAGGACCCGAATACTGTATCCCGTGCAACAAGGATTACTTATGTCTCAAAATACCTTGAGCGTATTGCAGACCATGCAACCAATATCGCAGAGATGGTCTTTTATCTCTGCAAAGGGAAAATAATCAGACACATGGAGATTAAACAAGAAGTTTAGCTTTCATTTTTGCAAGCTGTCATTGTTCCTTTCTTCTCAGGTTAGAAAATACCTTGAATTTTATTAGCAAGAAGTAACTGTTTAGATGTTAACTGCAACTCTGTTTCTACCTTCCAACTTTGCTTTATACACTGCATTGTCTGCCCTTTTTATAAAAGTGTCACCTGTGTCACCTTTCTTGAACTCAGTTACACCAAGACTCATTGTTATTTTTCCGATATTATCAAATTTATAATCTTCTACTACTTTTCTTATCCTCTCTGCCAACACACTTGCTTGGTCTAAACCGGTCTCAACTGACAGGCATTTACATAAATGAGGAGCCAGGTGCCCCGGTATTCCTTATGTTTCCTTCTATCTTTGTTACTAATATTTTTCCGTCTACAATTTCCAGGGTTGTTTTTTCATGGGTCGTGGTCTCGTTCCTCTGCCCCTGTATCACCATAACTTCAACAACATCTGTTTCTACAACTGCGCTCTGTCTGTCATCGCTTATAGTAATTTTCTCATTTTCACATTTATATTCATAATGCGAGGTCATTGAAAGCACTTTTTTTGTCTCAGTTTTGTATTGTTCACGTGACCAGCGATGTCTCTGCGGTCCAAAAGGTGTTTGAACCGTTATATCTATTACAACAGAAGGTGCCATATATTTGACAACACTATCTATGTCTTTGTTCAGTGTGGCAGTCTCCACTTCATTCATGATATTTTTGATATCGGTCTCGGTTATGTAGGTGCAGGTATCAGATGATTCTGTGCAAGCACTAATAACTGCTAATGTGATAATTAATAGCAAAACAACCAATTGGTACTTAAGGCACTTTTTCATAGTTCCCCTCAATACATCATGTGTGATGAAAAACTTCGTCCTCTTAATCTGAAGATATTTATTTATCACTTAAGTTAAAATCCGGATGTATGCCTAGATTACGTTTGTGCTTTCTGAACTAAGCTTACAGCCCTGATACAGTGACCCTCAAGTCACCCGAGTTTTGCAATTCAGTTGTGTATTTTATTGGTATGATTTCTTTTCCCCCTGTACTATTTATAATCAAATCAGCCGAGCACTGGCGTCCCCCGGTTTCCTTATTAACGCTCTGCTCAATGATGCTTTCAAGGGAAAAATTCATTCCAGCTCTCATTGATCTCCATTCATCTTCGGACAATTCCATGCCTGGCTGAACGCCAACCAAGGCACTCAATTGTTCTTTATAAGTTTCACCGGCTGTTGAAATCACAGCTTTCACAGTATCATCACTGTCGCATGTCGTGGGAGACTTTGAACAGCCAAATGATAATATTGCTATCATGATCAACAGCATATTAAGAGCTGTTTGCAAGAAACAGATTGTATTGATCCTAAAGAGTTTTGTTTTCATGATTACCCCCTTTTTTGACATTTAAAAAATATAAATAAATTGTTTGAAATATTACATCCTGAACAGGTTCAATGATGGTTGTCTTCCGAGTGCCCTCCGGCAATTATATATATTGCATCAGACTCACTTTTATTCTCAAGAAAGCATTTTTTCACACCGTCTATTTTAAAGGCAGAACCTTCTTTTAAGCTTAATGAACAAGAACCCGTAACCTCCAGATTGCCTTTCATTGCAAGCAGGATCTCCTCATGACCTTTGCCGGGTTCTATAACTCTTCCTTTTTCTTTTGGCTTTAGAACACCATAAATCATGTAGCAGGCGTGGCTGCCGGTATCCTGAAAGCCAAGGATATATTCTCCGCTTACAGAATTTTGTGCCTCATTTTTAAGCTCAAAAACTTTCATTTTTAAACTTCAAAGATTTATCTTTCTGAAACAGTCTGTATCCTGAAATAGCTTAAAATATACACTTAACATCGATTAAATTTTTAATTTACACATGTTCAGAGGACATGTCAACCAGAATTTCTGCTTTTTCCCCCATAATCCCCAGTATCTTTACACAAGATTCCCTGCAAAATTTGATAGGTATTTATAAATACATGTAGTAAAATAGCTTTTATAAACTATATATGGAGGTGCCGATATGGCAAAGGCAAAGAAATCAAAGCAGTTATATGTGACTATGAAGAACAAAATCGGTCTGCTTTCAGAGGTCAGTACAGCAGTTGCAGGCGCAAAGGTCAATATTTATGCAATATGTGCATACGGGATGGAAGAAAAGGCTTTTTTTATGCTTGTTACTGATAGTCCTGCAAAGGCAAAGAAGGCACTATCTAAGTTGGGTGGCAAGATCAGTGAAGACGAGGTTATTTCAGTAGATTTACCAAACAAGGCTGGAGAATTACAGAAGGTTGCAAAAAAGATTGCCGGGGCAGGAATAGATATAGTTTACGTATACGGAACTGCTGGAACAGGCAAAATATCAACATGTATTTTCAAAACAGCAGACGACAAGAAGGCAATTAAAGTAATTAATAAATAGTAACCACTAACCTTAGGAATTGAAAAGGCTGTTAAATCTCTTAACAGAAGGAATATTAATGTCATCTCAATTTGCTACCTTATTAGAAAAAAGAGTGATATGACAGAGCTACTGTATATCTCGCCAACTTACAAGGTATTATGAAAAGAGGGTTTTATGCTTGATAAAATCAATCCCTTAGAGACGTCTACCTGGAAAAAGCTCAAAGAACATTATGAGCTTATGAGAAACACGCATATGAGAGACATGTTTAATGAAGACCCCGACAGGTTCTCCAGGTTTTCTGTCAGGTTTGAAGATATAATTGTCGATTATTCAAAAAATATTATAAACAGACAAACCGTGCAGCTTCTTTTAGAACTTGCTGTGGATTTAAAATTGAAAGATGCAATAGAGCAGATGTTCTCTGGAGAAAAAATAAATGAGACTGAAAATCGGGCAGTTCTTCACATTGCACTCAGAAACCGAACAAACAATCCAATTTATGTTGACGGAAATGATGTAATGCCTGAAGTGAACGCTGTTTTAAAACAGATGGAAGGATTTTCAAACATAATTATTTCAGGAAAGTGGAAGGGGTTCTCGGGTAAAACTATTACAGACATTGTAAATATCGGTATCGGTGGTTCAGACCTGGGTCCGGTAATGGTAACAGAGGCATTGAAACCATATTCTCAACCTAACATCAATACACATTTCGTCTCTAACATTGACGCTACACATATCCAAGAAACCCTTAAAACACTGTCCCCTGAAACAACATTATTTATTATTTCCTCAAAGACTTTCACCACTCAGGAAACAATGACTAATGCATACATGGCAAGAAAATGGTTTCTCGATTCTGCAAAGGACGAAGTTCATATTAAACAACATTTCGTTGCGGTCTCTACTAATAAAGAAGAGGTCAAGAAATTCGGTATTGATCCTGAGAATATTTTCATATTCTGGGATTGGGTAGGTGGCAGGTATTCTCTCTGGTCTGCAATAGGGCTTTCTATTGCATGTGCTATTGGATTTGAGAACTTTATTGAGCTGCTTGAAGGTGCACATGCGATGGACAAACACTTTAGGGAAACACCTTTTGAAAAAAATATACCTGTTACACTTGCCTTAATAGGTATCTGGCATAACAATTTTTTTGGTGCTGAAACCGAGGCTATCCTGCCTTATGATCAGTACATGCACAGGTTCCCTGCTTACTTCCAGCAGGGGAACATGGAAAGCAACGGGAAATATATTGACAGGAACGGTCATAAAGTAAGTTATCAGACAGGACCTATTATCTGGGGTGAGCCCGGAACAAACGGACAGCATGCTTTTTATCAACTTATACACCAGGGGACAAAACTGATCCCATGTGATTTCCTGGCACCTGCAATAAGCCATAACCCGATTGGAAATCACCATAACATATTGCTTTCCAACTTTTTTGCACAAACTGAAGCATTAATGAAAGGAAAGACAGAAAAAGAAGTATTTGAAGAACTCAAACTGTCAGGAAAAAGTGATGAAGAAATTAAAAAGCTTGCTCCTTTCAAAACATTCAAAGGCAATACACCAACTAACTCAATATTGTTTAAAAAACTTACACCCAGGACACTCGGTAGTCTCATAGCGATGTACGAGCATAAGATTTTCGTACAGGGTGTGATCTGGAACATATTCAGTTTTGACCAGTGGGGTGTCGAACTCGGTAAACAGCTGGCAAAAAGAATACTCCCCGAACTCGATGGCGATAAACAAGTAACATCCCATGATCCTTCTACAAATGGATTAATTAACACTTTTAAAAAACTGAGAGGCAAAACGTAATTATTTTCTGAATTGTAATAGTGCTATCGGAAAAGATTATACCTGCTTTTAATTAACAAACAGCCTGCGCTTATAAATGTCAAGCATGTGAAATGGCTTTTTAAAAATATCCTGTTTTTAAATGGTTTGTAGCATTTTGTCTGTCTGTTTAATAATCTCTTGTAATCTTATGAGTAAAATTTGTTATAATTTTAAGATATGCAAAAGCTATATATTTATATAGGAGCATTAAATGGATGAAAGAAATTCTATATTAATCGTTGACGATGATGAAAGTTTACTGGATATTCTCAAAACAGCATTGTCATCAGAAGGTTATCGATGTGAAACAGCGACAAATCTTGAATCTGCTATTGAACTTATCGATAAAATCTCCTTTGACATTATGATAACAGATATCAGAATGCCTGGTATCGAAGGGTTCGAACTTACAGAAAAAGCGAAAATAATAAGGCCTGACATTGCTGTCGTCATTATGACCGCATTTATCGACGAATTCTCCTATGACAGAGCAATAGAAGTCGGGGCATCAGATTTTATAAAAAAGCCTTTTACATTAAAAGAGCTCATAGCAAGGATACAACATGTTAAAGTGCAAAAGAGAATACGTTCGATGTTGGTTACTGACGAACTTACCGGCCTTTACAACCGGCGTGGATTCTTCACTTTTGCAGAACAGGAACTTAAGTTAGCTAACCGGCTGAGGAGAGAATTATACCTGCTTTATGCAGACCTGGATAATTTGAAGGAGATTAATGATTCTTTCGGCCACATGGAAGGCGACTCCGTATTAATCGAAACTGCCAAAATCTTAAGAGAAACTTTTCGTCAGTCTGATATCATTGCCCGCATCGGGGGAGACGAATTTGTAGCTATTCTAACCGGAACTACTGAGACTGGTACCAATATGGCTTCTTCTCGTCTGCAAAAAAATATTGATGTCTACTGTGAAGAAAACCCCCCCCAATATAAAATGTCGATGAGTGTCGGCATAGCAAAATACAACCCGGAATTTCCATGCTCTGTTGATGAATTGATAAGTCAGGCAGACAAATCGATGTATGAGCAGAAAAGATACAAGCAACTGTTTTAGCTTACACCGTTATCTTTTTTTAAATTTATGATATTAACAATATATAAGTGAAATTGCTGGAACGATGAGAAATAATTTTTTTATCAAAGTTTTCTTTTTATTGACAGCATTCCTGGTCATACTTCTCATGCAAACAAGTTACGGTAAAATTTCTTCCCATAAGAATACAAAATCATCCGGAATAAATGATCTCCGTTTTCTACTAAATGTGAGTAATCCTTTTAAGTTTGGAGGCTCTCCCATTGTCACTGATGTTTATATAGCGGATCATCCTCAGATAGTTGGTGTTAATGCACTAAAATATTTAAAGGGAAAATACGGGCTTGAATATGCCAGGGTAGGGGAACTTCTTTCCCCCGGAGAAAGGTTAGGTAGTTTAACAACATATCCAAACACAGAAGCCGACTACCAACCGAGGGAGACTTTTGATGTAACCGAATGGATCATGAAACATCCATCTGATAAATATTATATTGCCTTAATATCAACAGATATCAATGTATGTCCATGCATCAGTGCATATTTTGGAATTATCTTCCCAGATCTTAACAAGACCATTTATGACAAAGTCATTATCTTTAAGGATGTCGGCATTTGCCCGGAATCAAACAATGCCAGCGAAATAGCGATAGCCCCACCCAGATTAAACCCGTACTGAAAACAAGAGTTAAATCCGCAATATATCATCATAAAAGAGAAATCAAGTTTATCAAGGTTACCTTTTGTCTTTAATCAAAAAATAAGCTGCGTTTTAGTACATTTTTGTAACCACTACCCATATTAAGTTAAAATTGAATATCATTTGAGGGAGGGCTTAAGTTATGACTAAAAAAAATGAAAGACTAACAGCAATATCAAATGAGCTTAACGAAAATATAATAGCTGTAAGGGGAACGTTAGAACTTGCAGAAGCATCAGTTTCAGATGGTGAGTTACAAGGTCTACTTTTAAAAGCGGTTGAGAGAATTGACATTATCCAGAGATTAACCAGCGAGATGTTAATAGCACTAAAAAACATCTTCGATAAAATGGAAGGTAAAAATTCAACATAAATCAATATAAAAATTAGCTGTCAATAAAATAGTTACCTTACTTTATCAGGCTGCTGTATTTTTATATTAGAGTGAAGAACCCTGCGGCAGAGACCGCAGGGCGTCCATTATTTGAATGTTTATTTTTTTGTGTCATTCCCGCAATCCCGTCCCGAAGGCTTTCGGGATTCGGGAGGTCGGGTCGCCTCAGCGACTCGCCGAGGAGAGAATCCTTCCGGAAAGATTCCGGACCAATCCCCGACAAAGCGGGGACAAGAGCCGGAATGACAGAAAATTGGAACTGTGGCAGAGACCACAGGGTGTATAATTATTAACTATGAACGTCAAACCCTCGGATGTGAGAACATATTGCCGTCATCTTGAAAAAAGGATAATCGAGAGAATAAGTAGGGGCATCCCTTTGGATAAAAGGCCTGATCTCGTTCTATGGATATGCCATTTTCCTCTGCCTTCTTTATCAGGCATCCAGTGTCACGTTTTTGG
>Ga0154657_1102_pt4 | contig 14095 bp, 13 predicted proteins | sample Rifle2008BG13ft_FD_116086 | JGI IMG/M metagenome (GOLD analysis project Ga0154657, IMG submission 116086) | Nitrospirae bacterium RBG_13_39_12 | reverse complement strand
ATATTTAGTATTATCCCTGATATGATAATTATAATATAGGCATATATGCCTATCAGCAAATGTATTTTTCGGGTTAAGCAACTTCTATCTTGTTTCGCCCTTTTGCTTTTGCTTCATACAATGCAAGGTCAGCCGTATTAATCAGTTTCTCAGCAGTATCTATAGAAGGTTCCGGTATATTGGCAAGACCTATGCTTACTGTAATCTGTCTGTTAATGCCTGAAAATTTGTGTTCTGAAATTACCCTTAGTATTCTTAATGCAGCCTGTAAGGAAGCCTCCTTTTTTGTTTCAGGTAGCAATACAATAAACTCTTCTCCACCCCACCTTGCCACAGTATCTATTTCTCTTATGCAGTCTTTTATTACCTCTGACACTTCCTTGAGAACAACGTCCCCGGTATGGTGGCCGTATTCATCATTAATCTTTTTAAAATAATCTATATCTATCATTAAACAGGAAGCAGGGGAAAGATACCTTATTGACCTGTTGAACTCCTTTTCCAGAGTAGTCTCGAAATGTCTCCTGTTAAAAAGCCCTGTTAACGGGTCTGTAATAGCAAGGGATTCAACTCTTAAAAGTACCTCTTCCAACTGGCGGTTCTTTACTCTAAGCTCGTCCTGTAATGCCTTGGTTCTTAAACAGGCATATATCCTTGCATTAAGTTCTATTTCATTATATGGTTTATGCAGATAGTCATCAGCACCTGCTTCCAGGCCTATAACCTTCTCCTCAGTAGAACCTTTCACTGTTAAAATGATTATGGGAATGCCTTTGGTGTCTTCATTATTTTTTAACCATCGTGCGACCTCATTGCCATCAAGATCCGGGAGAACAAGGTCAAGCAGTATAAGATCGATGTGTTGAGTTTTTGCTGTTTTTATAGCAGATTTTCCATTTTGAACCCATATAACCTCGTAGCCGCTGGTTTCTAAATAATCTTTTGTAACCTTGGCCTGGATTGTATCGTCTTCAACAAGAACTATTTTTGCCTTCGACATTCAGCACTTTCCCTTGCTCATATATTGCTTTAACTTATTATTTTAGCTTTAATTCAGGATCGGTGCAAAAAAATCGATGTCCGGAGAAAATGCCATCCATGCGATTTTCTATAATTATAACATCGTGTTAAATAAATTACATAAAATTCATATTAAAGTTCTTTAACAGATGAACCTCCTGAGAAACATGTATCGCAACATGTTATAATTTCCGAAATTATCAGCAAAAAGAACTGAGAGATTATAATTGCAGGATTATAATAAAGCTTTTATTCCACATAAAAAATAGTGAAAAAAATATTTACCCTTGGAACCAGCAGAAGGAGCGAAGAAGATTTTATAGAGATTCTTCATGCTTATGATATTCAATCACTGATTGATGTCAGAAGTTATCCAAGAAGTAAAATGCCGATTTTCAGAAGAGAGAACCTTGAACCATTTTTAAGCCTTGAAAAGATAGAATATCATTTTCTCGGGGCGGAACTGGGAGGGTTCAGAAAAGGCGGATACATAGCGTATACCATTACAGAAAATTTCAGCAAGGGGATTGATTTGCTGGAATCCATTGCAATTGCTAAAATCTCAGTCATTATTTGTGCAGAACGGTTCCCATGGAAGTGCCACAGGAAATGGATAGCAAGAGAAATGCAAAAAAGAGGGTGGGAAGTAGAACACATTATTGATAAGGGCAAGGTTTGGATCCCGAGGTAGTTTTTAGGTTTTTACTGGCGGAGGGGCAGGGATTCGAACCCTGGGTGGAGTTGCCTCCACAACGATTTTCGAGACCGTCCCATTCAACCGCTCTGGCACCCCTCCATCTTTAGAAATCCTGAAATCCAGGCTTCTATCCGCACTCGTCGGATTTACCTGAGGCGGAAACGAATACAAATTTCAAATATAAGATTCTAACATTATCTCAGTATCTTGAAAAAACGCTGTAATATCCCAGCACACTCATCTTCAAGAATGCCTGAAACAACTTCTACCTGGTGATTAAACCTTTTGTCTGATAGAAGTTTATAAAGGCTGTCAACAGCCCCGCCTTTTTCGTCCCTGCATCCATATACCAGCCTGCCAAGCCGCGCATTTATCATTGTGCCTGCACACATAATGCAAGGCTCTTTTGTTACATAAAGTGTTGCATTTGTAAACCTCCAGCTGCTGTTTTCATCTGTGACGGACCTGAGCGCAATAATCTCGGCATGGGCTGTCGGGTCTTTCGAAGTCTCCCTGTTGTTATGTGCTCTTGCAATAACCTTATCATCCTTTACAAGAACTGCTCCCACAGGAACCTCTTTTTCAATAAAAGCAAGGTTAGCCTCTTCAAGTGCGAGCTTCATGAAATAGATATCGTCTTCCTTTGGCATGTCTATTATTCTATAGGAAGGCTTTGAAAAAATCATGATTGGATAAAATAAAAGCTGGAGTTGTTTTTATAAATGTAGCTAAAATAAACATTAAATAAACATGAAAAGTGATGATTTAAAATTCTTCAAAAAATGGTTCTCCGATTACTGTAAGTCATTCTATTCATCAGATATTGATGATCAAAGGAATATCCATCTTAAGGAACAGCATACACACGATGTTTGTAAGAACATAATTAAAATATCTGAAGGATTATATCTCGGCAATGACCAGATAATGTTAGCTGAGACAGTTGCCCTTTTCCATGATATAGGAAGATTCCCGCAATATGCAGAATACAAAACATTCAGGGACAGCATCTCTGTCAATCACGGGCTTCTTGGAGCAAAAACAATCGTTGAAAACAAAATCCTTCAAAATCTTTCTGTTGATGAACAGGAATTGATTATACGTTCGGTTAAATTTCACAATGCCTTTTCTGTACCAAAAAATGAAAAAAAGGATATTGTGTTTTTTATAAAATTAATAAGAGATGCAGACAAGCTTGACATATGGCGTGTATTTGAGGAGTATTACGAAAGTCCCGATGAAAAAAAGGCATCGGCAATCGGTCTCGGGTTGCTGGATATCCCTGAATATTCAGAAGATGTGCTGGCATGCCTTTATGAGAAAAAGATTGTACCGCTTTCAAAATTAAAGACATTGAATGATTTCAGACTGTTGCAACTGTCATGGATATATGACCTGAACTTTAATCCCTCCTTCATGTTGCTTTTAAAAAGAGATTATATAGACAGGATTACTGCTAAACTTCCGAAAACAGAAGACATTAAAACAATATCAGCTTCTTTAATGGAATTTGCGCTTTGCAGAAAGAATCAGGAAGAGTAGATTGTTTAAATAATAGTTGTTTGCCTTTTAAATTTGAACGACAGCTTGCCAATGTATTTGTTTAAAGGGTTCGATCTCTTGAGGAATGGCAGCAAGGTCTGTCTTCGAGTACCGAGTTTTTTTATCTCATTGATAAGTTCTCTGTTCACATCGTCAATCTCAAGTCCTTTTTTAAAAGAAGCGTAAGCCTCTTTCCTTTTGCTGGCTGCAAGATAGGCTTTCCCTAGATTCAGATACAGGATAGGGAAGAAAAACTCCTCACCGAATGGCACCTGCTCTTTAAGAACCTTGAAGGCATTTCTGCAGGTGTTAACTCCTTTAGAATATTTTTTATTTACAATCGCCTCAAGACAGCCCTGATATGAACAGATAAAAGGGTTATTAGGGTAGTGGTACATGGCGTTGGTTAATAACTGTAATGCCTCTTTTTGATTGTTGCTCCTGAGAAGCGCTTCTGTTTCTTTGATGTAATCCTTGCATGTTATGTTCTGTGTGATTTTTTCAAATTTCAGAGCCTTTACTGCATATTTTTGCTGTCTTTGCATAAGATCTATTATTTTACTGTTAAAATCAGGCTTATCCAGTATATCCCTGTAGCCAATCTTATGTGAGGAAACGACCGCCCCCTTATGATATATCCGGGTTATTATAAAAGGATTTTTAGTCCCGAGATCTTCAGAGTCTATAAGGTATGTTTCTCCTGCAAGGCTAATTTTCTCGCTGAACTCTTTGCGAAGTTTGGAAGTAATTTTAATCTGTTCTTTGTTCATTTCTGGAATAATATAATACAGGTTTTTAACTGTTCCCTGCAGATAATATTATAACAGACATTGCTTTATTTGAGGAACTATCAGGACATAAAGACATTAAATAGAATTCTCGATATGCACTTCTTGAGACATTTTATAAAGTTAGCGCTGTGAGAGTATTATGCCAAAAAAAAGGAGTGAGGAAAGTATAACTGCCGATTTTAATTGCGATAAATTAAATTATACAGAACATGAGGTATAAAACTTATTCCCTTTTTATATCTATTTGAAAGTATTAGATATTTTCAAGCGCGCCCAGAGGGATTCGAACCCCCGACCTGCGGATTCGTAGTCCGACGCTCTATCCATCTGAGCTATGGGCGCACTGGTTTGCTGTTTATGATACCATAGCAATAAGCATAAATGCAGAGGATTGTTTGGTTTTGGTATTGGAAAATATACTTACCAATAATGGCTTTGAAATGGATGAGAATCCGACTTTGTTAACTGCACACTCTGCGTTTTATTCTAAATGCAAATAGAACTCTTTCGGCCTAAGTTCTTTGAAATCCTTTTAGGTATTCTTTTAACCATTTATTTTGTCAATTGCTTCTCTTGCCCACTGTCCCAGAGTTTTTTCGTAGAAATTTCCTTCTATATAAATATGCACTGGTTCTTTACGTTCTATTAATTTTTCAAGAAATGGAAGAGCAGGTCTAAACTCAACTTCTCCCATAGCCCATGCTGCTAAGCCGAGGGTTTCAGCATCGTCAATCTGAAAAACTGCTAAGACTTTGTCCTGAAGAAAAATTACAACTCCGGCTCCCAGTTTACCAATTCTGCCTAACCCCCACAGCCCCCCTTTTACTAATGGAGGTTCATCAAAGGTGTGGGCAATCATCATGCTTCCATATGGGTCAGCCAGTTCAGGAATGTTGAAAATAATTTCAGCAATAGTTTGAGAGGCGCTCCAGCCAATCCCGCCTGACTCATCTGTTATCGACCAGAAAAGTGTTCTTATGTAGTTCCTTACTTTCTCTTTTCTTCCCTTCTGCCACCACAACTTCATAAGTTTACCCACGGTTTCAATGGCAGCCCAGCGGATTCTATCATCAGTATCGTAAAGTCGGAAACGAAGTGCATGCCAGAAATGCCTGTCTTTCTCACATAGATCTACCAGCCTTTCTTCGTCTCTTTGTTCAAGAAGGTTCTTCACGTGTCTCTTTAGCGATTTGTCCATTTTTTAATTTAACACATATTCCTGATATGAATAAAAAATGTATTTTGTTATATTTGTTTATGGCTGATGAAAAGATTAAGGTAGTTGCCTATTCAGGATATAGGGGAGAAGAGAGACCCAAAGCAATTTTTCTTAAAAATCAGGAGATTGAAATCATTGAAATCCTTAGCCTATGGGTCGAAGAGGGTATTAATGATAAGGCAAGAAAGAGATATTTCATAGTTAAAGAGAGAGGAGGAAGCATTCAAAAGATATATTACGATGAAAAGGCAAAAGAATGGTTTTTAACCAAGAATTAAGGAAATTACAATAAAGCCATAAAAGCGGGTACAATGAACATTGAATTTTTCACGAAAGATCAAACTCTGCAATAACCAGGGGATTATTTACTTATCCAGTCTTTAAGAATTCCTAATCTGGCACGTAAAGAATTAACGTTAAAGCTCGCAATTTTCATATTCTGGTATCATTTCATGGTTACGATCGTAACCCCTCTATCGAACTGACTTTTGGTTCTGTGCCGGGTTACGAGTGGATGGTCGGCAAGGTAATTTTGCACTGCCTTGAGCAGTGCACCAGTACCAATTCCATAAATGATGGTAACCTCTTCAAATCCAGACAGAGAAGCATGATTAAGGAATGGTTCAAGTCTTGACAGAGCATCATCAACTCTTAAACCTACAAGATTTATAACGGATGGAAACTCCTCTTCTTTCTCGTCAATCCTCTCACGAACATTTGTTAAATCAGGCAGTTTCCCTCTCCTGTAAGTGATCTCTGATATCGGAATTTCCAGATCCCTGTTCCCAGAGATTACTTTCAATCGTTTATGCTGTCTATCAATTTTTGCCACAAGTGCATCGTATCCGATAGACCTTACAAATACCGTATCACCTTCATTTATTTCATCAATTGATAGTGAAGTTTCTTTATGGAATCCTTTTATTTTTTCTTCAAGTATTTTCTGTGTTTTTTGAATCTTCTTGATGGATTCACGTTTTTTCTCTTTTTTTGCCTCTTCGAGGATTGCATATATTTGTCTCTTGGTGTCCATGACAATATTTAGAGACTCTTTGTATGCTTTTTCAAGCATTCCCACTTCCTGTCTTTCTGCATCTGCAAGCCTTTCTTTTAAAATTCTTTCTTTCTCTTCGATCCCGGATTTCTGTTTATTTAAATCCTCAAGTGCATTTTCATACTTGAATGTTTTTTCTTTCAGTTCTGACAAAAGATCATAAAATTCCATATTCATATTGCCAAGCATCTCTCTTGCAAAACCGATGATTTTTTCAGGTAAGCCGTATCTTCTTGCTATCTCAAGGGCATGAGATTGACCCGGTTCCCCCACGTTCAGTTTATATAAAGGGGTAAGAGTATTCTGATCAAATTCCATGGACGCATTGATCATCCCTTCTGTTTTATATACAAAAACAACGATATCTGTGATATGCGTGGTTGCAAAAACAAGGGGACCTTTTTCTTTTAAATCTCTTAATACTGCACAGGCAATTGCGGCACCCTGAACTGTCTCTGTACCTGTACCCATTTCGTCCATCAGTATAATTGTCTTTGAATCAGTTTTTTTCAGTATCTGTGAGATGTTGGAAACATGAGCAGAAAAAGTTGAAAGGCTGCTTTCTATTGATTGCTCGTCTCCTATATCAACGAGAAGTTCATTGACAATTGGAAAGGTAGATGAAGAGTCAGCAGGAACAGGTATCCCTGACAATGCCATAATCAGGTTCAGCCCAACAGTTTTGATGGTTATGGTCTTTCCACCGGCATTAGGGCCTGTTATCACCATCACTGAGTTTTCCCCTCCGAGGCTTAAATCAAGGGGGACTGCCTTTTTTATAATGCCCTCCTTCTCCAATATAATCAGAAGCGGGTGTTTTGCCTTAACCAGGTTTATAACGGAAGAGTCATTGATTTGCGGGATGTCCATTTTAATGAGGTCACTGAACCTTTCTATGCTGTTTAAGACGTCAAGGTAGACGATAATGCTGTACTGCGTTTTGATATCATCCAATACCTTTCTTATTTTATGGCAGATGTACCTCAATATGCGTATCTCTTCTGCCTTCTCTTCTGCGATGAGATTTTCTAATTCATTAGAAAGCCCTATTATCTCCAATGGCTCCATGAATGCAGTCTCACCTGATTTTGATACATCGTGCACCACGCCGGATACCTGTCCCTTTGAATCCATCCTTACCGGAATGACCCACCTCCCTGCTCTTTTTGTAATAAAGTTGTCCTGTAAAAATGGAGTCATTTTTCTGTCCTTTGTTATTTCCTCGAGTCTTTTGTTTATTTTAAAATCCAGTTTCCGTATCCTTATTCTTAAGTCAAATAGCATAGATGAAGCATTGTCAAGGATATTCCCTGAACCATCCAAAGATCTTTCCATAATATCTGTGATTTCCGGGAATCCTGTTAAATGTTCTGTCATTTTATTCAATAAAGGCAGGTCATATCTGTTGCGTATCTGTGAGGATACATCATAAATAATTTGAAGAACAGGCCAAAAGGCTATCAGTTCGATGGGTTCAAGTACCGAATCTTCGGGTTTTAACTTTTCGATAAGCTGGTATATATCCTGAAATTGAGATATCTTCAGGGGTGTTCCCTCCTGAGAAAGCTTCTGAATTTCCATTATCTGTCCGAACCTCTTTTCGATATCTTCTCTGTTATATAAAGGACAGATTTCAAGGATAGATTTTAGTGAGGCATCACTATTGGAAAATTTAGAAATTGCATTCAGGATTTTATCGAATTCGAGTGTTTGTAGGGACTCTTCTCTTATCATGTAGATTCTTGCTTGTTTATCTTATGCTTCATTTTCGTTATTTTTGTCCGTATCGGGTTCTTTGTCATGATAAATCTCCTTCCATCTTTCTCTGAACCACTTCATAATACTGTCATAAGATGGTGGAGTTATCAAAAATACCTCTATATCTTTTGGAAACTGAAGCTTTACCCTATCTTCATCCCTTATAATAAACAGCCCTGCTTCCTCTTCGGACAGGTTACTTTCTATCACGTCCAGTATGTTTTGAAGTCTCTTGTTTAACATTTCTGTATATAGCTCGAGCACCTTATCAAAAACCTTTTTCGTTCTTACCACTCTTAAACAGTTGCCCCAATCTATGAAAGGACCGAGAATTTCTTCGTGTTCAACAGGTATAAGAACAGCTCCTTCTTCGATCTTTCCCTTGATTATTTGAAGTGCCCGTTCATTGATTTTAGCTAACATATTTAGAGCTTCTTCCCCTTGAGCTAAGATGTTTTCACAAAATATCTTTTTTATCTTTCCTATACTTTCAAGTTTTTTCATTTGTTTATTCACATCATCCCAGTATTGATTAAAGAGCTCTTTGTATTCATCTGTTGCATCCTCAAGAGGCAGAACATTTGACAAGCAGTAAAGTTTTCTTTTTCCGGAAAAGCTTTCTGCTGCCGGCTTTTCTATTTGTCCTAATTCAACCACATGATCCTCCTTGATCATCAACCCGAAAAATGCAGTTAGATTTTAAAGGAGGAGGACTCAAGAGCTTTTGCTACACATATGCTTACCGTGAAATGCATTTTGGGTTAATAAGCTTATAGTTTTTTATTTTTTTAAATCACCTTCAATATCATGTTAATTTGCTATATTTGGGGAAGGTACCTAAAAAGATTATAATTTTCTGTACGGTCGTCAACAAAATGCAAAGCAAATATATCACGGAACAGCATTACAGTCTGCATTATATTGCCGAATGAACCAGCGGACCGGCTATTCTTATCTTTAAAGGATTTATTTTAAAATATTTTTACATGCCATAAGAGTAAAATGTCTTACAGGACATGAGAACAAAACTATCAGAACTTAATTTTCTAAAACTGAAACATAACATTAAACTGAAATGGATTAAGTCGTTTGATTATCCTTTCTTTACACCCTCCTTTAATGTGATACCGTATCTTGCATGCTCAAAAGGATGTATATTGGGTACCTTTTCGAACAACCACCCCCATTGTTTTCCAGGAGCAGGGAATATTTGTTTATTATTTTCAAAGATTTTTATCGCTAAAGCAGGATTATTGGGTGTATTTGATAAAGATGTCATTGTAAGGCCTTCCATCTTAAAGTCCGGGAGATATTGACCGACAGATATTTTAATGTTGGAATTAGGTACATTAAAATCGCTGCCAAGCTTTACTATGTACTCCTTTCTTGTCTTAGCGACCTTGTCTTCTAAAATTAATTTTGCAGAACTCCATTTCCCTTTAATAAAATCAGGGACTACCACCTGTGACTTACCAGCAGGCATCGTAAAAGGACCTGCAGCTCGCTGTTGGTTTCCCGGTGACATCGGACCCTGCATCATCGGACCAGGTGGCATCTGCCCCGGGGGCATTTGTCCAGGCGAAACAGGTACCTGTTGTAATGGTCCTGTTGCCTGTGGAGTAGGTGGCTGATTTTCTTTCTTCTCACATGAAATTACCAAGAGAGCCAGTACAAAACATAATGTTAAAGCTAACAACTTTTTCTTCATAAAATCCTCCTCTTTTTCTTAAATTGTCAAATAAATAGTTCTAATCCATATTATTATTTACAAAGCCAAATATATACAAGTAGAAAAATTTTTCAGGCAGTTTTGGCTGATATGAACATGGATAACCGGGAATACTGTTCCCCGCACGCCAAACTTTATGAACAATATGTTTCTACTTTTAATCTTTTGCTTAACAATAGTCAAATATCTTTACCTTTTATGGCGGAGAGGCAGGGATTCGAACCCTGGGTGAGGTTTTATCCCCACAACCGCTTAGCAGGCGGCTGCCTTCGGCCAGCTCGGCCACCTCTCCTTAAGCAGTATTATAGTAACAACTCAAATTGAACTTTGTAAACTGACATATATATATTATCCCGCATTATTCGTAATTTTTTATAAATTCACCAAGGATAAAATACTATCGCACATTATAGTCCCTGTGTATTAATTTGCAGACTTAAAAAAGTCCGTATTTGCTACTTATAGACAATAAAAAAAATACATAAACTGAGCCGAAAAATGCAGACATTGCTCATAAATTTATTTAACTCGATGAATTTATTGAGATTATCTTTATTTGTTCCATTGATGAAAATATTCCCTATACCATTAGTTAAAGGTACACTTCCGCCCTCAGGCGGATTCCCGCCTCGGGCGGGTCGCCGAGGAGACGCCGAGGCGAAAAGGTATCGATCCCGATAGATATCGGGACATTATTCAATTGCATTATTTGGGTTAAACTAATTTATTTACGAGGTAAGCTGCTTGATATTTAATACTGAATAATGGAATGTGCCCCGGTCACATTAGCAAATGTCCCTATGCACAATATTTAAATCTATCGGATGTTTTTTAAGATAGCTCTGCATTTTTTCCACAATCGCCGGGGAACGATGGGTTCCTCCTGTGCATCCGATAGCAATTGTCAGATAAGATCTTCCATCTTTTATGTATAGAGGGATAAGAAAATCCATTAAATCTTTAATTTTACGCATAAACACCTTTGTCGCTTGCTTTTTAAGTACGTAATCAGAGACATTTTTATCTGTACCTTTGAGTGCTTTTAGTTTTGGTACAAAGTGCGGGTTAGGCAGAAACCTTACATCAAAAAGCAGGTCGATGTTCTGTGGTGTTCCGAATTTAAAGCCGAAAGAAAGAAGCACAACTGTCATCATTTTTTTCCCCTTCTGTATCCTGTAAAGAGACGTAAGAAGCTGTCTGAGCTGATGAGGGGTAAAAGAAGAGGTGTCAATGATTCTGTCAGCAGCATCCTTCAGAAGAGAAAGTCTTTCCTTTTCGATCTGGATCGCTTCATCTATATTCCCTCCGAGTGGATGTGGTCTGCGGGTCTCTTTAAATCTTCTAAGCAGCGCTTCCCTTTCTGCCTCGAAAAAAAGAATTTCTGCCCGGTATTTATTTTTAAGAGTGTTTAGTACCTCACTTATTTCAGATAAAAATCCTTTTTCTCGTATATCAATACCTATCCCTATTTTCTTTATCTCACTGTTTTTGGATACGATTGAAACAAATGAGTCGATAAGTGTGATGGGAAGGTTGTCAACACAAAAGAAGTCAGAATCTTCAAGAGCTCTTAATGCAACGGTCTTGCCAGATCCGGAAAGACCGGTAATGATAACTATCTCCGGTAAACCAGACTCCTTGGGGTTTTTCATCTAACAGGCTCTATGAGTCCAAAATTGCCATCTCTTCTTCGATATATGACATTTATGTCCCCGCTGTTATCATTTGTAAAAACGAAGAAGGGTTTATCAAGCAAATCCATCTGCATGGCAGCTTCATCAGGGCTCATCGGTTTCAGCTCAAAACGTTTATTTTTTATAATCCTGCCAACCTCAATGATTGGTGCACCCTCCGTATTTATTGTGCCTGCTTTCCCCTCAACTTTTCTATGCGAAACAAGTTTTTCCTTGTACTTCTTTATCTGTCTCTCGAGTTTCTCGGCAACCTCATCGATTGATGAATAAACCTCGCCTGTAATCCCCTCTGCCTGTATAAGGATGCCATTTGCTTTTAGCAAAACTTCTACTTTATGTCTGTACTTTTCCACGCTGAGAGTAACGATCGCCTCTGATATGTTAGACAGATAACGGTCAAATCTTCTAATCTTCTTTTCAGCATATTTTTTCAGAGCAGGTGTAACCTCAAGATGTCTTCCTGTAACGATAATGTTCATAGCCCCTCCTTTTAATCAGTCAATTTTCTTGCGCATTGTTTGTGATGGAATCCCTAATTCATCCCTGTATTTCGCAACAGTCCTTCTGGCGATTATAATGCCGCTTCTCTTTAGCATCTCAGTTATGTGATGATCACTAAATGGTTTCCTGGAATCTTCTTCTATAACTATCTTTTTTATAACGTTCTTTACAGACGTAGACGAAATGCTCCCTATATCACTCTGGAGCGCACTGCTGAAGACGGACCTGAAACTGAATGTTCCATGTGCACATGAAAAATATTTACTAGATGTAACCCTGCTTATTGTACTTTCATGCATATTTAATCTTGTAGCAACATCCCTGAGTGTTAAGGGTTTGAGATATTCCATGCCCTTATCAAAAAATTCCGATTGAAGATCCAGAAGACTTTCAGTTACTTTGTAAATGGTTCTGTTACGCTGATCAAGACTTTTTATTAATCCAACTGCTGAACGCAGCTTTTCGATGAAAAATTGTTTATCTTCTTTTGAAAAGGCATTATTCTGTTTGAAAATTTTTTTGTAGAAACTACTTATTCTCAGTCGAGGTATGTCGTCATCGTTTAAAATAATTTGATAACCGTCTTCTGTCCTGATTACATACACGTCAGGAATAACATAGTTTGTAATGGAATTTGAAAAATTTATACCAGGTTTTGGATCAAGCCCCTTTATGATTGTTACAGCGGACATAATATCTTTCAATGGCAGATTGTACTGCTGAGCAATTTTTGCATACTTTTTCTTTTCTAGTTCTTCCATATTGTTAGCAATTATTTTTTCTACAAGGGTATCCTGGAGATTCAGCACCCCGAGTTGCAGGAGTAGACATTCAGTTACGCTTCTTGCGCCTATCCCCTGTGGATCAAAACTTTGTATCAAAGAAAGTGCTTTCTCAGCTGTTTCCCTGTCAGTTTCAGCTTCATTAATTATCTCGTCGATAGATTCTCTCAAATAGCCGTTTTCATCAATATTGCCGATTATTATTTCCCCAACGTTTTTAATGCTGTCTGATACACTGGAAAATCGCAATTGCCATAATAGATGATCATAGAGGTCTGTTTCCTTAGCGACAAAGTGCTCAAACGACGGGGGAGTTACAGTACCCGGATTGAAGTAACCAAGGTCTCTACCGTCAGACCCCCTTTCTTCAAAATACTCGTCAACAGTGAAATTCATGAGCTTTTCGAGGGGAAGTTCTGCATCTTCAGATGCCTCTTCGATTTCTACAGAATCTCTTTCTTCCTGAGTAAGCTCTTCGATGGGCATCTCATCATCTGATTCCTCAAGTAATGGATTTTCAACAAGTTCCTGGTTGAGAAACTGCAAAAGTTCAAGATGTGTCAGTTGAAGAAGTTTTATAGCCTGCTGAAGTTGAGGTGTAAGTATTAACTTTTGAGATATCTTGAGTTCAAGTCTGCTTTCAAGAGCCATTAGAGCCTGAACTCCTCTCCGAGAAAAGCCTCTTTGACTCTGGTATCTTTTACAATTTTATCAGGGCTGCCCTCTTCGAGTATCTCCCCATTGCTTATAATATAAGCCCTGTCTGTTATTGAAAGAGTATCTCTTACGTTGTGGTCTGTTATAAGTATTCCAAGCCCTGTGTCTTTCAGATAATTCAGCATCTTTTTGAGTTCTATTATCGCAATGGGGTCAATGCCTGCAAATGGTTCATCAAATAGTATAAACATAGGCTTAATTGCAATCGCCCTTGCTATTTCAGTCTTTCTTCTCTCGCCTCCGGAAAGCTTATAACTATCCTTTTTTGCAAGGTCTGTAAGGTTAAACTCGGTTAGCAAACGGGCTACCTCGGTATCAATCTCATCCTTACCTGCTCCCTTTATTTCGAATACTGCCCTGAGATTATCTTCAACCGTGAGTTTCCTGAAAATTGATGGTTCCTGGGGCAGGTAACTTATTCCCATCCTGGCCCTACGGTACATAGGAAGCCCGGTTAAATCTTCATTGTTGAGAAATATTTTTCCCATATCAGGCTTAATAATCCCAACCATCATGTAAAAGGTAGTTGTTTTTCCCGCACCGTTAGGACCGAGTAGACCGACAATCTCGCCTTTAGTAACATGAAGGTTC
>Ga0154657_1170_pt1 | contig 14187 bp, 15 predicted proteins | sample Rifle2008BG13ft_FD_116086 | JGI IMG/M metagenome (GOLD analysis project Ga0154657, IMG submission 116086) | Nitrospirae bacterium RBG_13_39_12 | reverse complement strand
GAGTGGCAATGTCCCTTAATTGAAACTCTCTGGTGCTGAAGAGTATGAGCCAGCCAAAAAGAAAAGTGCATGTGTTCATCGTGTCTGATGCGACAGGGATGACTGCAGAAATGGTAATCAGTGCTGTACTTGTTCAATTCAAAGAGATAAAACCGGTCTTTAAAAGATTCCCCTACATCAAGACAAAGGAACAAATCAGGACGATTCTGGAAAAAGCAGAGGCAGTGAACGGTATTGTGATTTACTCGCTTGTATTACAGGAGCTCAGGACATGGATTCGAAAAGAAGAGCGGAAGATGAATATCCATACTATAGATCTTCTTGGACCTTTCCTTGAACGGATTGGAAAACTCTGGAACCTGATTCCGTCGTTAAGGCCCGGGTTATTAAGAGGTATTGGGGAAGAGTCGTTTCGCCTTGCCGAGTCGATTGATTTTACCCTGAGGCATGATGACGGACAGGGATTAGAGACTTTAGAAAATGCAGACCTTGTCATACTTGGAGTTTCGAGGACTTCTAAAACCCCCACAAGTCTTTATCTTTCATGCAACAATAATTTAAAAGTGGCCAACGTTCCTGTAATCATGGATATGAAGCTGCCTAACAGGATTTTTAAACTGAAAACCCAGAAGGTGGGCTTTACAATCTCACCAGAGAGGCTGGCTTTTATAAGACAAAAGAGGCTTCAATATGCCGGTTCCTCTGATTATACCGACACGATGTATATTAAAAAGGAACTTGAATACTGTCACCGGCTTTTTAATCAGATAAATGGATTGAACGTTCTAGATGTTACGAATAGCTCCATAGAAGAGATTGCCAACAAAGTGATAGAGGATAGAAATAAAGTCATTAAAAAGATAACAAATAAGGAGAAACAATCTTGAGAAGGGAGATGATTTTTGTATGAAAAAGCATGATGTTGTTCTTTGGTTCAAGGATATTGGTAAAGAAGACATTTCGCTTGTAGGAGGCAAATGTGCCAATCTCGGAGAACTCTTTGGAAGGATCGGCGTGCCTGTACCAAATGGTTTTGCTGTCTCAGCTCAGGCATACAAGGTTTTCCTTGAAAAGACGAACGCAGAAGAAACGATTAAGGATTTACTTTCTGGTATGAATATATCAGACATGAAATCTCTCCAGGATGTATCCAAAAAAATCAGGAAGTATGTTGAAAGCCTGTCAATGCCTAAGGAAATGGAAATGGCAATTATGGATGCGTATGAGGAGCTTTGCGAGAGTACAGGCATAAAAAATATGCCGGTAGCTGTCCGTTCCTCAGCAACAGCCGAGGACTTGCCGGGTGCCAGTTTCGCAGGCCAGCAGGACACATTCCTGAATATAACCCAGAAAAACCTTTTGAGTTGCATTAAACAGTGCTGGAGTTCTTTGTTTACGCCCAGGGCTATTGTCTACAGAAAAGAAAAAGGGTTTTCTCATGGTGAAGCGCTAATCAGCGTGGCCATTCAGGAATTGATTTTTTCTTATACGTCCGGTGTTATGTTTACACTGGAACCCGTTAGCGGTGATAAAAATAAGATTGTTATCAATGCATCCTGGGGGCTTGGGGAAGCTATCGTCGGAGGCCAGGTTACACCTGATGAATATGCAGTGGAAAAAGGAACGTACCGAATTGTAGACAAACACGTAGCGAAAAAAGGCAAACAAATAGTTTCCGACAAGAAAGGCAGCACAAAGTGGGTCGCTGTACCGCAAAAAAATCAGAGCAGGCCGGCGCTATCGGATGAAGCTATCATTCGTCTGGCAAAATACGGGGTGCAGATAGAAAATCATTATGGGGTACCACAGGACATTGAATGGGCTGTGGACGAAAAGGGCCGGATTTTTATTCTTCAAGCCAGGCCTGAAACGGTTCATGGCGCTGAAGGGAAAATTCAAGTCAAAGAAAGGAAGGATCTTGTGGGAAAAGATATTCTCGCTAGGGGCATAGGTGTCAGTCCCGGCAAGGGGTCAGGAAAGGCAAAAATTATACTGAATGTTAAAAACATATCGGATTTTAATCAAGGTTACGTTTTGGTAACAGAGATGACAACCCCTGATTGGGTCCCTGTTATGAAGATTGCCTCTGCAGTGGTTACGAACTTGGGCGGCAAGACATGTCATGCTGCTATTGTGAGCCGCGAACTCGGGATTCCATGCGTGGTCGGTACTGAGAATGCAACAAAAGTGCTTAAAGACGATGAGACAATAACTGTGGATGGACAAAGGGGTATTATTTTTAAGGGAGCAACCTCTGATCAAGAGTCAATCAAAGCACCGGTAGCAGCTACGGACTTATCATCTCAAGTGATAACAGCTACCAAGGTTTATGTAAATCTGTCAATCCCTGAGATTGCGCAAAAGATAGCTCAGGAAACCAATGCTGATGGTGTAGGACTTTTAAGGGCGGAACACCTGATGCTCAGTATAGGTAAACATCCCCGGCTGCTGTTGGAAGAAGGTGGAGAAAAGGTTATGATTGACACTTTTTCCAGGGGGGTCGGACAGGTAGCAGAGGCGTTTTTCCCTCGTCCTGTGGTTTACAGATTTCTTGATTTCAAGCCCGACGAATTTCTTGAATTGCCAGGTGGAGAAAAATATGAGCGAGAACATGTGGGGCCCAATCCCATGATCGGATACCGGGGGGAATACAGGTACATAAAAGAAGATGATATTTTCAGACTTGAGCTGAAAGCTATCAGGCAGGCCAGGGAGATTATGGGCTTCACGAATATCTGGGTAATGATTCCCTTTGTCAGGACACGCAGGGTCTTCAGGGAGACTGTCAGGATCATGCGTGAAGAAGGACTGGAGTACCGGGGTAATCCCGACTTTCAGCTGTGGATAATGGTTGAAGTTCCGAGTGCGTGTTTTATGATTGAAGAATTCTGCAAAGAAGGGATAGATGGTGTAAGCTTTGGAACCAACGATCTCACGATGCTAGTGCTTGGTGTCGATCGCAACGATGTATCTGTACAAGAAATTTATGATGAGAGGAACCTGGGTGTTTTGAGGGCGATTGCCTATACCATGGCAGTATGTAAAAAACACGGTGTTACCACTTCAATATGTGGACAGGCCCCAAGTGTATATCCGGACTATCTGGAATTTATGATCCGTTGTGGCTGTACCTCGATCTCGGTAAATCCTGACACTGTCGTGTCCTCAAGGAGAAGTGTGGCAATGATAGAACAAAAGATTCAGATGGAAAAAGCATTGGGTATGGTATGCAAACCAAAGATAGCCAAAATACCTATGGAGGATATGTTTTTCTGGAGATTTGTAGAATAATGAGAGACTTGCAACAACAGATATATAAAAAGGATGAGAAGGATGCCCTTATGGGATTTTATGCTGCGGGACTAAACTCCTCTCATCGGTATGAAGGGTTAGTTGATTATATTGCTCTTAATTATAAAAGTACGGCAGAGGTTGGCATTGGACATTTCCCCGATATTGCATTTGCTTTGCTTGCAAAGGGAGTGAAGGTTTTTGCTACTGATGTTCTGCCTTTCCATTACGATGGACTCAAGGTCGTTGTGGATGATATCACTTGTCCGAATATTTCCACTTACAAAGAAATAGATCTTATTTATTCACTGAGGCCGTCTCCGGAAATGGTTCCTTATATGGTAAGACTTGCAGGAATTCTTTCATCTGATTTGATTGTCAAGCCATTGTCATCGGAATATCCCGGGGGCCAATTGACCCACAGTGGGAAAACCACATTTTTTATCTGGGAATACTCATGAAAAAAGTAAAGTCAGAAAAGGAGCGTCGTTCTGGGAAAAAAGTCATCTACTTGCTTGGCGAAGGTACCGGGGAGACCATAAGCAAGATTGCCAGGGCATCTCTTGTGCAGTTTAGCCGTGAGAAAATTGAAGTTAAGACGTTTTTTTTGGTTACTGATAAGCAACGCATCACGCAGATAACAAAGCAGGCAACAGAGGATGGTGCCCTTGTTGCCTTCAGCATAGTCCAGCCAGCTTTGAGAGATTTTTTAATCCAGGAAGCCGAACGCCAGGGGATAAAAGCTATTGATGTTATCGGTGATTTCATTGTACAGCTCTCCATCTTTTTGAATGAGAAACCACTGTCGATACCCGGACGACAGTATATTCTGGACGAGGACTACTTTAGACGTATAGAGGCTATAAACTTTACAGTGAAACATGATGACGGAAAGATACCACGGGATCTGAAATTTGCTGATCTGGTGCTTGTAGGTCTCTCCCGAACAGGAAAAACACCCCTGTCTACCTATCTTGCCAACCAGGGGTGGAAAGTTGCCAATGTGCCTGTTCATCCCGAGATGATTCCGCCGCAAGAGCTATTTCAGGTAGATCAACGCAAAGTTTTTGGGTTGTTAATTAACGTCGAGAGCCTTGTAAAGCTAAGGGAAGCAAGGCTGAAACAATTGGGGCTTGAGCCATATGCTAAATATGCAGACTCAGTCCAGGTATCCGACGAGATTGAGTGGTGCAGAGAGTTTTTCAAACAGAATCCCCGCTGGCGAGTACTTGATATATCCAACAAAGCAATTGAAGAAGCGTCCGCCAGCATCATAAGTGCATACCAGACCGGAAAGAAACTCATCTAACAGGATATCCGGTTTAACCCAAAAAATGCTTTTGAAGTCAGACTTATATGCAAAGAACCTTTCCAAATAATAAGTTGGCTTTCATTAAAAGCTGTCCACCCGTGTATAAAACTCTATTGCTGGAAAACTTACTGAGGTCAGCATTTTTATAAATCTGTGGAATGTTACAGATTCCAACTTGAATAGATGTAATAAACAGTCGCGGAAGAAAGGCTTGTTTACAAATAGATTTGATTTAATATATACTAAACAAAACTTTTAAAGTTTAGAAAACCTCAGAGACTTTGAAAGCTCTGAGGTTTTATTTTGGGGGAAAGGAGGTTGAAATACAATGAAAAAGATCTATGTTGGAAATATTCCGTTTAATGCAACGGAACAAGAGATCAAAGATCTCTTCTCAGAGTATGGAGAGGTAAAAACAGTAAAAATGATAACTGATAAGTTTACAGGACAGTTCAGAGGGTTCTGCTTTATCGAGATGGAAGCCGAAGATGCTGTCCAGAAAGCGATTTCAGGACTAAATGGCAAACAGTTTATGGAAAAAACACTCAATGTATCTGAGGCAAGGCCCCAGCAACCGAGAGCTGGATTTCAGGATAATAGAAGGGGCGGTTATTCTGGTGGATATGGTGGGGGCAAGAGTTCAAAGAAGGGCTGGAGATAAGCTGTGGAGATTAGAGTCAGCGGGAATGATGTTGAAAGGGCACTAAAAATACTTAAGCGCGAGCTTCAGAAAGATGGGCTTTTTAAAGAGATTAAACAGAGAGGTTATTACGAAAAGCCTTCTGTCAAGGAGAAGCGGAAACAAAGAGAGGCGAGAAAGAAAAGGAGTAAAGCTTTACGGTTTAAGAAGCCTTCTCAGTTAGTGAAAAAATAAAAGTCAATTTTTAATAGCACCTCTAAAAAATACTTTTTTCTTTTCTAATTTCTATGTGAAGGGTTTATTCAGTTATCCCAAAAAGCATCAGAAATATTTAACCTTTTAAATATCTTGTTATGAAAAAAAACATATGAAGGACAAAAAGAATGAATTTTGAAGATTTTAAATTGAGTAAAGAGACAATGAAGTCTATATCAGAAATAGGATTTGAGGAGCCGACACCTATTCAGGTCTCTACTATACCGCTCATAATGAATGAGCGCGATATTGTGGGACAGGCTCAAACCGGCACGGGAAAGACTGCTGCCTTTGCTATCCCAATTGCAGAAAGATGTCAGAAGGGAAGAAAACCTTTTACTATCATACTTGAGCCGACGAGGGAATTGGCAGTCCAGGTTGCACAAGAGGTTTACAAAATAGGAAAGTATAAAAAAATTAGTGTTCTGCCTGTTTATGGCGGCACATCGATTGAAAGGCAGATAAAATCATTACAAAGGGGTATCAATGTCGTTGTTGGAACACCAGGTCGTGTTATAGACCTTATAAACAGAAAAATCCTTTCTCTTTCAGAGGTAAAAATTGTTGTCCTCGATGAAGCAGATGAGATGCTTGATATGGGATTTATTGAAGATATTGAGACAATACTCAAAACAACACCGGCAGAAAGACAAACCCTTCTCTTTTCGGCCACAATGCCGCAGCCGATAATGAACATTGCAAGGCGGTATATGAAGAACCCTGAGAAGATATGGGTAAACACAAAGGATATTGTTGTACCAAAGATAAGGCAGATATTTTATGAGGTTGCGGGAGAAAACAAGGTGAACGCCCTCTCAAGACTCCTTGATGTTGAAGATCCACAGCTTGCCATCGTCTTCTGCCATACAAAGAGGGAAGTTGATGATGTTTATATGAAACTCAGCCAGCTGGGATATAATGCAGGTGCCATTCATGGCGATTATACACAGGCAAGAAGGGATGCGGTCATGAATAAGTTCAAAGGAGGTATGCTCGATATACTCGTTGCTACTGATGTGGCTGCAAGAGGACTTGATATAAAAGACGTATCTCATGTAATTAACTATGGTATCCCGCAGAATCCTGATAGCTATGTTCACAGGATTGGAAGGACAGGACGAGCAGGGAAATCAGGAATAGCAATAACCCTTATTACTCCAAGGGAATATAAGCACTTACGATTGATAGAAAGGAATGCAAAGACAACAATAAACAGGAAGAAATTGCCTTCGCAGGCAGATGTTGTAAGTGCAAGAGAAAAAAATATTGTCAGAGATATTTCCGGGATAATCAGGGAAAATCGGCATGCAGGCTATCTTCAGGCAGTTAAAGAGTTATCAAATAACTATGAATTTGGCGATATTGCCGCAGCAGCACTATGTGCCGCATATGGTGAGATAAAGGAGAAGACTTTAGAAGAAAATTACAGAAACAACAGAACCGAACGTTTATTTATGACTGTTGACAGGAAGGATAATATAAGGGCGGCTGATGCTGTAAAATCTATTGACTCTAAAGCATATGATCGTTTTAGTAAGATACATAAGAAACAGCATAGGAATTATCAGAAATCTCATTAAACAAAATGTCCTGTCTTCCCGAAATATAATTTATTTTGTTTATTAGGATTGGATATGTAATTGTCGATAGTTATGTAACTCTCCCATAGTTGTTTTTATTATTATAAGTGATTAATTTATTTTTAAATAACTGGATTCCTATACAAAGTAAGTCATAGAAGTTTCAGAAATAGAGACTAAAGGGGGGTGAGGAAATCCTCACCCCCTTTTTTTACCACATCTTGGTTACAGCGTAAAGGAAATATACCTTTAATAAAGTATCTATCCCCTAAACGGAAATATAAAAAGTTGTCTTCACCATATTTTCATATTTCCTTCATTATTCCTACATAAGTTTTGTATATTCTAAACTCAAGAATAAAAAACAAATGGAGGTACAGAATGAATAAGTTTGTGGCAGGGTTGACTGTAGCAGCACTTCTCGCAATTGGTGCTATAGCGTATGCAAATGGTCCTGGATGGTATGGTGGAGGTCACATGGGTCAGGTTTGTGGTTATGATACTCATATGATGGGGCCCGGGTATGGTGGACACATGAAGGGATTGAAAGGTGGCTATGATCAGAAGTTCTTGGATGAGACTGTTGATTTAAGGAAGGAACTTAACAACAAGAGATTTGAATACTTTGAAGCAGTGCGTAGCACGAATACAAAACCTGATATCATTACAAGTCTTGAAAAGGATATTCGCATACTTCGGGAAAAACTCCACGAAAAAGCTCCCAGTAAAGCATACAGAGGGGCTGGTGGCCATGGTTGCAGGTGGTAATTAAATTCCCTCCCACCATCAGGCAGCCAGGATTATTCTGGCTGCCTGTCATTTTAACATTTACTCTTTAATCTCCAGATTTCCTCAAAAAATGAATAATAGCAGGTTTAATCCTGAAAATAATCAGGAACTGCCTGTATGGGTATGATTTTTTATTAACTCGAAAAATGCAGTAAGATTTTAAAGCTGGTAGGCACATATGCATCAAAATCTCTTGAATGCAGAATTTGCGAATGGATGGTTATTTAAACGATATGAATGAAAACATGCACGTTATCAGAGTCATTAAACCGCTCACAAAGGTGCTGCTCAAGAGCTTTTGCTACACATATGCCTACCGTGAATTTCATTTTCTGGTTAAATGATAAAATAGTCCATGATTTATACAGGCACATGTTCCTGGACAGAGAAGAGTTTGATCCAAAGCGGGGAATTCTATCCCGGGACAGTAAAAACATCCGAAGGACGTCTGAGATATTATGCCGGCCATTTTGACACTGTAGAGGTTGACTCGACGTATTATGCTATCCCGGACAAAAGAACTACATATCTCTGGGCTGACAGGACTCCTGAAAATTTTATTTTTCACATAAAGGCATATGGTGCATTAACAGGACACGGTATTGACCCCAAAACATTACCGAGGGATATTTTTGATCTACTCCCTGAAAAAGACAGAGGTGAGCGTTATGTTTATATTAAGGAACCGTCTATTCTTGAGGCGATTTCGGAAAAATTCAGAGAAACTCTCTCTCCCCTTAAAAAAACTGACAAACTGGGTATGCTTGTTTTCCAGTTTCCCCCATGGTTCCAGTATAGAACAATGAATCTCGATTATATCCGCAAATCTAAAGAACTCATGAAAGGTCTGCCGATTGCAGTGGAGTTCAGACATGGAAGCTGGCTGACAAATAGCAGTATTGGGACAACCCTTGGTTTCTTAAGAGAAAACCAGCTCACATACATTACAGCTGATGAACCCCAGTATGGCAGTCTTGCAACGGTTCCATTTATCCCGGAGGCTACCACTGAAACAGCCTATTTCCGTTTTCACGGCCGGAATAAGGAAAACTGGCTTAAGAAAGGGATTGCGACAACACTAAGATTTGCTTATCTGTATTCTGATGATGAGATGAAAGAATTTAATCCATCTATTCAGAGAATAGACAGAAAGGCAAGAAAAACTTATTTAATGTTTAATAACTGCCATGGCGGTTTTGCGATGAAAAATGCGCTCAGAATGAAAGAGATGTTAAAAACAGAGAGAGTCAGAGATGTGCCAAAACAATGATTCTGAAAAGGTTTATTCTCTCGCCTAGTTCAAATTTATTTGAACTATTTGATGTAATATCCTGATATTCTCCATCTACCATTGATATACTAAGGCGGTCATTAGTAAGGCGACATTCTTGTCACTTTTTGTCATTGTCCCGAAAGCATTCGGGATCCGCAATCCTTCTGGTTTTTTCAGAAAGATTCTCTCCTCGGCGAGTCGCTGAGGAGACCCGACAAGCGGGAATGACATCAATGTAGCTTTACTTATAGCCGTCTTAGTAAGTCCACAAACGATAGTTAATTTAAGTTTCATTTTTTATCTTTTTTGCCTTTCATTAACCTCTCGTATTTTTCAGCACCAACGCATTCTTTTGCAGCAGGGCACCATTCAAGGCATGTAGGCTTCATCTCACGCGATATAGTTCTTCCGCATCCCTTGCAGACAATCTCTACTTCATCTGACCATATCTCTGAAACAGTATCACACCAGAAACATGTTATGTTTTCCGGATATGGTGTCCTTATTTCCCTGCTTCCAGGACAGCTTTCTTTTAACATATCCATATTTTAAACGCTTCCCTGATAATAATCCAGGAATGTTACAAGGGCAGGTTGGTAAGTCTGCTTGTTAAAGCCTTTAAGTCCTGGTTCAAGTTAGCTATAATCTTTTTAGCACTATGATTAAATATTCGAAAATATTATTTATAATTTTTCTATGCTCATCTTCGAGCCTTGCATATGAAATAGCCCTTGCGAGGGTATTTTCAATTTCTCTCTGGTACCACTTCGCTTTCATGATAATAAGCATAGCTATGCTCGGTATAGGAGCAAGCGGGACAGTAATGTCTTTGTATCCGAAACTCAGAAACTTGTCCAATACAGGTATCTATTGTTTAATGCTCGGTCTCGGAATATCTCTTGGTTATCTCATTACAAATCAGATACCCTTTGATCCGGTGAAGCTTTCGTGGTCAAAGATACAAATACTTTATATAGGCGTTTACTATATAGCACTTTCTATACCATTCTTTTTTACAGGTATGGTAGTTGCCGCAGCATTTTCTTCTCTAAGCGAGAGGGCAGGGCTGATTTACGGCGCAGACCTTCTTGGCGCAGGTACAGGGGCAATAAGCATTTTATACATCATGACCGTATATGGACCTGACAAGTCTGTGTTTTTTATTTCATTAATAGCATTTTCAGCGGCATTCTTCGCCGGTGGAAAGAGGCTGAAAGCCCTCTCTTTAATTTTAATACTGTTTACCGCTTCGATGATGTTTTTTAATCCTTACTTTATGAACCTTAAGATGTCTCCATATAAGGGGCTTCAGATAGCTCTCAGATACCCTGGTGCAGAACATTTGAAGACTTATTTCAGTCCTTTCTCAAGAGTAGATACATTTAAAAGTCCGGCTGTGCGTTATGCTCCCGGTCTTAGCTTGAAGTATCTTGAAGAACTCCCTGAACAGGTTGGTTTTTCAATAGACGGTAGTGAGATGAATGCCATAACAGCATATAGTAATAGGGCATCTCTTACATTCCTCAGATACCTGCCGTCTGCTCTTCCCTACGAAGTATTTAGAAGAAATGATGTGTTGATACTGGACCCGAAAGGCGGGCTTCAATCCATTACTGCAAAATATTACGGCTCATCAAATATATATAAGATTGAAAACAACCCTTTGTTAGTAAAAGTTGTCAGGAAAGATTTTGATGAGTTTTCGGGGCGTATTTATTCTGGTAACACATGGTCCGGTCTTGGAAGGTCCTGGTTGAAATACAGCGACAGGGATTTCGATGTCATAGATATCCCTATGACTGGAACTGTACCATCAGGTTCGTTTGGTATATCAGAAGACTACAGATTCACTGTTGAAGCGTTTAAAGAATACCTGAGTCATCTCAAGATGGAAGGAGTTTTAAGCATAAACATGTTTATATTGCCTCCGCTGAGAACGGAATTAAGGATATTAAACACTGCTGTTAGAGCAATAAGAGATATGGGGGTAAAAAATAGAGATATTGAAAAACATTTTGCAGCTATCCGCAGTCTCGAAAGCATATGCATTCTTATGAAAAAGTCACCATTTACTGCTGATGATATAGAAGCTATCAAGAAGTTTTCAAAAGACAGAAGGTTTGACCTGATATATTATCCGGGCATTAAGGAGGATGAGACAAATATCTATATACGGACTCCCCTAAATGAATATTTTACTATGTTTAAAAATATTCTGAATCCGGAAACGCATGAGCAGTTCATAAATTCTTATATATTTGATATAAAACCTGTCAGTGATGAAAATCCGTTTTTTCATTATTATTTAAAATTAAAAAACATCAGGGCAATTTACAAAACTATGGGAGGGAAATGGCAGTATTTTATTGAAGAAGGTTATATCCTGCCGGTGGTTTTTATACAGGTTCTACTTTTAGGGATTGTTCTCATGATCCTTCCAGCAGTAAAGACACCTAAAACAAGAAACAAGGTAAAGAATAAGGTAAAGAATAAGGTTGAGAAAAAAGAAAATCTGAATCTCACATCCGGCATTAATCTCTTACCTTATTTCGCTTTTCTCGGTCTCGGATTTATGTTTGTGGAGGTATCTCTTGTTCATAAGATGATACTCCCTCTCGAAAACCCCTCATATGCATTAGCTACTGTACTTACTTCAATACTGATAAGTTCGGGTGCCGGAAGCCTTGCAAGTTACAAATTTAGAAAGTTAAGTAGTCCTGCCTTAACTATTTTTATATCAATACTTACAATTAGTTACAGTATATTGCTCCCTTCTATCACAGATATAATTTCTCCTTGCCCATTGCCAATTAAGGCCATTTCGGTATTCTTTATTTTTCTGCCACTTGGATTTCTTATGGGAATTCCTTTTCCCACGGGTCTTAAATTACTTGGCGAGAAAAATAAACCGTTGATTCCCTGGGCATGGACTATAAACGGCTGTATGTCGGTACTAGCGCCAATCCTTACCATCATGCTTGCACTGGTAACAGGGTTTAAAATAGTTCTCTGGCTGGGAGCGCTGGCATATCTAATGGCATTTGTTTTTTTAAAACAGTTTATTAAAAACCAGTTATATAACGCTCAGCGTTGATGTGGCAGTATAAAATATTTCTGAAACAGATAAAGAAAATCCCTGCGGAAAATATTTTGGTTCTGCAAATATGATGGCACTAAAAAAAAATCCCCGCGACGAAAAATCATTGGCTGTATATCACTCTTTAGGAGCTTTGCTGTTACTACCTCTCCGATAAAAAGAGTATGGTCTCCAGCTTTGAAGGTATCTGCTAACCTGCATTCAAAGAAGGCTATTGCTTCACTGAGCACAGGAGAACCATTTGGTGCATCAAAGTAAGAAATTCCCTTGAACTTGTCAATTTTTCTGCCGCTCTTGAAACCAAAATGCTTAACAATATCCTTCTGGTTTTCAGCCAGAGTGTTTATTGCAAAATAACCTGACTCTTTTATTAAGCCGTGTGTATATCTTTCCGGGGCAACAGATACCATGAGCATGAGTGGATGAAAAGATACCTGTGATATCAAGGCTGCTGTCATGCCGTTAATCGTATTTTTTGTTCTCACTGTGACAATGTAAATCCCGTGTGAAATACCTTTTGAAACTATATCGTGCATTTTTGTCCTCCTGTCCGAATTTATCTTTTGAGGCTTATTAAGATGTGCATAATAGTATTGACTTAAGGTAGTGTGTCATTCCCGCTTGTCGGGTCGCCTCAGCGACTCGCCGAGGAGAGAATCCTTCCGACTTGTTCGGAATCGTGCGAAGAAAGATGCTGGCGATCCCGTATAAGCCGGGACAGGCAAGCCAGCATGACAAAGTAAATGCACTCAATTTTATGTCCACACTATTATGAGAACCTTAATATATGTAACATAGTTGCTCAGGATAGTTTAAATATTTTGTTAAAAAAAGTAAGAACTCGAAAATGCGGGCCGATACAGACTTTCGAAACAAGTAACCTCGTGAGAATCTACTTTCTCTTTTCTGCTTCTCCGATCATTGGAACAAATGCCACAGAACCCATCTGTTCGACATCGAGTTCATCCGTATCTTTTTTTATTAAAAGTGTCAGTGTCTGGTAATAGACTGTACTTCCCAGAGGGACAATGAGCCTTCCGCCTTTTTTGAGTTGCTTAATTAAGGGAGGAGGTATATGGTTAGGTGCTGCGGTTATGATTATTGCATCAAATGGTGCATGCTCTTTCCATCCAAAATAGCCGTCACCATATTTTACATTCACGTTTTTATACCTAAGATCTTTAAGTCTCTTAGTTGCCAGGTCTGAAAGAGACTTTCTTATTTCTAATGTATAAACTTCTTTAACTATCTCTGAAAGTACAGCTGCCTGATAACCTGAGCCTGTGCCGATCTCAAGAACCCTGTCAGAAGGCTTTAGCTTTAACGCCTCTGTCATCAGTGCAACAACATATGGCTGGGATATTGTCTGACCTTCACCTATAGGGAGCGGGTAGTCAGCATAAGCCTTGTTCTTAAGGTTCTCATCTACGAAGAGGTGTCTCGGAATCCTTCCCATCACCTCGAGTACTTTCTTATCTTTTATCCCCCTTCCTTTGATATCTTTTTCGATCATGGCTTGCCGTTTTTGTAAATATGGGTCTGCTGAAAGGGTATATGAAACTGAAAGAACCAAAATTGCTGTTATTAAGAAGAAATTCTTTATTAATGTTTTTAAGTTAAATCTCATTATTTTATTTTTTCTATTTTTATCTCTGTGGTGATTTCAGTTATCTATTCAAAGAATAACATCTTGCAATATGGAAAGAATAGGGCATATCACTTGATATTAGATACAGCCTAAAAGTCATGTTGGTTTTTTATGTAATCTTTAATAATTATCTTTAATAATTATCATTGACTTCACTATATTATTGAATTATTATACATAGCAAAATTCTGTTGCGAAATACATCTTATGCGTTGCAAAACAAAACATGTTTTTGAATAATTATTCAAATAATATGGAGGTGAAAAAATAGAGTTTGCTGAAAATTAATGAAAAGGAGGTTA
>Ga0154657_1060_pt1 | contig 14967 bp, 12 predicted proteins | sample Rifle2008BG13ft_FD_116086 | JGI IMG/M metagenome (GOLD analysis project Ga0154657, IMG submission 116086) | Nitrospirae bacterium RBG_13_39_12 | reverse complement strand
TATTGAACGAAATGAACTTAGTAAAAATTCCTTTAAAGGACATAAAGTTTGTCCTTTTAGACATGGATGGTACACTCCTCGACAGGTATTTTGATGATTACTTCTGGCGACATCTTGTACCTGAAAAATATTCTGAAAAAAATAATATTACATTCGGTAAGGCAAAACAGGAACTCTTTAAGAAATATAAAATCCATGAGGGCACATTAAAATGGACAGACCTTGATTTCTGGTCAAAAGAGCTCAGCATTGATATACCTGCCTTAAAAGAACAGATAAAGCATCTTATAGAGGTTCATCCTCATGTAGAGGAATTCCTGAAGATGATGAAAAAACATAAGAAGAAAGTTATTCTCGTTACTGATGCACATTACAAGACTATTGAACTGAAGCTTAAAAAGACCCGCTTAGGAAAATATTTTGACGCAGTGATTTCTTCGTTTGATACTGGGTATCCGAAGGAGAGCATTAAGTTCTGGGAAGGGGCAGAGAAACAGCTCAAATTTGATAAATATAAGACTCTGTTAATTGACGATAAGGATATAATTTTGAAGACTGCAAAAAGATATGGAATTAAATATATTATCTATAAAGCAAAGGCTAATTCAAAGGTTAAGCCTTCAAAATCCGCTGGTTTTTTAAACATAAATGATTTTAATGAATTGATATAATATTTTCTGAATTAATTTTTCAATGTATTTAAGTTGAAGAAATTGCCCTTAAGAAGGTTAACTGCCTAAACATGCACTAAGTCAAAATGTCCCGTTATAGACTGCCCTGTAGATTAATCTGAAAACATGAAGCTTTATAAAAAGACAGGCAAACTTATATATCTGACTTATTGTTGTTGTACTCCTTGCCTGTTCCGTTGTTTATTAGTGCACAAATCGCTTAAAATATTGACTTATGAATATTGCTTGTCTTAAAGAGCTTACAAAAGAGCCCAAGATTGCATACTTCTCTATGGAGATTGGTATTAGAAATGACATACCTACATACAGCGGTGGTCTTGGTGTCCTCGCAGGAGATACTATCAGAACCGGTGCTGATCTTAAACTTCCTATGGTGGCTGTTACCCTTATCAGTAAGAAGGGATATTTCAGACAGGAGTTGGATGAAAATGGTAGTCAGAGGGAGCATCCTGTGTCCTGGGAACCATCTAAACATATGACTCTTCTCCCTGCTAAAATTGCTGTCCAGATTGAAGACAGGCAAGTTATTGTGCAAGCGTGGCAATACAATGTAGAAAGTCTGACACGTGGTTGCGTGCCGATCTTTTTTCTTGATACAGATGTGGAAGAAAATACTGCTGAGGATAGAGAGATTACTTCTTATCTCTACGGTGGTGACATGGCCTACAGGCTTAAGCAGGAGATAGTTCTTGGTATCGGTGGTGTAAGAATGCTCCACGAGCTTGAGTTTGAAATAAAGAAATATCACATGAACGAAGGGCATTCCGGTCTGCTTACAATTGAGCTTCTTAATAGATTTAAACGGCCAATAGAAGATGTCTGGGATGAAAAACTTGTCTGGGATGTGGAAAGGGTAAAAGATTTATGTGTATTTACAACTCATACACCTGTTGAAGCGGGCCATGATAAATTCCCATATGATCTTGCATGTAAGATTTTAGGCGAACTGATACCTTTAAAAGTTTTACAGGAACTTGGCGGCAAGGACGGTCTTAATATGACACGCCTTGGACTTAACCTGAGCGAGTTCATAAATGGAGTTGCAAAAAAGCATACTGAAGTTTCGAGAAATATGTTCCCTGGATATGAAATTAGTGCAATAACAAACGGTGTTCATACATATACATGGACATGCGACAGTTTTAAAAACCTGTATGACAGGTATCTTCCTGGATGGGCAAATGAACCTGAATTATTTGTAAGGGTTGGCCGTATCCCTGACGAAGAAATATGGAATGCACATACTGAGGCAAAAAAGGCTCTTTTAAATTATGTAAGAAAAAATACTGGCGTTAGGATGGACCCTGACATTCTTACAATAGGTTTTGCAAGGAGGGCAACTGCTTATAAAAGAGCAGATCTTATATTCAGTAATATCAAGAGGCTTGAAAGAATAGGATTAGGCAAACTCCAGATAGTATTCGCCGGTAAAGCACACCCAAAAGACGAGCAGGGGAAAAAACTAATAGAGAAGATATTTTCTATAAAGGAGCTGCTGAAGAGTAAAATTAAAATGGCTTATATAAATGATTACGATATGGATATTGCACTCAAAATGATCTCGGGTGTTGATGTATGGCTGAACACCCCCATGAGGCCCAGGGAAGCTTCCGGTACAAGCGGGATGAAGGCGGCACATAACGGCGTAGTAAATTTCAGCGTGCTTGACGGTTGGTGGATAGAGGGCCATATAGAAGGTTTCACCGGTTGGTCAATCGGCCCGAATCCTACAGAGACACTGCTGATAGATAATATGGATTCTAAGGATGCTAATGATCTTTACTGTAAACTTGAAAAGACAATTATACCCCTTTTCTATAATGACAGACATGGGTGGATAAGGATGATGCAGAATGCCATAGGTAAAAATGCTTACTATTTCAACAGTCACCGAATGATGCGCCGCTATGTTACTGATGCATACATAAGATAAAAAATTCTAAATTCCAATATTTAAATCTTATCTGCATTATTCAATTGCATTGTTTGGGTTAATATTGTTTAGAAGTTAGAATTTTTATATTTATTCTTTTACCCTCCTTACGTCTGCTCCCAGCCTGAGAAGTTTTTCTTCCATCTTTTCATATCCTCTGTCAAGGTGGTAAAGTCTGTTAATAACAGTAGCGCCTTTTGCTGCAAGAGCTGCTACAACAAGTGATGCGCTTGCCCTTAAATCCGTTGCCATTAGGGGTGCGCTTTTAAGTTTTGATGTTCCTTTCACAGTAGCAATCCCGCCTTCGACTGAGATGTCAGCTCCCATTCTTCTAAGTTCCGCGACGTGCATAAACCTGTTCTCAAAAATTGTTTCTTTGATTATGCTGGTACCATCTGCTAAACACATGAGAGCCATGAATTGTGCCTGCATGTCTGTTGGAAACCCCGGGTATGGCATTGTTTTTATATCAGCAGCTTTTGGTCTTGATGGTCCAATGACACGAATGCCGCCGGCAATATGCTCAAACACCAGTCCAACCTCCTTAAGTTTCATCATTGAGGCGTCAAGATGTTCGGGTCTGCAATCTTTAATAATAATATCGCCAGCTGTTATACCCGCGATTGTCATAAATGTACCTGCCTCAATTCTGTCTGGAATTATCGAATAGTTAATTGGTCTCAATTCATCAACGCCCTCTATCTCGATGATGCTCTCTCCAGCGCCTTTTATTTTAGCACCCATGGAAATAAGGGCGTTGGCAAGGTCAACAACCTCGGGTTCTCCTGCAGAATTTTCCAATAAGGTTATGCCATTTGCTAATGATGCAGCCATCATCAGGTTTTCAGTTCCTGTGACTGTTGGAGTGTCCAGATAGATTGAAGCGCCTTTAAGTCTTTTACCTTTTGCAATTACATAGCCTGATTCAAGTTTTATATCTGCACCCATCTTTGCAAGTCCCATCAGGTGAAGGTTTATTGGTCTTGCACCGATAGCGCAACCTCCAGGGAGTGATACCTTTGCCTTTCCGAATCTCGCAAGTAATGGCCCGAGTACAAGAATAGATGCGCGCATTGTTCTTACGAGGTCATATGGTGCTTCAAAAAAATTAATACCGTCGGTGTTTATTGTAGCCTTTCTGTTTTTGTATTGAAATCCTGCACCAAGTTTTGCAAGAAGCCGACCCATAGTCATTACATCCTTCAAGTCCGGAACTCTGCTTATAACGCAATAACCGGATGTGAGAAGGGAGGCTGCGATTATGGGAAGGGCTGCATTTTTTGCACCGCTTATGTCAACTTCACCCTTGAGTTTTTTCCCACCATGAATTATAAGTTTGTCCATATTTATACCTTGTTTAATATAGAATAAATTTAACTTTAAATACAGTAAAATTGCCTGCTCAACATTTTAGTTGCAGATGATATTTTACAGTGGTTTTCTTTAAAAAAAAGCAGTTTCAGTCCCGAGTATGCTTGTTTAAATTAAATTAAAATAAAAAATTGCAATATACTGTATTCTTTACATCAATTCGGGTATTGAATGAAGGTATTGTAGCTGATTAACAGAAGATATATTCTGAATAATATTATGATTATTTTTCGTATTGCCGAAATAAAAACAGTAGGATATAATTTTAATGATTAAATTCCAATAAAAAATAACGAAAACGGAGACAAGAAATGCCTTTTTTTACTGAACTATTTGTCAGTGAAATAATGAAAAAGCCTGTACTTGACCCAAAAGGGGACGAACTCGGCAAGGTAAAAGACCTTGTGATCGTTAAGGGTGAACCGCTCCCTAAGGTTTCTGCACTGATAATAGAGAAGAAAAAGAATATTTTTAAATTTTTATGGAAAGATCTGAACATATTCAACAAGAGGATAATCTCCGCAAATATTTATGTCGAGGCCCTTCTGCCTTATGAGCTCAATGAGAAAGACCTTCTTTTAGTAAGGGATATTCTTGATAAGCAGATTGTTGACGCAAATGGCGCAAAGGTTGTGAGAGTAAATGATGTTAAACTCCAGGGTTTTAATTCAGACGCTGTTCTTATTGCGGTTGATGTCGGTATGAGGGGTATTTTACGAAGGCTCGGGGTTGAAAGGGGCGGGGAGGACATAATGAGAATATTTAAAAAACATATGTCATATAATCTTATAAGCTGGAACTATATTCAAACCCTTGAACCGAAGCTGACAAAAATATCACTCACGGTTCCGAGACAGATGGTGTCAGAGTTGCACCCTGCTGATATTGCGGAAATAATCAGCCAGATTTCACACAAAGAAGGTGCTGTTTTTTTTAAGGACCTTGATGTGGATGTTGCAGCAGAAGCCCTTTCAGAGCTCACACCAGAAACCCAGGTCGATATTATAAGCGGAATGGAAACAGAGAAAGCAGCTGACATTATTGAGATGATGCCCCCTGATGAGGCTGCTGATATTCTGAGCGACCTCCCCACTGAAAAGGCAAAGGAGATACTTGAAAGTATTGAGAAGGAGGATGCTGAAGATATACAGGAACTGCTCAGTCATGAGGAAGACACAGCAGGCGGTTTGATGACAAATGAATTTATAGCATATCCTCCGGCAACTACTGTAAGGAGAGCTATAGATTATTTTAAAAAAGATGCTGAAGAAGTAGAAACGGTTTACTACATTTATATTACAGATGATAATGAAAAACTATTAGGGGTAATTTCTTTACGTGACTTACTGCTTGCTGATCTGGATTCAAAACTCTCGGATATTATGGAAACCAAAGTTAAAACAGTTATTCCGGATGCAGATGAAATAGAGGTTTCTGAGATTGTATCAAAGTACAACCTTGTTGCACTTCCGGTAGTTGACACAGAAAACCGTTTGTTAGGTATTGTTGCTATTGATGATATTATAGACAGAATATCGCCGCCGGCAGCGAAGCGCAGGAGGAGAAAGGTTTGAGCCGCTGGAGAAAAATTATCATATTTCTTTCAATAATGGGGCCGGGGATAATAACCGCAAACATTGATAATGATGCCAGTGGCATTGCGACTTATTCTGTAGCAGGTGCACGTTTCGGATATACCCTTTTATGGATACTCATACCTACTACTATTGCTCTTGTAGTGATACAGGAAATGGTTGCAAGGATGGGTGCTGTAACAGGCAAGGGACTCTCGGATTTAATAAGGGAGAACTACGGCATAAGGTCAACTTTTTTTATGATGGGAGCTCTTTTTACTGCAAACTTCGGGACAACAGTTGCAGAGTTTGCGGGATGGGCAGCGAGCATGCAAATACTTGGTTTCAGTAAATACCTTATGGTTCCCTTGGGTGCTTTATTTATCTGGATTTTAGTGATAAAGGGTAGCTACAGGTCAGTTGAGCGTATACTACTCTTTGCATGTCTTCTTTATTTTGGATATGTACTGTCTGGCTTTATGGCAGAACCAGATTGGAAAGAGGTGTTCTACGGGACATTTGTACCTCAGATGAAATGGGACTCGGAGTTTATCTTGTTGAGCATAGCGATTATTGGAACAACAATTACGCCATGGATGCAGTTTTACTTGCAATCATCAATTGCTGAAAAAGGGATAAAGAAAGAGGAATATAATATTTCCAGACTGGATGTATTCATCGGTTGCAGTATTACGGACATTATTGCATTTTTTATCATAGTTACCTGTGCAACAACCCTGTTCCCTCACGGCATAAGGATACACGAGGCATCAGAGGCAGCGCTGGCACTTAGACCGCTCGCCGGAGACTATGCATTTATAATATTTGCTGTCAGTCTTGCCAATGCATCCCTTTTGGGCGCTATAATTGTACCCCTCGCAACATCATATTATATCTGCGAAGCAATGGGATGGGAAAGAGGAGTAAATAAGACTTTCAGAGAGGCACCTCAGTTTATGGGGATATATACTTTTATGATAGTAATTGCTGCCATTTTAATACTTATACCAGGTGCACCGCTAATTTTCCTCATGGTGCTATCTTCTGTCCTTAACGGTTTGCTTCTGCCGTTTGTACTGGTATATGCGCTGTCTCTTGTTAACAATGAAAAGATTATGGGTGAACATGTGAACACCAAAGCTCACAATGTTATATCCTGGGGTACGATAGGCGTACTTTCACTTCTTGCAATATTTTTTGTAATAACATTATTGCTTCCTATGAGAGTCGGATATGGTTAAAGCAATAGTGTGGGAAAACGGTAAAGTAATAATGCTTGACCAGTCAAAGTTGCCTTTTGAGGTCACCTTTGTTGAGTGTACGGATTATATGCGGGTAGCGGAAGGGATAAAGAAACTATGGATAAGAGGGGCGCCTGCAATAGGTATTGCAGCAGCAATGGGGATAGCCCTTGGAGCCCAGGATATAAAAGCGAAAAATTTTGATGAGTTCATGAAGGCACTCGAACCGGTTTTTAATGAAATGCTCAATACAAGACCTACAGCTGTAAATATAAAGTGGGCTGTGGAAAGGGTAACTGGTTTTTTGATTAAAAGAAAAGATGAATCAGTGGACAGATTGAAAAAACTCCTTATAGAGGAAGCAAAGAGAATCCTTGAAGAGGACATTGAGGTGAATAAGGCGATCGGCAAATGGGGTGCGGATTTTATTAAAGATGGTGATACAATCCTTACCCATTGTAACGCAGGAGCTTTGGCTACCGGAGGATACGGGACGGCAACAGCACCCATGCTAGTTGCCAAAGAGCAGGGGAAGAGGATACAGGTTATAGCCGATGAAACAAGGCCCGTGCTTCAGGGTGCCAGACTTACAGCTTGGGAACTAATGCAGGAAGGGATACCTGTTACCCTTATTACTGATAATACAGCGGGAGCTGTTATGAAAAGAGGTGAGATAGACCTTGTAATTGTCGGCACTGACAGGACTGTAAGGAATGGCGACGTGGCGAATAAAATAGGAACATACACATTAGCTGTTCTGTGTAAAGAACATAAAATACCTTTTTATGTAGCGGCGCCTGTCAGTAGTATAGATTTTTCAATCAGTTCAGGAGAAGATATCCCTATTGAAGAAAGGGGTCCTGAAGAGGTCACACATATATATGGCAGGGGAGGCAATGTTCGGATAGCTCCTGAAGGGGTAAAGGTAAAGAATATTTCTTTTGACGTGACTCCCCATAAGTATGTTACAGCGATAATAACAGAGAAGGGTGCATTCAGGCCGGGGGATTTAAAGAAACTGATGAAGAATAACATTAACCTGGAAAAAATAAGGCTTAAGCCCCAATTGCTTTGAAGGGTTACACCTTGACTTTAAAATAAAGGCTGTCCTACCATTAATGATGGATTTAGACGATATTTTCGGACTATATGATTCAGAACTAAGGATTACTGAAGACAGGATTATAGACCTCTTCAAAAGCCCTGTTATTACGATCCCGCTTATAGGAAAACATCTTATAGATGGTGGTGGAAAAAGACTTAGACCGTTGATTCTGATACTGAGTGCAGAGATGGCAGGCTACAAGGGAGATGCGCGCCTTACACTTGCAGGGATTATTGAATCAATACACACTGCTTCTTTATTACATGATGATGTTATTGACGGTGCAGATATAAGAAGAGGAAAGACCCCGGCCCACTCTATATGGGGTAACCAGGTTGTAATACTTGTAGGCGATTTTCTTTACTCTAACGCTCTGAGACTTGCTGTCATGCAGAAAAATCAGAAAATTATGGAGACACTCTCTGAGGCAACTACGAGGATGACGGAAGGCGAGATTCTCCAACTTGCTAAAACCGGAGACCCTAATATAAGTGAAGAAGAATATTTAAAAATAATATCAGCAAAGACAGCTGTTTTAATTTCTGCAGCATGTAAAATTGGTGCAATCCTCGGCTCCCTGCCTGAAAACATGGAAAATGCGCTATCACGTTTCGGAATGAAGACAGGGATTGCTTTCCAGATGGCTGATGACATACTTGATTATATGGCAGATGAAGGTGAACTCGGCAAACGCCTTGGCAAAGATCTTAAAGAGGGCAAGGTGACGCTTCCTATTATTTATCTGTTGAAGGTAGCAAAAGATGAAGAAATAGAGGAGGTTAGGGGTATAATCACGTCCCGTTTCAAAAAGAGCGGTCTTAATAAGTTAATGAAGCTGTTCAGGAAATATAATACGATAGAATTATCTCAAAAAAAAGCAGAGGATATTATCGCAGATGCAAAAACTGAGCTTGCAATCTTTTCTGATTCACCGGCAAAAGAAGCACTGTTGACAATAGCTGACTATACTCTCCTTAGAGGGAAATAGATGCATCCCCTTGTTGAACTCGCAAAAAAGAGTGTAGAGATATATGTGAGAGAGGGGATAATAATAGAAGCGCCCGATCCTGTTCTGCCTGAAATGGCTGAAAGGGCAGGGGTTTTTGTCTGTCTCAAGAAACATGGGCAATTGAGGGGATGTATTGGAACTTTTATGCCGTCCTCTGAATCTATTGGAGCAGAAACTGTAGCAAATGCAATATCGGCAGCAACAAAAGACCCCAGGTTCCACCCTGTCGAGGAAAAAGAACTTGAGGAACTTATCTATTCTGTTGATGTCCTGTCCAGTCCTGAAAAAGTTAATGATACAAAAGACCTTAACCCCAGGAAATACGGTATAATTGTTGTCAGCGGAAAGAGGAGAGGACTTCTCCTCCCGGATCTTGAGGGAGTTGATACCATAGAAGAACAGCTAAGAATAACAAAGATTAAGGCTGACATACTACCTCATGAGGAGGTAGAAATTTACAGGTTTGAGGTTAAAAGATACAAATGACTGAAATACCACTTAAAGGTAGCGTTAAAAACTACAGCCTTTCCAAAATCCTTGCATATTTAAACAGAAACAGGAAGAGCGGGACTTTAATTATAAGTGCCCCAATGTTTACCAAGAAAACATACCTGGTTAAGGGAGATGCTATTTTTGCTTCGTCAACAAATGAGGATGACAGACTGGGGGAGATGCTTATCAAAGCAGGAAAGATTACTTTAGAGCAATACGATGCATCTGTAGAGCTTCTCAAGAAAACAGGCAAAAGGCAGGGAGCTATACTTGTCGAACTCGGTTATCTGACACCGAAGGAACTTTTCTGGGGTGTGAAGTATCAGGTAAAGGAGATAATATACAGCCTGTTCCAGATCGAAGACGCTGAATTTGAATTCGTGGAAGGAGAGATCCCTACGCAAGAAGTAATAACACTGAAGATGAGCATGGGCAACCTCGTTTATGAGGGGGTTAAAAGGATAGATAACTGGACCAGAATAAAAAATGAGATGCCGAACGTTGACTCTGTCCTCAAAATGAGTGGTGACCCTGCAGCACTCTTTCAGGATATAGAACTAGGCCAGCAGGACAGGAAGATGCTGTCCCTGGTTGATGGAACAAAGACGATCAAGGAACTGATTGATAGTTCGTGGATTGGCTCTTTTGAGGCCATGAAGATCTTATATGTTTTATGGTCAATAGGTGTACTCGAAGAAAAAGCTAAGGGAATAAAAGAGGCGGAAGGAGAAGGAGGAGAAGCAAAAGAACCGGTGCTGCCGGAAGAAATACTGCAAACTGTTCCTGATGATGAAGAAGAGTTCAAAAGGAGAGTGGATAGTAGATATTTAACCCTTGACAGCCTCAGCAACTATGAACTTCTTGAGATCGATGACAATTTCGATGAAGAAACTATAAAGAAAAACTATTACAGGCTTGCAAGAGAATTCCATCCTGACAGATATTTCAGTTCTGCTGACCCTTCAATAAAGGATAAGCTTACAGCGATCTTTGATGCGATAACCCGGGCTTACGACACATTAAAAGCGGAAAAAAAGACAGAGGGACACATCGGTATTTCTGTCAAAAAAAGGAAGCAAAAAGAAGACGTTCCAACTGCCGGGAATGCAGAAGAACAGTTCAAACGGGGAGTTGAGGAAATTAAAAAAGGCAACTTCTGGGGAGCGGTTGATTTGTTGAAGTGGGCGATTAAGTTGGACCCGAAAAATGAGAAATACTGGAGCTATCTTTCATTGTCTTTTACCAAGATACCTAACAGACTGAAGGATGCTGAAGAGGCTTTGGTAGAGGCAATAAAATTAGACCCGTACAAAGCTGAATACTATGTTAACCTCGGAATGATTTATATTAAGGCAGGTATGAAGAAAAGGGCACACAACCAGTTCGAGAAAGCCCTGAAATTTGATCCGGGTAATATAAAAGCAAAAAAAGGGCTGGAACAGACGAAGACGATAAAATAGCTAGTTTCTTTTATATATCCCGCTTCTGCCGCCTCGTTTCTCCATTAGCATGATATCAGAAATAACCATTCCCTTATCAACTGCCTTGCACATGTCATAGATAGTTAAAGCAGCAACAGATACAGCTGTAAGGGCTTCCATCTCTACTCCTGTCTGTCCTGTAATCTTTACGAGCGCCTCAATATCTACTTTATTCTTTTTGCGGTCAAGATTGAAGCTGATATCTATTAAAGCTATATTTAGAGGATGGCACATGGGGATCAGGTTGCTCGTTTTTTTTGCTGACATTATGCCTGCAACCCTTGCAACGCAGAATACGTCACCTTTGGGGACTCTTTTATCCTCTATAAGTTTCAGGGTTTCCGGTTTCATATAAACAGAACCCCTGGCAATTGCCTCCCTTTGAGTTAAGGGCTTCTTGCTTATATCAACCATTTTTGCCGTTCCCTCTTTATCGATATGTGTGAGCTTTTTCATAAATACCCCCGGGGTATAATTTAGACATAAGCATACTGGTTTTTCAATGCGCAAGCTATTCTTTATTAAATTTATTTCCAGTCATGTCTACGCATATTTCTATTGATTCAGAATTGATGTAACAACCTGTGCAGTTCCCTTCGCAATCATCGAATGTATTATTGCAGGCATTGGCAGCTTCGTCAATATTGAATACTTCAATATCGCCCATTTCTATATTGTCTGAAGGGTTATCTACATAACAGGATACTGTTATGCTATCAGCAGCATGAGCTGAAGTGATGAGTAATACAATAAAAATAAGCATAAATGGAAATAAATATTTTATTTTTTTCATATTGCTCCTCCTGATAATCCTATCGTATATATTATCAATGAATTATATATTTTGCCTATTTATTTGTTAACTTCTTTGCCTGTATCGTTAAAATTATTGGGGATTAATTTTAAGGGATATAAAAATTAGGATTGCTGATAGAAATATTGATTTTTTGGATATGTTTAATTTAACGCAGATTTACCCGTAATTTAAAACTGATTAAAACAAAATAGAAGTCACTTTCTGTAATCCTTGAAATAGAAATATGCTCTAATAATGTAAATTATAATTTTTGTAGACCCTCGGTTATCCTTACATGAGATGGATGAATTTTTAGTGCGTTTTCAAAGGTCTTTTTTGCCCTCAGGGAAAAGCCGAGCTGCAGATAAACATGGCCGAGTTCGGCCATGTAGTCTGCGTTAAAAGGGTCAATTGCCAGTGCTTTGATTATGGCTTGCTCTGCTTCATGGAGTCTTTTCACTTTCATGAGTGCCAGACCCATATGGAAGTGATAGTCCGGAACCAGATTATTCAGGTAGGCGGCCTGTCCAAATAATTCTGCAGCTTCAGCATAGGATTTTTTCCCAAAAGCGTTTTTGCCTTCTCTGAACCTGACCCTTGCAATCTCTGCGTTGTTACTTTCAATTTTTGCAGGCCTGATTGATAAGCTTTGGTCGTATTCCTTTCGCATCTTTGGGTCAGATAGTATCCTATATGCCTCTGTTATATGAGTAAAGATTGTATTCAGTTTATTCTTAAGGGTCTCAGAAGGGAAAGAGAAGTGTTTATCAGGATGAAACTCTTTAGCGCATTTATAATATGCTTTCTTAATCTTGTCCTGTGCAACCCATTTCTCGATTTCTAAAATACCATAGTAATCTTTGTATCCGCACTTCTGATAAAGATCTTCGGTCTTCTCTATAAAAGATGAATCTATCCCAGCGGTATGTTCTTTTATCATCTCTTCATGTATTTTATCTCCTATTAATCTTTTTCCCTCAGACTCTATTATTCTTGCACAAAGCAGTGAGTAAAGAGTCTTCATTGTTTCCAAATTATCTATGGGTGAGATTGAAAGTATCTCCTTTATAGTACGCCTGCCATCGATAAAGAAAAGAATATCTTTATCGATTTTATCGAGGTTTATGTTCTGAAACAGGTTCAACGGGTCAGCAGAATAGCAAAGTATTGTATCCACGGGAGGCATTGCATTTTTAATATGGTTAGAATTAATTATCTTCTTGATCCCGCGATAGATAAGATTTGCAGCACTTATTTTCAGTGTTATGACCTCTTTTGAAAAAAGTGGACCTTCCAGAAAGACAAATTCACCATTTTCCCACAGGAAGAGATTCATGATAATTTCTTCAACCTGATGCCTTACTGCCCAGATCAGATCTTCGGGTTTGAGGTAGCCGAGTTCAACGAGGATAGTTCCCTGCCGTTTACCTGTTTTCTTCAAAATATCAACTGATTGATGATACTGGTCAGCGGAGATTTTACCTGTTCTTACCAAAAACTCGCCCAGACGGTCTTCTTCCCTGTTTGATGTTGCGAATACCATATTTCCATTTTTTATGTATATTTTTTTAGAAATGGGACCATTTCTTACCTCTAATATTCCTTTCTTTTCACTTCTCTGCAGGTCCAGAAGTATGTCAGATAGCAGATAATGTTTTAGGAGACCATAGATTGATTCCCTTTCAACTCCGACCCTGAGACGCGAATTTTCTTTTTGTGACCATACAACCTTTCCATTAATATCTAAGCTTAAATTCTCGATATTGAGATTAATTGCAGAGACTGGGAGTGGGAGGAGAAATGGTGTTTCCTCAACAAAAAAACCGATACCTCCTAAGGAGAAGTCAACGGTAGCAGCCTGAAAAGAATTTCCTGCAATTGATAAACAGAATCCTGATTTATTCTTATATCTAGTAAATCTCCTTCTATCTTTAGCTGTAACCATATGTTATATAGAGTAGACCTATGAAATTAAAAATTACAAAGCTATCCCAACCGTAATAAAATATATTTTGTTAGAGAAGCAACTATTTAAAAAATTATTTTGAATTAAGTAACCCCTTGCGTTTATGTTTAACAAAATATAGGGGGTTTGTCAATTTTAAGAAGTTGATTAACTAAATAATATCCCAAATTGAATTAAGGTAGGGTTGAGCTTTATTTAAGTTAATAATAACAAATGACAATTTTCTGTTTTGCAGGAGTCTGAAGATACAGGATTGCCTGTTCTATTTTAGATTTTTGAAAATTGAACAGGGAAAATATCTGCTTTGAAGGTAACACCTGCAAATCTTTAATCGAAGACGTTTCTGAAAAGTAATGATTACTGGTACACACATATTAAAAGAAGTAGAGCGGATTGGGTAAATTATTTGAAGAAAAAAGGCAGAACCCTCAAGAATTCTGCCTTAAATATTCAGGTCTTTACAGCCACATAGATTTTCCCTGATCCGTTTGAAAAAGGTTATGACAATATCAGCGAAAGGCGAAGTGAATAACAAAAAGTCCCCTTTTCAACGACCGCTTTGTGTCACAGTGAATTTCTGGCCTGCAACGGTTATGGTTCCTGTTCTTATTTTTTTACTTCTACTTGGTGTCACGCTATATTCAACCGATCCATTCCCTGTACCACTACTACCTGAAGTGATGGTTATCCAAGAGGCATTGCTTACGGCAGTCCAACTGCAATTGGTGTCTGTCGTCACATTTATAGTTTCTGAGCCACCTGCTGCAGGAAATGATTGGTTAGTCGGGGAGATAGAATAGGCACAACTCGCTTCTTGATGATAAGCTATTGTCCAATAGCCAAATTCAACAGGATAACTGATCTGTGAATACGCTATATTGAAGAAGCCTCCTTCACCCCAGCTGTTTCCCCAGCTATTTTTGGCAATAAAATACTGGTATGTATCATCATAACCTATAATTAGAATAGCGTGTCCACCTTCATAACTACCCGAAGTATATGAATAAATGCCTGATTTATAAGAGAAAAAATCTGTATAAACATCCATCGTCGTTACAAGCGGTCCACTAGTATAAATGGCATTCTTAATGGCATCAACGGTAGGCGAGGTAGTGGCCACATAGAACCATGAATCAATCCTATCAGTGTTTAACCGCCAGTCATTACAGGCTTTGCGACAATTACCGTTGTTAGCAGTATAAGGATAACACGATTCCTCCGGCAAGCCGGTATCCCGGATGAAATCGGAAGCCTGATCAATATAACCGCCGCTACAACTCCCAGCATGGCTGCATGAGACAAGTATT
>Ga0154657_1121_pt4 | contig 15270 bp, 11 predicted proteins | sample Rifle2008BG13ft_FD_116086 | JGI IMG/M metagenome (GOLD analysis project Ga0154657, IMG submission 116086) | Nitrospirae bacterium RBG_13_39_12 | reverse complement strand
GTCTATGTTCACTGTGGAAAAACTCAAGCCTTCGGCTTCCTGTGGTAAGAACATAAGGAAATTTCTCTGCCAATTCTGGAGATCCTAAGGGGCTTTCTGAAGGCTCTTTGTATGTAGGCAAGGGGTCGTAGCCCATCCTTTCAAGCGTCTTACAATATAATTCAACCTTTTTAGAGGGGGTATGGAAACCATCCTTTTCATATTTTTTATACTGATGAGGAGGGTATACAAACCCTTCTCTTTTAAGATCTTGAAAGGTTATGCCCAAAGGGCGTAATTGATAATTCATAATATCTGTGAGACCCTCTTCCGAGCCTGTTAAGTTTAACCTTTTGGAAAGCTCGTCCATCATCCATTCGTCTTGACGACATTGACCTATTTGGATTACTTTCTGTTGAGCCATCACGACATTTCCAGCCATAAGAGGATAGGCGACCACCTGTTCAACCTCTGGCCAAAAAGCTGCCGGGAGGATATAATCGGCAAGGGCAGCAGTGGGTGTCATGAAAAGTTCTGATACAACCAAAAGGTCTATTTTTTTTAGAGAATGATAGACCTCCTTGGCATTGGCCACAGTCATTAAAGGATTACTCCCGAAGATCAATAAAGCCCTGATTTGATAAGGTTCGCCTGTCCTCATGGCTTTAAATAAGGTTGGGATATGGGCAGATGGCATCCATGCCCTCCACCCTCCCAAAAGCTTATAAATCTCTGCACCAAGGCGTTTTTTCAGCATTTCCCGAGGAAATTTCTCCTTGAGCGTTGGATAAGTCCTAAGGACATTCATACCCAAAATATCGCCACCAGGAATGTCTATATTACCTGTTAATGCCCTGAGAAGGGCTATTGCCCTAACGGTCTGCAAAGAGTTCGTATTCTGTTCAATAGCGACTCCCCAATCTATGATGGCTGGTTTATGGGTGGCGTATATTCTCGTCGCCTTAACAATATCCTCAGCAGGTATCCAGGTAATCTCCTCTGCCCATTCCGGCGTAAGAGGGGCTACATGCTCCTTTAATTTCTCAAACCCAATCGTCCATCTCCTTACAAATTCCTTATCAAAAATTTCCTCTTTGATTAATACGTGAATCATAGCCAGTGCTAAAGCTGCATCTGTCCCAGGTCTTATAGGTAGCCATAAAGCACACTTCTTACCTGTTTCTGAACATCTTGGGTCAATCGCAATCCCGTGAGCTCCTTGTTTTAAAGCTTTTCTTACAGCAATAGAGAGCTCGCCATCTGGGCCTGTCACGAGAGGGTTATGCCCCCAAAAAACGATACATTTGGGTGGAACTTGGCTATAATAATCTCCGACAACAAAATCCCCATAGGTGAGATGACATGCCGTTATTCGAGGGATAAAACATTGAGCTAACCCAGGCTCATACCAATTTGGGGTGCCCAAGGCATTCGCAAATCTGACCACATGGAGATAGTGGTGGCGTCCTGTCCCCTGTCCTATTGCTATAGTTTCTGGACCAGACTCTTTGCGAATGAAATCTAATTTATTAGCAATTTCATCGAGCACCTCATTCCATGAGACACTCTCCCATTCAAAATTATCTTTTGATCCTTTCCTTCTTAGAGGCTCCGTAAGGCGAGAAGGATGATAGGTTATCTCAGGGGTGGCCATCCCCTTGATACACATCCATCCTTTATTTAAAGGTGATTCAGGATCTCCCTTTACCTTTATTAGCCGACCATTTCTGACATGGAGAATAGCTCCGCACCCCCCATGACATATTCTGCAGACGCTTTTGAATATCTGATCGTTATGATGATTCATTGAATTATCTTATTCTCCATGATATGATCCCCCATATGATTCCGAGACCTAATGAGAATGACCTGAGAGAGACAAAGAAAGGGGAAAATATACCAACGGATAGCCCCTTCTTGAGGGCGAAAAGTGTTAATGGAAGTACTGAAAGAACGAACCCTACCATACTAAAAATCAAGGGATAAAATATTAGATATGGCAGCAGCCACATAAGGGGAAAACCTATTAAGAAAAGGAATAAAAATAGTATCTGCATCTTTAAAGTCTGAGGAGTGTAGGTATCCTTCAGCATTTTGTTGGGATATCTTTTATAGACGACCATTCTCCAGTAACCTCTCCAGAATTTAAGCCTTGCATATCCCTTTATGGAATCAGGATGATTAAGGTGATAGACGATAGCATTGGGGTTGAAAACCATCTTGTGGCCTGCTTGGGACATCTTATAGGAGAGTTCTGTATCTTCATTATTGGCTACTGGAAAAGAGGGGTCAAACCCACCAAAGGAAAGGAATATTGATTTTCTATACCCCGCAGAATAGGTGTCAACCATATCGATCGATTCAGCCTTTTTCAACATCTCAAATCTTTCTTCAAATTCAATCTGTGCAAACCTCGCTATTAAGGCTTTCTGATTTGTTTTATAGGCGCCTTTAACGGCCATAACCTTAGGGTCATCAAAGGGTCTTACCATCTCCTCTATCCAGTTATTCTCTGGTACACAATCCGAATCTGTAAAAAGGATGATCTCTCCTTTTGCCTCTTGGGCACCCTTATTTCTGGCTGTGGCAGGTCCCTGATTTTTCTGCCAGAAATAGTGAATTGAAAACTGCTTTACTATTTCAGATGTTCTGTCAGTAGAACCATCATCAACGACAATGACCTCATAATCTTTTTTGTCTATGGACTGCCTGGTCAGTGCCTCCAGGCACATCTCTATGGTATTCATTGCGTTATAGGCTGGAACGATAACGGAATACTTCACCATACGCTCACAAAAAAAATCTAAAGTACTATTTCTCGGAGCCTATTCCTCAATCTTTTTCTTTTTGGATATCAGACCCTTTGAGGAGATATTGAATAAATGTTCTTGCGGATTTAAGGTTTCTCTTCATTTCCTGCGGATTTTTGACCGACTGTTTCGCCTTGTAAAATAGATAATTTGGTCTTAAATAGAATGTCCTTCTTGCGTCATCACAGAACTTCACAAGTTCCTCAGAAGAAAGCTTCTCTGTTCTTATCACTGTATTATGAAGCCCCCTGGGTGTTAGCCACTTTGAAAAATCGTCGGTGGCAATCAGTTTTCTTTCTTTATACCAGTCATAGGCCTCTGTTCCAGGGTAGACCATGACAGGATAGAACTGAACAGTATCAGGCTTAAGCCTTTTTGCAAGTTTAAGGGTTTCTTCCAAAGTCTCCTTAGTCTCTCCTGGGAGACCAGCCATGAAGCATCCATGGATGAGAAGACCTGCTTTTTTTGCATCCCCCATAAATTTAAACATCTCTTCGAGCCTGATAGCTTTTTTCATATTGTCGAGGATGAGCTGGCTCCCGCTTTCAAAACCTACACAAAGGGAACGACAACCTGCGGCCTTCATCTTCTGCATGGCTTCAATATCAAGCCCTACTCTTGCATTGGCTGTCCAGGATACCTTTATTCCTTTTTTTATAATTGCCTCTGACAACTGAATACATCTCTGCTTATTTACCGTGAGGGTGTCATCCTCGAAAAAGATTGCCTTTGCCTGTGGAAAGTTCTCCACAATATACTCCATCTCCGCAACGACATTCTCTATGCTTCTTAAACGAGATCTCCTACCCATAAGTGTTTGGGGATAAACACAGAAGGTACACCTGAAAGGGCAACCTCTGCTGGTTGTGATGGTCACCATCGGATAGAGGGCATTTGGATTGAAATAGTTCTCTATCTTTAGGAACCTTTTGTAGATGGTGCTGACGAACGGGATCTGATCAAGGTCCTCAATAAATGGTCTCTTTTCATTAAATATGATTTTTCTAGAATTTCGATAGCAGATCCCTTTTACAGTTCCTAAGTTCCCTTTTTTGTTGACAACCTCTGCCGTTTCAATTACCGTATAATCATATTCCCCAATAGCAACAGCATCCACAGCATCGCTGAGTTGAAGAGACTCCTCTGGCAACGCAGAGACATGTGTTCCGACAAGAAGTATAAAGACTTCTGGCAATAACTCCTTGAGCCTTTCACAGACTTTTACGTCGTTGTAGATACTGGGTGTGCTGGTATCAACCACAACCAGTCGAGGTGAGAAATCCCTCATTCTGTTGATCACATATTCCAGATCATAGCCATCAGCAGGAGCATCGATGAGGTCGATTTCATATCCATATTTATTGGTTAAGGCAGCGGCATAGGAGAGCCACATGGGGAAGTAAAGGGTGCCACTCTTTGTAACCGCTGGGCTCCTTTGAGAACGAGAAAAATTTTTTAAAAATGGTGGATTCAAAAATAATATCTTCATTTCATTATTGAAGAGTTCATTTTCCGCAAAAGCTTTATGCTAATTTTCTAACCATAGAATCGTACTGTCTTAATTGTTCGTTCACGAAACCAAGCTCTCCCTCAAAATCGATAGCCTTCTCCGGACAAATCATGAAACAATATAAGCATTCTATACACCTCTCTCTGTTGCTTTCTAAGTTGTCGGGGGGGGCTATCCCGACGGGGCAGTAATCATTACACTTGTTACATCCCGAACAGCGCTCCCTATTGATAGAGATCCTGCCAAATCTCATCTCATCCTCTATAAACACATCCTGTCTTAAACCTGTAGCATAGAGTATCTTGCCTGCAATCTTTGTTGAGCAGAGATAATTAAAAAACCTTGTGTTCCGAATAGCAAGGAAATATTTCTGACGCTCTGGATGATGGATAAAATTTGCTATAGGACCTGCCTTTGGCGGTATGAATTCTCTTTCATATTCTTTTATATCAAGGGAATTGACAAAGTCATGGTGTTTTGAATTTAGCCTTCCTAATTCCTCACCAGCCTTTAATGTAGTAACCTTTTTATAATCAAATTTTGCAACCCTTGCACAGAACAGGTCTATAAGATAGGGATCAGTTCCTGCAATGATTAGCCCCAGTTTTACCGGCGTCCCTCTTGTTGGGCCAAGCCCTTCCATTGCTATCAGGCCGTCAACGATATGTAGATGGGGTTTTATATATTCATTTATATGAAGTATATTTCTTGCAAGGCTTTTATGGGTCTTCTTCTTATTCTCCTGCCCGATAAGGCACCCCATGAGGTTCTTGAGGCACACGCTCATCCCTGCCTCAAAATGGGTTTTAAACTTCGGGACATTAATCATAAAGTCAGCATCAGTAACATCTTTTGATATAGAAGCCTTTATTCCATTCTTAAATTCTATCTGATATGGCTCCGAGTAATTTAAATCGATGGTCTTGATGCCATAATATCTTGCCAGTTCATCAACCTTTAATCTGGAGATTACACTTATATTATGTCTGTAGTAGCCGCTGTTCGTTCCCTCGCCTATAGTGATGTTTGTATAACCCTGTTCTTTTAATCCTTCAATGATTGCTGCAAGGAGTCTTAAGTCAGTGGTATTTCCTGTCAGGGCGTTCATGTTGGCGTTCAGGTTTGGCTTTAAAAAAATATGCGCCCCTTTATCCGATGGTAATAAAGAACCGTATTCCTTAAAGATACCCTTTGCGACATCATGGAGGTCACCTAACCCTTTGGGATTGTAAACAGAAATAGCCATCTTATAATCAGTATTCATTGTATATGCTATAGTAGACATCTAACAAAAATAATGTATATACAAAAGGTGCAATCGCTGAGCCTGATGTGAAGACAATCAAGGCGCTTAAGAGTAATAAAAGGAGAATAATGGGAAACAACCACCACTTTTTCCTCTCCATTAAAAGTTCCCATACTTCTTAATGCAGAAATCCTTTCTCTTTGAGAAAATTGTATATCGACACGGCCGCTAACTTATGCCCCTCTTTAGTCCAGTGAGGATTATTAGAGTCCTTACTTTGTTATTCCTAAAAATAGGTAGCAATGGTAAGGGAGAAATCTCAATCATCTCTCCAAATTCAGTAAAGCTTTCAGAATTTGAGATAATTGCAAAACGGTGGATCTAAAAGTCTCTAATAATGAAATACTCTCATACATTGATGATAGTTTCCATTAAAACATACTTACTGAATACCGCGGTTATTACCCCGTTTGTCTTCTGCTTTATCCGTTCTGGAGCCTGTCCGGCAGGACAGGCTGTGATCTCTTTTGTTTGCTCAGATATTGTGAACTCGTTCAGGTTAAGGGATGTTTCCTTAATACTGCCCATTGTAGGAGATACTACAGGGGCACCCTGTTCTCTGACAAATTCACAGTTTTCATCACTGCCGTAAAGGGTGTCAGCCAGAACTTCAGCAGGCTTAAGGTTTCTGCAGATGTGTCCTCTATGGCAAATCTCTTATAGAATTCATCTGCCTTTTCCTGTAAGATATATATCCGATATGTGATCTGTTAATAAACCACTAAAATATTTGTGACCATATTCTGTCCAATGTTTATCAAATTTAAAAACTAATTTATCCAAGTTATCTTCTGGTAAAAGTTTAGCCCAATCTACATATTTTATTGAATTTTCTTTTAGTTTTCTCATTAAAATAGCTTTACTCTTCATAAAATCATCACTTTCTTTATTAGATGTCGTATTGTGAGGAAGAAGAACCACCGAAAAGAAAACATTATGTTTATCACAAAGTTTCTTCATTTCTGTTATATAATTGAGAGCAATATTCATATCCGCTTCATTAATAATATTCACATTTATATTTCCATTTTTTTTAATGTTAACATAATAGAACTTCTTTATTAAGCAGAATAACTGAGAATTATTATTTAACCATTCTCTTATGTGTCCCATTTTTACCCTATCATTTAAAACCAAATACCCATTGCTAACTGATAATGACTCATACATACCAATATCATTCCAAAGGAAAAGCAAAACTACAGAATTTGGTTTGTAAGTATTGATGAATTTACTTAGAACCTTTAATTCATTAAAACCAAAATAACCTGCAATGGACGTATTAAAAATATCAATGTTGTATCTCTGTTTATTTAAATACACTTGAGCGAGGTCAGCTAAATTCTTGCCCTCGCCAACACCTTGGCCCATTCCCATGGAATCACCTAGTATCAATACTCTGTAATCAGCATTGAAATCAGGTTCCTTACCTCTAAAACCAAATGAGTTGGATCTAATAATATAAGAATATTCTGGTTGAGAGTGTTTTTTCTCTACATTTGGTGTTAACGAATAACCATAGTCATCTGATTTTATAAATAAGCCTTTTTCGAAAGAATATAGATTTTGTGGAAAGAACAATCGAATTAATCCCTCTGCAAGCAATAATGAAATAATGACGCTTAAAAATACTAATGCCGCTGGAACAATAGATTTTTTCAACATTGTTCGCATATCTGACCTTCTCCCATTCACTGGACCACTGTTAATTGGAGTTTTTTCTGTTCTTGATACACGGATTCCTCTGGCGTAAGATTGCCTAAAGAGCTATGTGGCCGAGCTTTATTATAATCTATGCGCCATGCTTCTATGATATCCGATTGCCTGGTGTATACTCATAAACCAGTTGTCATTTAAACACTCCTCCCTAAACCGACATCGTTTTAGCTTTACTATCATTTTGCTATAAAATTTCCCTTTCCTCCTGACTTTAACATTTCCGCTACTGCCATAAAGACGTCATTCACAGATATGTCCTTCATACATTGGTTATAGCTCCTGAAATGGCATACATTCTCATCGCAAGCATACCTGCAAGGAAAATCCTTTTCAACAACTGTATGACCTTTGCCGTATGGACCTGTCTCAATGCTTTTAGACGGCCCGAATATGGCGACTGTAGGGGTCTTCATAGCTGCAGCTATGTGCATGGGGGACGAGTCGTTGCATATAAACAGGGAACAATGACTGATTATACCGGCTAATTCCCTCAATGTTGTCTTACCAGCCAGAACAACCGGCCTGTTTTTCATAAACTCTGTTACTTTTTCCACCAAAGGTACTTCCTCTGGGGCGCCTGTGAGCAAGACAGTAGCTCCTGTTTCATAAATAACATAATCTGCCACCTTTGCATAACCCTCCGCAGACCAGGACTTCAACTCCTTTCTTGAACCCGGGTGCATAGCAACTATGGGTTTATCCGGAGAAATCCCTTCCCCTTCTAAAATCTCCTTTACCCTCTTCTTTTCATCCCCAGTAAGATATATGCCCCATTCGATATCTTTATCGATTTCGCATCCGAGATGCCTGGCTATATCTAAGTGATATTCAACCCTGTGAACAGTCCCTTTATACGGAACAACGTGAGAAAGGAAATGCCCCCCTCCTCCGACATCATGACTCACCTTATACCGTGCTTTCAGAGGGAAGACAAGGAACATGATCTCACGAATGTCGCCCCTTGTTTCAATAACGAGATCGAAGGGCATCCTTCTTAAACCCTTCACAAAGTCTATGTATCCTCTCTTTCCTGAATGATAAAACCAAAAGGGGTCATAAGTAATTATTTCGTCCACATACTGGTTGTTTTCAACAACCTCCTTGGCCTTAGCAGATGTAAGAAAAGAAATCCTTGCGTTTGTGAACCTTTCACGAATGGGCTTAAGAAGGGGGAGTGCCATCACCACGTCACCGATGTAAGCTGTCCTGATAACAAGAATTTCCCTGATCTCCTCTGGGCTTATCTCTTCACTTTTCTTAAACAACAACCTTGGCAGAAATATGATATTCCCTAAAAAATCAACTGCCATTGTGGCGTAAAGCTTCTTCTTGTTTACTATCCTATACAAATTTCTCTCTGCAACTCCATAAAAAATAACCTTATCCAGCGCATATGCATCACTCCAAGTAGCCGAGGCCCTTGAGCCTGTCCTTTATTACTTCCGTATCCCCTGGACTATAACCCTCTTGCTTATCCCTTGCATCAATGGCAGACCAGTCAATGAACCTGACCTTTTTGTCCTTTGTATAATTTTCCTCAAATGCATCGAGGAGCGGTTTACCGTCCATGTCCGAAGGCACGGCGTTATCCATTATATACAGGACCGTGGGGGCAAGATCCATTATAGTAGCCCCGCTTAGCCTCATGCCTTTTTTTATCCCTTCACCTTTCAAGAAAAATACCCCGTTATCGTGGTGCGCCCCGTTTACTAGAAAATCTGTCGCATTCATGTTTACAGGAATCACTTTTATATCCTTGCTGCCTGGCTCATGAATCCCCACCCCGTTTATGAAAACCCCGTCCTCGAAGAATATCAGTATATCCGGCGCACCGTCAACGTAAGGTCCGTTGTAAGTCTCTTCTTTCCTAACCACCTTTTTTACAACCTTTTCCCCTGTCAGGGGATCGGCCCACTGGTAAAGTCTTTCCCTGACATACTCACAGGCCATATCGTACTCTTCTTTATCTACTACGCCCTGCGGATCCCTTCCCTTCAGGTTTACCCAAAGCTCTATGCGGCTACCATCGCTAAAAAACTTCGTCTTCTGCCAGTCTATGTTGCCAAAATACTTATTCGCCTCCATCTTATCTCTAAGTTTGGGAAAGAGCTGAAGCAATTTTTCTTTCGTCCTGCGGGAGGTGTACTGGTGAACGCATAACATCCCTGCCTTAAGAGACCTGCTCACAATGTTTTTTAATAATCCCCCCGTGACTTTGGAAGCATCCTTGAACTCAAGAACGCCTATAGCCTTAAGGAAGTGATTCATGTAAAGGGGCCCCCTTTCAGACGGTGCTCCCCCATGGTCTGAAAGCATTACAATGCTGACATCACTGCCGAGCCTGGATAGGAGCTTGGCAACCTCCTCATCAAGTTGCCTGTAGCAGTTAAATATCACATCCCCATATTTTTCCGCCTGTCCTGCTACATGATTGGGATGAGTAGCATCCATGTATTTCCAAAAATAATGTTGCAGGACGTCTATCTCCCTGTACACGAGCATGAATACGTCCCATGTGTAATTATCCATAAGGTGGAAGGCAGCGGAAGTGCGTGCCTTTATCGAATCCAAAGCCTTACAGACCGCCATATCCTGCCTGCCGGAAGCCACAAAGCCGGTGATTCCAGGCTCTACCACATACTGAGGAACCGCTTTTAAAAGTTCTTCCTTGAGGCCTTTTGGATAGGTGAATCCGGGACTGTCGACCCCCGGGGCATCCATCCCTGCTACAATGAAGCCGTTGACCTCCTCGGCAGGGTATGTCATAGGTATGTTTATCGCGACCACTTTTTTCCCGTTCCTGCTGAGTATTGACCATATCGTCTCCGCCTTGCAATCCCCACCGTTCAAATACCTTATATCGTAACTTCCAGCAAGCCTCTCGTAAAAATAATAGATCCCGTGCTTACCCGGGTTCTTCCCAGTCATGAAGGAAGTCCACGCAGGGGCACTATTCCGGTTCGGCACGGTCTTAAGGTGCCCCCATGTCCCATCGCACATCAGCTTCTTTATGGTTGGGAGCTTGCCCTCACCTGCCCATTTCTCAATAAGCTCCAAAGTCGCGCCGTCAAGTCCTATTATGAAGACCTTCATTGCAGACTCCTTTCCCTGGTGACCCTCTCATCCAGCTCATCCCAGAAATGCCAGCAATGAGGGTATTTTCTTATGTATTGCTCTGTGATGGAAATAAATATTTTGGTTATATAAAGCATATCTCTTTCAGCATCATTGTAAATTCCCACCACCGGTTCTTCAAAGACTATTCTGAATTTATTATAACCCTCAGCTATTATGAACGTAGGTACGAAAGCTGCCCGTGTCTTTAAAGCCCATGCCGCTGGGCCAAGAGGAAACATTTTCTTTATATCAAAAAATTTAAACTCTTTATGTTCTCCGAGCAGGACTCCACCGCCTGCGCCATCTCCTGTAGTAAAAACAACTCCTCCCTTTACAAGATGCTTATACGCTTTGCCGAGGTATTTGTTTGCAGGAAGAATGGGTGGCAGCATTGCCTCGTATTTTAACCTGTATCCGTATGCCACGGCGTGTCCTATCCTGCTGAGTCCGATGTCTCTCGGATACCCAATTTGCACCGGGTTATAACCGAGCAGGGAAAGTGTCAGCAGTGTAATCTGCACGGGGCCGAAATGAGGCTGGACTATAAGAATACCCCTCCCGTTTTTTAATTCTCTTTCTAATGTTTCAAGGTTTTCAAAAGATACATATTTTTCAATATTTTCTTTGGTTGTTATTCTGGGATATAAGAATATATGGAGCCTGTCAACATAATGGTTTTCATAGTTTTTCTTTGTAATGTCCAGAGCGGTTTTCTGGTCTTTTTTTAAGAAATATTTTATATTGTCTGCAATCCTTTCCGATTTTCCCCTGGTTAAATGATAATGCAGATCGCCCATTATTTTGAATATAAAAAACATGGAATTTATCGGGGCAATTTTTGCAAGCCACCTGAACGGAAACCAGACAAATAACCTGAGTATATCGCGTATTATGTTTTCTCGAGTCTGCATTTGGTAGGTTAATATTTTCTGGGCTTTTGAAATTTTGCCGGAATTGCGCTTTTTAAAAGTTCTACCTCGTCTGAGGTGAAAGTCCCGAATACATACAATACCCCAAAGTATATCAGAAAAGCGCTTATGCCAGACATCGCCATATTAAATTTATTTGCCAGAAGAAAAAGGAAAATAAACATGACGGCGCCTGCAACTAAAGGCTGCAGCGCTATGCGGTGAAGCGGAACCGCCTCAAGGTATTTGGATATGTAGTAAAAATTCACCATTAGAAAAACAAAAGATGAAATAAAAAATGCCAGACTGGCTCCTGCATGTCCATAATACGGTACCAAGATAAATCCTGCTGCAAGATTGGCTGTCAGGCAGATAATATTGCTTATCATAAGCGCCCTTTGTTTTTTCATGGAAATTAAGAGAAAGCCGAGCAGGGAGTTTACGAAAATCGGTATAATGGCACACACGAGCAGTTGAAAGGATATCGCAGATGCGGAGAACCCCTTATATTTCCGAGGGTCAATTATATCTCTTCTTGGTGCTGACATTATTTCAAAATCTGGAGGCGTAGACCTGCCTGTAAAAAAATCTCCCCTCCGTTTCTCCAATATACTCCTTTTACTTTCTCAGGGGAATCTAAATTCTCCAATAGTTGAGGGAATGTTTCCTCACCCTCCAAGAGTATGCCAAAATTAGTTCTCGGTTCATTCTGCATAAAATGAAATGGAAACATGTAAAATCCTGGGCCGCCAGTTACAATACATATTCTCCCAGAGGCCTTTTTAATAGCATCAATTGATAAGCTGAGAACTTTATCAGAATTAAAGTAACCTTTCTTTATAGAATAAATATGTATATTCTTTATTGAAAATCCGACTACTTCTGGAGAAAATGCTGAAATTATCTTTTCTGTCTCTAAAAATGGAGACTCACATAGATTTTGGTCAAATATCCTGACAGTATGTGCTGAGAGAGCTGTAGATAAATAAGATAGCCCTATTGGATAAACCAGTTCACACTCTGTTCCAGTATATAGCTGAATAAGTAAGATTTTCATCCCTGTATGATATATGACTTTTTAACTGTGTGATTTAGTATCGGTGATCTGCTTTTCCTCAAGCAGTTCTTTCTGCGTCATATAAAATGTTGAAGAACCCAGTGCCAGCAGAAGCCATAATATACTGAAATAGTAGGTAATAGAAACCAAAGCATCTATTCCAATACAAATGAAAGCACTGGCAAATGCTATAGACATATTTTGAAGATAGGTTTCCTGGTGATTTATCGTAGTCAAGAACATTTTCGCTAAAGGAAAAATAAAAGCACAGGCAATTATTATCCCCATAAAACCGAAGTCAAAAAACATTTGGAAATAGAGATTGTGTGGTTGTGATACATTTACAGTATTGACATTATTGTACCCACCTATTCCTAACCCAAAAGGGGTTACAGCTCTTTTACTAAGCTGCCGAAACCCCTCTTTCCAATATTGAATTCTTAATGCAATAGACCCCCCTGAAGCTGTGCTCACAGTTGTTGCACGAGAGGTTCCCCTTTTACTTAACATTTTGGTAGGCACAAATATAATAAAAATTATAATAAAAATAACGAGCGCATTGCGAAGAAAGTTTTTTCGCAATGCCCTGCTTATAAACAGAAAAAGGTATAAAACCATAACAAGAGACCATATCCCTCCTCTGTTTCCAATAAGAAATACAGCAAGAGAAAGGATTAAAATTACTATCCGTAGAAACCATATCTTTGCTCTGCTTGTTTCTGTCAGCAAAAGGCCCATAGCAACAAAGATGATGATATTGAGCGTGATGGCAGTGAGGGCTGGGCTTGAAAACCATCCTGCATTCTTCCCTTTGGCAGGCTTATGATAAATATCAAACAAAAGCCAATCAAATATCTCAAATTCAATATCGTTAACATTAATAGGATAAAAACTCAGGAATACTTGAATAGATAAGACTATTCCTGAAAAAACCAGACACCACATTAATCGTTTATGGAATTCTTTATTGTCAAGAACATGAAAAAGAAAATAAAAAAGACTGATATCAGCAATAAGATAGATGAAATAATGGAGATTTGATCTTATATGGGCTGGGCTCCAGAAAAAGGTTAGAAAACTGTAACATATAAAAAGAAGACTTGGGATAAATAGCGGGCTTTTCATTGTATCTTTATGGAGTCTTGCAAACTTCTGAAATATAATGACAAAAGCAGCGATTACTGATAAAAAAATGACAACCGGCAAAGCCTCCACAGAAGTATTAGTTTTTACTGGTTCTATAGTAAAACCTGGGTTCTTTGTAGTCAAAGGTATAAAAAAAACAAATAGATATGCCCACCATTTAAATCTGATAAAAAGGAGGGTTATTAAAGCACAAGAAATTGAAAGGAGAATAACCAGATACCATGGTATAAAAATACACAATAATCCCAATCCAATTTGCAATAAGATAATCCCGTACCATTTTGGAGATCTGAGACTGAAAATATTTACCATTCTGTCACTCAGGCTCATCAATAAAGATGCACCAGATCACCTGCATGTTGCTCTTCTGAGATGCGGGGTTTATTTTTTCCCTGTGTTCTTGACCGGCTCCTGATAGTCGGACTTCTGCTGTATGACGCCATCTCGGTAGTCCAGATGGATGTATCCTTGTATCCAGCTCCATTCAGCTTTTCCCTTATGTCCTGTACATAGCGGGTGAACAACCCGATATTCAATGTCACCGTTCCAGTAGAATAACATAAGATTAAAAGTCTGCATGCACCTGCTTAATTGTTTCTCTCCCAGCACCCCTCCCTGGAATGAGGTTTTCTGCACTAAAAAATTATGCGCTTTTTTAATAAATATCCTGTCTGCCTTATCATCCCAAAGTTTCTTGTATTTGTCAACTCCATGCCTCTTAACGCGATGATCCTCTCGAATCTCACGCACTTCTTCAATTGCCTCTCCGCCACCGTACAACATCATTGAATGAGGCTCAATATATGAGATCGCTTTAAATCCCCTCCCTGACCCAGCTCTGGGCATATGCCGATCCACTAACTCTTCCAGCCTCATCCCTTTCATAAATTCCGCATACAGGGCAAGCCCACTCCTCGCCGTGACTTTTTCCTCTGTCCTTTCTAACTTGAACGGCAACACCGTTTGTCGTATCATGTCCTTACTCCTCCTTGGCTTATTGGTTTCACCTAACCGGTGAAGATTATACTTCACTGAAACCTATATCCCAAGAGGGGTTTTTCATCCTTCGCCCATCCAATATCTAATTTAGGGAGCATATTCTGTGGCACCACATTTTCAATCCATTTTCAGATTTCCAATGATCAACACCAATGTTTATAAGGACTTACAAAATCCCAACCCTCCTCTGCTGTAGAAGAAAAGTCGTACGGAAGAACTGATAAGGCGATATGTGAGACACCAAGAGAGGAAGGTACCTTTCAGGACTGAATATTCAAGCCACCGCCTCAGGCGGTGGTATTTGACTTCCCTGGATTATCTTCATAAACAATCTCAACATCAGCAGAGTATTTCTCTTAAAGAAGGTATTAGATATTCTCCACAGGCTAGAATTTCTTTTTCAAAAAGCTTATCAGATTTTCTTTCATACATTACTGTACTCTTATGTCCAGATTGATGCAATAATTTCGCAAGATTTACTAAATACTGCTCAATCCCGCCCTTGTAACCCCATAGCCTTGTAACTAAGAGAATTTTGATTTAATGCCGTTCTTAAAGCTAATCAACTTTTGATAAACTAATTTTAAAATATATTCATCCTCTTTTTCTAACTTAAACATAAATATAAAGAAAGTATACAAACTAACAAAAAATAATGATAGTAAACTCGCATCAAGTGGAGATAAAGATACAGGAGAAAAATTATGAACTACAAGGTA
>Ga0154657_1053_pt1 | contig 15540 bp, 31 predicted proteins | sample Rifle2008BG13ft_FD_116086 | JGI IMG/M metagenome (GOLD analysis project Ga0154657, IMG submission 116086) | Nitrospirae bacterium RBG_13_39_12 | reverse complement strand
AAGGTTTGCTATAAGAGAGGGTGGAAGGACTGTAGGTGCAGGTGTTGTTACTGAGGTCCTGGAATAAATGATAGTTGAAAGTCTATTGTTAAAAGTGAGAAAAGCGTGAATCAGAAAATAAGGATAAAATTAAGGGCATACGACCACAGGGTACTTGACAGGTCTGTGAAGGAGATAGTGGATACAGTACAGAGGACCGGAGCAAGAATAGCTGGTCCTGTACCTTTACCTACAAGAATAAGCAGGGTAACTGTTCTAAGATCTCCACACGTGGATAAAAAATCGAGAGAGCAGTTTGAGATAAGGACACATAAAAGACTGATAGATATAGTTGATGCAACGCCACAGACTGTTGATGCTCTGATGAAATTAGAACTCGCAGTAGGAGTCGATGTTGAAATAAAGCTGTAATTTACAGTTGCTAAAGATAGTTCATCGATAAATAATCGGGTATATATTAGGATATAGTTATGATAGGTATATTAGGCAGAAAAATTGGAATGACACAGATTTATACAGAAGATGGGAAGGCATATCCTGTTACTATTGTTGAGGCAGGACCATGTTGTGTCGTTCAGGTTAAAACCATTGATAAGGATGGATATGAGGCTGTTAAAATATGTTTTTTAGAGGTTGATGAAAAAAAATTAAATAAACCTCAAGCAGGTGTATTCAAAAAGTCAGGAATTAAACCTTATAGAATATTAAAGGAATTCCCCATGAGTGGGTTAAATGTAGGTGAGTTTATAACAGTAGAAAAGTTTGCCAAGGGAGACAAGGTATCAGTTGCGGGAATATCTAAGGGGAAAGGATTCCAAGGTGTTATGAAAAGACACAACTTTTCCGGTGGACCAGGTTCGCATGGCTCAATGTTCAATCGTGCACCAGGTTCCATAGGTGCAAGCTCATATCCATCAAGGGTATGGAAGAACCAGAAGATGCCCGGTCATATGGGATCAGAAAAAGTAACTGTTAAAAACCTTGAGATAATTGATGTTAAGACTGATCAGAACGTAATTCTTATACTTGGTGCAGTACCTGGTACAAAAGGAACGTATTTGGAGATTAAAAAGGGAAGCTGATATGCCTGAAGTTGAAATAAGGGATAAAAACAATAATACTGTTGGAAAGATCAATTTAAGTGATGATGTTTTCAATATAAACGCAAAATCCAGTGTTATCCACGAAGCTGTAGTAAATTTTCATGCGAATCAGAGACAGGGCACCCATGCAACTAAAACAAAAGGTCTTGTTAGCGGAGGAGGTAAAAAACCGTGGAAGCAAAAGCATACAGGCAGGGCAAGAGCGGGAAGTAACCGTTCTCCTATATGGAGAGGTGGAGGAATTGTTTTTGGTCCACAGCCGAGGGATTATGGGTATAACCTGCCGAAAAAAGTAAGAAGACTTGCTTTAATTACAGCCTTTAATCAGAAGCTTTCCAACGGGGAAGTTGTTATTTTAGATAAATTCTCTATCGATAAGCCAAAGACAAAGGAAATGAAACTAATTTTCGGAAATCTTGGTCTTGCCGGTAAAAGTGTACTAATAATACTCCATGAAAAAGACGATTCTGTAACGCTTTCAGCTCGTAATTTACTTGGTGTGGATATAATTAAATTTGAAGATCTCAATACTTATAATATTACTAGTTTCGATATGCTTCTCATAACAAAAGAATCATTCGCTAAATTAGGGGATGTAAAAAGTTCATGAAAAATCTCTATACAATAATTAATAAACCACTTTTTACAGAGAAAGGTAGCAATCTTAAAGAATCACAAAACAAGATACTTGTTGAAGTCTCACGAGATGCTAATAAGGTTGACATAAAAAGATCTATTGAGGAAATTTTTAAAGTAAAGGTTGAAAAAGTTGCAACAATAAAGGTACACGGGAAATGGAAAAAACAAGGAAAGTCCATAGGTAAAAGATGCGATAGAAAGAAAGCAGTAATTACCCTTAAAAAGGGTGAAAAACTTGATTTTATTGAAGGTACATGATGGGAGTAAAAAAATATAATCCAACATCACCTGGCAGGAGATTTCAGACAGTCTCTGACTTTTCTGAGATAACAACAGATAAGCCTTGCAAATCTCTTCTGAAACCACTCCGTAAAACAGGTGGCAGGAATAATAGTGGCTGTGTTACTGTCTGGCATAGAGGCGGAGGTAACCGGAAGGCTTATAGAATTATCGATTTTAAAAGGAATAAAACAGGTGTGCCAGCTATGGTTGGTAGTATTGAATATGATCCAAACAGATCGGCAAGAATTGCACTTCTTAAATACAGAGATGGTGAGAAAAGATATATAATTGCACCTTCAGGACTTCAGGTAGGAGACGAGGTTGTCTCAGGAAAAGGTGCTGAAATAAAAGTGGGAAATGCTCTACCTCTGAGTGATATGCCTTTAGGTACTTTTATTCATAACATTGAACTACGGCCGGGCGAAGGTGCCAGACTTGTGAGAAGTGCAGGGGCCTCAGCACAACTGATAGCTAAAGAAGATAAAAATGTCCAGATTAAGTTTCCTTCAGGAGAAGTGCGTCTAATCCCGTCAGGTTGTATGGCAACAATAGGACAGATAAGTAACCTTGACCATGAAAATATCTCTTTTGGTAAAGCTGGGAGAGTAAGATGGTTAGGTAAAAAGTCTCATGTTAGAGGCGTTGCGATGAACCCGATAGACCATCCGCTTGGAGGAGGTGAAGGCAAGGCTTCTGGCGGGCGTCCAGCATGTTCACCTTGGGGAAAACCTGAAGGAGTTAAAACAAGGCATAATATAAAAACTGATAGATTTATTATTAAGAGGAGGAAGTAAGTTGGCCAGGTCTTTAAAAAAAGGTCCTTTTGTAGATGAAAAACTAATGAAGAAAGTAAAATTAATGATGGAAAGTGGTGAAAAAAAGCTTATAAAAACGTGGTCACGACGTTCTACAATAATACCTGATTTTATCGGGTACACTTTTGCTGTGCATAATGGTAAGAAGTTTATACCGGTATATGTTACAGAAAATATGGTTGGGCATAAGTTAGGTGAGTTTGCACCGACAAGGACATTCAGAGGCCATGCTCGTTCTGACAAAGCTGCTGCAGTGAAGGGATAAGGAAAGACTTTTATGGAGTCAAAAGCAGTATTAAAATATGCAAGGGTTACACCTAGGAAGGCAAGAAGGGTAGTGGACCAAATAAGAGACAAAAATGCCGGTGATGCCATTTTATTTCTTCGGTTCATGCCTTACAGAGGGGCGAAGTTTGTTGAGAAACTCCTAAAGTCTGCAATGTCGAATGCAGAACAAAAAAAGGTTGTTAATCCTGAGGCTATGAAGATTGTTAAGGCAATTGTTGATCAAGGCCCTGTGATGAAAAGAGTTGAACCGAGGGCTATGGGTAGGGCAAATATTATTAGGAAGAGGACTTGCCATATAACACTGGTTTTATCAGAAGAAAGTTAGTCAGGAGGTAGATTTTGGGGCAAAAAACGCATCCAATTGGAAGCAGACTGGGAATTATAAAAAGCTGGGATTCTAGGTGGTACAGCAAAAAGGGGTATAGCGAGCTACTTCTTGAGGATGTAGCAATGAGAAGGTCTATCAAACAGAGACTCTTTCATGCTGGTGTTCCTAAGATAGAAATAGAACGTGCTGGTCAGAATGTCAGAGTAATAATTCATACAGCCAGGCCAGGAATAATTATCGGTAAAAAAGGAGCCGAGGTTGAAAAGCTACGTAAAGATCTTAAAATGATGACAGATAAAGAAGTTGCAATAGATATAAAAGAGATTAGGAAGCCGGAAGTAGATGCTCAACTGGTTGCTGAGAATATAGCACTTCAGCTTGAAAAAAGGGTTGCTTTCAGGCGAGCCATGAAAAAGGCTGTAGCTTCAGCTATGAGGTTTGGAACTCTTGGAGTTAAGATATCATGCTCTGGAAGGCTTGCTGGAGCTGAGATAGCAAGGTCAGAGTGGTACAGGGAAGGCAGAGTCCCACTTCATACATTTCGGGCTGATATAGACTTCGGCTTTGCAAAGGCCAGGACGACATATGGTGTTATTGGAATCAAGGTATGGATGTACCATGGAGATATCTTGCCAGAAAGCAGAGTTAAAGGAAATTAGGTGATGTTATGCTGATGCCTAAAAAGGTCAAATTCAGAAAAATGCAGAAAGGCAGGATGAATGGCAAAGCCTATAGGGGCTCTTCAATTTCATTTGGTGATTTCGGTTTAAAAGCTATTGAGCCAGGATGGCTTTCGAGTAGTCAAATCGAGGCAGCAAGGATTGCAATTACACGTCACGCAAAAAGGGGATGCAAGGTATGGATTAGGATTTTCCCCGATAAACCAATAACGAAAAAACCGGCAGAGACAAGGATGGGAAAGGGTAAAGGGGCCCCAGAATACTGGGTTGCAGTTGTGAAACCTGGCAGTATCCTCTATGAAATGTCAGGTGTTACAGAAGTGATCGCAAAAGAGGCTATGCGGCTCGCGTCTCATAAATTGCCTGTAGCTACAAAGTTTGTGAAAAGAGATGAGGAAGTTCTATGAAACCGGCTGAACTTAGGGCGATGACAGTGGATGAATTAATAAATAAGGAGCATGACCTTAGAAAAGAACTCTTTAATCTTAAATTCCAACAAGCTACTGGTGAGATAGAGAATCCTATGCGCATAAATACCGTGAAAAAGGATATAGCAAGGGTATTGACGATAAAAAGTGAAAAGTTAAAAGCGGGAAGGTAGAAATGGCGAAAAAGGTATACACGGGCAAAGTTGTCAGTGATAAGATGGATAAAACTGTAATAGTTGCTGTGACAACATTTTTCCAGCACCCTGTTTATAAGAAAACTGTAAAAAAGATTACAAAGTTTAAGGCACATGACGCGGAGAATAAATACCATGTAGGGGACACAGTAAAGATTATAGAAACAAGGCCTTTAAGCAAGGAGAAGAGGTGGGTAATAATAGACTAGTGGGTAATTGGAGTGATTGAAAATGATTCAGTTGAGGAGTATGCTCGAGGTTGCAGACAATTCAGGGGCCAAAAAAGCACAATGTATAAAGGTGCTCGGTGGTTTTCACAAGAGATATGCAAGACTCGGTGATATAGTTGTTGTCAGTATTAAAGAAGCATTACCTGATAGCAATGTTAAAAAGGGAACAGTGGCAAAAGCTGTCGTGGTGAGGACAAAGAAAGAGCACAGAAGACCTGACGGGTCTTATATACGCTTTGATCAGAATGCTGTTGTTCTTATAAATGTACAAGGCGAGCCGATTGGTACAAGGATATTCGGGCCTGTTGCAAGAGAGCTTAGATGGAAGGATTTTACAAAGATAATATCTTTAGCTCCAGAGGTTCTGTAGAGGAAATATGAGTTTAAGTATTAAGAAAAATGATACAGTTTTAATAATTACTGGGAAAGAAAAAGGGAAAAAAGGCAGGATACTGTCTTTTACACCATCTAAGGGAAGAGTTTTAGTTGAAAAGATAAATATGATAAAAAAACATATGAAGCCAAGCAGAAAGTATACACAGGGTGGCATTATCGAGAAAGAAGCCGCGATTCATATCTCAAATGTGATGTTAATTTGTCCAAAATGTAGTAAACCAACGGGCATCAGTAATACATTCTTACAGGATGGACGGAAAGTAAGGACATGTAAGAAATGCAGGGAGGTTATGGACGAATAGTTATGCCGAGACTCAAAGAAAAATACATCAAAGAAATTATTCCTCTTATGATAAAAGAGTTTTCATATAAAAATGTGATGCAGGTGCCCAAAATAGAAAAGATTATTCTTAATGTCGGGCTCGGTGAAGCAATACAAAACATAAAACTTCTCGATGCGGCACAGAAAGAACTATCCATAATAACTGGACAGAAAGCTGTTATTACAAAGGCAAAGAAATCAATAGCTTCCTTTAAATTAAGGAAAGGGGTTCCTATAGGTTGTAAGGTAACCCTGAGGGGTAATATAATGTATGAATTCCTTGACAGGTTTATAAGTCTTGCCCTGCCCAGGATTAGGGATTTTAGAGGTGTGCCGGGTAAGTCCTTTGACGGGAGGGGTAATTATTCTCTTGGTCTTAAAGAACAGTTCATATTCCCTGAGATAGATTATGACAAGGTTGAGATAGTTCACGGATTTGATGTCACAATCTGTACTTCTGCAAAGACGGATAAAGAAAGCAAGGCTCTCTTACTTAATTTAGGGATGCCATTTAGAAATTAGGATAATTTATATTTATCAGTTTAAAATAAAATTACAAACTGATGTGAATTAATTATGGAGTGATTGATGGCGAAAACTTGTATGATGGAGAAGGCTAAAAGGCCACCAAAGTTTAAAGTAAGGGCTCATAACAGGTGCAAACTGTGCGGAAGGCCAAGGGCCTATCTGCGTAAGTTCGGAATGTGCAGGATCTGTTTTAGGACACTTGCACTTGAGGGACAGATACCTGGGGTAATAAAGGCAAGCTGGTAGTTTATGACCTGTAGGGAGGAGAGTTATGCTAACTGATCCTATTGCGGATATGCTTACAAGAATAAGGAATGCTGTGCGTATAAAGGCAGAGAAAGTTGATATACCTATTTCAAAGGTTAAACTGGAGATTGCAAAGATATTGAAAGAAGAAGGCTTTATCAGGGCATATAAGATATTGAAGGATAGAAAACAGGGAATTCTGAGAGTGATCCCTAAATATTTAGATACTGAAAGTGTTATATCTGGATTAAGGAGGATAAGTAAGCCAGGGAGGAGAGTCTATGTGAATACGAAAGAGATCCCAAGAGTAATGGGTGGCCTTGGAATTGCAATCCTGACAACATCGAAAGGAATATTAAGTGATAAGGCTTGCCGGCGTGAAGGTGTTGGTGGAGAGATTATCTGTTATGTATGGTAAGGGAGACTGATTAAATATGTCAAGAATTGGTAAAAAGCCAGTAGAAATACCTGAAAACGTTACTGTGGATATAACGGCTGATAAAGTAAAAATCAAAGGACCTAAGGGAGAACTAAGCTGGAAATATCCGGACAGGATTAAGACTTCAATTAATGGCAGGAATATATTTTTAGAAAGACTGGGTGACTCAAAGGCTGAGAAGGCATTGCATGGTCTTTCTAGGAGCATCATCTCTAACATGGTTACAGGAGTTTCACAGGGTTATCAAAAAGTTCTTGAGATCGTTGGGGTTGGCTATAAAGCTCAGGTTTCGGGTAACAAACTTATGCTGGCTATCGGGTATTCCCATCCAGTTGAGTTCCAATTGCCGGAAGGTATTAAGGCATCACTTGATGCCAAACAGACTCAGATTGTACTAACAGGTGTTGACAAACAACTGCTTGGTCATGTAGCTGGTAGTCTGAAAGCAATAAGGTTCCCTGATGCATATAAAGGTAAAGGGATTAGGTATCAGGGTGAGAGGATTAAATTGAAGGCAGGTAAAGCAGGGAAAAAATAGTTAGTTTTTTATAGGAGGTTGTTTTTTGGCAGAGAGTAGGAAATCAGGTAAAAATAGACGTCATAAACGTATAAGGAAAAAAGTTTCCGGAAGTTCTGAAAGATTGCGGTTATCTGTTTATCGTAGCCTTAATCATATATATGCTCAAATCATAGATGACTTTAAAGGGGAAACTGTTGCAGCTGCATCTAGTCTTGATAAGGAAATTAAGAATCTAAAATCTCATAAAGGAAACAAAAAAACAGCAAAACTGGTAGGTGAACTTATAGCAAAACGGGCACTGGAAAAGGGGATAAAGAAGATTGTTTTTGACAGGAGCGGATATCTTTATCACGGTAGTGTCAAGGAATTAGCAGAGGCTGTTAGGGAAGTTGGGCTTGAGGGTTAGGAGGTTACGTGGGTAAGATTGATCCAGAAGGAATGAGTCTAAAAGATAAGGTAGTATATATAAACAGAGTAGCAAAAGTGGTTAAGGGTGGAAGAAGGTTTTCTTTTACAGCCCTTGTTGTTGTTGGAGATGGTGAGGGAACTGCTGGCATTGGAAAAGGAAAAGCGGTTGAGGTTCCAGAGGCAATTAGGAAGGCAATAGAACATGCTAAGAAAGCTCTCCTGAAATTCCCGATTAAAGACGGAACGATACCCCACAGGGTTATAGGTAGATTTGGATCGGGAATGGTAGTTATAAATCCTGCAGTGAAAGGCACAGGTATTATTGCAGGAGGTGCTGTCAGAGCACTACTGGAAGTTGCGGGTGTCCACAATGTTGTTGCAAAGTCTATCCGGAGCCATAATCCTTTCAATTCAGTGAAGGCAACCTTGAACGGTCTTGCAAGTCTTAAGGATCCTGACTCGATTTTGAAACTCAGAGGAAAAATTGAAGAAGAGCCTCAGGAGGTATAATGAAGTTGTGCGATTTAAAACCTGCTGAAGGAAGCAGGAAAAAAAGTAAAAGAGTAGGTCGTGGCGTAGGCTCAGGACATGGAAAAACTTCATGCAGAGGACATAAGGGGCAAAAAGCCCGCTCAGGGGGTACAAAGGGGCCTGGCTTTGAAGGCGGTCAGATGCCTTTACAGAGAAGACTTCCTAAAAGAGGATTTAAAAACCGCAATAAAATAGAATATGCGATAATAAATCTTAAAGATATTGACAGGATTGAAGGGTTGGATATTGTTACGCCTGAGATACTTATTGAAAAGCGCATTATAAAAGATTTAAAGGATGGTGTTAAGGTTCTTGGTGAAGGCGAAGTTCGAAGAGCCGTTACAATAAAAGCAGATGCGTTCAGTGCTTCTGCATTAGCTAAGATATCCGCGGCAGGCGGTAAGGCAGAAATAATATAGAATTCGAAAAAATTCAGTTAACCTTAAAGTTACATATATTGCTAGGACCTTGTTAAACTTATCATTGCAACTATATTCCGGAATGGATTTGTTAAAAATAATTTTGTCAATTAATTTCACTAAAACATTCCAGAAACTACTATGAAAGTTAAAATAAGATATAAAGGTATAAGATTTTTCAAAACATCTGGATCTTCTATTTGTAATATCCAGTGTAATTTAAAAATTTTTAATTTTTAATCAATGGGTGCTTTTTCAAGTTTTCAGAACATATTTAAAATCCCAGAGCTAAAAAGCAGGGTATTTTTTACTCTAGCACTCCTCGCTGTATACAGAGTAGGTGCTCATATACCCACGCCTGGTATTAACGGAGAAGCGTTGAGTGAGTTCCTTGCTAAAAGTGCAGCAGGAGCTCTTATGGGTTTTTTTGATATGTTTTCAGGTGGAGCACTATCAAGGGTCACTATTTTTGCCCTTGGTATAATGCCCTATATTAGTGCATCTATTATTCTTCAGCTTCTTACAGTAGTCATTCCAGCTATAGGCAAGCTGGCCAAGGAAGGAGAAGCTGGTAGAAAAAAGATTGTGCGTTATACAAGATACGGGACAGTTATTATTAGCGCGATCCAATCTTTTGGTATCGCAGCAGGTCTTGAAGGGATGCAGGGCGGGATATTTGTACAGAATCCTGGTTGGTCATTCAGGATAATGACAATGATAACACTTACATCAGGAACAGCCTTTATAATGTGGCTCGGAGAACAGATTACTGAGAGGGGAATAGGTAACGGCATATCACTTATCATTTTTGCCGGAATTGTTGCAAGATTCCCCGCAGCTGTAGTAAGTACAGTAAATCTGGTAAAGGCAGGAGCGATACCCATATTTCTTGTTATTTTTCTTGTTGCTATGATGGTAGCTATTGTTGGTGGGATAATATATATGGAGAGAGGACAAAGAAAGATTCCTGTTCAGTATGCAAAGAGAGTTGTTGGGCGAAAAGTATACGGAGGCCAATCAACACATCTGCCTTTGAAAATTAATACTTCAGGAGTCATACCGCCGATATTTGCCTCTTCAATAATAATGTTTCCTGCAACAGTGGCGGGTTTTATTGCAATACCCTGGGTACAAGCTTTTGCCAAACAGCTTTCTCCAGGTACAGTTCTTTATACAACGCTTTATGTTAGCATGATCTTCTTCTTTGCATATTTTTATACTGCTATTATATTTAATCCTGTTGATATTGCTGATAATCTGAAGAAATACGGGGGTTATATACCGGGTATCAGACCTGGACAAAAGACCTCCGAATATATTTATAAGGTTCTGTCAAGACTGACTTTCGTAGGTGGTATCTATCTTGCCATCGTATGTATAATTCCTGAAATTTTAATAACAAGATTCAATATTCCATTTTATTTTGGTGGGACTTCTCTTTTAATTGCGGTAGGTGTTGCTCTAGACACCGTTTCCCAGATAGAATCACACTTGATTACCCGTTCGTATGAGGGCTTTCTGAAAAAAGGCAGGCTAAAGGGCAGGAGAGGATAATATTCCCGAGATGGAAAATGGAAAGCACAAAGATGAAGATGCAGAATTTTCAGATATATGATTATTTTAAAATCTCAAGAAGAAATAGAGCGGATAGCAAAGTCATGCGATATTGTTGCTAGAGCACTTAATGCTGTAAGAGATATAGTAAGGCCAGGTATTGCAACCGAGGAGATAGAGAGTTTTGTTGATGCATATATAAGGTCAAATAATGCAATCCCTGCTTTTAAGGGATACAGGGGTTACCCTGCAAGTGTATGCACATCTGTTAATAATGAGGTTATTCACGGAATACCATCTGACAGGGTGTTGAAGGAAGGGGATATACTCAGTATAGACCTCGGTGTATATAAAGATGGTTTTTACGGAGATGCTGCTTATACATTTCCAGTGGGAAGAATACATTCAGATGCTGAAAGGTTGATCAAGATAACTGAAGAAGCACTTTACATAGGTATTGAAAAAGCAAGAATAGGTAATAGGGTCTCTGATATCTCACATTCAATTCAGAGACATGTTGAAACTAATGGGTTTTCTGTTGTAAGGGCTTTTGTAGGCCATGGTATAGGAAGTGAGTTGCATGAGGAACCACAAATCCCGAATTTTGGAGTACCCGGGAGAGGCCCAAGGCTTAGGGCTGGTATGACTTTAGCAATAGAACCTATGGTTAACCAAGGAGGATATGAGGTTTTAATAAGGGATGACGGATGGACGGCAGTAACAGTGGATGGTAAACTATCGGCACATTTTGAACATACTATCCTTGTTACTCTAGACAACCCAAGCATATTGACTAAAATTGATTAAAAAGATTAAAATCCAAGGCTAATGCCAAAAGAAGATAATATAGAAGTTGAAGGCACGGTTGTGGAGACACTCCCCAACGCAATGTTTAAAGTTGAACTTGAAAATGGTCAAATTGTACTTGCCTATGTATCAGGGAAAATGAGAATGCATTTTATAAAAATATTGCCAGGTGATAAAGTTACGGTGGAACTTTCACCATATGACCTGACTAAAGGAAGAATAACATATAGATTCAAATGAAAAGAGAGAAGGAGTGGATATGAAGGTTCGTTCTTCGGTTAGGCCTATATGTGCTAAGTGTAAATTGGTAAAAAGAAGAGGGATAATAAGGGTCATATGCAGTAACCCTAGGCATAAACAGAAACAGGGATGAGGAGAATAGATGGCAAGAATAGCAGGTGTTGATTTACCAAAAAATGAGCGTGTAGAGATAGGTTTGACTAGAGTATTTGGTATAGGCAGATCCCTTTCGCAGAAAATATTATCTGAAACAAACATCAACTTTAACACACGAGTAAAAGATCTTACTGATGAAGAGATTGTGAGAATAAGGGCTGTAATAGAAAGAGATTACAGGGTAGAAGGTGATCTTAGGCGTGATATATCTATGGGGATAAAAAGATTAACAGATATAGGAAGTTATAGAGGACTGAGACACCGTTTGGGGCTACCTTTAAGAGGTCAGAGAACAAAAACCAATGCAAGAACCCGTAAGGGGCCTAGAAAAGCTGTTATGGGCAAAAAGAAAGAGGCATAGTATAATGGCTCAAGGAAAGAAAAACATCAAGAAAGAGAAAAAGAATATTAATTATGGCGCAGCACATATTCAGGCTACTTTTAACAATACGATAGTAACCATAACTGACACAAACGGTGAAGTGATTACCTGGGCAAGTGCTGGCAACTTAGGGTTTAAAGGTTCGAGGAAAGGTACTCCTTATGCAGCACAGATAACAGCTGCTTCTGCAGCAAAGAAAGCAATGGATTTTGGGATGAAGCAGGTTGATATATTCGTAAAGGGGCCAGGGGCGGGTAGGGAATCTGCTATCAGGGCGCTCCAGGCAGCCGGTTTGGAGATTAATCTAATAAAAGATGTAACTCCGGTACCTCATAATGGGTGCAGACCTCCAAAGAGGAGGAGGGTGTAAATGGCAAGGTATACAGGTGCTTTATGCAGGATTTGCCGTAGAGAAGGAGAGAAACTTTTTCTTAAGGGTGATAGGTGTTATACAGATAAGTGTGCTGTTGATAGAAGAAAATATCCTCCGGGACAACATGGGCAGGGATACAGAAAACTATCTGACTACGGATTTCAACTCAGAGAAAAACAGAAGGTCAGGAAGATATATGGACTTCTTGAAAGGCAATTCAGAAGATATTTTTACGAAGCTGAGAGAAGGAAAGGCATTACAGGTGAAATACTCCTTCAACTGATTGAGAGACGTCTTGATAATATTGTATACCGTATGGGTTTTGCACCTAACAGGCGAAGAGCGAGGCAAATAATCAGTCATGGCCACATTCTTGTAAATAGTAAGAAAGTGAATCTTCCTTCATATACCGTAAAAGGAGGAGATTTAGTGAGCGTAAAGGAATCAAGCAGGGAAATGCCTGAAATAATTGAAAGTATATCAAAGGTTGAACATAGAGGAATACCTGCTTGGGTTGAGATCGACAGTGTAAACCTTATTGGTAAGGTTTTGCATATTCCGTCTCGTGATGAGATACAACTCCCTGTACAGGAACAACTCATAGTTGAACTCTATTCTAAATAAGAATAACTTTTTCTGGGTCGTTTTAATTAAGTATATTTATAATAAAATTTAATTCCAAATGCAAAGGACAAGAAGCTTACAAATTAATATCAACGTAATAACTGGAAGATTTGTTATTGGAATTTTATTTGAGGAGGCCTTATGGATTTAAAGAAGATAGGCTTTCAGCTCCCTGACACGGTTAAGTTTGATGAAGAAACTCTAAGCGATACGTACGGTAAACTAATAGCTGAGCCTTTGGAACGTGGTTTTGGTACTACTGTTGGGAATGCATTAAGGAGAATTTTGCTTTCTTCTATTGAAGGGGCAGCTGTAACAGCAGTCAGGATTCCTGGAGCTCTCCATGAGTTTTCTACAATAAAAGGTATCAAAGAAGATGTGATTGATGTAATACTGAACATAAAGAAAATAAGGTTCAAACTTTATTCGAATGGTAAGAAAATTGCAACAATAAAGGTAAATGGACCTAAGAGTGTTACAGGTTATGATATTCAAGAAGATGCATCTTTTGAGATTCTTAATCGTGAGCAGGTTATTGCAACCTTGGATAAGGATGCAAAGTTTGAGGCTGAGATGTATATCAGGAGAGGAAAGGGATATGTACCTGCTGAGTTAAATAAAGAGGAAGGCCTTCCTGTAGGTATGATTGCAGTTGATTCTGTCTTCACTCCTATTAAAAAGGTTAATTTTATTGTTGAGAAGGCAAGAGTTGGAAGGGCAACAGACTATGACAGACTTGTAATGGAAATATGGACAGACGGCAGCGTAACCCCTGAAAAGGCAATTTCGCAAGCTGCATCTATCATAATCGAACATATGGAATTGTTTGTACTAGAAGAAGAGGAAGAAGAAGAAGAGAGTGTTTCTGTAGAGGAAACAAGTTTAGTTCGTTCGGTCAGCGAGGACCCTATATTCAATAGTAATCTACTTAAAAGTGTAGAAGATCTTGAGCTTTCAGTAAGGTCATACAATTGTTTGAAAAATGCAAACATAAAGACTATTGCTGACCTCGTACAAAAAACTGAACAGGAAATGCTTAGAACGAAGAACTTTGGCCGTAAATCACTTAATGAGATAAAGGAAATACTGCAGGGGATGGGACTTCGCCTAGGCATGAGAGTTGACCTTGACGCTTTAAATAAAAATGTTGCATTACAAAGCGGAGGTGTTGGACAAGATGCGACACAGAATTGATGGCAGGGCATTCGGACGATCTGCAAATCAGAGGAAAGCTCTTTTGAGGGGATTGGTAACTTCTCTGTTCGAACACGAAAGAATAGAGACAACTGTTGCAAAAGCAAAAGAAGTAAGAAGAATTGCTGAAAGGATAATAACTCTTGGCATTAAGGGGGATTTACATTCAAAACGACTTGTACTTACATTTCTCCCCAACAGAGCTGTCATGTCGAAATTATTCAGTGAAATAGCGCCTAGGTTTTCAGGACGGAATGGTGGCTACTTGAGGATTATACAGACAAGAAATAGAGTGAATGACTCTGCACCAATGGCTGTGCTTGAATTTGTTGATTACGAAGACCTGAAGAAATCCAAGGAAGCAAAATCAGATAAAAAAAACAAGTGAAATCAACTTTGTAGTTTTATAAAGAAAAGAATAAACTCAAACCTCAAATGCGTCTTTGATATGTTCGATTTCCTTTTTACCACTATCCATATAAAATATACTTAGGACATCAAATCTTACAGGAAACTCTTTGCCCTGTCTTTTCAAATATAGTAAGGCTAATTTTTTTAATTTTTCTCTTTTTCTTTTGGTTACTGATTCGAAGGGATATCCAAAAGTGGCGTCTGTTCTGGTTTTTACTTCAACAAAAACTATAGTGTTGCCGTCTTTTGCAATAATATCAATTTCACCAACATGAGTTTTGTAGTTTCGCATAATTATTACATATCCTTTTTGTTTCAGGAATTTAACCGCTAGGTCTTCGCCTTTATTCCCAAGGGCTTTCATTCCCCTCAAGCCTCCTAAGTAACTTTGGGATCCCCTCTATATCTCTTATATCTTTCTGACACAGTATTTTAAAAAGTTCTCTGAATGAGGAAAACTCTTCCCAGTGTCCTTTGAGATTTTCAGTTAGGGTTTTGTTAAGGATGTTACCTTTTTTATCCCAGTCGAGAAGAATGATAACTTTTTGGAACCTCTCTTCAATATCAGCGCAAAAGTCATAGAGGCTTTTACCTCTGTGAAGTGTTATAATTTCACCGATAAATCCGAGCTTCCGCAAAGCTAATTCATCTTTTTTGCCTTCAACAATAACAGGAACTTTTTTATTTATTTCGTATAACGCTTCAATAACCAGCTTCAAGCGCTCAGCTCTCTCGATATCGCTTATTGAAGGAATATTTCTATGTGTTTTTATCATGTTTAATCTCTAAAATACAAGATAGAATTGTAAATTGCAAATTCATTTGCTGTTTGTGCAAAATGAATTTTTAAATTATGTGATAAGAGCATTTTTCGATGTTTAAAGTCTTATTTTTAAACCCTTTGTTAAGTTGACATTCATTAAAATTTAATATATGTTAAATTATGGCAGCTAAACTAGGTCAACTGCTCATAGGCTCTAATATTATCTCTGAAGATCAATTA
>Ga0154657_1108_pt8 | contig 15983 bp, 17 predicted proteins | sample Rifle2008BG13ft_FD_116086 | JGI IMG/M metagenome (GOLD analysis project Ga0154657, IMG submission 116086) | Nitrospirae bacterium RBG_13_39_12 | reverse complement strand
GGAGCTGAGAAGCCTTCTCCGGGTATTATGAAATCTCCGCCGAGAAGTCCCAAAGAGAAACTTTTAAATCTCCCACTGTTGAAGAGAGCATATCTCTTCCTCGGGCCTATTGAAGCAGCTGCAGGATTGTACGGGTTCTTCTATGTACTGAATATGAATGGCTGGCAGTGGGGACAGATGCCTCTTCCTAAAGATATCCTTTATCTTCAGGCTACGACAGCCTGCCTCACAGCAATTATTGTTACTCAAATAGCTAATGTCTTTGCATGCAGATCTTTCAAAGAGTCTCTCTTTAGCATCGGGATTTTCACAAACAAGTTAATATTTATAGGTATAGGATTCGAGATATTATTACAGGTATTTATTGTATATCACCCGTTAGGGAATGAACTATTCGCGACGTATCCTATTTCATTTCATATTTGGCTTATACTAATTCCGTTTGCATTATTACTTTTCTTTGCAGAGGAAATTAGGAAGATGATTGTAAGAAAAGCAGTGTGAATAAAAGGGTACGATATTTTTATCTTGATATAGTCCTTATTACGATTCATTATTGAAACATTTTCAGGAAGATTGACTATAAGAATTGAGTGTAAGATCAGTATTGAAAGGATCAGTAATAAAAGAAGGGATTGAGAGAGGATTATTCGATTTCAATACCGTATCGATTTGTAAGTTGTACTAATTCATCATAAATGGACCTGATCTCAATGTGATAGTATTTCCCATTGCATTCTTCGCACAGGAAACCACTCACAGAGAATGATTCAGTGAAATGATAAGCTGCCCAGCCAATTGCAAAAGGTTCTGATCCGATATTCACTATTTTCTTACACATGCAGTAGATTCCCATATTTAGAGAGGCAGGATAAGCAAACTGGGCTCTATATCCGAATTGGTGTTTCTGGACTGTTCCCCAGAGATGTACTTTCCCCAATAATGCACCCCTGTGACAGCATCGATCGAGATTCCCGATTGCATAACCGGTTTTTGTTAAAAGTTCAAAAGAATAAAAGATAAAATTTTAATATGTGCTAAACTTAACTAAATTGGCCAGTAAGAAAAGTGATAAAAAAGATAATGCAAATGTTTAAAAATCGAGAGGAATATGGAAGATGAAAGACTACCCGGGCTGGAAGTAGAAAAGGGACTTTTTTGCAAACCTCGTCAGATAAAAAGCCCATACTTCTAATTTTAATTGGCTGGGGATTTATTGTCTTTGCCGTTTTGATGATTCTTGGCGGCCTCTCAGGACTTATCCAGTCATCTCTAATCCAGAAATTCTTTAATCAGGCTAACTTTAATAATATGGAGCCAATGCCTGATAAAATGCCTGTCCTGTTCCGTATCATGCTTTTCATGATGATGCATATGATGTTTTTTTCATCTTTGTTAGTAGTTATAGCTGCTTTTGTTCTGATAACAGGTATTTTCTTTTTGAGATTGAAGAGTTGGGCAAGAACCTCTCTGGAAATTTTTTCATGGGCAGCAATGGTAATTGCATGTATTAAGGGAATCTTGTTCATGTCATTTTGGATAAGCGCCCCACAGCAAGATTCTCCTGCCTTCGTAAGCTTTTCTGGAGTGTTTGTAGGTCTGTTTATAACCTTGGCGATTGCAGCTATTCCTGGTACAGCCGCTGTGGCATTACGTCTCAAAAAAGTAAAAGAATTATTTCATTAAAACTGAGTCCCGGTTCACATTAATCCGAAAAATGCATTTAGATTTTAAAGCTGGTAAGCACATATGCATCTCTCCTCAGCGAGTCGCCGGGGCGACAAAATCTCTTGAATGCAGAATTTGCGCATGCATGTTTATTTAAACGATATGAATGAAAACGCGTACGTTATCTTAGTCATTAAACCGCTTACAAAGGTGCTGCTCAAGAGCTTTTTCTACACATATGCATACCGTAATTTGAAATTTTTAGGTTAAATATTCTAAAAATGTTGGAAGCTATGTGGTTAAAACTTCTTTGTAAAATGTGAAACACCGGCAGATTATGCAATTCTTCAGATTCCTGAGACATTAAACATAAGTTGAACCTCAGCTTATCATCTTTTTAAAACTTATCTTACCGCTATTTTAAATTTCTCAATTAAGCTGTTAAACTCCACGCTGTATCTTTTTTCATGTACAGAAAGGAATTCTGATAATCTGACTTTTACGGCTTCATCAACTGATAAAGCAGCCTGCATAACAGTTTTTCCATTTGGCGTTCTAACCGGTTGCATCCTCAATTGGGGATTTTTTTCTATCTCCCTCTTTAAATCTTCTGCAACGCTTTCTTTCATGCCTTGATATTCTTTCTGCAGGACCTCTATTAAATCCAGAATTGAATCAATCACTGCTGTATTTGGTTTTTCTTTTAAAGTCTCTACTGCAAGAATACCTTCCTTTTTCATTTTAAATTCTATCTGGGCGTTTACTAAGCTTAGAGAGTCAATTAAATTTATTTGAACCATCTTCAATGAAGAGGACGGAATGCCTTTTAATTTTTGCCATAATCCATTTGAATCGAGATTTCCTTTATAAAACTCTCCAAGTATGGACTTAACCATCTCTTCATTTTTCAAATTTTCCTTTTCTTCTGATGATAACCTGCCAATTTTACCTGCTTTTTCCATGGCGGTTTCAAAAGCACTTTTTACCTTTCCCATTTTTACCTCCTGGATTGAATTTCCTTTGTACAGTTTTCAATCATGGGCTTTATATCTATAATCGGTGTGCCATCAAGCATATCAAGCCCTTTGATATGGATGATGTTATTTTCAATGCTTACTACTTCTAAAACCGACATGCCGACAGGGTTTGGTCTGATTGGAGAACAGGTGCTGAAAACTCCCAAATTCTCTTTTCGGTGGGGCGGAGTCTGGATCATGAAATCTTGAGTGAATCCAGGACTCTGGTGGAAATGGAAAATTATAATAATACGTTGCCCGGGTCTAATGTCTTTAAGCCCGACCGTGTATTTTTTATCAATTACTAACATCCCTTTTGCATCAGAAACAGTCCAGTGACGGGGAACATTTTTGATATTTGTTCTAACAATCCCTATAGGTTCTAATTCAATCTTCATTTTGGATAAGTTGATTTGACAATTTTATCTATGATTATAAAATATCTTAAAAACGTCTCGTCTCATTATATACTCAGTTAATCAATAATTATGATACTTCGTGTTACATATAATTTTAACAGCTTTTAATTAGTAGTAGTCAAATTTTAGTAATTTAAAACTTATAATTGGAAAAATCATGTTGTAAAAGACTTCAATGAAGGATAATAATTTAAGAATATGCAAATAATAACAAACACAAAAATAGAGAGTTTATCTTAGAATATCAGTGGATTGAAATGACGCAGCTAGATATTTCTTCTTCCATCCTTATATTTTAGTTATGAAAATTCTAGTTTTGATAGCGGCGATACTTATAATTGCCTTATATATCTTAGGCTATTACAGGGTAGTTTTTGTATATGCAGGATTTTTACTTCAGGCGGGCTATATGTTTTATAGGGGAATACAAATGGGACGGGTGCCCATTATAGGACCGCACGACACACTATTTTTCCTCTCTGCTTCAATAATGTTATTTGCCATACCGGTTACTTTTAAAATGAAAGACAAACGGAAATTGTTATCCCCGGTTGTATGGTTATCTGTTTTTTTTATCTTTCTTTCTCTTTTTTATAAACCACATAATGTTCCATTGCCTCCTGTATTAAAGACATTCTGGTTTGAGACTCATGTTGTATTGTCTTTTTTTGCTTATGCATTGTTCGGGTTAGCGGCTGTAATCGGGATATTATATTTAATCAACAAAGAAGAGAAAAGCGAACAACTACAATATAAAATTATTTTAGTTGGTTACTGTCTTTTTTCCGCTGCGATGATATTTGGAGGAATCTGGGGATATTTTGCATGGGGCACTTACTGGCTGTGGACACCAAAAGAATTGTGGACGGTGATACTCTGGTTATTCTACAGCCTCTATCTTCATGCAAGACTCAGGCAGTGGTGGAGGGGTAAGCCTTCAGTGATGCTGGGTATCACGGGTTTTGTTATTGTTATGTTCACATATCTCGGGGTTAGTTTATTTATGAAGAGTTCCCATACATTTTAAATGAGAATAGGTATCGGAAAGAATGAAGATATTGAAAAACATTCTTAATTTTTTTCTGTCCTTAAGATTGTCTATTTGGCTTATTTTTGTGCTGCTGAGTCTACTTTTTTACGGTTCATTTGTAATGCCCAAGGAAAAGGAATTCCAGACTCTGAATACAATCCCGCTTTTTCAATGGATGAACGAGAATAATTCCGGGATAACCTGGTGGCTTTGGGCTGCAATCGGGATTCTGGTGCTGCTTACTGTAAATACACTTTTATGCAGCATTGAATCAGTTATTAAAAAAAGGGTATCAAAACATTGGATCCTGATAATATCTCCCCAGTTAATACATGTAGGGTTTCTCTTTATCCTTTTTTCTCACCTCTTGAGCTCCTACGGTTCTTTTAGGGGGACAGCCTTTGTATATGAGGGCTCTGCGCTCCAGCTGCCTAATGGGCTGACCGTTGTTTTTGCTGCAATAAATACTGATATCGACCATTCAGGTTTTATTAAGAACTGGTCTGCAGACATAAAATATTTTGACGAAAGAAGACAGATGACAAAAGACGTGATATCTCCGAACAACCCTTCTTTTCAAGATGGATTTGGAATTTATATCAAGACCGTCAGACTAGAGCCGGTTCCTGCTGCCTTGATTGAGGTGAGCAGAGAACCCGGAGCCTTCTGTGCCCTTGTTGGAGGTGTATTGTTTTTAGCAGGTATGGTCACGTTGCTTATATTTAAGATGAAAAAAGAAGATGCAAGGATTTAGAGTAAAAGACTAAACAAGATAATAAGTAGAACTAGTAAAGAAAAGTTTAGAGAAAAAATTATCCCGGGGGATAATACAGATAGTTATTCTATTCTATTTTGAAAGTAGAACTTTAAAGAGGTTCAGGTTCAGTTGAGTATCTCTTCGGCAGGCTGTCAGGTGGTATACGAACTGATAGTCCATGTGTGCTAAGGACTTCAAACAGGGGACGGCCAAAGATGAAAAGTTCAAACGCTTCCTGTAGTCCTAATTCTGATATAGCATAGGAACGTATGGTAAGGTCTTTACGGACAAGCTCAGTAAGCTTTGCAAAATTTTCTGTTTTGTCTTTTCCCTCGGAAAGGATAAAAATTAAATTCTTTACCATATTATACGGACATTCCTTCTCGTGGGTCTCGATGACCTTCAGTATAGGGTCATTGAAATTTATAATATCAGCCCGGATAATAGTATTTTTGCCTATAATAGAAATGAATTCTGAAGTATCCCAGCATTTCAACAGACGGCATTCAAGAAAACGATATTTGTAAATTTTGCACGCGGATTCTTTATCATCATAAAAGCAGCAAGTCCAGTCTTTTCCTTTCCCCCTTACCTTGATCAGTTCCCGGGCAACCGGTTCCAGTTTTTCATTAACCGGGTTATACGCCAGTTCTCCTTTTCTGATGGTTACGAGATTCTGATGACCAATGTGTCCTGCAAGAATAATTTTTTTATCTTCGTGGTGAAGGATTGGCCCGCCTTTCAGGCAACATGTACCGCATCTTATACAACTGTCTCCAGGTATTCTTTTCTGTTTTTTCGTCCTGCTCATGATATCATCCAAATTGTGGAAAACTTTGGCATACTTCACCCAAGTCAAATTTTAACAAATTTTACATTTATATACTTAATCTCGTGCAGGGACATAAATTCTAATACCTGACCATTAGCTCAAGTAATTACCTTATTTTATTATCCTTAACATTCTTATGATTTTTTTCAGATGTGTAGTCTTATTGACCAGTTATATCGCAAGAACTACAATATCTTCAGTGTCAGAGTTTATTAATTAAACCTGTATCTGTAATTCTAAATAAAGTTAGTTTTTGATATTAATTAAAGAAAAAGTATGGTAATAATTTAATGAAGACTTTAAGAAATATCATTAACGTTAAAATTTCCGTAAGGGGGTGATAATAAATGGTTAGGCAAATAAAAGGCAGGTCAAAAAAAAGCGGGCTTCCACCCGGGACGCCAGTTCATGTTGGAGATCGGAAAACTGAGATAATTAAGATTAGTCTCATTGATTATGATAAAGAAAGCTTTGAGATGCGCGTGACTCAAACAGTTGAAGAATGCTTTGCATACAAAGGAAAGCCTACTGTCACGTGGATTAATGTTGATGGTCTCCATGAGGTATCTTCTGTTGAACAGTTGGGAAATTGCTTTGGTCTCCATCCACTTACTATTGAGGATATTCTGAATACCGAACAGCGTCCAAAATTAGATGTTTTTGATACATATATCTTTATTGTAGTCAAGATGCATACATGGAATGAAAAAACTAAAGAGATTACCGGGGAACAAATGAGCCTAATCCTCGGTGATAATTTTGTAATCACGTTTCAGGAAAAAGAAGGTGATATATTTGATGAGGTAAGAAACCGTATAAAAAACAACAAAGGCAGAATAAGAAAATCAGGTGCTGATTACCTTGCGTATTCCTTAATGGATGCTTTAGTAGATAACTATTTTAGAGTTCTGGAGAGCATTGGCGAAGATATAGAGGAGATGGATGAAGAACTTATTAAAAACCCGACACCCAGGACTTTACATAAAATCCATTTTCTGAAAAGGGAGATGATATTTCTTCGCAAGACAGTCTGGCCTATAAGAGAAGTAATAAGCAGGTTGGTACGGGAAGAAACAGGTTTGATAAAAGATTCCACCAAAATATATCTGAGGGATATCTATGATCACATAATTCAGATCATCGATACTGTAGAGACTTACAGGGATGTAATTTCAGGGATGCTCGATGTTTACCTTTCAAGCATAAGTAACAGGATGAATGCAGTTATGAAAGTTCTGACTATTTTTGCAGCTATATTTATTCCTCTTACCTTTATTGTCGGTCTTTACGGGATGAATTTTAATACGGAGAAAAGCCCTTACAACATGCCTGAGCTAAACTGGTATTACGGGTATCCCGTTGCTCTGGGATTAATGCTGTTTGTTTCATTAATAATGTTATTTTTATTTAAAAAGAAAAAGTGGTTTTAATGAACAGACTTATTAAGTAATATCTTGAAGTTTAATATTTTATGCGAAAAAGTCTGACTATTGATCCCTTCATAACTAATGACCTATGCATTTCCCCTTAATCTGTCACTCCCGCTTGTCGGGAGTCCTTCTTAAGAAAGATTCCGGACAAGCCGGAATGACAAAAAAAGGACATTACTTTTGCATCTTTCAATAATACAGTAACTTTACTTTTACTTGCCAGTTTGTTGACATGCACAGATGGATTTGCTTCACAAAAGAACTTTTTAAATAAGACTACTACTTTAAGTGTTAGTGAACTTATAAAAAAACGTATTGCTGAGGCAGGATACCCTCCGAATATTATACTCAGAGGAGAACTCATTCGTGCTCCGGATATGCTTGAGCGCTTCTATGAGAAGAGGGATTTTCAGCCTGTGTGGAGCGGAAATGAAGGCCCTCTGCCGAAAGCGCGCGAACTCATAGAAGCAATAGAGAATGCAAAATTCGAAGGTCTGATACCGTATTACTATCATCTTGAAAAAATAAAATCACTACTTTGGGAACTGAGTAACAAAAAGAAGAAAATAATATTATTTAAAGATGAAGACCTTGTAGCTTTTGACCTGTTGCTTACAGATGCTTTTCTTATGCTTGGTTGTCATTATTCATCCGGATGTGTCGACCCGCTGACGATAGAAGCGGAGTGGTTTATAACAAGAGAGATTTTAGATGTTGTTTCAGTGCTTGATAGTGCTCTAAAAAAGGACAATATAGAAGAAGCATTAAAAAAATTACTCCCTCCTGGAGACAGCTACTCCAGACTCAGAAGTGCCCTTGATTATTATAGAAAGATTTTAGTAAAAGGTGGCTGGCCGATAGTAACAGATGGACCGGCCTTGAAAAAAGGAGTTAAAAGCAGAAGAATCATTGAACTGAGAAAAAGGCTTACTGTTTCAGGTGATATGGATATTAAAGATGACAAGAAATCAGAACTTTTTGAAGAAGGAGTTAAACAAGCAGTGCTTAAATTCCAGAAGATGCACGGTCTTGAGACTGACGGAGTTGTTGGACCTTTAACTCTAAAAATGTTGAACGTTTCTGCAAAAGAACGTGTTCGTCAACTTGAGCTTAATATGGAACGAATGCGCTGGAGTTTCAGGGACTTAGGCCAGCGTTATATTATTGTGAATATTGCAGATTTTGAACTTTATGTTGTTGAAAACGGTGAGATATTATTTAACATGAAAGTTGTTGTGGGAAAGCCATTCCGGCAAACCCCTGTTTTCAGTAAAAAGATGACTTATATTGTAATTAATCCATCATGGAATGTTCCAAAAAGCATAGCCATCGAGGACATTCTTCCAAAAATTAAAAAAGATGCGGATTATCTGGCAAAACAAAAAATTAAAGTTATAAAAGGCTGGGATAAAAATTCAGAAGAAATTGATCCGGAGACTATTAACTGGTCAAAAGTTGCAGGAAATAATTTCAACTACTGGTTACAGCAGGAGCCTGGAATACTGAATCCGCTCGGTGGCATTAAATTCATGCTTCCAAACAGATTCGGTGTTTATCTGCATGACTCTCCCAGCAGAAGATTATTTGCCGAAAGCAAACGCAGTTTCAGTCATGGTTGCATACGTGTCGAGAGAGCGGTTGATCTTGCAGAATACTTATTAAAGAGTGATCCTGATTGGACACGAGAGAAGATAGTAGATGCAATAGAAGACGGCAAAGAGCAGGAAGTGCCGCTGCCTGAACCTATAAATGTTCACATCCTTTATCTTACTGCATGGGTTGACAATGACGGTTTCATACAATTCAGGGAAGACATTTACGGGAGAGATGAGCAGCTTGATAAGTCCTTGAGAAAGGAACCACCAAAACCTTTACTTAGTCAATAGGACTTGGCTGATTCTGATAATTTTGTTAAACTTCTATATCAAGCTTTTTTTACCTGAACTCTAAAAAGGAGATTTATTATGCTCATAGATTCTGTTCTCGATGCGATAGGCAAGACCCCTCTTATACGGCTCAAAAAAATGTCTTCAGTGAATGTGTTGGTCAAGGCTGAGTTTTTGAATCCCGGTGGAAGCATTAAAGACCGTGTAGCCAAGCATATCATTGAATCAGCGGAAAAAGAAGGAAAACTCAAGACAGGGATGATCATTATAGAAGCCACTTCTGGAAATACAGGGATAGGATTGAGTTTATTAGGAGTGCAAAAAGGTTACCGTGTAATCTGTGTTATGCCTGAAAATATGAGTGAGGAACGGAAAAAAATTATTCAGGCTTTCGGAGGAGAAATTGTTTTTACTCCTGCGGAGGAAAGCCTGCAAGGGAGTTTGAATAAATTGCATGAAATTACTGAAAAAGAACCTGAAAAATATTTTACTGCTGACCAGTTTGTGAACCCCCGCAACCCTGAAATCCATTATATTGAAACTGGTCCTGAGATATGGAATGATGCAAACGGAGAAATAGATATCTTTGTCTCAGGAGTGGGAAGCGGCGGAACTCTTCAGGGGGTCGGGAAGTTTTTAAAGGAAAAGAAGCCAAATATAAAAATAGTTGCTGTGGAACCCAAAAAGAGCGCCGCCCTTTTGGGAAGGGAACCAGGGCTTCATCAGATTCAGGGAATAGGTGACGGCTTTATTCCTGATGTTCTCGATATTAACCTCATTGATATGGTATTTACCATTTCTGATGAAGAAGCTGTTGAAACTACACGAAGACTTTCGAGTAAAGAAGGTTTGCTTGTTGGAACCTCTTCCGGTGCCAACGTTTTTGCTGCTCTTCATATGGATAACGGACGTAATAGAGTAGTGACTATACTGCCTGACCGGGCAGAAAGATATTTTAGCACCGCTCTTCTTTAACCTATTGAATATTTTAGGCTTTAATGCTTTGTCCCTGGCAGTCAGTAATATTAATAACCCAATTTTTTTATGGAAATAAAATATTTTCTTTATTTTTTAATAGGCGGGTTTACTGTAAGTCTTGTTACCTACTTCGCCAGTCAGTCCAGGGGGTTACTGGCAGCTTTCTTCGCCAATTTGCCTGTGATAACGGCAGTGACTTTTTTGACTATTTATCTTGAATCAGGCCAGAAAGCTGTTGTTTCATACGCCGAGGGGTTGATAATCATGCTTTTCCCATGGCTGGCTTATATATTCACAATAATCTTTTTGACTGATAGAATAGGCTTTTTCCAATCACTCATCTTTGGAATTTTCCTTTATATCTTATTCGCTTGTTTGATAATTGGTATCAAAAAATTCTGAGAGATATGTTAAATATCGTAGTTTTGGGGATTCGATTGTTGATATTTAAAAGAAGTGATTTGGTTGCTTCATGGTATTTGTTTTCAAGATAAATCGGCAAGACAGTTATAACAATTATATCTTTCAAGTATGGAAAGCGGAAAAATATAGGGATTAGAAGAACCCGGTGTTTTAGTTTTCATTCTGGCTGACCTTTTATCATCCAATGCATGGAAGGCAAAAGCACTGCTAAAAAGAGCTATCTTAAAAAAAGATTTGAATTTATAAATAAAGCAGATAAAATATAAATCAGGATGAGCAATAAAGAAGAACTGGTAAGGTGCCCTGTCTGTGATTTATATATAAAGAGAAATGAGGGCTTTACATGCCCAAAATGTAAAAGAAGCTCTATATGTAAAAAACACAGGTACCCTGGTATGAGAGAATGTACAAGCTGTGTTTTTGGGATGAAGGCGAAAGAAGTCAGCGATTTAAAAAGACAAGAAAATAGCATTAAAATTTTATCAGGCTGCTGCAATATATTTTCCTTGTAGTTTCTGTTTATTTTGTATCTTCGAAATTTGGGCTGTTAGAGACGATAGAATTATTGCAAAACAGAATATTTACAGATTATCTGGTATATGCAGGGGGAGGAGTTCTTCTATTCTGTTTAATTTTTTATTTTATCCTGTTCAATCAAAAAAACAGAATTGCTGAACTTGAGTCTCAGATTAATGAGATTAGGAATATGGAAATCAGAAGATAGGTTTAACTTGATAATTCCCTGTAGCTTACTACAGGGTTTCTTTGTGTCATTCCTGCGAATACGTCTTACATATTGACGGAAGGGATCCATAAGACTAATGAACTGGATTCCGTGTCAAGCACGGAATGACAGAATAACGAAGTTTATAAATTTTGATACCCTGCAGCTTGCTGCAGGGTTGTTCACTGGAGGTCAATAATATTAAAATAAGTACATCGCCTATTTTCACCCTTTAGTGCCCTTGCCTCTTATAGGTGGGAGGTTTTTATTTAATATTTCTTTATGACAGTCAATACAGTTTGTAATGTTTCCACCTGTTTTTTGCATCATTTCCTGATATTTTTGAGGATTTTTAAGCTTCATTTTTTCGATATGGCCATTCATTTTCTGTTTATATTCTTCCTGACCGATGATCGGGCCGGCATATACATGAATTCCGGAAATTATAAATAGAAAGGTCGTTGTTATAATAATTATTTTCTTAATCATAATAAACATCCTCCAACTGTTGTTAGATTCTTAAAATGTTCGTCTGCTGTAAGTACCGTCAGTAACAACCGCGCCGTGATAGTGACATCTACTACAGGTACGACATGCCCAATCACCAGCTATTATTCCATGACATATCAAGTCTGGAGAGGAGCCTCCGCAAGCTATGGGAAAAACATCATTATGATGAACACCGGCCCAGTTATTTGATCCAGGAGTATCTTCGGTATGACAGCGATTGCAGAGGTATCCTAGTTCTTTATTAAGTAGTGTGGTAAGTGTAGTTATTTGACCGCTCAGTGTACCTCCGTTTACCTCTTTCCTGATTAAAACTACATTGGGAGCGCCGTGGGGCTCATGACAATCTGTACATGCAAGCACTTTATCTGTCGTTGAATAAGGACTACGTATCCCTCCTGCACCGTCCAGCCCATCAGATACACCTTTCCCATGTTTTTCAATATTCCAGTCAATCGTTTTTAGATTTCCTCCGAGCGTAGTGCTCCAAATACTATTTGAGTTATCATGACAGTCAGTGCAAAAGGTGACAAAATCAACAAGGTTTGAGCCGTTTGTTGTGGTAGAACCGTCAGGTTCATATGTAGAGCCACCAGACCGATAAGGGGCTTGATAGCCGGCTGTATAGTTACTCATCCTCTCTGTGGCTATGGGGATATTATCTCCCCATAGACCCCATGCATTGTTATCTTTGCTATGAAGGCTTGGCAGTGAAACAGGGGAGTAGTCTCTTGTACCAGAGCTCTTTGTTGAACTGCCTGCGTTTGCAGGGTCTCCTTTTGCCATATGCGGGTTATGACAGGCAGCACAGGGATTGGAATCATCAGTATAACCCCAGGATTTAGTGGTAATGAATGTAATTATATCGTCGAGGTTGTGAGATGTGGACGGTGAGGTAAAAGAGAAGGCTTCAAGGATATCATTAAGAGTATCCGAGTAGCCACCGGCGCGATAGCTGTAACTGCGGTTTACAAGACCCCCTGTCTGATAAGAGCTTACGTCAGTATGACATTTGAAACAAAAGTTATCTGTCTGGCTGATATGGTTAGTATAAAAGAGGACATATTTGTCAGGCCCTCCCGTTGGGTTGGGCTCACTACCGCCAATAAGTGCATGCTGTTCATGACAGTGTGCACAATTCCCTTTTGAGTATCCAAAAGCAGAAAGACTGGTACGGTTAACGCCATATGATGAACTCCCATGTACAGAATCAAGATAAGGTCCGCTGGTTGCTTTTTCAGGGTATAGCATTAGACATAGAAGAATCGCTGCAACCACCGTGAAACATAAGAAAAATAGATTGAAGTTGAAAATAACGCTGCCTTTGTTATTATATTGTATTTCCATCCAGTTTCCTTTAATTTTATTTTATCATATAAATTTATTTTATCATATAAAATTAAAATTATTACTAGTAATATCTATAACTTTATAGACAGCCATTAGAAATAAAGCCAATGAAGTTTTGCCATTGCAGCAGAAGATATAAACTTTAAATTCCTTGCCATACTTTTTAAGATTATGAATAATAAACCAGGTATGAAAGAAAAAGTTATCGGTATCGGCTATTACAGAAGAGAGCAGTGGTTGCAGCTTCTTGAGACGGCTGCAGATGCTCAAATTCTGGAGAAGACATATGATGAGTGGTTGGAAATATTGGATTCCTCGATGGAGAAGATAAAGGCACATGGTATTGAGCCGGAACTGATACATGTAGATGTGAATGAATTACTCGACTTTTGTAAAAACAAAGGACTTCAGAACAATGCCGGTGCAAGGTCAATATTTATTACAGAGCTTTCCAGGAAAAAGAAAGAAATCTAATCCATCCAGATAAATGACTGTATAGTATAAATTATTTATAATATGTTAAAATTACAACCTAGGAGTTGTATATCAAAAATATATATTTCATCGAAGCTAAATCCCCAGGGGCTCATATTTTCAGCAGGACACCGCTGCCCAGGTTGGGCACCATTCTTCTGTCTACAATTCTGAAAGAAAAAGGTTATAACTCAAAAGCCTTTATTGAAGACATTTCAGAGCCTGACTGGAAGATGCTGAAAGAGGCGGATATTATTGGTATCTCCTCAATAACATCCACTGCGCAAAGGGCTTTCCAGCTTGCGAGGAAATTCCACTCCATGAATATCCCGATCATTATAGGAGGGCCACACGCCACATTCATCCCTGAAGAAAGCCTAAAGTATGCTGATTATGTAGTAAGGGGTGAAGGTGAAGAAACAATAGTAGAACTTATAGAGCATCTTGAAGCAGGAAAACCTCTTAATGATATAAAAGGTCTTTCTTATAAAGACGTAGATGCATTTGTTCATAACCCTCCCCGACCTCTTATTGATGATTTAGATGCCGCGCCTATCCCTGATTTAAATGTTGTTCACAACTGGCGGAAAAAAACTGTCATACCTATCGCAACATCAAGGGGTTGCCCGTTTGGCTGTAAGTTCTGTTCAGTTATACAGATGTTTGGCAGAAAATACCGGTTTAAATCTATTGAAAGGGTTATGGAAGAGATAAAAAAAGTTGCATCGAGAAAAGCCCACATCTTTTTTGTAGACGACAATTTTGCGGCAAACAAGGAACGGACAAAGACACTTCTTAAGAGAATCATTGCTGAAAAAATAAAAATAGAATGGTCAGCGCAGGTACGAACAGATATCGTAAAAGATAAAGAACTCATAGAACTTATGTCTAAATCAGGATGCTTCACCGTTTTTGTCGGATTTGAATCCATCAACCCGCTGACCCTGCATCTTTATAATAAACATCAGAAAGTTGATGACATCGTCGATTGCATCAAGATTTTCAAGAACGCCTCCATTGGGATACACGGCATGTTTGTGTTTGGAGGGGATACTGACGATATCGAAACCATCAGAAGCACACAGAGGTTTGCCAGGCGGCTTGGAATAGATTCGGTGCAATTTCTTATGCTTACACCTCTTCCCGGAACACCTGTGTTTGACGATCTGATGAAACAGGGCCGTTTGATTCACACAGACTGGGCAAAATATGATGCCCACCATGCTGTTTTTGAACCAAGGCTTATGACTGCTTTTGAATTGCATACTGAAACTTTCAGGGCAATGGCGGATTTCTATTCATGGGGTAAAATTCTAAAGAATCTTATGCGAGGAAGACTCTTTTATAGTTTCATAGGTCTTTACGGAAAAAGGTCGTTGCACAAACTAAAGACGCCGAGTAAAAAGTATTTAAAGGACCTTAAAAATTTAATCAGCACTAAATTTGACAAGAGGACCGGAAAACTGGGTGAATATTTCTTGAATAAAAAGAAAGCTGTTAAAAAGATAGTACTTAGCAGCATTCCAGAAGGAGGCATAGAATCAAAGTTCTTTAAGACCTTTTTTGAAAAGATTGGGAAGAGATTAATCATCAGTCGCGAGGAATCAAATTTTTCTGGTGGTTCTTTGACTATAATGCCAATTCTTCAAGATCCCCGTAGCGATGAAAAGCCTGATAAAAAACTGTTGACTGAGGTATATGAAAAATACAAAACAAGGTTTCAAAATTTAAAAATAATACCTTTAGAGGCCGGTTCACTTTACAGATTATGCGTTGACTTGGGATTGCTTATGGGCATTAAAATGAAAAAAATCAGAAGGGCTTATGAAAAAGCGGTCGGGGGTATAAACGGTAAAGCTTTCAATTGCCATGCAGTGCTGATTATTTTTAAATTATGAAGTATCCTGCACTCAGTTAATACTCTTATGAATATTTCCGAACATATAATTGTAAAAGTTCGTTTTCTATTTTTTTTCCAGGACGATTTTATGCGTTAAAAGCGATATTTCTTTTATTTCTCCCTCAAAGATTTTTTGTTCTCCGAAGAGGTTTTTGAGGTAAATCTTTCCCTCTTCCGGCCTCATGATATCTACATTCTCTAAATAAAGCTCTTCTTTTCCATCCTTATAAATATAAGCGTTTGCTTCACACATATTACTTTTTCTCCTTTCCTGTCTCATGCCTTACTGTCTCAATAATTTTCTCTACCAAATGAGGAAGGGGCTCTTTTTCTACTCCTATTATTTCTATCCCTTCCTGATTTAGTGGCAGGAGGATTTTTTTTGCATCGCATGATGCAATTGCCTCTGCCATCTTTGGCGTCAATTCTCCTAACATCGCATTAGTAAGAACAATGCTTAAAGGGCCTATGATCATGTTTACCTTTTTTGCATTCCAGCAAATTGCGGTTTCCCCTGTTGCACCTTTGTTAGCTCTTGATTTCATCATCGCTGATGTTGCAGCGGCATTTGTACCGAGTGCCAGTATTT
>Ga0154657_1062_pt2 | contig 16037 bp, 14 predicted proteins | sample Rifle2008BG13ft_FD_116086 | JGI IMG/M metagenome (GOLD analysis project Ga0154657, IMG submission 116086) | Nitrospirae bacterium RBG_13_39_12 | reverse complement strand
CGATTTCGGAATAAGAATTGAAGATAAAGAAGGAAATTTTATAGGTGTAATGAAAGTTGTTTTAAACATTAAGGAACTGATTAATATCATAAAAGGACCAGAACTAATTGAGACACTTAAAGATAACAATAGAGTGGAGCGTATGTTGATTACTAAAGATGGAAGAATAATTTATTCAACACAGAGCCATAAATTTCTTGGGAAAGTTCCTGATGAGTTCTTATCGAACTTCAAAAAAGACCGTACAGGCTCTTTTATAGCAGAAACCATCACAAAAGAAAAAGGCGAGAAGCTATTTTCTTATGCCCGTTCAAATTTCAGAGGTTTGGACTGGATTCTGATATTGGAGCATGAAACAAAAGGAATATTTGCTCCCATTGCTAAATTGAGGGATGTCATATTTATAATAGCACTGGCTGTAACTGTATTTGCTATTTTAATAAGTCTTGTATTTTCCAGATCTATCACCAAACCCGTTACCAAACTCAGAGACGCTGCAATTAAAATCGGGATGGGAAATCTGGATACCCTGGTTGAGGTCAAGTCAAAAGACGAAATCGGTCAACTGGCTTCTTCCTTCAAAAAGATGACCGAAGATTTGCAGGAAACGACTGTTTCCAAAGATTATGTAGATAATATTATTAAAAATATGAACGATAGCTTGGTTGTGATAACTCCGGATGGTATAATCAAAACAGCCAACAAGGCCACACTAAATTTACTTGGTTACATAGAGGACGAAATCTTCAACCAGCCTATTGGTATTATTTTTGCTAATAAATTAATGTCTAATAATAAATGGCTGACTAATTTAATGCAAAAACGCTATATCAGTAATGTTGAAACAACTTACCTGTCTAAAGACGGTAAAAATATCCCTGTGATTTTTTCAGGTTCGGTTATGCATGACAATAAAGGCAAGGTTCAGGGAATAATATGTGTAGCAGTGGATATTACCGAGCGCAAGTGGGCTGAGGAACAGCTACAACGCTATGCTTCCAATCTAAAGGAAAGCAATGAAGATATCAAGAATTTTGCCTACATCGTCTCCCACGATCTGCGGGCTCCTTTAATCAACATCAAAGGCTTTTCAAACGAACTCAGCTACTCCATAAGAGAAGGTAGTAATCTATTTAAAAAGTATCTATACCTGTTTGACGAAAAAGAGAAGGCAGAACTCAAAGACGTTTTCGAGAAGGAAGTGCCTGAAGCATTAAAATTTATTAGCAACTCAGTCAACAGGATGGACGAACTTATCAATGCCATTTTAAAGTTGTCGCGTATAGGGCGTCGGGAGCTCAAAATTCAAACAATAAATATGGGAACCGTTGTTCAGTCTATCCTGGAGTCTCTGGCTCATCAGATTGAACAAAAAAACATACGAGTGACAGTTGGAGCGCTACCTGAAGTAATTGCTGACAGAATTTCCGTGGAACAGATCATTGGTAATATTTTAGATAATGCTTTGAAATATCTTGTACCAGGACGCCCCGGGGAGATAGAGATTACAGCAGACCATGGTCATGAAGAAACAATCTTCCAAATCAGAGATAATGGACGTGGCATAGCAAAGGAGGATACACAAAAGGTATTCGACATCTTTCGTAGATTAGGAAAACAGGATGTACCTGGAGAGGGAATGGGACTTGCTTATGTAAAAACAATGATTCGTCGCCACGGAGGACGCATCTGGTGTGATTCGGAACTCGGAAAGGGAACAAGTTTTAGTTTTACAATTCCTAACAAGACAGGCTCCAAAGATCAGGGTTCTGCATGAGGAATCCAGACCAGATATTTTATTCCAGGACAGCCGATTCAATACTCACAAGATCAAATAGGAGGTGACATGGATAAGCAACAACCTATTACAATGCTTCTGGTGGAAGATGATGCTGGACACGCTCGTTTGATTGAAAAAAACTTGCGGCGTGGAGGCATAACAAATGAGATTATCACAGTTGAAAATGGCCAAGAAGCAGTTGATTTTCTGTTCAAAAAGGGTAAGTATTTCGGGGATAAGCATACTGCACCGCTTTTGGTTCTCCTTGACTTAAACCTTCCCGTACTAGATGGATATCAGGTCCTTAAACTTATCAAGGAGAACGAACAAACTAAACGCATTCCCATAGTTATACTAACCACCACTGATAACCCTCATGAAGTTTCGAAGTGCTACGAACTTGGATGTAATGTTTATATCACCAAACCAGTTGAATACGAACAGTTTTCCGAAGCAATCCGTAACCTAGGACTATTTCTATCAATCGTTACAATTCCAAACGAGGACTGATAACCATGTCCTGTTCTAAACCCATCCGTATCCTATATATGGAAGACGATGCAGGTCTTGCCCGCCTCTTACAGAAGAGTCTGCAACGGCAAGGTTATATCGTTGATATTGCCTGCAATGGTGAGGAAGGCCTTGCTATATTGAACAGAGATTCATACGACATTTTACTTATAGATTACAACATGCCTGTGTATGGAGGTCTTGATGTAATTCGCACTCTTTCGTCAAAAGCAACTTTCCCACCTGCTATCATGGTCACTGGCTACGGCAATGAAAAGGTTGCTGTTGAAGCATTGAAAATGGGTGCGGCCGATTACATCGTTAAAGATGTTGAGATGGGATATTTTGAATTGATTCCGATTGTCATTGAACAGGTGCTTCAAAAACAAAAACTTGTCATGGAGAAACAGCAGATGTTCGAGGCTATTCAGGAAAGTGAAGAGCGTTACAGACGGTTAGTGGAGCTTTCGCCAGACGGAATTTTCCTTCATGTCGAAGATAAATTTGTTTTTGTTAATCCTGCAGGAACAAGATTGCTTGGAGCTCACAATTCTGAAGAACTGTTAGGGAAATCCCTACTGGATTTTTTCCATCCTGATTATCGACAAATCATCAAGGAAAAATTAAATCAGGTAGTGAAGCGGGGGAGTGAAGTATACTGGACTGAAGAGAAATTAATTCGTCTTAATAAGACAAAAGTTGATGTTGAAATCTCAGCAATTTCTTTTAAATATATGGGGAACCCGGCTGTACAGATCATCGCTCGTGACATCACGGAGCGCAAGCTTGCGGAACAGCGTCTTAAACATTTAGCCCATTTTGATATCACCACAGGCATTCCTAATCGTATTTTATTCTTTGACCGGCTTAATCATACATTAGCAATGTCAAAAAGGTATGATCATACATTTGCGCTGTTATTTTTAGATCTTGACCAATTTAAACTCGTCAATGACACCTTTGGGCATGATACAGGAGACATACTGCTAAAAGAAGTCTCAAAGAGGCTGACAGATTGTGTCCGCGAATCAGATACACTAGCTCGTATGAGCGGAGATGAATTCACGATCATCCTTACAAAGATTAATAAGGCACAGGATGTAGAGATTGTAGTACAAAGAATCATTGCTTCACTCGCAAAACCATTCCATCTAAAAGGTCATGAGGCTTCCATCAGTGCCAGTATTGGTATTAGCCTGTATCCAAGCGATGGTGATAATATAGAAACCCTGCTCAAAAAGGCTGACACCGCTATGTATCGAGTCAAGGAACAAGGCAGGAATAATTATCAGTTCTTCACAAAATATCAGGACACTATTTCATAGTTAATATGGAATCCTTTCTTTTAAACCCGATAATTCGGTGCATACGGCTTCCTCTCCAAAATAAAAGGCAAGAATTATTTTCTGAAATTCGTTCCGGAGGGACTGAGACTGTTGAAGGAGGACTTACTTCTTTCTAAAGACGAATACCCTATTTTATATGACTTGGCTATGAGACCATAAGTGTTCCTATTTTAAAAAGGACTCGTTGAGCAAAATGCTGTCTGTTGATTTTAAGCGCGCCCAGGAGGATTTGAACCCCCGACCTGCGGATTCGAAGTCCGACGCTCTATCCATCTGAGCTATGGGCGCATCGAAGCTTTGATTTTAAATACTTTTATACAATATACCGGAAATATTTCTTAAAACATTAAACAATTCTAACCACACCGACAATGGATAACTACAATAATCCTTTTATCAGATGCACAACTTCAGGGACTGCTCTCTCGACTTTCGGTGTACATTTTTCAGATATAGTAGTTACGTCCTCTGCTTCAATTGCAATAATAATTATATCCTCAGGTATTTTCCCCGGGAAAAGGTCTTTTCCGCATTCAAGCATTGCAAGAAAATTTACATCGTGAGACGAAAAAGCATGCAGCGTCTTTTTATGTCCAAGATCTTCTAAATAAAGTCTGTGTATTGTTCCAGGTTCGCTCCCGCTCTGTATGGCATCAACTATGATAACCCTGTCGTAACCTATCATTGCAAAGAGTATATCAACCCCCGATATCCCCTCTCTGATTTCTGTTGTATCCTTAAGCTTTTCCTTTCTTAAAGTTTCGATTACAGATATACCGACTCCGTCATCTGAACGGAGCATATTACCAATGCCAACAACCAAGACCCTCATTGTTTAATACCAGATGCAATCTTGTTTTCAAGAAGCATCTTATCCTGTTCTATGTTAAAAAATCCTCTAATTGTGATTTACTTAATACCTTAACGCTATCAGGATCTTCAGGATCAAGGAAAACGAGCATAACCCTCTTAATCTTACCAGATAGAATTGCTACTCCTATTGAAATAGTTTGTTCGCCAAAATCAGTAGTAAATTCAAACTCCTCGAACTCTTCGGGTGTATCAGGTACATATTAAGGTGTAATCCCAAAGGTCTTTAATTTATCTATATCTTTTACATGCTTCAATCGGATATCTTTCTCGATATATTTTTTAAACCTTACCATACCTCTACCCTTAAGAGAATTCCTTTTTTATCTGAGACATGCCTTTTTTGCTGCATAAATTGGACATCTGTTTGACTTTTACAACATTTTCGAGTTTATTAGCATTCTTAGCCAGAATATCTACATCTATCTTTTCTGAAATCTGACCGCCGCAATCGCAGATTATTACACCTATCTTTGGACTTTTTGATTTCTTATGGACCTGTTTTTTAAGAGTGGGGTTTTTCGCAGAGACTGTTGTCTTCATGAACCGTTCTTCCTTTTTTTAATGAATTATTAACCGGCCATTTCTATTGAATATCCTATACTTCAATCCCTTAGTGGATTTACAATAATAAGTATCCATTTCTATTTTTCAATTTTTCTTTTGGTCTCTATTTTTAAGGCCTTGCCTTTTAGGAGACATTCCGCCACTTTCTTATGTGCCTCGCGTAAGATTCGTCCAAATGTCTGTCTTGAAATCTTCATTTTGACTGCTGCATCTTCATGGTAAAGACCATCATAATCAGCAAGCATTATTGCCTCGAGTTCGTCCATTGTGATAGACATTTCTTCGAGATCCATAAGAGGAATACCTCTTGGCTTGAAATACGCAGCATCCGGCCTGCAACTAACGCACCGATGTTTTTTCGGTCTCGGCATGGTATAATTATAGGCATATGCTCATAATGATGTCAAGGGATTCTTTTCTGTAATAAACAACTTCGAATAAACAATGTAAATAAATCGTGGAGTATTAAAAAAAATCTTCAGAAACATAATTTGATATAATTATATGCATTATATACTGCAATCTTTATACATATTGAATTAGTGAGATTCGTATCTACTAAATACAACGCGTACATAAATGACCCATGTGACTCTCATACTACTTTACAACCAACAAAGAGAGAACGATACGTATAAAAAATATTACCACTGGTATGGATCAGTATTTTTTATAATGCAAAAGGGTCAAGACTAAGCATATGGCAAAGAGAGTTTGTCCTTTTTGGGTTGGTTATCTTCTGGTTAGTCCTTTAAGAACTTTAATTCAGAATCCTAAAAAAATAATAAGTCGGTACGTTACTTCAGGCATGAAGGTATTAGATATAGGTTGCGGAATGGGATTCTTCAGTCTACCCATTGCACAGATTGTTGGTTCCAGTGGAAAGGTCATATGTGTAGATGTCCAGGAGAAGATGATTAAATCACTCAAGAAACGGGCAGAGAAGGCAGGTTTAATTGATCGAATCGAAATACATATATGTCATCAAAATTCTCTTAGCTTGGATAATCTCAATGAAGAGATTGATTTTGCACTTGCCTTTGCTGTCGTTCATGAAGTTTCAAACGTAGGCCGGTTCTTCTCCGAAATATATAAATCGCTTAAACCAACGGGAATGCTATTGGTGGCTGAGCCAAAAGGACATGTATCAAAAAAAGACTTTGAAATAACCATTTCTGTTGCACAACAAAACAGGTTTCAAATTATTAATCATCCTCAAGTATGGCGCAGTCGGACGATTTTACTTAAAAAGAGCTGAAAAAGAATAGACTTTTATACAGATTATAAACAATAATCTTTAATCTTTTAAGTCCATAAAAATTGTTTATTTATGGGTTTTGTCTCCAATGTTTTGTGTTACTTCTTAATAAGAAGATTAATGGGATTTCACATACAATTTTATTTTTTAAAAATAGTCAACTAATTGGATATTGAGGATTTTTGAAAGGTTATGCATTCAAAATCTTTGCAGCATCTTTTGCAAAATAGGTGAGGATTAGATCAGCTCCTGCACGCTTAATTGATGTGAGTATTTCTAACATAATACGTTTTTCATCAATCCATCCGAGTTTACCTGCTGCCTTAACAAGTGAATATTCCCCGCTTACATTGTAAGCTGCAACAGGGACATCAAAGGCATCTTTTACATCAGAGATAATATCAAGATAAGCAAGGGCTGGCTTGATCATAATAATATCCGCCCCTTCTTCTATGTCAAGTGCCACTTCTTTAAGCGCTTCCCTCCTATTTGCAGGATCCATCTGGTATGAACGTCTGTCACCAAATTGCGGGGTAGACTCTGCCGCTTCCCTGAACGGCCCATAAAATGCAGATGCGTATTTAGCAGCATAAGACATTATTGGAATCCCGTCTAATCCCTCTTCATCGAGTGCAAGCCTGATCGCCTTAACCCTTCCGTCCATCATATCTGACGGAGCAACCATGTCTGCTCCTGCCTTTGCATGTGAAACAGCCTCTTTTGAAAGTAATTCAAGAGTCGGATCGTTCTGTACCTCTCCATCCTTAATAACACCGCAGTGACCGTGGCTTGTATATTCGCACATGCATACATCGGTAATTACAAAAAGTCCGGGAACCTTATCCTTAATAGCCTTTATCGCATTCTGAACAACCCCATGATCATCGTATGCGCCTGAACCGATTTCATCTTTGTGTTCAGGTATACCGAAGAGTAATACTGCAGGTACGCCAAGGGAATAAACCTCTTTGGCGTTTTTTACTATTCTGTCTACAGATTCCTGAAAACATCCCGGCATAGATGAAATTTCTTTTCTCACACCTTTGCCAAATGTAACAAAAAGCGGATGAATAAAATCATCAGGAGAAATAGAGGTTTCCCTGACCATCTTCCTGATGACCTCGTTTTTCCTCAGTCTCCTATATCTATGAAGCGGGAACATAGGTTTATGATATTTTCTTATCCGCAGCTGCTGCAACCTGAACTACAAGATGGAGCAGATCCACTCAAGACAAAGCCTTCCCTCTCTTCATCAATATAATAGTCGAGTTTCATTTCAGAAAGATTTTCTGACATTTGCTTATCTATATATACTTTAACCCCATTCTTTTCTATGACCTCATCAGTAGGTAACTGCACTTCCTGTAAATCAAGACCGTAAGAAGGTCCACAGCAACCTTGTCCAGCACTAAATATCTTGATCCCCCAATTATCTTTGCCTTCATTAGTTAGTATGGCCTTTGCCTTGTCTGCAGCCTTATCTGTTATTGTAAACATCATCACCTCCAAAAGTTTATATATTAGAATAAAGAAATTTTTCTCAAAAAAGCAAACTCTAACCTTCTTATTAGAAGAATACTTATGTAAAAAGCCTTACACGTCTCTTCACTATTTCTTAACAGGAAAGCTATAGAAGTTCCTTAAAATTTATAAGGTCTGAGTATCTGTAAAGAGTTGACATTGCCTTGCTCACAGTGGTGATACCCGCTTCTTCAAGAGCGGCGATTGGATTGAGTCCACCAACTATTATCATCCCTGCCTTGTCCATAGCAACTGGCATCTCAAGGAGAGGTTGGTTCGGATTGCCAATAAGTAAAATACCCCCTATCCCTTTCTCTTTCATCAGTAAACTCAGCTCTTTTGCCTTTTCAAGACTGACGATAGGTATTTCTCTAAAACTCGCGAGGATTTTCCCATTATTGTTTTTTACTGCATTAATTACATCGGTCATCTTGCTTTTTATGAATATCTCAAGCGGGTCTAAAGAAGTTCCTTCATAGCTTACTAAGGCAGTGAATCTCGATGGTTCATGGTTTTCTATCTGCAATACACCTCCGAACTTTGATGACACCGGAATTCCTGCCTTAAGAAATATACCGTTTATTGTCACACTGCATACAGTGCCAAATCCTACCTGTCCTTTGGGCACAACAATATCACCTATCTTTTCGCCGCTTCTATGCAGGACAACATTATCAGACATGATATATGGTGAAGAGAAGACTGGCTTCATTATACGTATTGCCTCTTTAAAATATTTCTCGGGGAAATAAGACACATTAAGGATTATTTCACCTTCTTTCTTCTTAAGATCAAGATTTGTAAGATAAGAGAGCGTCTCTATCTTACTTATTACAAAACCAACCCTTTCAGACACGAGGGCCTGCGAAAGTTCTTCCCTGCCTTTTTGTGTAATCATTCTGCCTTCCTTGCCGAATACTTTTGTAAAGCCCCTCTCATCAAGTATCCTTAGATGATATCTTACAGTCCTTTCTGTAAGCTGTATCCCGTGTGATTTTAACTGTCTTGATATCTCCCTCGATCCAAGGATTGTATCATCTTGTTTATCAAGAACCTTCAAGATCGCCAGCATTGTCTTATTCATCACGAGACTCTTTCAATGATTCAATTCTTACCGCACATATTTTTGACTCCGGTGTCCTGGCAACTGGGTCAAGAGCAGGTTTAATAAGTTGAAGAATCTTCTCTTCCAGAAAATCCATAACAATAAGACCAGGGGGAGAAGAAACTGTTATTTTTGCAATGCCTTTTACTTCACCCCAACGGGAGATTATCCTAACAGTCTCTCCATCTCTAACATCAAAATCCAAAGCGTCTTGAGGATTTAGAGCTATGTAATCCTTTGCCCTCAAGAATTCAAGCCCTTCGATTTTACGAGAGAGATAACCACTTGAAAAAATATCACGCTCTGAAATTAAAATCAATGGATAATCAATATCAGAAACCTCCTCTGGAGGTCTGTACTGAAGAGGAGTCAAAATGAACTTATCTCTTTGTGCATAAGAACCTATTTCGTTAGTATAGTACCATGGTACAATTTCTGAAATCTCTTTTATGATGTCCTCATGATCACTAAAATCAAAGCCTCCCTTCCCCAGCAACATGGCCAACTTACAGATAATCTCCCAATCAGTTTGTGAATTACCAACAGGATCAAATGCCCTCTCAATTCCCTGGACTCTTCCTTCAGTATTTGTAAAAGTCCCGTTTTTTTCAGCGAAGCTTGCAGCAGGGAGTATAACATCTGCATATCGGGCTGTTTCATTAAGGAATAAGTCCTGAAAGACAACAAACTCTGCTTTTTGCAATGCCTCTCTAACTCCCTGAGAATATGCTACGTCCAGTAAAAGATTTGACCCTATAATATAAAGAGCTTTTACTTGACCTTTTTGAACAGCCTGTAAAATCTCTGTCAGGGTTAATCCAGGGTTAGAGTTCAAACTGTTTCCCCACAGAGATTCAATTCTCTGTCGTACCTTTTGCGATGTTATCGGCTGATAACCCGGTAAAAAGTCTGGTATACAACCCATGTCAAAAGCCCCTAAAGTATTATTTTTTGCAAACAGAGGGATAAGACCAGATGACCCTGATCCCGTATTTCCTGTAATAATAGATAAATTAATGATTCCAAGAACATTATCTGTGCCGTGAGAAGATTGAGTAATTCCTTCCGACCAGAGTATAACCGCAGGTTTGTTTGTAGCAAAGATCTTAGCTGCCTCCTCTAATATTTCTCTGGACACACCTGTAATTCTTTCCACCCTGCCAAAAGAAAATTTTTCTAAGGAGTCTTTGAAATCTTCAAAATTGTCACAATATTGTTTAATGAAAGAGTTATCAATTAATTCGTCATCAACAATTACCTTGCTCATTCCCATAATTAAAGCTAATTCTGTGCCTGGATAGGGTTTCATCCAGATTTCAGCAAAACGGCAGAGGTCAATCTCCAACGGATTAATAACAATAAGTCTCGCTCCACGTTCCGCTGCCTTCTTTATCTCGATGCTGATTATAGGGTGAGATTGTGTAACATTTGTCCCGATAATCAGAATACAGGAAGCTTTTTCAATATCACTTATATAGCCTGTTGAAGCGCCTTTTCTTAAAGTATTCAGCAGAGCAGCCAGAGAAGGTGCATCAGATAGCCTGGCTGTAGTGTCAATGTTATTACTGCCCATTACAACTCTTGCAAATTTTTGTGCAATATAATTTTCTTCATTGGTACATCTCGAAGAAGCTATAAGGGCGAATTCTTCTCCTTTATACTTCCTTAGTTGATCAGCAATAAATGTTAATGTCTTATCCCATGATACCTCAACAAACTTATCACCCTTTTTTATAAGCGGTGAGGTTAACCTGTCTTTTGAATGAACAAAACTCGAACCAAATCTTCCCTTGACACAGAGAATTCCTTTATTGACCGGGCTTTCGTAATCACCTCTCACATTAACAAGAGAGTTGTCACGCATGCCAAGATAGAGACTGCAGCCCACACTGCAATAAGTGCAAATTGTTTTTATTTCAGATAAAGCACGGCCAGTTTTCTTGGGAAGCAATGCCCCGACTGGACATCTTATTGCACATTCCCCACAGGAGACACATACCGACTCTGCTATTGGTTTATTTCCAAAAGGAGCAATCACGGTATTATTACCTCTGCACGCAAAATCAATAGCGCTCAGTTTCTCTATTTCCTGACATGTACGCACGCAAATTCCGCATAGTACACATTTGTTATGGTCTCTTACAAAAAAGGGATTTGATTCATCTGGAAGCAATTCTTCTTTTGGTAATCTCAGGCGTTGAACTCTCTTTTTATCTATTTTCATATATGCCATGATCTTTTGTAATACGCACTTTCCCTTTTTACCGCAATTTCTACAATCCATGTGATGATTGGCAATAATCATCTCAACAATCGGCCGTCTCAGCCTGTCAAGTTCATCGCTTTTTGTCCTCACAACCATGCCTTCTTTTACATTGGTTCTACAGGATGTAACAAGCTTACCGTTATCCATTTCAACAATACAAAGCCTGCAACTGCCAGCAGGTTTTAAATCTGGATAATAGCAGAGATGGGGAATATAAATACCATAAGCCAATGATGTCTCAAGAAGAGAGGCACCTTTTTTAGTTTCGATATCCTGATCATCAATTCTTATAGACATTCTTTCCATCAAGTACTCTCCTTCTGAGTCATGCACACGCCTGCCGGGCACTTTTTTTCTTTAATATGTGCTTCATACTCATCTTTAAAATAACGAAGGGTAGTAAGAACCGGATTTGGAACAGTTTGTCCAAGTCCACATATGGAACTTTTCTTTATTGCCTCACTTAGTTCAGTGAGAAGTTCTATGTCTTCAGGTTTGCCTTTACCTTTTGTGATATCATCCAGAATGTCGAACATTTGTTTTGTTCCAAGCCTGCATGGTAAACACTGTCCGCAGGATTCTCTCCGTGTAAAATCAAGAAAATAACGCGCGACATCAACCATACATGTGTCCTCGTCCATTACCACCATTCCTCCAGAACCCATGATAGAACCGGCTTGCTTCAGGGAATCAAAATCAACAGCCATATCTAACATGCTTTCAGGGAGGCAACCACCAGACGGTCCACCGGTTTGAACTGCCTTAAAAGCCTTCCCTTTAAGAATCCCCCCTCCAATATCATAAATAATTTTCCTTAGCGTAATACCCATAGGCACCTCAATAAGGCCGCAGTTTGCCACCTTGCCTGTAAGGGAAAAAACAGCTGTGCCTTTGCTTTTTTCGGTGCCCTTGCAGGCAAATTGCTCTGAACCTTGAGAGATTATAAGGGGAATATTTGCAAAAGTCTTTACGTTATTAAGAAGAGTCGGATTATTCCAAAGCCCTATTTCAGACGTTCGTGGTCGGGGCATTGGTTTTGGCCTTCCTCTTTTCCCCTCAATTGAGCGCACCAGGGCAGTTGACTCTCCGCAAACAAAAGCGCCTGCTCCCTGAAATATGTCAATATTAACAGTGAAATTGCTTTCAAGGATATTTCTTCCAAGAAAACCATTTCTTCTTGCCTGTTCAATAGCTATCTTTAATCTATTAACCGCCAACGGGTACTCTGCCCTTACATAAATAATACATTTCTTGGCATTAATAGCATAAGCCGCTATAATCATGCCTTCTAAAACAGAATGGGGATTGCCTTCCAGAACAGAGCGATCCTGGAATGCTCCTGGGTCACCTTCATCTGCATTACAGATCACATACCGTTCATCGCCTGGCGCCTTCCGGCAGGCTTCCCATTTTATCCCTGTTGGGAATCCTGCTCCGCCAAGACCTCTGAGCCCGGAACGCTTTACCTCAGAAATAACTTCTTCAGGACTCATCTCTAAAATGGCTTTGCGCAAAGCTTCATAACCTCCAACAGCGAGGTATTCATCAATATCCTCCGGATCAATGCTTCCACAGTATCGTAAAATTACACGTTCCTGCTGGCTGTAAAAAGGAATTTCATGATACTTTGGTATTGCTTTTTGAGTCAGTGGGTCACGGTAGAAAAGACGATCTAATAATTTGCCTCCGGGTAAAAGCGACTGGAGAATTTCTGGCACATCATCTGTTTTTACCCTTGTATATAAAGTACCTTCTGGCTCGAGAACTATAAGAGGTCCCTGCTGACAGAAACCGTGGCAGCCTGTGCGCTTGATATGTATCTCCCCACCATCTGACCTTCCTGCTTGCTCCTGTAAAAGAGAATATATTTTCTCAGATCCACCTGATACGCACCCTGTTCCCTGACAAACAAGAACCTTATGTTGTTCATCACTAGACATCACTTTCTCCTTTTTCCAAAGCAGGAAAGAGCTCCTTTACCTTTTCTATTGTCATTTCACCATGTACGTCTGTATTTATCTTTAAGCAGGGTGCAAGGGCACAACATCCTATACAGGCTACTGATTCAAGGGTATACTCGAGGTCTTCCGAGGTTTCACCTTCATTGATCCCGATTATACCCTCTATCTCTCCCAATATCTGGGGGGCTCCTCGAATATGACACGCAGTTCCACGGCAAATTGTAACCCTCTTTTTACCCAAGGGCATAAGTCTGAACTGCGCATAGAAAGAAGCAACAGAATAGACATGACTTTCAGGAACCCCGATGAATCTTGCTATATTGAGCATTGCCTTTTCGGGCAGGTATCCTAAATTAGCCTGAACATCCTGCAGAATCGGTACCAGTTCGCTCCTATCACCCCTATAGGACGATAGAATCTCCTCGAAAAGTATTTCTTCCATACCGGCAACCTCTATCGTGCTCTTCCAAAATCTTCACGAACCCATGGTCTTTTGCTCTCTAGATTGCGGTCAAAACTTAACGTAACACACATCCCTCGACAAATTCCGCATCTGTTACATTTATCCGTATCGACATAAACATTCCCATCCTTTGTAGATATACTGATAGCTCCTGCAGGACAACTCACCTCACAGAAAGGTGAAGCACAGAATTTATAACAAATTAGATTTTGCATTTTTCCCTCCCTATCCTAAGATATTTTCTACTTCTTTTGAATCTGCATCCATTAGATACGATATGCCTGATATATCGGCTGCTTCACGGGTTAGAGTCATTAAATCGTCTCTCTCAATTAAATTAAGAGCGAATTTGCGGGCCCCTGCCATGAGCTGCCGCAGTCCTACGGCAAGTCTGTCATAATAGCTATAGATGCCTATCGCAGCTGGAGGGATTCTGACAAAATCTTTTCCATATTTCTCCTTGAGAGCAGCAGCCCCGGCAAATGTACGGAGAAGTGCATCCCCATACTCTTTCCCTTTTCCAAAAGCCTCTTCTATATGTTGTCCCTGTGACTTCCCTACCATACCTGCTGTAAGGGTAGAACGTCCCATGCATATAGCCTGTACATAAGGCGCTCCTAAGGCTATAGCTTTGAAAATCTGATCTTCAAGGACAATACCTCCCGCTATGGCAATACTCGGAATAAATTCACCTTTTTCTTTTAGCCTCTTAAGATATTTGTAGAGCAGACATTCAATATAGACTGTTGGGATTCCCCATTCATTCATCATTCGCCAAGGGCTCATCCCTGTGCCACCTCCGGCGCCGTCAACAGTAAGAAGGTCAATTTTTGCCTCTGATGTGAACTTTACAGCACGAGCCAGATCAGCCGGCCTGTAAGCGCCTGTTTTAAGAGTCACATATTTAGCACCTATCTTTTTCACACGTTCGACTTCTTTCAAAAATGAATCTTCGTCTACCATACCGAGCCGTGAATGTCTTTCAAATTCTGCTATCCCCCCAAGTTTATGTGCTTCCTGGACAATAGGGTTTTCAGGATCGGGTTGAACGATATATCCCCTTTGTTTTAATTGCAATGCCCTTTCGAGAGTCGGCAACTTAACTTCTCCACCTATACACTTTGCCCCCTGTCCCCATTTAAGCTCTATACCTTCAATCCCGAGTTTTTCCACAGCATATTCAGCTACGCCGAGACGTGTGTCCTCTACGTTTAACTGAACAAGCATCGTGCCATACCCTTCATACCATTCCTTATATTGTTTTACTCTCTTTTCAAGTTCGGGAGATTTTATTATTTTTCCATTTTTAATCTCGGCCTGAGGGTCCATACCGCAGACATTCTCTCCACAGACAAGTATAGAACCACTTATTGCCGCTCCTATGGCTGTACCTTCCCAGTTTACCCGTGCTATTTCAGTTGAACCGAGTGCACCGGTAAAAACAGGGACCTTCATCCGGATTTTCTTTCCATCAGAACCAACCTCTGTTTCAACGCTTACTGCGGGGAATGTAGCTTTGTCAGAATCAGCTTCAATCCCCACTGCACCAACACATGTTCCATGAATATTGAAATGCGAGAAATCTACAGGGTAATCCTTTTCTGATCCTGAAATAACCTTTCCAAAAGGCTGAGGGTAAAGAACCTCTCTTCCTCTAAGGGCGGACCTTCCTACCTCGCAGTAACCAGGACAGCCATCTACGCAATTGACACATAATCCGGACATAGGCGACGGCGCAACCCTTGTTGTCGTAACTGTTGCAGCGCTTGCATTTGGTTTGCTTAGACTCATGTTCTCCTCCTTTTCGTTAAGTATTTTTTACTTTTCTGAGATCGACTTAAGTATTTGTAATGTTAATAAGCAAAAAAATCCACTGGATGTTCATTGTTAAATTTTCAGATTATTCATTAATTGCCTTACGAGCATAGTAAAAGCAGCTCTGCCTTCTCACCCCCTTCATTTTTCCATAAAGATGGAACTTCTTCTTTAAGGAAAACAGAATCACCCGACCTGAGTGTTTTTTCCTTGCCGTCGACTACAACAGAGACTTCACCTTTCAATACATATATAAACTTTTTTCCTTCCCCATGAGTAAAATTCTTTTCTGTTTTTGTAAAAGGCTCTAGGACAACAAGAGTGCCTGACATATTACCATTTTTTAAAATCCTGTAGCCCTTAAGACCATTTTCATGAATTAAGAGAGCAGAAAATATTTTTTCTTTTGGTATAAGCCACCTCACATCTTCATAATTCTTCCCTTCTAATATCGCAGACGGTGTAACTCCAAGTACACTACAGATCTGCATGAATGAGCTAAGTGAAGGGCTTATATGATTGCTTTCCAATTGGGAGATGAAACTCGCTGTAAGATCAACCTTCTCAGCAAGCTC
>Ga0154657_1043_pt1 | contig 16238 bp, 14 predicted proteins | sample Rifle2008BG13ft_FD_116086 | JGI IMG/M metagenome (GOLD analysis project Ga0154657, IMG submission 116086) | Nitrospirae bacterium RBG_13_39_12 | reverse complement strand
ACTGTCTAACATTCTTTTCAAGTAATCAAAGATTTCTTCAAGAGATTTAAATAATGGATGTTCTGTATGCTTATTCCAAGGATGCAGAAGTCCTGTGCATATAAGACCGTTCTTTTTTGCCTCATCTAGAAGATGAGGTGCATCGTCAACAATTGCAATACTTGAGTCAAAAAGCACTGCTTTATTGCTGCTTAAGTGTAGTTCTGTATATGGTAGATTGTTTTTCTTAAGAAACATTTCGGTTGCTTCTCTTGAAATTTCCTGTCTATGAGAGGCAATAGTAATTTCATAGCCTTTATTAATGAGAGACTCCAAGAACCATTTTGAAGATTTAAAAGGTTTGAATAAATCCTGTTCTATATGTATATCATTAACAATACTGTATAGTTCTTCAATGCTTATATAGTCCATATAGAAATCCCATTCCCATTCTGTCATAGGAGGTATATCAGGAGCTATCTCCTTCAGCTTTTCCTGGAATACAGACGCAAAATCCCATAAAGTGTTGTCTATGTCCACGATGATTCTCTGAATTCTGTTCTTTTTCATTGTAGAAGAAAACATTCTATTCGTTCATTTCTCAAAATAAAGTTTTACCATATTATATAAGAAAATGTTACAAGTCAAAGATATTTATTGAAGATGTTTATTGAAGAATTTTGCCTTGACACTAGCTTGAGATAATATTGACTTTTGCTATCAGCATAGCTAACCTATTTAAAATGAATTGAAAGATACTTTCAAAATTATTATAAAAAGGATATCTGAATCAAGAAAGGAGGGATTTTATGGAAGAAGTAAAAAAACCCATGGGATGGAAGGAACTCTATCTCAAAGAGGACTGGTGGGCAATCTATTTCGGACTGGGAATTGTAGTAACTGCCATTGTATTTTTCTACACAGGCAATCCTTTCCTCAAATTACTGAGTGTCGTTCCGCCGGCGAAATGGACTGATTTCGGAAACCTCACGGAACATTTTGCAACAAACATCAACTGGTATATTCTACAGTTTATCCTATGGCTCTTCATATTCAGCTTCAGCACAAAGATACTTGGTTTTAAACAGAGTGAATATATCCCGTCATTTATTTTTCTCTATGTGCTTGCTATAGTGACCTTTATCATCGGTGAATATAAACCTCTTTCTGACAACGGGTTTGAACCGCCGCTTGTCGCTCTGATACTCGGCCTTTTTATTTCAAATACTCTCCGGACACCAAAATGGATGGACTCCGGGTTTAGAGTCGAATACTATATCAAAACGGGCATTGTGCTGCTCGGAGCGACGTTACCCTTCACGCTTATTCTCTGGGCAGGACATGTCGCACTTTTTCAGGCCACGCTCATTTCTGTGGTCACCTGCCTTACCATTTACTTTGTAGGGACAAAATTGTTTGGTCTTGATAAACGGTTCAGTTCTGTACTGGGAGTTGGTGCTGCCATATGCGGCGTTTCAGCAGCTATTGCTGTTGGCGGTGCAGTCAAAGCCAAAAAGGAAGATATATCAATCACCATAACTCTTGTCACAATATGGGCGATTGTCATGATTTTCTTTATCCCCTATACGTCGAAATTTCTCGGCCTTCACCCTGCTACTGTAGGAGCATGGGTTGGCTCGTCAGAATTCGCGGATGCAGCAGGCTTTGCAGCAGCAGTGGCTTACGGAAAGATGGTCGGAAACGAAGATGCTGCAGTTCGCGCTTTTACTCTCATGAAGGTTATCGGGAGAGACATCTGGCTTGGCATATGGTCGTTCATCTTTGCCCTTATTGCATGTCTCAAGTGGGAAAAAGAAGAATACGGGACAAAACCGAGCGCTTCTGAAATATGGTGGAGGTTCCCCAAGTTTGTTCTTGGTTTCTTTGTTGCTTCTGTAGTCATCACGGTTATAGCATCCGGGTATTCTCAGGCCGATTATAAAAACATATTGACCCCGGACCTCATTAAACCGATCAAAAGCCTCCGGTCATGGGCTTTTATATTCTGCTTCCTGAGTATTGGACTGACTACCAGATTCCGGGAGCTCGCTGCTGCGGGCAAAAAGCCCTTCTGGGCCTTTACGATCGGTGTTATTGTGAATGCGACACTTGGATTCATTCTTTCTGTTCTGGTGTTTGGAGAATTTTGGATTACAAAGACATCACAATAATGCAATATACCTGCAGGGATTGTAGATTTTTCAACAACGACCCGGCATGGCTTGAAAAAGTTTTTCCGTGTTTGAATGCATTAAGTTCCGCTTATGGTTCCACCAGAGGCGAAAACGGAGTTTGCAGCAAACGTGACATATACCTTTCTCCTAGTAAAGAATGCAAATATTTCGAACACAGACATTCAGATTCACTTATCGCTTCATTACCCTCCATACATGATAAACCCTCTGAGCAACAGTAATATGAGTTAAAACAAGCATTATCCATAATATAGGAACTACCCATCCGGTTATTGCAGCAAATGCAAGTAAGATTATCCTCTCAGGCCTTTCCATAATACCCGTATGACATGATTTACCAAGGCCTTCTGCACGTGCCCTTGCATAACTTATCAGAAATGCTCCTACAAGTGTACCAAGACTGATATAAGCCCCAATATGGTTACCCTTCTCTGCAAGATACCATGCGATTGCAAGAAAAAGAAATGCATCAGAATATCTGTCGAGAACAGAATCAAGGAATGCACCGAATTTTGTAGTTTTACCCCCTATCCTTGCAACAATCCCGTCAAACATATCAAATAATCCACCAATCAAAATGACAATGCCGCCGAGTATGATGTTATAAGGAATAATAAAAGCTGCAAGAACTGTTATGAGAAATCCGATTATTGTAAGGACATTTGGACTTAAGGGAATTCGTTTTGCGACAGGGCCTAGGGGAATATCGAGGAAGTGTCCGAGCTTATCACTAATCATCTACCTTTCTTTTTTCCCTTGTATAAACTCTTCTACCATGTCTCTTGCTTTTTCATCTGGAAACTGTACTATCGGATGTTTCATGAAATATGCTGAAGGTGATATTAGCACTCCCCCTACCCCTCTGTCACGAGCAATTTTACAGCACCGGATCGCATCTATAACAACTCCTGCGCTGTTCGGAGAATCTTCAACAGACAGTCTAATTTCGGCATTAATCTTGATATTACCGAATATCCTGCCCTCCATTCTGAGGAAACAGATCTTATTGTCATTGAGCCATGGTATGTAATCAGAAGGGCCGATGTGGATATGCTCATTCTGGAGGGGGATCTGCAGTTGTGACTGTACCGCCTCGGTCTTTGATATCTTCTTTGATTGCAGTCTGTGCCTGTTAAGCATGTTTAAAAAATCCGTATTGCCGCCGACGTTTAACTGGTAAGTATTGTCAAGTTTTACACCCCTGTCTTCAAAGAGTTTTGTCAAAGTGCGATGGATGATTGTTGCGCCTATCTGACTCTTTATGTCATCTCCGATTATGGCTATATTTTTCTTCTCAAACCTCTTTGCCCACTCTTTATTAGACGCTATGAATACTGGCACACAGTTGATAAGGCTCACGCCGGTTTTAAGGCATGCCTCGGCATAAAAAGCAGTCGCCTTTTCAGAACCGACTGGAAGGTAATTGAGCAGTAAATCCGCCCTGCTGTTCTTAAGAACTTTTGCAACATCGCAGGCCCTCTTTTTCGCTATCAAGAATCTCCTGTTTTCAGGATACTCTTCCATATGAGCCGATACACCGTCCAGCACCTGTCCCATCATAACCTTAACGGGAAAATCAGAAATATTTTTTATGATAGTCTTTGTACAATTCGGTTGTGCAAAAATTGCTTCTCTGAGAGGCTTGTCCACCTTTCTCTTGTCGATATCAAACGCCGCAATAAACTCAATATCTTCAGGAATGTAACCGCCAAGGTCATAATGCATTAGGCCGAGTGAACTATCAGGATGATGTTCGCCCAGAGACTTATAATATTCAACACCTTGAACTAAGGAACTCGCACAATTTCCTACTCCCGCAACCGCAACTCTTATTTTGCCCATTTACCTTATCGCTTTCTTTTGTATTCTTTTATGCAAAAGCATTATGAGGTCTTCAATTTTTAAATTGAATTCTTTTAAAAGGCTATCCACTGATTCTTCGCAGCAAAGTACAAATCTTTTCCATATCCTGCTTACAGTGTCTTTATCAATGTCGGAAGCTGTTGCAGCCTCCCTGAAACTCATCCCTTCCAAAAGATACAATATTACCTCTTTTATCTTTGACTCCTTTGTATGCAACCCGAAGAAGAAAGTACTGCGCCTTTCAGAAAATCTAAAATTGCAGGTCTTGCATTTAAGAAGATTTCTTTTATTTTTACCATACTTATAATAGATAATAATATTTCCAAGACCTTTTTTGCCATGATCTCCGCAAGATTCATTAGGACAGAAACAATCATCTAACTTCAGCAATATTTCCATGTAAAGTTTATATAATAAACTTCTCTTAATGTCAAGTGAAAATTACAATAAAGTGGGGACAGTAAAGTTGCTGTTTTAATGTATAAATAAATTGAATATTTTTTATTTCATGAATCTAATGATCCACCAGTTTCTTATAAATTGATAGCAATTGTTAGGTGGTGATTTAAAATAAAAAGGTAGGGAGTTTCAATATCCCTACCTTTCTCTCATAATATCATAGAGTTGCCTAATTATTTATCCAGTTTTTATTCCCAGCTTTTTATAAATTAAAGGAAAGTCTACATTCTCCATAACAAGGTTCATGCCGCGGTCAACTTTAGCCTTATCTCGCAGTCTTAAGCGTACAGATAGTCTTTCCAGTTTTTTTGCAACACTATAGGTATCATCTCTGACTACCATCATTGGTATATCTCTTTGTTCAGCTTTGGATATAATTATCTCGCCAGGATATAAGTCACCAGTAAGGATCATGCAAACGCTACCTGCTTCTATAGCTGATAACTGAATATCAGACCTGTCACCTCCAACAATAACTGCGTTATTTCTGGCCTTTTTAAAATATTCAACTGCCTTATCAACCTGCATAGCTCCAATTAAAAAGTGCTCCACCAGATTGCTGAGCCTGTGATGACAGCATAAAATCTTACCTCCAAGCATATCATTCAATTCTTCTACAGTAATAGCACCCACTATAGAGTCATGCGGCAGCACACCGAGGATATCTACACCTTTCCTTCTAAGGAACGGGAGAACATAATCATCAACACCCTGTCTAAATTCATAAGTCACTCTGTTAAGTATTACCCCTATAAAGCTATCCCCAAGATCCTTTTTTGCCTGCAGAATGTAATCAACACAAAATTCACCTTCATATTTGACTACAATTACAACTTTTGCTTTCAGTCGTTTTGTAACCTTAAGTCCCTGTAAACCCAGAACAGTCCCGGTATAGACACTGCCGTAACCACCGAGTATCATGATATCTTTACCTTCAGACAGTTTCTTGTGGGACTTTTCAATTTTTTCCATAAGACCCCTGATGTCCTTTAAATATCCTTTGACTGCAAGCTCCTGGGTTAACACAACAGGGCATATTTCAGTAATCGGATCTTTTAATTCGAGTGCTCTGTATATACGCCAGGCGTCATTGTCAGTCAAAATATCATCGATTTTGAAAGGCAAAATCCCCACAGGTTTTAAATAGCCTACCCTTAAACCGTCCTTCTTAAATTTATGACCCAGTCCCATAGACACTAAGCTTTTGCCAGAGTATCCCCCTGTAGAGCCTACATATAAAGAAATCATTTTATTCACCTCCTATGGTAAAACGTGCATCAACAGCCACCATTCCTTCTCCGCGTTTTTTCACCAGGAGTGGGTTGATGTCTGCTTCAATAATCTGAGGAAAATCCAAAGCCAGTTGCGATAAGATTAATAAAGATTTCTCAATGGCTTCAACATCAGCCTCAGCCTCTCCCCTAACCCCTCGCAGAAGTGGAAAAGTCCTGATTTCCCTGATCATTTCATGTGCATCCTCCTGGCTTAATGGTGTAACCCTGAAAGAAACATCCTTTAACACCTCAACATAAATACCACCTAATCCAAACATAATCATATGCCCGAACTGTGGGTCTTTTGTTATACCTATAATTATTTCTTTACCACCTTGTATCATCTCCTGAATCATAACTCCATATATATTGACAGTTGGCATAATTTGTTTAATACGGGTAGTAATATCAAAGAAAGCATTCTCCACATCTTTTTTGCTTGTCAGATTCGTTTTTACACCTCCTACATCACTTTTATGTACAATCTGGGGTGAAACTATTTTCATGACCACTGGATACCCTATTCCTTTAGAAGCAGCTACAGCCTCTTCCGAGGTTCTGGCTAACAGGCTTTTTGGTTGTAAAAAACCATAAGCTTTCAGAACCTCATGTATTTCCGGATCTGTTAAATGTTCACGTTTTTTTTCCATAACCTCTTTAAAAATGTTAGATGCCTTCTCTTTCAACCCTTTAAAATGTGGAAAGGTCTTTGCTGGTCTGTTTATCCAGAAATGATAGCGATACATTTCATTTAAAGCGTATACTGCCTCTTCAGGATAGCTGTAATTAGGAACATTGTACTTCATAAGAATCTTTGATCCGGATTCAACACTCTTCTTGCCCATAAACGAGGCAAGAATTGGTTTGTCAACCAAGTTTGCAATATTTCCGATTGCTCCAGCGGTAGCTTCTACATTTACTACGGCTGTTGGTGTAAGGAGTACAATTACTCCATTTATCTTCTCATCTTTCAAGACCATATTAAGGGTCTTTTCATATCTGTCTGCACCAGCATCTCCAAGTATGTCAATCGGGTTATAGAAAGATGCTACAGACGGCAGAAAACTTCTTAATTCATCAATCGTTTCCTTATGCAACGGAACAAGCTGTAACCTTGACCTGTCACACGCATCCGCTGCTATTATGCCAGGTCCACCAGAATTTGTTATGATTGCCACATTCGGACCAGCAGGCAAATGCTGGTTTGAAAATGCCAGTGCATAGTTAAAAAGTTCACCCATTGTATGAGCCTGAATAATACCGCTCTGCTTAAAGGCAGAATCAAAAGATGTTTCACGCCCGGCAAGTGCTCCAGTGTGAGAGGATGCAGCTTTTGCACCTGAAATGGTAGTCCCAGACTTCAGTATGATAAGCGGTTTCTTCTTTGAGACTTTACTGGCAGCTTCAATAAACTTTCTGCCGTCAGTAAGTCCTTCAATATATCCTAAAATTACTTTTGTATTGTCATCCTCAGCAAGGGCAATCATAATATCTGTATCTGAGACATCTGCTTTGTTGCCCATACTTATAAATTTTGAAAACCCAATGTCTTCAGACAAAGCACGATCAAGAACAGCAAGACAGAGTGCGCCGGACTGTGAGAAAAAACCAATGCTTCCCTTTTTTGGCATGCCAGCAGCAAATGAAGCATTAACTCTTGAATGGGTATCAATAATACCCAGGCAATTAGGCCCTATAAACCTAACACCGGATTCCTTTGCTTTTTTGATAAGAGAATTTTCCAGCTTTGTACCTTCTAAACCGCTCTCCCTGAACCCTGCAGTTATGATTATTGCTGAATCAATCTTTTTAGTACCGCACTGTTCTATCACTTCACATACTTTTTGTGGGGGTACTACAACAACTGCCAAGTCGATTTCATCAGGTACATCAAGAAGAGAAGGATAACATTTTAAACCTAAAATCTCAGATGCATTGGGGTTGATAGGATAAACAGCTCCCTGATAACCATATTGAACTGTATTTTTGAGTATATCGTAACCTACTTTTCCAGGTGTTCTTGACGCTCCGATAACTGCAATTGATTTTGGATTAAAAAAACCATTAATCATATGAAAGATATTATCGGAAGTATTTTACATTTTCAAGAAGAAAATTATTCTTCATCTTTTTAATACATAATGCTTGATATTTTTGATTATTAAGGCTCTCATAATAGTGTTGACATAAAATTGAGTGCATTTACTTTATCATGCAGGCTTGCCTGTCCCGGATTGTACGGGATCGCCAGTATCTTTCTTTGCACGATTCCGAACAAGTCGGAAGGATTCTCTCCTCGGCGAGTCGCTTAAGCGCCCCGACAAGCAGGAATGACACACTAACTGAAGTCATACACATCTTAATAATTATGTTTAAAGGTGTAGGAACCACTAAAAATTAGGCATTAAAATGCTGTGACAGGGAGCAAATAAATGTTTCTGTTTTTAGCGGTTTATCAAGGATATATCTTATATGCAAGTTAATTATGTCAGAAAGTCCAGATAAAAGCATATTAGAAGGTTTTATTCGTTTTATCTTAAAAATATCCCAAGAAAGCAGGTCATGATAAAGCTTTAAAGCTGCAGGTGAAAGTCTTATTGGAAAATCAATCCCTTTTGCACAGGCCTCACATATGATAGAACCCTGGGATATATAAAAAGAACGTCCACTTTTACCGCATCCTCCACAAGCGTCAAGCTTTGGGGCATAACCCACAAAATGAAGGAATTTTATTTTATGATGAGTTATCATCAAATTATCATAAGAAATTATTTTATTAACACCTTTGTTCCGGCTGGGTGAACTGGAATTATTTTCAAAATCATGCAATGTATTTAAGAGTAAAGAATATACTTTTTTGTTTGCATCTCTTTCAGGCATGAAGTTTATTGTGAGTTCTATTATCTCGGATACCTTTAGAAAACAATTAAGGTTTTCCCTTATTAATTGAAATGGATGGATTATGTCAGACTGTGTAAGTTTCGGCAGAGCAGCATCTTCCTTGCCCCAGAATGATATCCTTGAACGTGTAAGTGGCTCAAGGCTGCTTCCAAACCTGCTTTTAATCTTACGAGGACTTTTAGCAAAAACTTTGAGAAGACCGAAATCAGGAGAGATATATGTAACTATGAGGTCTGCTTCGCCAAGTGGAAAGGTTTTTAATACAATACCTTCAGTCCGATGGAGCATTACATAATGTTCCCGAAATCTTCCGGCTTGAGATTTTTAAGCCATTCCTCGAGTTCGTCAGCACTTTTTTGTTCAAGGATACTATCGTCTACGAATATAGGTGCATTAACTCTTAAAGCAACTGCTACGGCATCGCTTGGTCTCGAATCCACAAAGGTTTCTTTCTTGGTATCATTCAGACAGAGAAGTGAATAGTATGTATTATCCTGAATCTCTGTTACTATAATCTTTGTTATCCTGATTTTCAGACTGTCAATTATATTTTTTACAAGGTCATGTGTTAACGGTCTTGGGGTTTCAACCTTGCCGAGAGCGAGGGCTATTGAGTCAGCCTCTGGCTTTCCAATCCATATTGGAAGGGTACCATTACCGTCAACTTCTTTAAGAAGCAGTATATACATGTTGCTTCTTGGATCAAACAACAGACCCTCGACCTTCATCTGGATTAACATTTATTTATAACCAAATTCCCTTAATACCTGCTTATCGTTTCTCCAGTTCTTTTTAACCTTTATCCATAACTCAAGAAAGACCTTTGTATTAAGCAGCTTTTCAATGTCAATCCTTGCAGCGCTCCCTATTGATTTCAGCATCATTCCTCTTTTACCTATTATTATAGCCTTTTGTCCGTCTCTTTCAACATAAATATTGCAGCTTATGGATATAAGTCCGTCTTCTCTTTCCTTCCAATCTACGACGTCAACAGCAATCGAATAAGGCAACTCTTTCTTTGTCAAATCCATGGTTTTTTCCCTGATTATCTCAGAGACCATAAATCTTTCCAGTTGGTCCGTTATAATGTCGTCAGGATAATATTTTGGTCCAGGAGGTAGATAGGCACAGATTCTTTTTATAAGCAGGCTTATTCCGTCATGTTTTATTGAAGAGATAGGTATTATTTCTGTAAAAAGATATAGTTCTTTGAAGTGACCTATGACTGGAAGGAGTTCTGCTTTTTTCAGGGTATCTATTTTATTTATCAGGAGAAAAACAGGTGTCTGCCTCAGGTGGAGAACTTTTTTCAGTAAATCGATGATAGCCCTGTCTCCTGTTTTAGATTCTTTTGGCTCAACCATAAATAATATAACATCAACTTCACTTAATGCTTCTACAGCAGTTCTAACCATTGTATCACCGAGTCGATGTCTGGGCTTGTGAATTCCTGGCGTATCTATGAATATAATCTGTGAATCAGAAAACGTTTTTATCCCGATAATCTTGTTTCTTGTAGTCTGGGGTTTTGGCGTAACAATTGCTATCTTCTCACTCAGGATAGTATTCAACAAAGTAGATTTGCCTACATTAGGCCTTCCAACAATAGATACATAACCCGACCGAAAGTCTTTTAGCTCATCATTGTTCACTAGTTTTTCTCTGGATTCAAGAAAGTTGGTTTACTGCCTCTCTTATCCTGCCGGCTCCCTTTTTTATCTCATCAATAGACGTTGCATAGGAGAGTCTTATGTAATTGTCATCACCGAAAGCTCCTCCGTGCACCAATGCAACATTTGCTTTTTCAAGGAGAAAAAGGGCTAGGTCTGTTGAGGATGATATCCTTATGCTCCCAGAAGATTTTCCGTAAAGTTTGGACGTATTGGGGAATGCATAAAAGGCACCAGTTGGAGTAATACAGCTAATTCCAGGGATTGAGTTCAGTTCTTTGATAAGAAAAATCCTCCTCCTGTCAAATTCAGATAACATATTCTTGATGAAATCCTGTGGACCTGTAAGTGCTTCGACAGCAGCCTTTTGGGATATGGATGTTGGATTAGACGTTGACTGGCTCTGTATATTTGTCATTGCCTTTATTATTTCTTTCGGTCCTGCTGCAAAACCAATCCTCCACCCCGTCATGGCATAAGACTTCGAGAGTCCATTTACAACAATAGTTCTACTTTTTATCTCTTTGTCAAGAGATGCGATGCTGTAATGCATAACTCCGTCATAAAGAAGTTTCTCGTAAATCTCATCAGATATAACATAAAGATTATGTTTTGCGACTATCTCTGCAATCCTTTCCAGGCTCTTCTTATCATATGTAAGTCCTGTTGGGTTAGACGGAGAATTTAAAATCAACGCCTTTGTCTTATTAGTGATGTGAGATTTAATAGCCTCTGGCTTGACCATAAATGAATCAGCCTCGTATGTCTTAACAAAAACAGGCATTGCTTCGTTAAGCAGTACCTGGTCAGGATATGATACCCAGTAAGGTGATGGTATTAAAACCTCATCTCCTGGACCGAATAATGCCTGCGCTATATTGTAAAGACTGTGTTTTGCACCGCATGAAACAATTATCTCATCACGCGTATAGTTAAGATTATTGTCCTTCATGAATTTTTCTATAACAGCATCCTTAAGAGGGTCTATGCCTCCTACAGGGGTATATTTCGTAAACCCCTCCCTTATTGCTTTTATTGCTGCTTCTTTTATATTGTCAGGGGTATCGAAATCAGGTTCTCCGACACCGAAATTGACAATATCAGAACCTTCAGCCTTTATTGCTTTCGCTTTTGCATCCATAGCAAGTGTTGGTGAAGGCTTAATCTTACCCGCCCTGTTAGAAAGCATAAAACAAAACCTCCTGTGACAGATTTAGATTTTTCTGATTTTAACACAATGTCACTGTAGAAAACTATTTTGTACTCCATTAATTTCGGGTATACTTAAGTTATCATGAATTGAATTGACATAAATGAGGGGGCGATAAACGTTATGGAAGCAAAAAAATATTATCCTACAAAAAGATATATCGAATTTCAAAAGAATGCAATTTCGAACTCAGAGATATTCTGGGAGAAAGAAGCAGAGAAGATTCCATGGTATAAACGCTGGGACAAGGTTCTTGCATGGGAGGAGCCTTTTGCAAAATGGTTCGAAGGCGGATTGCTAAATGCTTCTTACGGATGTATAGATGCACATTTAAATTCCTGGCGCAAGAACAAGGTAGCTATATACTGGGAAGACGAGCAAGGGAATACAAAATCGTTTAGTTATGTCCAGCTGCACAGAGAAGTAAATAAATTTGCATCTGCACTGAAAAAGATAGGCGTTGTGAAAGGTGATATAGTAGTTTTATACCTTCCCATGATACCTGAACTTGTGTTTTCCATGCTTGCAACAGTGAGGATAGGCGCAACACACACCGTTGTGTTCTCCGGATTCAGCAGTCAGGCATTAGCGGACAGGATAAACGATACAGGCGCTAAGGTTTTGATAACAGCTGACTTTGGTATAAGAAGAGAAAAATATGTTCCCCTTAAAGAAATTGTTGACAATGCTTTAAAGCTTGCTCCATCTGTTAAAAAGGTTGTTTTAATAAAGAGAACCGAAAAAGAAGTCAACAAAGAGTCGGGAAGAGACCTGCTTTACAGTGAACTGGTTAAAGATGCAGAAACATATGTGGAGCCCGAACCTGTTGAATCTACACATCCTTTATATATATTGTACACTTCCGGGACAACCGGAAAACCCAAAGGTATTGTACACTCCACAGGTGGATATTTAGTTTATAACCATTCAACATACAAGTGGGTTTTTGACATATCTGATGAATCTGTTTACTGGTGTACCGCAGATGTAGGTTGGGTAACAGGTCATTCAGCCATAGTCTATGCCCCTTTGCTTCATGGCGCAACGATAATTATATATGAAGGAGCACCGGACTATCCTTATCTGGACAGGTGGTGGGAAATTATAGAAAAATACGGTGTCACAATATTTTATACTTCCCCGACAGCTCTCAGGATGTTCATACGACACGGAGAAGACTGGATTAAAAAGCATGATTTAAGGAGTCTAAAAATACTGGGAAGTGTCGGTGAACCTATCAACCCGGAGGTATGGGAATGGTATTACAAATATATTGGTAACGAAAGGTGTCCGATAGTTGACACGTGGTGGCAGACAGAAACCGGTGGAATGATGATATCACCTTCTCCGGGACTTGAACTCGTTCCCCTTAAGCCAGGTTCGGCAACCCTACCCTTACCTGGAATTGACGCAGACGTAGTCGACGATTCAGGAAATTCTGTATCTCATGGAACAAAAGGATATTTAGTAATAAAGAAGCCGTGGCCCGGGATGCTGATGGGGGTTTATAAAGACCCGGTTCGCTACAAGGAAACTTACTGGTCAAAATTCAAAGGCATGTATTACACAGCAGATTATGCAATGAAAGACGAAGAGGGATACTTCTGGATGTTGGGAAGAGCTGACGAGATATTAAAAGTTGCCGGGCACAGGATAGGTACAGCAGAAATTGAGAGTGCTGTCGTTGCAACCCCTTTTGCTGCGGAGGCAGCGGTAGTAGGAAAAGCTGACGCTGTTAAGGGAGAGGTTATTGTTCTATTTGTGATATTGAAAGAAGACTATAAGCCTGACGATGATCTTAAAAAGAATATAATTAACAGCATCCGTACACAGATAGGTCCTTTTGCTGCTCCTCAGGAGGTTTATTTTGTAGAAAAACTCCCAAAGACAAGATCAGGAAAAATAATGAGACGCATATTAAAAGCAATTGTACATGATAAGCCTATCGGAGATGTAACAACATTGGAAGATGGTGCTTCAGTAGATGAAATAAAAACGTCCTACGAAGAATTTAAGAGGATGTTAAAAGGATAGCATATCCTTTTATTAACGTTATTATTATATTGACAAACGCAGCTCCTTAATTTAGATACCCACGGGCAAGCCCATGGAACTCTGAATTCTTTTTTTACTTAAAATACAGTAGACAGCAGCATAACCATATAAGGCATCCTGACAAAGACAGTAATTTTTCAGTTATGTTCATTCTGTCTGTTTTTATTATGGCATAAAGACTTAACGGCGATGTAAGAAAACATGCTGTGATGTAAACCCACTTGGATAAACCATTTTTCCCGGGTTGATCAGGAAAGAGTGAACAGAACGGACATTCTATTTCACCATCAAGACGATGTCCACATCTTGCGCACCGGGTTATGCCAAGTTTTTCCTCGATCTCATCCTGATTCATTCAATTATTATACCTTGATGCAGGAAATCTAATTTCTTTTAGTTTTTCTTCTGTCAATTATATCTGCTAAAAATGGAAGGAAAAGAAAACCCCCGGGCAGTAAAAAAATACCAAGGGCCGGAATAATCCTGGCTATATTTTTAAGATGCATTTTAATTTCAATTTTTTCTTGTATTGACCATTTTTGTCCTGTATTTCTATATTTCATTAATAATTGCATAAGTCCTTTCACCTCGAGAACTTTTTCAATTATCAGTTCTTTGTTAAGCAAAAATAGCCGTTTAAAGTAATTTATTGTCATATGGAATTTGTTTCTCTCAAAATCTCTACCATCGCCTCAGATCATTTACAAGGATTATTTTCAGGCAATTTCTCATATCAGTCACTTAATGCCCCGTGGTATTTTAACCAAAAATGCAATTCATGGTAGGCATATGTGCTTACCAGCCTTAAAATTTAACTGCATTTTTTGGTTTAACAGCGCTTGTACTTCTTTTCTGTTTTCTTATAAATTATTGTTATCTGAAGCTTAAGGAAAGATAGTCATATGTTATAAATATAAAGACGACTGTTATCCTATGCTATCTAACCCCGGCCTTTTGAATTTCCTTGCCTTAGGGAAATGTTCTTCAGTTTTTCTCCTTAGTCTATCCAGCTTTAAAAGAATGTCCAGAATGCTATCTGTCTTTTCCGGAAAGTATTCCAGAAGATTACCCCATGCTCCTATAGAACGATCCATCCCGATTAATGCTATTTTTGTATAACCGTCTGCATCGTTTTGCAATTCATTGTCACTTTCTTCTGTATCAGCGATATCATCCTGCATAATCGCTCTTAATAGTTTTACATTTATCTGGTGCTGATACCATTGAATAACTTCTACTGCATCATTAATGCTGTCAGCCTTGGCACGCAGTAGGGAGCCATCTATCCCGATTTCCAGCATAGTGTTTATTTCATCTTCTTTTCGCTCAAACAATGAATATTCTGATTCAAACCATTCATCTGCCATCTTTGCATAATAACTGGCAGCCTTCGAAAGCTCATGATTGTCAGCTTCGGTCATTTGAAGTGACATGTTATCAGATGCGAAATTCATATCAAGAGAGTTTAAATCAATTCCTTTTTCCTTTGCTAATTCGATTATTATTTCAGCCGTCTGCTGAAATATCGATTGCATCTTGTTCCAAAATGTCTCATTATTAAGATCGTGAATTGCTGAATCACTGATATCATCTGAGTCAATTGCATAGGTCAGACAGCGGGAGGTAAACAGGCATCTTTCACACCAGTAGTCACAGTAATTATATATACCCGGAATAAACCTGGATTCTTTGGCTAACTTGAAAATATCTTTCTTATTCAACAATTTGCCTTAACGATTCTTTTATTTAAGAATTTAAACAAAAAGCTTGATTAAATGCAACACGCCAGGCAGAAACAGTTTATCAAGAGTTTATCAAGTTAACTTATTCACTTGAACTAATCTATTAAAATGTCTTTAATCTCTAATCTCTTTCTTTTTTTTGGTAACTCATCAGGATACCCTATCGGAAGCAATGCAACAACATGAATATTCGAGTCCCAACCAAACATTTCCCTTATCATTTTTTCATTAATCAATCTGACCCAGCAAGTTCCCAATCCAAAGTCCAATGCTCTCAATATTATGTGCTCTACAGCTATAGCTACATTAAAAGCAATCCTGGGAGATATCTGCTCCATATTCAGTGTCTTCTGTTTTTCTGTTCTCTCAAGAAGTATTTTAATTATCCTTTCTTCAATCGAACCGTTTTTACCTAAATCCTGAATATACGAAACGCTACTGTTTAAATAACCTTTGATATCGGCACAACAGACTAATACTACAGGAGCATTTGCAATAAACATTTGATTATTGGCAGCCTCTGCCAGTCTAAGTTTTACTTCCTTGTCTTTAACAATTTTAAAACGCCATGGCTGTGCATTACATCCTGATGGAGCAAGTCTTGCAGCATTCAGTAGTTCATATATATGTTCATCAGGTATAGAATCAGGTTTGAATTTTCTGATGCTTCTTCTTTTCTCAATAGCTTCTTTAGTTTTCAGCATAGGTGAACTATTTACATTTGGCATAGTTGAAAATTATATCATAATAAAAATAGAAATAAGTACTTGCATATGAATATTTTTTATTAGATTTTATTAATTAAAAAATCATATCACTACTGTCCCAACGTTAATCGAATAAAATCAACTGTTTGTGAAAATCGTCTTCATGATCATTATACTCAGTTG
>Ga0154657_1168_pt5 | contig 16254 bp, 16 predicted proteins | sample Rifle2008BG13ft_FD_116086 | JGI IMG/M metagenome (GOLD analysis project Ga0154657, IMG submission 116086) | Nitrospirae bacterium RBG_13_39_12 | reverse complement strand
AACTTCTCAAGGGCTTTTGCCTGCGCGATTGTTATCTCTAAAATCGGAGACTTCCCGCCAATAAGGCTGTACATTTTTTCTGTCTTTTTAGAGCGAAGATTCGATATAAGGTATGCTAAGGGTTTCTGAAGGAATGAAGGACCGAGTTGAATAATCTGTCTGTCTGAAAACAGATTATTGAGAAAATGTTTCACTGCCTTAAGTGAATCAGGGCCACCGAGATTGAGGAGAATAACCCCTATTGTGTTTTTTTCAGTTTTATCACTCAAAATCAACCCTTATGGCTCTAATCATCTCCAACAATATTTTATTAATATATTTGCGTACAAAAAACATTCCAAATCAAAGTCCAGTACGCCATAATTAATTTTTTGGTTTTAATAATCTTTAATTGTCTCTGCTGTACTTATGCACTGCCTCAACCATTGCAATAACATTTTCAACAGATGTCTCAGGCAGGATGCCATGCCCCAGATTGAAGATGTGACCTTTTGCAACCTCACCCTTCCATAGTATGTCTTTAACCCTTTCTTCGATCTTTTCCTTCGGAAGAAAGAGCGCACTTGGGTCAAGGTTTCCCTGAACAACTATTTTTTTACCAAGTTTTTTTACTGCATCACCAATGTCAATCCTCCAATCAATTCCTATAACATCAGCTCCCGTTTTCTTGATATCCTTTAGAATCCCTGCACAGTTATTTGCAAAGTATATTATCGGAACCTTTTCTTTTTTTAACTCAGAAACAACTTTTTTTACATATGGAAGTATTAATTCTCTATAGTCAACCGGAGCAAGAATGCCAGCCCATGTATCAAAAATCTGGATTGCCTGGGCACCCGCTTTTATTTGGGCAGTTAAGTATGAGATGACAGTCAGTGTTAGTTTCTCCATAAGATAGTTAAATACACCGCTGTGCTGGAACATCATTTTTTTTGTATGTAGATAGTTTTTTGATGTTCCTCCCTCAATCATATATGTTGCAAGCGTAAACGGTGCTCCGGAGAACCCTATTAACGGTACCTTATTCTCAAGTTCCTTCCTTAAAAGCTTTATTGTTTCTATGATAAACGGCATATCCTCCTCTACATCCGGAATCATTAGTTTATCAACAGCAGACATATTTCTTATCGGCTCACTTAGCAAAGGGCCCTGTTTGTCCGAAAACACGAGACGCATGCCCATTGCCTCAACAGGGATGAGAATGTCTGAAAATAATATAGCCGCATCAACTCCAAGGATTTCAACAGGTTGAAGAGTAACCTCTGCAGCCAGCCGGGGATTCTTGCAAAGTGCCAGAAAATCAATATCGGCTCTCACCGCCTTATACTGAGGAAGGTATCTTCCCGCCTGGCGCATAAGCCACACAGGCGTATATTCAATCTCTTCACCACGGCACGCTTTAAGAAAAGTATCATTCATAACACTCTCCTTTTTTTACTTTTAAACTCTTTTCTCAGTTTCAAAGGAACATAACTGCAAAATGGCTCCTCTTTAAGATAATCACCATACACTGAATAAGCCCTCGCCCTGCAGCCACCGCACACATTCACATATTCGCATGAGCCGCATTTCCCCTTGTATTTCTTGAAATCACGAAGCTCTTTGAAAAGTTCTGACTTTTCCCATATATCCTTAAAAGACTGTTCCTTTATATTTCCTGCAGGTTTTGGGAAATAACTGCACGGAAGCACATTTCCATCCACATCGATAAGAGCTATGAGCTGTCCTGCAATGCAGCCCTTTGAACCACCTGTAGAAAATTTCAATGTCCTTCTTTCAAACTTGCCGCCTTCTTCTTTTGATTTCTGTAAAACTATTCTGTAATAATGCGGTGCGCATGTAGGCCTCACGAGCATATCCTTTTCCCCTTTTTCCATCTGGTAGTGCCATTCGAGTATCTCTTCATAATCTTCCTTTGAAATAAGTTCGCTCATAATTTCTTCGCCCCTTCCTGTGGGCACTATCATGAACATATACCATGCAGTTGCACCGAGTTCCTTTGCAAGTTCATATATCCTTGGAATCTCCTCCTGATTCCTTTTTATGAAAGAGGAGTTTATGATAAACTCGATACTGTATCTTCTGAAAAGCCTCGCAGCATTTATTGTCCCGGCAAACGCACCTTTCTGATTCCTGAAATTATCATGTACCTTTTCTTCAGAGCCATCGAGACTTAGTGAAACTATTTTAATACCTGAACCTTTTATTTTCTCGCATACCTCATCAGTCACAAGAGTTCCATTTGTTGCAAGGCACATTCTCAGTCCTTTTCCTGAGCCATATCCGGCAATCTCAAAGACATCCTTTCTCAAGAGAGGCTCTCCCCCTGTAAGGACAATTACAGGTTTGGCGTAACACGCGATATCGTCTATTATTCTGAACGCCTCTTCCAAGGGAAAATCAGGGTGATCCTTTACGTCCATTTCTGCTGAAGAACGGCAGTGTATGCACTTAAGATTGCATCTCCTTGTAATCTCCCACGCAATCCATTTTGGTACAAATTCCATTTATTATCCCTTTAATTTAACTCAAGCAATTCAAACAAAGCAGGCGGATAGCGAAAAAGCTATGTTCTGCCTGTTTACCGTAAGTTTGTGAATTAATTTCATCAAAAACCCGGTTGATCACACTTTTGCCTCTTCCAATTTACTGGCCCAGATCTGCTTTTCTATTGCCTGAAGAAGTGGCTTGAATGTTGATGGATCGATTGCTGAGATAGCAACCGCATCATACCGGAGAGCGAGATTCCATGCTTCCTCATTATTTATTCTGTCTATTTTATTAAAGACAAGTATCCTTGGTTTTTCATACAGATGAAGCTCCTGTAATACCTTCTCAACAGATTCAATATGCTGCTCAAAACGTGGATTGGAAGAATCAACAATATGCAATAATAAATCGGCATCCTCAAGTTCTTCAAGTGTTGCCCTGAATGCAGTCATAAGATCTTTCGGAAGGTCTCTTATGAAACCAACAGTATCAGTAATAATAACTTCTCTTTCTCGTGGAAACCTGAGTCGCCTGCTCGACGTGTCAAGTGTTGCAAACATCTTGTCCTCTACAAATACAGAACTCCTCGTAAGAAAATTCAGCAATGTTGACTTGCCGGCGTTTGTGTATCCTATAATCGAAACTATGGGGATTCTTTTTTCAACTCTCCTCTGTTTCCTCTGCTTTCTGGCTTCACTCAGGGATTTGAGTTCCTTTTCAAGAGAGGTTATTTTTTCCCTAACACGTCTTCTGTCTATTTCGAGCTTCATCTCTCCAGGGCCTCTCCCACCAATACCACCCATAAGACGGGACATCGCTGTCCCCTTGCCTGTTAATCTTGGCAGTCTGTATTTTAATTGCGCAAGTTCCACCTGAACTTTTCCGTCTCTGCTGTGAGCACGTCTTGCAAAAATATCCAGGATAAGCTGAGACCTGTCGATTACTTTAAGCTCTGCAAGCTCCCCTATTGCCTTAACCTGCGAAGGGTTCAGCTCCTGGTCAAAGATCAGAAGTGTTGCCCCTTTATTAAGGGCGTTAATAATCAGTTCCTTAATCTTACCCTCACCCATAAGATACCTCGGGTTTATTTCCTTCGGCCTCTGGATAGCTGTATCGAGTACCAATACCTCACTCGACTGGGCAAGATCCTTCAGCTCTTCAATAGAATCTTCCTGTTCATATCTCGGTCTTGTCGAAACACTTACCAGTATTGCCCTTTCTCTCCTGTCATCAGGACTATAAACCCTGTGCCTTTCCATTTCATCTTCAAGAGATGTTATAAAAGATGAGAAGTCAAATTCGAAATTATGAAAGTTTTTTGAACTAATAATCTCAAAAGGTTTCCCTGACCCTTCTGGCATAAGATGGGCCAAATAGATACTCCCGGGCAGCCCTTTCCTTACTCCTATTGCAGCAATAAGGTCAAGTCTGAGAAGAGCAAGGTCTGTAATGTCATCCTGATTAAGAGTTTCATCGTTCAGGTGAGTGTGAATAAGCCTTACCCCCCTTAATGCTTTTCTTCCCAGGGGATAATTCTCAAGTCCGGGAATAAACAGTCCCTTTGCATCGCCAACAATAACATGTGTAACAGTGCCTTGTCTGTTGATAAGTATGCCGATCTGGCGGTTTATTTCAGAAGAGAGTTCTGTAAGATAGCGTGCTAGTTCGGGGTTAATTAATTCACGGTGCATCTTCCTCCGGTAAATTCTCTCAATCGAGTTGATGTAACTGGACTTAAGCCCCGACAGATTTCCGTAAAGTGCTGGTATTTAAATCCTCCAATCTTCGTTTATGTTATATTCTATCATAATATCAGCTAATTATTAGAATTGAATTTATTCGATATTACTCAACAGGGAGGACCAGATGAAAATTATTTCACAGCATAAAATCGATGGAAAGAATCTTCGTCTTGTTCAGGGAGATATCACAAGCAGAGAAGTGGATGCAATTGTAAATGCAGCCAATTCTCTGCTCCAGCACGGTGGCGGAGTTGCAGGCGCAATTGTAAGGAAGGGCGGGCAGGTCATACAGGATGAGAGTGACAAAATCGGGTTCACACCTGTTGGCACCGCAGTTATCACAGGTGCAGGTAAGCTTCCTGCAAAATTCGTCATCCACGCAGTCGGTCCAAGGATGGGCGAAGGAGATGAAGATAACAAATTAAAAAATGCTGTACTTAACAGTTTAATGCTCGCATCAGGAAAAGGATTAAAGAGCATATCTATGCCTGCCATAAGTTCCGGTATCTTTGGATTCCCCAAGGACAGATGTGCAGCCATACTTATAAGTGAGTCATTGAATTATATGAAGGAAACCCCGAAGAGCAGCCTTGAATTGATTGAATTCTGTGTCTACGATGACCTTACCTTAGGATACTTTAAGAAGGAGTTTGACAGGATCAGTCAGGCTATTTAGCTTGTCCCTGCTAAATGTGGTCTGTAATTTAATAACTGCATTATCTTTTCCTGCACCTCTTCGGGCGTCATGATAGCTCCGCCAGGTCTTCCGTAAAATAATACTTCAGATCTGCCATTAACTGCCAACTTAACGTCTTCCACCATCTGTCCGGCGTTCATTTCTACAGTAATAAACCGTCTTTTTTTACCGGAAAGCATAAAAATTTCTTTTTCAGGAAACGGGAATAGTGTTATTGGCCTGAAAAGGCCGACTTTGAATCCTTCGCGTCTGAGTCTATTGACAGAAGAAAGGGCTACCCTCGCAGCAATTCCAAACGCAACTATCAAGACTTCCGAGTCTTCAATATAGTAACCCTCATACCTCACTTCTTTATCTCTCATTTCTTTATATTTTTCCTGCAGAAGATTATTCCTCATTTCAAGTTCACCCTCTCCCATGTAAAGGGATTTTATTACCCGTGGTTCCCTGTCCTTGCAACCATCAAGCACCCAATCTTTTAAAGGGAGAACTGGTCTCGCATATGGCGTTGGATAAAAAGGTTCCATCATCTGTCCTGTAACCCCGTCACAGAGTATCATTACAGGATTTCTATATTCATCTGCCTTATCAAAAGCAAGCATTGTAAGGTCCCATATTTCCTGGAGGTTATAAGGTGCATATACGAGTAACTTATAGTCTCCGTGTCCCCCTCCCTTTACAGTCTGGAAATAATCTGCCTGACTCCCGGAAATATTACCCAAACCCGGCCCGCCTCTTTGCACGTTAGCTATGACAGCAGGGAGTTCTGCACCTGCAAGATATGATATCGTCTCCTGTTTAAGACTTATCCCTGGACTGCTCGATGAGGTCATAGCCCTCACTCCAGCAGCAGATGCGCCGTAGACCATATTTATTGCAGCAAGTTCGCTTTCAGCCTGGATAAATACGCCGTCAACCTCCGGCATGCGCCAGGACATATACTCGGGTATCTCATTTTGGGGAGTTATTGGATATCCGGCATAGAAACGACAATCTGCCTGTACTGCAGCCTCGGCAATCGCTTCGTTGCCTCTCATAAGAATCTTTTTATTCACGTCAAAAATTATAACATAAAAAAACTATTCAGTTAAATGGTCAATATATCAGCGAATTGACTCACATAAAATGTTACCGTAGATAGGCCCAAGAAGGTATCGTTGACTCATAATGCATGTTACCGAAAAAACATGCATAGAAAGGGACTGCATTATGAGCTCACGATCAAAAAGGGAATATCTTGAGGCAACAGGTGATTTAGTATTTACAATCTTGTTTATTAGCAGAATCTACAGAATTATAGCAATGTTAAAAATTCAGGACTGCAGGAATAAGTGAAATTTTTATTTTTTCTGAACCAGGCAAAACATATTTGACAAAACTTTAACCCTTCTTTTATGATTTTCTTTAATCATCCGGAGGTTCTATGTATTTTCAGGAATTGATTTTAAAGCTCCAGCAGTTCTGGTCATTAAAAGGCTGCATCCTTCTTCAGCCATATGATATTGAGGTAGGCGCCGGGACATTCCACCCTGCCACATTTTTCAGAGTGTTAGGGCCAGAGCCATGGAAAACAGCCTATGTCGAACCGTCGAGAAGACCAACCGACGGCAGGTACGGAGAAAACCCAAACAGGCTTCAGCACTACTATCAGTATCAGGTCATCCTCAAGCCGTCTCCACCGGACAGTCAGGAGTTATACCTTGAAAGCCTATCTTACTTAGAAATAAATTTGATGAAACACGATATCAGATTCGTTGAAGACGACTGGGAATCACCCACCCTTGGTGCATGGGGTCTGGGCTGGGAAGTATGGCTCGACGGCATGGAAATCACGCAGTTTACCTATTTCCAGCAGGTTGGAGGTATAGACCTTAAACCCGTTTCTCTTGAATTAACATACGGGCTTGAAAGAATTGCTATGTACCTGCAGGGTGTAGACAATGTATATGATCTATACTGGTGTAAAGGAATTAAATATAAAGAAATACATCATGTTGATGAAGTAGAATTCTCAAAGTATAATTTTGACCATGCAGATACCGAACTCCTTTCAAGGCAGTTCGAAGCATACGAACAAGAATCGGTCAGACTCAATAAAATCGGTCTTACACTCCCATCCTACGAGTTTTGTTTAAAATGCTCACACACCTTTAACCTGCTTGACGCAAGAGGCGCACTCTCTGTCACGGAAAGGACAGGATATATTGCCCGTGTGAGAAACCTTGCGAGACTATGTGCAAAGTCTTATTATAAACAGCGGGAAGAGATGGAATTCCCGCTTCTTAATAAAAGTTAGTCCGGAAGTTTTTTTTCTTTGATCTGAGAAGGTTATAATGCTTTAAAAAATCTCTAAATTTATTTTTCATTTTATCTTTGGAGAGATTAAAACCAAGAGGTCTAAAACATGACTAACAGCTCATCATTTTTGCTTGAAATAGGAACAGAAGATCTGCCTGCCAGATTCTTACCTGCTGCTATACAACAATTAAAAGAGAAAACAGAGTTAATACTGAAAGAAAATCACATAAAATTCTCTGAAATAAAAACATATGGGACACCCAGGAGACTGGCAGTAATTGCGGATGGATTACCACAGATGCAGGAAGACAGATCAAAAGAAGTCTTCGGACCTTCAAAAAATGCTGCTTTCGATAAGAACGGTAGCCCGACAAAAGCTGCAATAGGATTTGCAAATTCACAGGGAGTTAGTGTGAAAAGTCTTATCATAAAAAACAAAGACAGGGGAGAATATGTTGCTGCAGTTATAGAGGAGAAAGGTTTACATGTAAGAGAACTACTGCCTGAATTGTTTAAAAGAATTACGCTTTCACTACACTTTTCAAAATCAATGAGATGGGGAACAACCAATATAAAATTTATAAGACCAATCAGATGGCTGATGGCCATATTCGATAAAGAAACTATCACTTTTGAAATAGATGGAATAAAAAGCAATAACGTTACCAAAGGTCACAGATTCCTTTCACCTGCTGCTTTTCAGATAAAAGATATCCCGGGTTATAAAAGAATACTTTCGAACAACCATGTAGTCGTGGACCCCGAAGAAAGAAAATATATCATAGCTGAAAAGATGGAAAAACTGCTGACACCTGTTGGCGGAAAACCTGTTGAAGACAAAGAGCTTCTCGAGACAGTTGTAAATCTTGTGGAGTATCCTGTCCCTGTTCTTGGCACTTTTTCCGAGGAATACCTTGAACTTCCTAAAGAACTGCTTATAAATGTGATGAAAGGACATCAAAAATATTTTGCTGTCCAAAACGTAGAAGGATTACTCACCAATCAGTTTATTATTATTAGCAATACTGATGAAGAAAATTCTGATACAGTGAGAATCGGTGCAGAACGCGTTATCAAGGCGAGATTCGAGGACGCAAGGTTCTACTTTAAAGAGGATATCAAGAAACCTCTTTCTGAAAGAATAGATGAACTCAGGAAAGTAACATTCCAAGAAAACCTTGGAAGTCTTTATGAGAAAACAGAACGGATTGTCTTTATTTCAGAATTTCTCGCTGAAAGGCTATTGCCTTCAGCAAAGGATAATCTTATCCGTATTGCAAAGCTTGCAAAAACAGACCTTGTAACAGGGGTTGTCAGAGAGTTCCCTGAATTACAGGGAATCATGGGCAAATATTATGCCCTGCATGACAGGGAAGAAAGTGAAGTCGCTAATGCACTGGAAGAACAGTATCTGCCGGCACATTCAGGCGGCAGGCTCCCAAAGACGGATTTTGGAGCGTTTTTAAGTATAGCGGATAAGATAGACAACATAGCATCTTTTTTCTCTATTGGTTTCATCCCTACAGGATCTGAAGACCCTTTTGCCCTCAGGAGACAGGCACTCGGGATCATAGCCATAATACTCGACAAAGGGTTCGGCCTTACTTTAAAAGAACTCGTAGACAAAGCATTAGAAAAACTTCCGGATGTAAAAAATATCGGAGAAGCAAGGAACAACATCCTGCAGTTTTTCGAAAACAGGCTTGAAACAGTATTTTCGGACCTTGGCTACAGTTCCGACCTGATAGACTCAATCATTTCTCTATCACTTGATTTACATTTGAACGACATAAAGGAAAGGCTTGATGCTTTAACCAGGTTTAAAGAAGAAAAGGGTTATAATAATTTTCTGTTAGCTATTAAACGTGTGAGCAATATTATTCCGAAAGCAGAAATCCCCTTATTAAACTCTGAATTATTGATAGAAGAACCTGAAAATAGGCTTAAAGAAAAACTTGATTCTCTCAAGCCTGATTTTGTTAGTTTTATAAAAAACACAAAATATTATGATGCAATTAATCTCCTCTCTTCACTTACAGACCCTGTTAATCATTTCTTTGATCAAGTCCTCGTGATGGATAAACGTGAAGAGATACGACAAAACAGATTCGCCCTGCTGAAAGAGATTTGGACTATGACCAGTCTGATTGCTGATTTTTCCAGACTAAAAGAGAATGGATAGTTATCAGTTCATTTATTCGGGTTTCTTATTTCAAATAAAAATTTTATAAATTGCAACTGCCTTTGACAAATCACAGTTTTTTGCTAAATCCAGTCCATAATACTAACCTACATTATTCATAATTTTTATCAGATGCACCGAGAAGAGAGTATCATCGCTCATTCTCGGTCATTCCGACCTGCGAGGCTTTTGCCTTACCCCTCTCATATCCCCCCTTGCCAAGGGGGGATGAAGGGGGGTCTGACTATCGGCAAAAGAATCCGCTCCAATACTCTCTTCCCGGTACGTGTTTCACATTTTGTAATTATCTGGCTTAATATACTACTCTTATTAAACACCTCTTTTGATTAAAATATATAAATGGAAAATGCAAAAAGATTCTCAGCTTTACATTATAGAGATTTCAGACTGTTCTGGTTCGGCCAGCTTATTTCTCTGTCAGGCACATGGATGCAGTCTGTTGCCCAGGGATGGCTTGTATACAGCCTGACAAAATCACCTTTTTATTTAGGTATGGTTGCAGCTGCCGGATCACTGCCCATACTTCTGTTTACCCTTGTTGGAGGTATAGCCGCAGACAGATTCAGGAAAAGAAACCTTCTTTTACTGACACAGGCATTATCAATCATACCAGCCTTTCTTCTCGGCATACTTACGGACATTAATATAATAGCCGTATGGCATGTTGCCCTGCTTGCTGCACTGCTCGGTACAGCCAATGCTTTCGATATACCTGCAAGGCAGTCCTTTCTTGCAGAACTTGTCGGGAAAAACAATCTTATGAATGCCATAGCCCTGAATTCTGCTGCATTCAATGGTGCCCGCATGATAGGGCCTGTTATAGCAGGGATGACAATCGCATATATAGGACTTCCCGCATGTTTTTATATCAATGCATTAAGTTATCTTGCAGTGATAATTGCTCTCTCAAAAATGAACATAGAAGGTGATATAAAAGTAAGCTCCAAGGGACTAATAAGAGATTTCACAGAAGGGATACAGTTTATAAAAAGCACACCTGATGTATACAGGATTATACTTTTAATAGGCGTATTCAGTCTGATAGGCATTCCATATATAACTTTTCTTCCTATTTTTGCGGTAGAAGTCTTAAAAGCAGGCCCCCAGGGGTTTGGATTTCTTGTGGGTGCTGCAGGCACAGGCGCCTTAACAGCAGCATTGTTCCTTGCTTTCAGAGGTAATATAAAAAATACAAACAGGTTTATGTCCATATCCGCTCTCTGTTTTGCGTTTTCACTCTTTGCTTTTTCAATATCAAATGTCTTCTATATATCCATTGCAGCCCTTATATTCATCGGATGGGGTATAGTAAGTTTTCTTGCAACTGCAAACAGTTTTATACAACTTTCTGTACCTGACAACCTGAGAGGACGGGCTATGAGCGTATATGCTCTTGTATTTTTAGGCACTGCTCCATTGGGAAATACTCTTATAGGCACTTTAGCTGATTTTGTCGGGACTATTAAAGCCGTCAATATTTCAGCTATAATCTGTATAATCGCATCGATTGTTTATTCGATTAAAAATATAAAGTCCAGAAAAACAGGGGTTACAAGTAATATATCGGGCTCCATAATATGAAAATACTCTCAATAGAAACATCGACTATGCTCGGGGGCATAGCTATTATTGACGATAAATCCGGCTTAATAGCTGAAGCAAGGCTAAATGTAAAATCAACACATTCAGAGAGACTGATGACAGAGATAGCCCACATCCTGAAACAGTCAGGGCTTGAGGTATCTGATATTGATGTCTTTGCAGTAGCTATAGGGCCAGGATCTTTTACCGGGCTTAGAATAGGTTTGAGCGCCGTTAAAGGTTTTTCATATGTATCCGGGAAACCCATAGTCGCAGTCCCTACGCTTGAGGCACTTGCCTGGCATTTTCCTTACTGCAGATACCCTGTTTGCACAATGCTCGATGCAAGAAAAAAAGAAGTGTATTCAGCATTGTTTAAATGGGAAAATGATGGTTTTATAAGACTAATCGAAGAAGTATCAATAAATGTGTCAATGCTATTGGAGGATAGAAAGTTTCTTTCAGATGAAAAGGTTGTCTTTACAGGTGAAGGGGTTCTTCTTTACAGAGATAAAATAAAAGAAGTGTTAAATGAAAAAGCCATATTTGCAACCGCTGATAAATTGGTACCTTCGCCTGCAAATGTAGCACGGATTGGGATGATAAAGGCAGAGAAGGGAGAGTTTTCCGAACCTGTCAGCCTGGTTCCATTGTACATAAGAAAATCAGAGGCCGAGATTAAAGGGGATGCATGAAATACTAATACGCCAAATGCGGGTCAATGATGTCACTGAAATCATGGAAATCGAGCGTATGATATTTTCCACTCCATGGTCTAAATCTGCTTTTTTAAACGAATTGCAGAAACTGCATTCCATAACAAAGGTTGCTTTATCCGGAGATAATATCATCGGCTATATATGTGCAAACTACATAATCGATGAGGGCCATATTCTGAACCTCGCAGTTCATCCCGGTTTTCGGAGACAGGGTATTGCAACAAAACTTGTAAAAGAAATCCTGGAGAATTTGAAAGAGATTAACTGCCGCTATTTATTTCTTGAGGTAAGGGCATCAAACCATGATGCAAGAAAGTTTTATGAAAACCTCGGGTTCAAGGCTGTAGGGTTCAGAAGAAATTATTATATATCTCCGGAAGAAGATGCAGCTCTGATGATGTTCGGACTATAATTTTTTCCATACTCCCTCAATCTCTACACCACATTTTGAGCATTTCCCATCTTTAATTTTGTTCTCGATAATGTTGAAACCATATCGCTTGATAATAAGTTCCTTGCAGTGCGGACAATATGTGTTCTCACCACCTTCACCAGGCACATTACCTTCATATATGTATTTAAGGCCTGTTTCAACCCCGATTTCCATTGCCCTGCGCAGGGTTTTCAAAGGTGTCCTTGGTTTATCAGTTAATTTATACGTTGGATAAAACTGGCTTACATGCCATGGTATTGACGGGTCAACTGATTTAATGAACTCCGCTATATCTTTCAAATCCTTTTCAGAGTCATTATAGTCCGGGATTATCAGTGTCGTTACCTCAACCCAAACACCAAGCTCCTTCATAAGCATTATTGTTTCTTTAACAGGGTCAACCTTTGCGCCACAAATCTTTCTGTAAAAGTCATTGTTCCCCTTGAGATCTATATTGTTCCCGTCAAGATAAGGCGCTATAACCTTTGTTGCCTCAGGGCTTGTATAACCATTGCTCACGAAGACATTCTTTATCCCCCTTTCATGTGCGAGCCTTGCACAGTCATAAGCAAATTCAAAAAATATAGTTGGTTCGGTATAGGTATAGGAAATGCTCTCGCAGCCATTACTTTCTGCTGCCCTTACTATATCTTCAGGTGTAGCATCCTGACCAATAATGTCGTCGTGCTCTTTTGGATACGCTGATATCTGATAATTCTGACAGTGTTCACACCTAAAATTGCATCCGACAGTTGCGATGGAAAATGATGTTGAACCAGGCAGAAAATGAAAAAGAGGCTTTTTCTCAATAGGGTCAACATTCATTGAAACAATCTTGCCGTAAACAAGGCTGTATAATGTACCGCCTGTATTCTTACGTACATGACAGATTCCTCTTTTTCCATCCTTTATAACGCAGTGATGAGCGCAAAGAAAACACTTCACTGTTTTCTTTTCAAGCTTATCGTAAAACATCGCCTCTTTCATAAGAAAATTATAGCAATTATAATAAAAAATATAAAACTCAAATTCAGTATTACTTAATATTTAAAAAGCATTTACCTAAAAACCCCTGTTAAAGTTTTTTAGTACTTCAGATTATCATCTGAAGTACTAAAAAACAAAATTTGCTAAATAAAGTATATTTATATATATTATTTATATTAATAATCGATAATCAGTTAGACATGGAAAATGAAAGATAAAGACAAGACAAAAAGACAACTGATAGATGAATTGGAAGATATTCGCAGGATACTTTCCGAACTGGAGAAATCAAGAACTGTAATTCAAAATACTGAAGAGAAGCTGCATGAAAAACTTATCGAATATGAAAAACTATCTGCCCTTGGCAGACTTACTGCAAATGTAGCACACGAAATAAGAAATCCCATTACCGTTATGGGTGGATTAGCAAAAAGACTGAAAAAGTGCACCTATCTCAAAACAAAAGAAAAAGAATATTCGGATCTGATTTTCCTGGAAGCTAAAAGGCTTGAAGAAATCCTGAGGGATGTACTGTTATTCTCCAACAAGCCTTTTTTCTTTAAGGAAGAAATTGATATTAATAAAATAATCGATGACTTACTGGAAGCCTATGAAGATACATTTAAAAAGCACCGGATAGGCGTAAATAAATATTTTGGTAACATCACTATGTTGTATATAGACAAAAAACAGGTCAATGCCGTGATGCACAATCTCATCCTGAATGCTGTTGACGCAATGCCGCACGGTGGAACGTTGATTATTTCCACAGATGAAGTTTCTTTAAGTGGGAAAAACTACGTGACTATAAAAGTAACAGACACAGGTGTGGGCATTCCTGAAGAAAATATCAGAATGATTTTTGAGCCTTTTTTCACTACGAAAATTACAAAAAAAGAAACAGGATTGGGCCTCCCTATTACCAAAAAAATCGTAGAAGGGCATGGAGGTTTTATTTCAGTTGAGAGCATTGCAGGAAAAGGTTCTTCCTTCAGTCTGCATTTTCCATACAGGGCAAGATAACAAAATTAAATTTCCAAAAGTTTTAGATTGATGCTTTTACATAGAAGTTTGCACTTCAATAATATTTTACTCATTCAGTCCCCCTTTTCTAAAGGGGGGATTACCAACAAGTATACCTTTTAAGGAAGATTTTACTTACTCACTTTCACGATGAACCAAAATTTATAAAATCCCCCTTCATCCCCTTTTTCCAAAGTGGGAGATTTCATAGTATTCCCCTCTTTGGTAAAGAGGGGTTAGGGGAGATTTTATTGAACATTAATTAATTTGTTTGTATTAATTTGACATTAAACACCCTATATGATAAGTTGATTTTATAATATAAAGGGGCTGATACATTGGCAAAAAATGTCCCCACATTAAAACAAAATAAGGCACTGCGCAAAAAGTCTGCAGGGAAAAGTAACCGAATTACCATCAAAGAGCAGACGTCCCGCTTTAGGTCGAAAACTACAAAACAACTGTAAAGTTTAAAAGGATGAGTAAGAATGAAAAAAGCAGATACATTAGAATTGAGAAAATTCGTAGCTCCTGAGATTGTGTTCGGAGAAGGGGCTTTAAAGAAAGCAGCGAATTATGCGCTGAACTTTGGAACGAAGAAAGTACTTCTTGTAACAGACCCCGAAGTTGCAAAAGCAGGGTGGTCGAAAAAAATAGAAAATGATCTGAATAAGCTAAGCATCCCTTACATCGTATTCAAGGATATCACCTCGAACCCCAAGGATCATGAAGTTATGTCTGGTGCAGAAGTGTATCGGAATGAAGGGTGTGATGTCATTATAGCAGTCGGCGGCGGCAGTCCTATGGATTGTGCCAAGGGAATAGGGGTTGTTAGCACAAACAATAAGCACATTCTTGAGTTTGAGGGAGTTAATAAAGTGTCTATCCCCGGACCCCCTCTCATCTGCATTCCGACAACTGCCGGCAAGTTCTTTAACGCTCGCGGGCAAGAGAGCACACTGCAGAACTTGAAGAGAAGATAGCGGAGGTTGAGCGCATGAACAAACTCTTTGTCGGCAGGGAACTCAGGATGATAGAACTCAAGGAGAAGATAAAAGAACTGGAGAAACAGACAGTGACAAGCATCAAGTAGAAAAGTTTGGGGTCTGGATAATTTGACCCCTTAATAGACCTCATCATGTGTGCCGATGTCAAGGAGGTGAATGGTGTCATCAGAGAGTTTAAAGATTATGCGTAATTCATATGTAAGGGAGCAGGCATATTTGCCTCTTAAATCGCCTGTAAGCGCATGTGTGTGGAGAGTGGAATCAAATGGATCGGATGAAAGTTTTCCATATAAGTTCTTATATACTTCTCTCAAAACGGGATTTCTTTTTAAAAGTTTCTTTGCGCGTTTCAGAAAGGTCTTGTCAGGTTTGATCGTCATCATCTTCAGCGCTTTCAATAGCCAGCAGGAATTCTTCAGCAGAACTGCATGTCACAGTATCAGGATTTTGTTCAGCCTTCAGTACGCGATCAATAAGCGCCTTGCGTCTTTGCTCCCTGTCAATGATATAGCCTATAAAAGCTCTCACTTCTTGAATGCGTTTTTTGGGAAGCTTTTGAAGCATTTCTTCAATTTCATTTATTTCCGCTGTTTTCATAATAGAATGATAAACAAAGGGTTGCTTTATGTCAATGGGAGAAGAAAATAAAGGGATGAAAAAGCGCTCTAAAACACCAAAAACCAAAGAATCTTTACGGGAGGAAATTATCGGACTCGGAGACCGTTAGGTCAGAAAGAGCTATTATCCCCAGCTTCAGGAGAAGATAAGACTTTTGCAGGAAGTGAAGGAAAGATATAATAGCTTGAAATCTGTAACTTGTAACTTTTTCTTAATAGACTTCGTCATGTGAGCCGATGTCGAGGAGGCGGATGGTTTTGGATGACAATTCAAAAATAATTCTTAGTTCATGTGTCAGCGAACATGCGAATAGTCCTTCCATGTCCCCTTTCAGTTTGTGCGTTTTGAGCGAAGGAGTGAAAGGGTCTTTCTTAAGCTCTATCAAAACTTTTTCTAACTGTGGTTCAAGAGAGGGATTTCTTTTTGTTAGTTTTGAGGATGTTTTTATAAATAGCT
>Ga0154657_1041_pt1 | contig 16486 bp, 18 predicted proteins | sample Rifle2008BG13ft_FD_116086 | JGI IMG/M metagenome (GOLD analysis project Ga0154657, IMG submission 116086) | Nitrospirae bacterium RBG_13_39_12 | reverse complement strand
GACACTGAACGGCACAACAGGTGAAGTAATTCTGGGAGAGGCGCCTCTTGTAAAAACGGCTCTAACAGGTGATTTCGGCATTTTTATGAAATGGGTTGATGAGTTCAGGAAGATTGGAGTTAGAACAAACGCTGATACGCCTCATGATTCAGAGGTGGCAAGGAGGTTCGGAGCTGAGGGAATAGGTCTTTGCAGGACTGAACATATGTTTTTTGCTCCGGAGAGGATAAGTGCTGTAAGAGAGATGATACTTTCTGATGACATAGAAGGAAGAAAAAAAGCGCTGTCTAAAATACTTCCCATGCAGAAAGAAGACTTTATTGGGATATTTAAAGTAATGAAAGGTCTGCCTGTTACAGTAAGGCTTCTTGACCCGCCACTTCATGAATTCCTTCCACACACGGATGATGAATTAAGGGCCCTGGCTGCTTCTATGGAAGTTCCTTTTGAGAAAGTGAAAGCACGAAATATAGCATTACATGAACTTAATCCGATGCTCGGACACAGGGGATGCAGGTTAGGGATAACATATCCTGAAGTATATGAGATGCAGGTTAGAGCTATAATGGAGGCGGCGTGTGAGCTGTCAAAACAAAAAATTAAGGTAATACCTGAAATAATGATACCTCTTGTTGGCCATGTAAATGAACTTAAGATTATGAGGGAACTGACTGTTAATATTGCGGAGGAGGTTCAGAAAAAATATAAAACAAAGGTTAACTACACTGTTGGAACTATGATAGAGCTTCCGAGAGCTGCGATGACATCAGATGAAATAGCGACTCAGGCAGACTTCTTTTCTTTTGGCACAAATGACCTTACACAGACAAACTTCGGGCTTTCAAGAGATGACGCAGGAAGGTTCCTACCTTTTTATGTGGAAAAAGGGATATTAGAAGATGATCCATTCATAACACTTGACCAGAGTGGTACCGGTATTCTTATGAAAATATCTGTGGAAAAGGGTAGAAAGGTAAAGAAAAATTTAAAAATGGGAATCTGCGGTGAGCACGGTGGAGATCCTAAATCTGTTGAGTTCTGTCATAGGATCGGGCTGGACTATGTGAGCTGTTCACCTTACAGGGTTCCTATTGCAAGACATGCAGCTGCACAGGCAGCACTCAAAGAGAAGACGAAAAAGGATCTAAGTAAGTCGACTGTTTAGGATAACAGTAGGGCTCACTCGATTCCTGCTTACCCGAAAAATACATTTAGATTTTAAAGCTGGTAGGCACATAATCTGAGTAATTAAACCGCTCACAAAGGTGCTGTCCGCCCCGGCGGATTCCCGCCTCGGGCTGGTCGCCGAGGAGACGCTGAGGGGAGCTCAAAATCTTTTGCTACACATATGCCTACCGTGAATTGATAAGCATTAATAATATTTGAATTTTTTTTTATATACTGGTAAAGTGTTTTTAGAGCCATGATATCCATATTTATAAAGAACAGAGAACTGAGACAAAGACAAACCATACTCAAGGGTGTCTATGAAGACAACTTAAGAATTATTGGGAAATCACCTAAAACTGTTTTAGGTAAAACCCCTTTGTCTATAAAGAAAATATTTTTGTTCTTTTCCATAACAATGCTGGTTGTTCTAGGGCATGGAAATTATGTGAACTTCTCGTTGTTAAAGGAAGGATCGATTAGAGACAGTCATAGTCATAGTAAACAGGGATCCTTCATTCTGACTGCTCAAGACAATGTGAGTTCTCCTGATAATAAAACTGTTGTGAACATGCCTGAAAATAACCCCTTTTTTTTGACCGGTGAATATTTCGTTGGTCCTTCTGACTATGGATCTTTTTTGAATATACCAAGATCATCACTGAGCAGCTTGTTCGGTTTAGAGGTAAAGACAATTATGATAGACCCCGGGCATGGTGGCTCAGCAACTGGTACCAGAGGAAAAATGGGGACCAAAGAAAAAGATATTGTTCTTGATATAGCAAAAAGATTAAGAGACCGCCTTAAAAAATATGGCAATTACAATGTTATAATGACCCGCGAAAGTGATACCACAGTGCCTCTTAACAAACGTGTAGAATTAGCCGGCCTGAGCAATGCAGATATCTTTATCTCTATCCATCTCAATTATCTGCCATCTAAACCGATAAACATCATAGAAACATATTATTTCGGTCCCCCTTCTGATGAAAAAACACTGAAGCTTGCTGAGACAGAGAATTCGGGTTCTCATTATGCATTGAGTGATTTCCAGGAAATAATTGAGAAGATAGGTGACACATTAAAATATCAGGAATCTAAAGCACTTGCTACTTCAATACAGAAAAAACTATTTTTGAACATTAAAAAGCAGGATAAAAATGTACAAGACTATGGTGTGAAAAGAGCACCATTTCTTGTTTTGCTTGGAGTCGACGTTCCAGCTATTCTGGCAGAGGTTTCATGTCTTAGTAACACGGAAGAGGAGATTAATCTCAATAAAGAAATTTACAGAGAAAATATTGCATATTACCTTGAGGCCGGCATATTAGAATATTTAAATAAAGGAGAAGCAAGATATGAAGCGAAAAGAAGATGATGCTATATTTGTTGGGATTGATTTGGGGACATCAAGAAGTTCAATATGTGCAAGTAGCGGAACAAGGGAATGGATTGAAAGTTATGTCGGGTGGCCCAAAGATTTTATCTCTTTAAAGGTAGTTGGTAAACCTGTCCTTTTCGGTTCAGAAGCTCTTCAAAACAGACTTTCACTCGAACTGTGCAGACCTTTACAGCACGGAATGATTAAAGAGGGCATTGACAGGAGCGAAGAAGCAGTCAGGGAGATAATCAAGCACCTGATAGAACTTACAAAGCCTGCATCCGAACAGAAGATTTTTGCAGTAGTAGGAGTGCCTGCTGATACACTGAAGACGAATAAGCTTGCTATCAGGAATGCTGTATCAGAGTTTGTTCATTCATTAATGGTTGTATCAGAACCTTTTGCGGTTGCTTACGGTTTGGACTTGCTGAATAATTCAATGGTAATTGATGTAGGTGCCGGTACGACTGATTTCTGTATTATGCATGGCAGTATACCTACCGAGGATGACCAGAAAACTATACTGACTGCCGGTGATTACATTGATGAACAACTCTTTAGCTACCTTAATGAGAAGTATCCTAACTCGAAGTTCAATAAAAATATGGTCCGGCTTTTTAAAGAAAAGTATAGTTTTGTCGGAAAGGTACCAGAGGATATTAAAGTAGAAATTCCTGTTGACGGGAAGCCTGTGATGCACGATATTACGAATGAGATTAAACGCGCATGTGAAAGCATATTACCTGCAATAGTGGAAACAACAACTGAGATGATAGCGAGATTCGACCCTGAGTTCCAGGTAAAGATTAAAAACAACATAGTTCTCGCAGGTGGTGGCAGCCTTATTAGAGGCGTGCGCGAATATTTACAAAGTGCGCTGAAGGAATACGGACAATGTATACTAAAGTCTGTTGATGATCCTTTGTTTGCAGGTTCGGACGGTGCACTAAAACTTGCTCAGGATATGCCTGTGAAATACTGGGAACCATTATAAAGTTTTTAAAATTATCATAAAGGTGGTTTATTATGAATGGTAATACGATTCTTGTGATTGATACTGATACTGAAATGATTCAGAAGATCATGTTAGCTCTCGAGTCCGAGGGCTATCTCGTTTTTACAGCCTCAAGTCAAGATGTTAGTATAAATATGGCAAAAAAAGTAAACCCCTCTTTGATACTTATTAATATCGGGATTGAAGGTGCAAGTGGTCTGGAAATATGCAAGGCGATACACAAGACCAAGACACTTGAAAATGTGCCTATTGTTATTATTACTCCACATGAAGGAAGAATAGATTCTCGATATACCGCCCTGTACGGTATTGTTGATTTCCTTAAAAAACCGTTTTCTGACGAAGAACTTATATTAAAAACCAAGAATATAATTTCCGTGATTCCTGTTGAGGGAGCAGTTAAAGAAGAAATGTCTGCACAACCTTTTGAAGACGAGACTGATATGGAAATTTTGGAGGAAGAAGGGATTACAGTTGAACCTGTTGAAGAGGCAATTAAAACACAGCCGATCGAGGAAGAAGTGTCTGTACAACCGTTTGAGGAGGAAATCGACATAAAACTTTTCGAGGAACAAGGTATTACTGCAGAACCGATTGAAGAGGAGATCGAAATACAACCAGTCAAAGAAAAGATTAAGAAAGATGCTGTTAAAGATGAGATTGAATCACATCTCTTTGAGGAAGAACTTCCTTTGACAAAAGAGAAAAAGATAACAGACATTCAGGGAGATAAGGTAGCGGAAATAGTTTTAGATGAACCAAGAGCAAAAATGTCGAAAAGTGAAATAGATGAAGAGATAGCAAAACAGGCCACCGTAGAGGAACTTCAGGCAGAGGAGACTGGCGAAGACATTAAAGAAGCAATTTCCATGTCGCAAAAACGAGACAGCCTTTATAGATCAAGAAAAGGCAAGGAAAAAGGTGGGAGAAAAAGCTGGATTTTTATCCCAGTTGCTGCTCTGGTGATTATGGGTATTATTGCGGCTGGAGTTATGATATTTAAAGGTTATGTGCTGGATAAGAAAATTCTATCGCCAACTGTAGTTGTTCCACCGGAAACCGATAAACAGCAGGCTCCAGAAGTTAAACCACCTCAGGAACAGCAAAGACCTCAACAAACAGTTGACCTGGGTAAACCTGCACCCAAACCGACATCTAAACCTGAACCTAAACCTGTATCTGCATCTAAAGAGAAAACGGTTGTAAAGGGAATTTATTCTGTTCAGATTGGTGTATTCAAAAGTGAAGAAAATGCGAATTCTCTTATAAAGAAATACAGGGGGAAAGGGTATGATGCTTTTATACAAAAAAGCACTGCGCAAGATAAAGGAGTGGTGAACAGGGTTTTAGTCGGCAGGTTTGATAACAGAAAAGAAGCTGCTAAGTCAGCTAGAAGTGTAAGCAGTAAGGAAAATATTAATGCGATTATTTTTAGTCAGTAAAGGAATTTTATACTTTAATTGTAATAAGGATTGTGATATTCAAAAAACAAGCAATTAATGCATATTCACAGTCAATATTAATCTGAATATACGAAAGCATTAATTCTCTTTCTGACCTAGATAACTTAAAACAATTATTACAAGTCCTTTAAAGCGGAGAGGAATATAGCATTCCCGCTTGTTCTCGTTCTATCCCGATATAGATTAAAATTCTATAATACCCCCATTTATGTTTCGAAAGTCTTTTTATTAAATGTATAAAAAAATATAAACGCAATTAACTTGTTTTTATTTGCAAGATAGAGGATATGTATATTCATTATGCTAAAATTGTCAGAGATATGATTAATCTATTTGATTTAAATATATTCTATGAAATGGAAAGTTTTGAAGGTAGATTAAAAATCAGGAGAATGATCTATGTTAAGACTCTTTAATACTTTGAGCAGGAAAACTGAGATTTTTCGTCCTGTAAATGAAGAACTGGTTAATATTTTTACGTGTGGGCCCTCAGTATACCAAATGTCCCATATCGGAAATTTCAGAACCTTTTTATTCGAGGATATACTGGTCCGGTATCTGGAGTATTCAGGATATAAAGTGCGCAGAGGTATGAATATTACTGACTTAGAGGACAAAGCAATTAAAGAATCTGAGGAAAAGAAGGTAACTGTTAAAAGTCTTACAGAAAAAAACATCAAAGAGTTTATCAGAGGGATGAAACTCCTAAGAATGAAAATCCCTGACTATCTTCCCAAAGCATCTAAGTGCATTAATAGATCGGTTGCTATAATACAGCAGCTCCTCAATCTAAAGACTGCATACTGGCATAATGGAAACGTCTACTTTGATCCTTTGAAGTTTCAGGGATTTGGAAAGCTTTACGGACTGGATATGTCCAAATGGCCTAAAAAAAGAAAACGATTCCATAAGGATACTTATCCAGGAATGCAGTGGAACCTTGGGGATTTTATCCTTTGGCATGGTTATAAAATGGGAGACAGGTATTATTGGGATACAAAGATTGGTAGTGGAAGACCATCATGGAACATTCAGGACCCGAGTATGATAAGCGAGCAATTTGATGAAACTCTGTCGATTTATTGCGGTGGAACCGACAACCTTTTCCGTCATCACGATTATACACTTGCAATCCTAGAATCAATTAGGCATTACCCTATAGCAAAATTCTGGCTCCATTGCAACTACCTTTATGTGAATAGTCAGAAGATGTCAAAGAGCAAAGGTAATATTATCTATACGAACACCCTCCAGACGCAGGGTTATAATATGACTGAAATAAGGTATTTTCTTATAAATGGGCAGTATTACCATAGGATTAATTATTCAGACAGGCATATGCGTGTGACCTCAGATAAACTCAGAACATTTAAAAAAGATGTTAATAAAATTGAAAAAAGATCGAGCTCGGGATTTAGCTGCAATACAGCTATTGTTCAAAAAATAAAAAATGAGTTTAAGATAAATATGGACAATAACCTGGATGTTAAAGGAGCTTTTGATGGGTTATACAAAGTTATATCAGATATAAATATCGGAGAACTCAGGACAGGTGAAGCTTCAGGGATTTTGAAAGCCCTCAGGGAAATTGATGAAGTTTTGCAGATTATTTTTTAGAAAGCGATGTGAGGCTGTAAATATAGTATCAGTATTTTCAGGTATAACTGATAGATCATCTGTGCAAATCTAACTGCTATGTTTTGGTAAATTGATTTACCGGTAGGTTTACTAAGAAAGTAGTAAACAGGAGGAATAAATGGTACAGGCTTACAAAGATGCTGTCCATTGCTGGAAGGCAATAATGTCTGATGTTTCCAAAAACAGGGCATTACTCACTACGATAGAGAAGTTCGCCAGAGAAAATATAAAACCTTCAGAAGTAGTATTTGGAACATCTGGATGGAGAGGAGAAATCGGTACAGACTTCACATTTAATAATGTTAGGGTGGTAACCTCAGCCATCATCGAGATGTTAAAAAGCAATGACAGTGTAGTTATGGAAGCAATGGGTGTATCTAATTTCAATGAGATAAAAAAACGTGGAATTATTGTTGGGCATGATAATCGTTTCCTGGGTCATGATTTTGCAATGGAGGTTATAGGGCTTCTTCAGAAGGAGGGAATCAGGACATGGTATGCTGGCGAAGCACCCACACCGGAGTTCTCAACAGGCATTGAGATGCTGAAGGCTGCATGTTCTTTCAACCTTACCCCTTCTCATAACCCGGCAAACTTTGCAGGTTTCAAGTTTAACCCTTCAGACGGAGGACCTGCAGGTCCTGAGATTACAACAAAAATTGAAAAGATAGCTAACAGGATGATGGCGGAATCAATAGTTCTTAACCCGATAAACCCTGGGAATGTAGAAAAGGCAGATTTTACAAGACTCTATGTTGAGTTCATAAAAGAGAGAAAAACTCTGAATCTCATGAGAATACGTGATTTCATAGACAGGGAAGATTGTATTATTTGTGTAGATAACGTTCATGGTTCAACAAGGGGGCGCATTGAAAAGATTCTCGGTAAAAGCAGTAAAATTAAATATTTTCGAACAGAAGATGATCTGCTTTTCGGTGGCATTGCTCCTGAACCTTCGGAAAAAAATATGAAAAAAGTTGTAAATGCTTTAAAAAGAAGCAGTGCCGGGTTCAGACTGGGTGTTATTATGGATCCTGACGGTGACCGCATCAGGCATGCTGACGGCAGCATGCAGATACCGATGAACTACTTTGGAGCAATGGCACTTCACTTTCTACATGTGCATAAAAATATTTCCGGTATTGTTGCAAAATCTGTAGGGACAAGCAATCTTGTTAATGCGATAGCAGAGAAACTGGGGATTCCTGTTAAGGAGACAAAAGTTGGATTCAAAAATTTCAGACCATATATGCTGAAGACATCAGATGAAAGGGCAATAGTTGCTTTCGAAGAGTCAGACGGCATATCAGCATACAACCATACGCTTGAAAAAGATGCGATTTTTGGCATGCTCCTGGCAATAGAGATGATGGCAGTTACGGGAAAAAATCTTAGCGAATATCTAAAAGACATAATGGATGAATTCGGCTACTATTATCCGGACCGTTCGGGTATCTCAGTAGACAGAACATTTGTCGGGGAACCACTTAAAAAGAAGCTTTCTGTTATAAAACAACGTTTTAAGAAAGGAACAAAAGTAAAAATAGGTGAAAAGAACAGAACAGTTAAGGATGTAATAACTGTCGACGGCACAAAACTTGTCTTTAATGACGGTTCATGGCTTATGATAAGGCCGTCAGGAACAGAACCTAAAGTAAGATTTTATATAGAAGCAAGAACAAAAAATGGTAAGAGGGCAGTTTTTGAATTAGCTGAGAAAATGACAAGGGAAGCTCTTGGTATGGATAATAGTTAGCCAGTTATTCTTATAGAAAAAAGTGGTTCCTGTATTAATTCACTCCGGCAGACAGGGCATTTCCCGGGTTTTTTGAGCTTGTCCCTTTTCCTGAATTCAAACCCGCATTTTTTGCATTTGGAAGGTGTAACAATAAAATTATGATAACTTTTATTTATCGTCTTCTGTATATGCTCGAGATGCTCATATATTTCTTTTTCAGAAACCCTTACATCAGTTGATATGTCCCTCGCTGAAAGGGTCCGGCCCTCAATTACTGATATTATTTTCTGACGTATAGTCTCATGCCTTAGAACAGGAATAAAGGGTTCTCTGGATTTCTTTTTCATTTACTCTCTTAAATATATTATATATTTTTCTGCTGGATACGTATTTATTTTGTTCGAAACCTTTTTAAATATACTTCGAAATAATTGGTTACCGTTATTCATATGCCGTATAATTGCCTATTACGATTTAAATAAATTATATCTTAAATAATACTTAAACCGAAAAATGCAGTTAGATTTTAAAGCAGGTAGGCACATATGCATCAAAATCTCTTGAATGCAGAATTTGCGCATGCATGGGTATTTAAACGATATGAATGAAAACGTGCATGTTATCTGAGTCATTAAACTGCTCACAAAGGTGCTGTCCGCCCCGGCGGATTCGCTGAGGAGAACTCAAGAGCTTTTGCTACACATATGCCTACCGTGAATTGAATCTTTTTGGGTAAACATTCTCCATTGACTGGAAACACGGATTGGACAACAGAAGAAACACCCTTTTTTTTGAGAAAAGGAGAAAATCCTGACTATGTTAAGCTGAATTTAGTTATTAATGGCAGAGGGACTGCCTGGATTGACGATATCCGGATTCTGAAAGGTCCGCTTTTGTAGAAACCTCTTGACACTATAGTATTCAATTATTTAAAGTTTCCAAATGGATAAAAGAAAGTGCAAACGTAAAATAAGAAGGCTTAATATATTTTTTTCAGATGGTAAAGAAGAATATAGCGGTATTTCTTCAGATTTTTCATGTAACGGGCTTTTCATAAGAACAAGAAAAGGTTTTATTGAAGGAACAGAATTGAAAATGCAGCTTGAACTGGAGAAGTGTAAAATAATTGAGTTGACCGGTGTGGTAAGAAGGACGGTGAAAACAAGTTATAATATATCAAGCTATAAAACATCTACTTATAAAAATGGGATGGGAATATATCTGATATCAATCCCTGAAGAATATGATAATTTTATCAAACAATTGTACGGACTATGATATACTTTTTCTGCAGGTAAAACTTATTTTACATTAAACAACAATTAATATATAGACCTAATCCTGCCAGTCCTTTTATCAATTATAACCATGTCTATATGCATACCTTTTCTGTTAATAATATCAGCTTCAAAAAAGTAACTCCTCACCCTGATCTTGCCGACTTTTACGCCGCTGTCTGACATGAAAAAATTCTCTAATATTTCCCTTGCCTCGACAGGAGTCCTTACCACCTTTCTTGCACCGTACCATCCCCATTTGTCACCACGCCAATAATGTCCATAGGTAGGTTGGCATTCCATCGTGCCATGATGTATCATTGACTGTGCGTATGAAGCCTCAGAAATAGTTAAAGAAGCAATAAAAAATAGTAGCATCAGTAAATTTGTAATTTTCATAATCCCTCTAAAATTTATCTGAGCAGGGGGCTTTCTGCCCCCTGCAATTTCACATCCCTACTAAAAGTGTATATACCCTGCTCTTGTTTCCTGTTTCTATAATACCATAATTTTTTCGTATATTTTCCCAGTAAAAGAATCCTGCCTCTTCTGTCTTCTTTAGAGTCTTTGTTTTGATATCCATGATCAACTTGTGTATTTGGGTTGGGGGTTCAGTCTTTTTCAGTATGTTTAAACCATAAGAGGCATGTTCCAAAATATTACCATTAGAATACGCTTTGACAACAGAAACAAGAACCGGGTTTATGACCGGAATGAGACTTGCTATCACCCCCTTTCTGATTATTCCACCTCCTTTCTAATATGTTAAGAATATCATCTGAATGTGAAGAGCTATTGAAGGAATTATGAAGATTCTGTGAAGGTGAACCAGGTTTAATATTTACGTATTAATGCGGAACATAAAGGGGTATTGATATTTGTTAAAAAAGGTTTTAGGTCTCAGGAAATTATTTTAGAGAAGGCAAATAGACTGTGAAAGTTGAACCTTTCCCATATTTACTCTGGACCTCTATCCTTCCTCCATGTGCATCAGCAAGTTCTTTTGCGATAGTAAGCCCGAGTCCGAGCCCGCCTTCATATGCTTTATAAAATCTCGAAAATATAAATGGCATTTCTTCCTTTTTAATACCGGAGCCGGTATCCGCAACCTCGATAAATCCCTCTCTGCCCTTTGAACCAGCATTTATAATTACATTACCACCCTTATCTGTTGCTCTTAGCGCATTGCTGAGAAGGTTTATTACAATCTGACTTAATTTGTCAGGGTCTGCATTTACAGTCAGTGCATCATCGCATTTAAATTCCAATGTAACGCCTTTCCCGGCGAAGAGGCTCTCAAATCTGTCTTTCATATTATTCAGAAAAGGTTTAAGCTCAATCTTCTGCCTTTTAAGCTCAAGGGAACTAGCCTCTGCTTTCGAAAGTTCTTCAATGCCTTCTATGATTTTTTTCAATCTGCCGGTCTCCTCGTGTAATGACAGAAGCCGCTCATTGTCTATTTTTATGAGGCCGTCTATCATGCCCTCAAGTTCTCCCTGAATTGAGGTGAGGGGTGTCCTGAGCTCATGTGCAATGTTGGATGTAAGCTTTTTTCTTAGGGATTCCTGTTTCTCCAGATTATCTGCCATCATATTGAATGTTCGCGAAAGTGTACTAATTTCATCATTACCTGATACAGAAACCCTGCTATTACTTTTGCCTTCACTTATATCCTTTGCTGAAGACGTGAGGTTCTTTATGGGGTTTGTAAATCTTTTTGACAGAATAAAACTCAGGAAAATAGATAATCCACCCAAAATAAAAAGCGACATGATAAGAAACCTGTTTGATCTCTTCATGAAGATTGATTCTTTACCCTGTTCTTCTTTAAGATTTATAAATATAATGTCCAGCGTGCCTATTTCTTTCCCGCCTATGAACAAGGGGTAACTCATGAAACTTTCTTTATCAATCGAAATTTCAGCAAATGGGAAACCAGTTATCGCCATGATTCTTTTTTTCATAAGAGGGTACAGGGTTTCCACTGCCTTGGTAGTATTCATTAATTCATTGCTGTTGACATCAAGTATTTTTGTCTCATACCCGATTAATAAAGCCCATACCGTAATTTCTTTTAGCGCGCTTTCATTCCAGCCGGAATATTGTTCATAAGAGCCTTCAACTGCTGCAATAATTCTGTAGATTCTGTCCTCTGATTTGCCTTCAAGGTATTCTTCAAAATCTTTTATTATCAGTTCACGCAAGATCAATGCTGCTGATAATGAAATTATGGAAACAGAAAGAAGGAGGATCAGGAATTTACCCCAGAGACTTTTAATCATCTGTTTTTCCGGTAAATTTATATCCTACGCCATAAATTGTATTTATAAATATAGGTTTTTTGGGGTCGTCTTCTATCTTGTATCTGATATTTTTTATGTGAGCGTCAATACTACGTTCGTATCCCTCAAACTGATAGCCGAGTGCGCTGTCTACAAGATCTCCTCTTGAGAATACCCTGCCGGGTGAACCGGCAAGTACCGAGATGATTTTAAACTCGGTTGGTGTGAGTGTTACAGAAAGTCCTTTCTTTTTAACTTCGTAACTCCTGGTATCTATAGTCAATAATCCTTTGTTAAAACTCATTGAAGCTGTAACTGCTATATCGCTTCTTTGAGCCCTTTTAAGTACAGCTTTCACTCTTGCGACAAGTTCCCTTGGGCTGAATGGTTTTACGACATAGTCATCTGCACCCAGAGCAAAACCAGCTACTCTTTCTTCTTCTGATGACTTTGCCGTCAACATAATTATCGGAAAATCACCGGTCTCCTTTAACTCTTGGCAAACCTCTTCACCGCTTATGTCAGGAAGCATCAGGTCGAGTATTACAAGAGAGGGGGACTCGTTTAATGCAAAATTTATTGCATCTTTGCCTTTTTCAAAGGTTACTACCTTGAACCCCTCATTTTCAAGATAAACCTTAGCAATCTTGGCAATCTTTTTATCATCTTCAACTAAAAGAATTAAATTCACCATAACTAAAATATACCATATATATCTAAAACTGGGGGAAAGGTTAATTATACGGGATCAAGAATTGAAAAAAGTTTCATAGGACATATTTGTAAGATTGTCGTGAGGGATATTGAGTTATGTTTTTAAAATTAAAGAGGCAGAGCAAATGCAGCCCCTGCCTCTTTTATAAATCAAAATATAAATAATGTTTCCTGCTGATCTGATTACTCGTTATAATTATTATTTTGCACTTTTCTTTGCTGGTTTTTTATCAATTTTCTTTTTAGGTGCAGCCTTGGATTTCTGAGTCATTGGTCTTCCACAACACCAGAGAGTAGTACGGGAAACACCTGCACTGCTGATAACAACTTCTCTTGCACAGGGAACACATACCATCTTTTGCCCTTTTTTTAACTTTGCCATAATTAACCCCCTTCTTAAATTATGCTCTTATTATTTTATACATATATTAAATTTCAGTAAACTATTATTTCTATTATTTAATCCTATAAGAAATCATTGCTCCTGCTTGCACAATATCATTGGACCTAAAATTAGAGATAACGCCGGTTATTCTTATATATAAAAGAATTTGGAGATTGAGGAATATTAATAAGAACATTTATGTCAGCAGTGTTTGATTTTATGATTTATATAGAATGAATGATTGCAGGATATAAAATATACCATTCTGTTTGTTTTGTGAAGTATAGAAATATAGAAATAAGGAAGGGGTCGCTTATTTTGCAAGTTCTCTAATCGCTCTGTTTTTATCCGTTAATGCACTTTCGATGACAGGCTTTACATCCTCATCATCTTTGAATCTCATCAAAGAAATTAATGCCATTTTCTTTACCGATACAAGGTTATTTTCTTTAAATGCTTTTATAAAGAAATTCTTAATATCGCCTGTAGTTTTATAGTCAATAGGTATATCATTAATCAAATTGTTAAGTGCACCGATAACAAACTCTCTAACATAATGTTCATCGTAACTATAAGCGCTGAAAAGAGGGTTAACAGAGGGTTTCCCAATTCTTACCAATGCGTCTGAAATCTCGTTTGGCAGATTATGAGTCTTCCTCAAAAATAAAATTAATGCTGACGCTGATTCTTCTGTTTTTATTTCTGCTAAACAGAGAATTCCCTCTTTGAGCAAATTATCGTCTTTGTTTTCAGATAAAAACTCATATAAAGGTTTGATAGCTTGATTTTTATATGAAGCTATATCATTCCTCGCTTTAATACGGACTAAACTATCTTCGCTCTTTAAATATTTGATTGATTCTTTAATTTCCTTCTCTTGTTTATTTTTAGCGTTAGAACAGCTAACAATGAAAACAAATACGCAAGAAATGGAAATAAAATAAAAAAGATTCCTTCCCAAAATGTCTCCTTTTAGCAATTAACGAATATTTGATAAATTCTACTACATTTATACTAATAATATGTAATATAATTTACCAGTTTTCTGCTCTATTGAATGTAAACGTTTTGTATAATCAGGGTCTTTAAGAATTTTAGTATCAATAGATTTATCGTTATATGTGGTATGAGGTCTTTTCTTATTTTATTTCAGGATATAATACGCTTGAACTAGAAAAAATGAAGATTGATGTTAAAAAGCATATTTTGTAAGTAAAGCAGAATATTCTTAAAGGTTTCTTTTAACTGAAAAAATAAGGACATCTTCATAATATTTTCATAATCTCTTCACGGTTTCTTCATAAGTTTTATTTATCATAAACATTGAAAATGGATTTATATCATGGTGCGGCTAAGAAGAGTTTGAGACAGTACCAAAAAGTAGTTACAGCAAATAGTTATCGGCAAACAAGTTTTGTTATTAAAAGGAGGAAAAATTGATACTTAGAAAAAAAATATCGGTTGTTGCAGCAATATTTTCAATTATAGGTCTTATTATCGGGCTCGGCATATCATCGAATTTCAACTTTTTTTCTGATGGATATGCAAAAGACTTAACAATTTCAAAAGAAGCTGTGGAAATACTAACAAAAAATAATCAGGCCATGGTTGAAGTTGTATCTGCAGTAAAGCCTTCTGTCGTGAATATATCATCAACAAGAACAATAAAAGGAAGCGGGATGTCTTCTCCGTTTTTCAACGATCCCTTTTTCAAAAGATTCTTTGGCGATCAATTTAGATCTTTTGAGTCGCCCAGGGAACAAAAACAATCAGGTCTTGGTTCAGGGGTTATAGTGGATAAAGACGGCTATATCCTTACTAACAACCATGTCATTAAGGACTCTGATGAAATAAAAGTAAAGTTGTCTGATGAAAGGGAGTTTAAAGGGAAGATAATAGGGGTAGACCCCAAAACTGACCTTGCCGTTATAAAGATAGACTCAAATCATCTGCCTGTTATCAAACTTGGAGATTCTGAAAAATTGCAGGTTGGGGAAACAGTAATCGCTATCGGAAATCCATTTGGACTGAGCCATACTGTCACATCTGGTATAGTGAGCGCAACAGGAAGGGCAAATGTTGGGATAGCCGATTATGAGGATTTTATTCAGACTGACGCTGCCATTAATCCCGGCAACTCTGGCGGTGCACTGGTGAATGTAAGAGGAGAACTTGTAGGGATAAACACAGCTATATTCAGTACGACCGGCGGGTATCAGGGGATAGGGTTTGCAATACCGAGCAACATGGCAAAAACTGTTATGGACAGCCTTATAAAAAATGGAAAAGTTGTCAGGGGATGTCTTGGGGTAACGATCCAACCTCTAACCCCGGACCTTTTAAAGCAATTTAATCTTGGAGATAAAAAAGGGGTTCTTGTAGCAGATGTCATGGAAGACAGCCCTGCTGAGAAAGCAGGGATAGTTAGGGGAGATGTTATTGTTGAGTTCGAAGGTAAAAAAGTTGATGACGTAACAAACCTCAGAAATATGGTAGCCAGTACCCTGCCGAACGAAGAGGTTACGATCAGAATTATTCATGATGGAAATCCAAAAACACTAAAGGTGAAAATTGAAGAAATGTCTGCAGAAACGCAGACACTAGCAATAGCAAAGACTTTTAATAACCAGCTTAAGGGTGTCCATGTCCAGAACCTTACTCCTGAATTGAAGAAAAGTCTTAATGTTCCAAAACGCTTTACTGGAGTTGTAATAGCTGAAATGGAAGATGACAGCCCTGCTCAGGGTATTCTGATGAAAGGTGATATTATTATGGAAATAAACAAGAAAGATATACATAACATCAAGGTTTATGAGTCAGTAGTTTCAGGGATTAAATCTGACGAGAACATACTGCTTCTCGTATACAGGCAAAATTCAGCCTTTTACGTGACTTTGTCCGCAGGGTGATATTCAGAAAGTGAAAGAAATTAAAAGTGCAGAAATGAATATTTAGCAGGAGGTGACAGATTCCATGAAAGTTTACAAATGTATAAAATGCAACAATAGAACACACCAGAATGATAGCATTTGCGCAGTATGCAGAATAAACATTCCGCAGATGTTTGAGGAGTTAATAGATTTGATAAAAAGGGATAATGGACGGAAATATCAACTGCCAAAAATATTAGAAAGAAGCTAAAGATTTTTAGAAGGTCATTCGTTCATGTTTGTGCATGTCTCAAACTGTAATCGCAGGCATATGTAACGAATGACCTTCTTTTTTAACAGACAGGATTAAGGTTATATTTTTTCTTCCTCTTCCATAGCTTCTCAGCTTCAACTGCAAAGAATATTATAGATGAAAGGATAAGTGTAAACATCAATTCATTAAAGGTCAAGGGTACAGTCTTAAATATTGGATTTAAAAATGGCACATATATGGTTGTCATCTGGAAAACAAAACTCAATAATACCGCACCAAGAA
>Ga0154657_1038_pt2 | contig 16502 bp, 17 predicted proteins | sample Rifle2008BG13ft_FD_116086 | JGI IMG/M metagenome (GOLD analysis project Ga0154657, IMG submission 116086) | Nitrospirae bacterium RBG_13_39_12 | reverse complement strand
TAAAATTTGAAAAGGAAACGGTGTGGCTTTCCCAGAAACAGATTGCTGAACTCTTTGGTACACAAAGGCCAGCCATAACCAAGCATTTAAATAACATCTTTGCGACTAAAGAGTTGGATAAAAAATCAGTATGTTCCATTTTGGAACACACTGCCGCTGATGGAAAAGCATATCAGATCGAGTTTTATAATCTCTTTGGAGGGATTGTTACAAATTCAGACCCAAGAAATTACACCGGCAGATGGGTTTATTTTGACAGGACAAGTAAAGAACTTAGAGATAATGATTTTTCTAACTGGATTAACTTAGAGATTTAATTAATCAGAAAATTTATGGATTTAGTCCGTCAATCCTATGAAGCGCGTAAGAAGGCAAGGGAACTATTAGAACAAGCCAAGAGGGAAGTGGAAAAATTTATCGAAAATCAATGATAAAATTGTTATTTTATCATTAACCCACATGGGCATGGATAAAGAGGAGGAAGATTGACACAGGAAGAACTCCTTGAGCTGATCGCTGAAGTCTATGAACATCAAAACGAGTTGGAAGGCAATAAAGGAGTCCAGGAAAACCATTTAACCACAGCGAAATGGAGGATGGATGAAATTTGAAATCTCCAAACATGCGCATGAGGAAATAAAGCGCAGGGGAATCCCGGTGAATATTGTTGAGGCCATTTTACAGAATCCCCAACAGATTATTGATGAGTATGGAAATAAGAAGGCATATCAGTCCATAATTAAGATAGAAACAGTAAAAGATTACCTTGTCAGGGTGATCGTGAACGATGCCGTTGATCCGGCAAAGGTAGTCACAGTTTATAGAACAAGTAAGATAGGAAAATATTGGAGGCAGCCATGAAGATAACCTATGACCCTGAAGTTGATGTCATCCGTATTGTTTTCAGCAACTCTCCGATCGAGGAAAGCGATGAAGAAAAACCCGGTGTAATCCTTGATTTTGATAAGAACGGCAATGTCGTCAGCATGGAGATACTGGATGCGTCAAAGCGGATGGAAAATCCAAGAACAGTCGAATACGCTGTAGCAGGATAAAAGCATTACAGGCAGTAGATTTTGTTAGCTGGGCGATTTTTAGAAAATATGAATATGCTGATGATGCTTTTTACAATGTAATTAAGAACAGAATAGTGGAAGAAAATCCGTTATTCCCTTAAAAATGCAAAACCCCGTGTGCTATTTGCGAGCAACCATCCGGAAGCCCACACACGAGGATTTACTTGCTAAAGAAATATTAGCAGGAAACAGAATAAATTTGCAAGAATCTCTTTGGAGGGATTGTTACAAATTCAGATCCAAGAAATTATAGCGGCAGATGGATTTATTTTGGCAAGCCGAGCAAAGAACTTAAGGACAATGATTTGTCTAATTGGATGAACTTAGAGATTTAACTTGATAATTCCCTGTAGCTTGCTACAGGGTTTCTTTGTGTCATTCCTGCGAATACGTCTTACATATTGACGGAAGGGATCCATAAGACTAATGAACTGGATTCCGTGTCAAGCACGGAATGACAGAATAACGAAGTTTATAAATTTTGATACCCTGCAGCTTGCTGCAGGGTTGTTCACTCAGAAAATTTGCCGATTTAGTCCGTCAATCCCTTGAGCGCGGAAAAAGGCAAAATAGCTTCTGGAAAGAGCCAAGAGGGAAGTGGAAAAATTTATCGAAAATCAATGATGAATCTGTTAAATTTCATCCCTTCGATTTCACTCAGGGCAGGCATCAACTACGACATCAAATACTACACAAATCAACTTGCCCTTAATGCATCCACGATATTCATGCGTGATGCCCTTACCGCAGGAAGTAGACCTCCAATAAAACCCATTATCAAAGCAAAGGTCATGGCTTTATAAAAGATTTCGAATGTCATAGTAAAATTGAAGGCGAGTTCCGAAAAGGTCTGCCAATTCATTGTTGAAACGGTATAAAGTTGTAGAAAAGAGGCAAGAAACAGCCCAATGATGCCCCCAATGATACCGAGAAGCAGCGATTCCAGAAGAAATGCTACCAGTATACTACTCCTCTGAAAGCCGAGAGCACGCATGGTGCCGATTTCGAAAATACGGTTGGCTACAGCAGAATACATGGTAATCATAGCACCGATGATCGCACCGAGAGAAAATATTATTGTGAGTGATATCCCCAGTATTCTGAGAAATTTGGCCATCATTTCTGACTGTTTTATGTAATACCTTGTTTCACGCATTGCCTCGAGTGTCAAACGCGGGTCGTTTTCTATATGTGATTTAACTTTTTCGAACTCAGAAGAGTTGCGCAATTTGAAAATCACAGAGGAATAAACCGGCCTACGGAAAGCCTGCATGAACTGGTCAACATCACCCCATATCTCGGAATTAAAGCTGGTATTCCCTGCATCAAATATGCCGACAACGGTCCAGTCTCTCATGCCAAAACGGAGAGTTTCTTCCATGCCCCCTCCCTTAAACCGTTTGGCAATGCTTAATCCAGCAATAATTTCAGATGAACCGGGCTTTGGCAAGCGTCCTTTAATAAGGTTCACCTGTGGCCGCAAACTTATTGAACTTTCTGAAATCCCTCTTATAACAATATTGGAAGGTTTATCAGTTCCGCGCTTGGGGAGGACGATGAGCACTACCATTTCTTTGGCCACTAGATATTTCCCGTCTGCTCCGACAGCTATTTCCGGTTGTGTTTCAATGATTGAAGCCTGCAGGCGTTCAACTCCGCTCTGGACTTCAGATTCGGCTGCTTTTCTGATTACAACCACGTTATCGTAAGAACCTGTCTCAACAAGTGTCTTTTGTAGTCCCTCAGCCAGCATTAAAACTGCTGCAAAAACAAAAACAACTAAGGCCATGCCGGATGTAGTTAGTATGGTGGTAAGCCTGCGTGTCCAGAGGTTACGGATGCTGTAAGAAAAAGGTATTTTCATTTATCCTATCCTCCTCAGTCCATCGGCTATCCGGATTTTAACAGCACGCACAGCAGGAAAGATTGCTGCTACAAAAGCGACAAGAAATGATATGCCTATATCCATATAGATGGTTTCATGAGCTACGTTGAATACAGGGAAGTAAGTGCTGAGTGCTTTGCTAAAGATTTTTGCTGCAGGGAATGTAAGGGCAATCCCGAGAGCCCCACCGAGCATTGTGATAAACAGGGACTCTCCAAATATTAAACCAGCAATATGATAACCTCCAAACCCCAGTGTCTTAAAGATCGCATATTCACCGATCCGCTCACGTGCTGTCATTGCCATAGTATTTGCAACAACAGCCATGATAATAAAGATGATCACAAAAGAAACTAGTTGTATTGCAATAACAATTGCTTCTGTCATTGAAATAAAGCTGAGTGTAAACGCCTTCTCGGTTTCTGTTAATGTTTCCGCAAGGGAGTTTTTGAATGTCCGGTCGATCTTCAAGGAAACATCTGCTGCAAGATTTGGATTTGTTATTTCTAACATATACCACCCAACCTTGTCAGCGCGACTTGGAGATGTTTTTTTCAATGTTTCGTTAAGGTATTCCCAGTGAAAGAAAAAGGCTGTCTCGTCGACATTTTTGTCCCTTCCTTTGTAAATACCGCGCAGCATGAAATCCCAGTTGCCGGGGAAAATGGTCCCTTTCAAAGTGATAATGTCTCCAATCTTCCAACCGTATCTTTCTGCAAGTTTGTGTCCTGCAACGGATGATTTACGGTCCCGGAACATGTCTTTTTTCTGGTCCGGCGGTAAGATAATCTCCGGATACATTGCAAGGTACGTTTCTGGTTCGACAGCGTAGTTTGCAAAGAAATGTTTCTCGTCAATATAAATACCACCGAACCATGTTCCGTAAGAGACAGACTTTACCCCTTCGATCTGTCGAATCTTTTCTTTATATGATAAAGGGAGCGAAAAGATAAGGGAGATTGCATTCCTTGTTACAAGCCTACTTGCGGAAGCTGTCTCAACTCCCAGATACCATGTGCTTATTATTGTTCTCAGTAGACCAAAAGATAGAATAGCTATTGCAATTCCGAGGATTGTCAGAAAAGTTCTGAGTTTATGGCGTAATGCGTTTTTAGAAATTATCTTGATAATGTTCATTCAGAACACCCTTATCAAGATTCTTAATGACATGAGCCGTTTTCGCAGCCCTGGGGTCATGGGTTACAAGGATGATAGTTTTTCTAAGTTCATGTACAAGACGCTCCATAAGTTCCAAAACATCATTTGCCGAAACCCGATCCAGGTCACCTGTTGGTTCATCGGCAACCAGTATAGTCGGGTCAGTCACAATTGCACGCGCAATAGCTACACGCTGCTGCTGTCCACCTGAAAGTTGTCCTGGATAATGGTCCATCCTATCGGAAAGATTTACTACGTTGAGAGCAGTCACTACATGTGCCTGACGGTCTTTTTTTGAAAGGCCGGATAAAAGGAGGGGTAGTTCGACGTTTTCAAAAGCAGTAAGCACGGGAATCAGATTATAAAACTGGAATATAAACCCTACATTTAATGCACGCCAGTTAGCCAGTTCGGTTTCGGAAAGAGATGTAATATCAACCCCGCCTACTTTTATAGAACCGCTGTCAGCTTTATCAATCCCTGCTATCAGATTTAAAAGGGTTGTCTTACCAGAACCAGATGGCCCCATGAGAGCCAGAAATTCTCCTTCTTCAATATCTAAAGATATATTATTAAGAACTGGCAGAATCTGGATGCCCCTTCGGTATGATTTGCACAGATTTCTTATTTCGACAATTGGAATTTTATCTCTCATTATTTCTCAGGGATTTTAATTCTAGAACCATTTTTTATTTTATCCAGTGGTTTCAGTACGACCCTGTCACCAGCTTTTACCCCGCTTTGAACTTCTACCATATCATTAAGCTGGGTACCGACTTTTATGGAAGTTTTTATTGCACGATCGTTTTTAATAAGAAAAACAAAATCCTTGCCGTCACGGGAAAAAACAGCGTTTTTGCTTAGTGCGGTCAATAGGTTATGCTCATCCTCTTTTATCTCTCTTGAGAGGAACGCGACTTTTGCGCTCATTTCGGGAAGTATCCGGCTATCGTTGTCAATAAAAAGTACCTTTACTAATATTGTTGCTTTTGTCCTGTCTGCTGTAGGGACAATCATATGAACCTTGCCACTGAAACGCGAATCAGGTAAGGCATCGAGCTGAATCTCGCATGGTTGCCCTATCTTTACCTGATAAATATTTGATTCGGATACATCAACCTCGACCTGAAGAGAATTCATGTCAGCAAGAGTGACTACCGCTGCCTTTGCATCCGCCGCCGCACCGATAGGGGTAACAATATCACCAATATCAGCATTTTTGGTTAAAACTACAGCATCGAAAGGAGCACGGATGAAGGTATATTCTATAGCAACCTTGGCTGCCTGAAGTGCAGCCGTATTTGCGTTGACTGTTGATTCAGAGGCTTCTACTGCAGCAATTGCCTTCTTGTAACGAGCTTCTGAAGAATCATATTCGGCCCGTGATACAAACTCATGACTTACCAAATCTTTGTAACGGTCGAAAGATAGTTTTGCGTCTTCTAATTCTGCCTTGGACTGATCAAGATTGTAGCGGGCCGCTTTTAGGGTGGCTTCTGCCTGATTACGTGAAGCAATGACATCATCACTTTCAAGACGAGCAATTACCTGTCCTGCTTTTACTTGGCTGCCTTCCTCAACTGATAGCGATACAAGCCGGCCGGTCACTTTTGAAGCTGCGGCAGCTTTCCGTTGCGCTACTACATAACCGCTCGCGTTTAAAAGTGTGAAGGTCTGTGATGGATAAATCTGCGTAACGTTTGCAACTTCAACTTCAACAGCAGGTGTTAAAACACCTTTAAGATATAAAAGCCCCAGAACGAGAAGGAAAACTGTGATTGCTGCCCAGTAAAGAAATTTCCTGCGTCTTATTGGAAGATACGCGGATACGGATTTGTCTATCTTTAGTTTTGAAAGGTCTTCATTCGGCATCTATATCTCTCCTTGTTAAGGACGGATTTGTAATTAAATATTCTATCAAATCCACGCTGTATTAGCTTTAATTGAAAAAAGTAAAAATATCACAGCTTAACTCATAAGTTGAGTCACAATAGTCTGATTGGAGTGTAGAAAACTATACTCTGCCTAGGGTAAAGATATTTTAGGATGCAACAAGGTAGCGTGCTTTATCTTATCCTCCTACGGTCAACGACATATATACTTTTCGCGAATGTCTTTGCATATTGTTTCAATTCAGCTACCTTCTCTGCTACCTCCTTAGGCTCTCTAATTAATGTTCTGTCAGTATTTACAACAGCTATTGATATGGTCATTATAGGGAATATTGCAGGTTTGTCCTTTCTGTCGATGGATACTATATACCCTCTTTCAAGATCTTCTGGCTCATAGTGTTTCACAATTCCTTTATCGAATTTTTCAATAATCGAGCTGCATATGGGTTCCATTCTTTCCGGGACACACATAATCACAAAATCATCACCGCCAATATGGCCGAGAAAATCTTCTTTAGTCCCTGCAGTTTGTATTATTTCCAGAAGTATATCTCCAAGCCATTTTAATATATCACTTCCTTTTGCAAAACCATATCTATCGCTGTAAGCCTTAAAGTTGTCAAGATCGACTAGACAGAATGAGAAATTCTCGTTTTCATTTAGTCTTGTAAGAAGCTCTTTCTCTATGGCAAGATTACCGGGAAGTTTTGTAAGGGGATTTGCATCCAGATTCATGGCCTCAAGTTCTTTAAGTCTTGCCGACATCTCTTTGAAGGAAATTGCCAGGTCAGCAAGTTCATCGGCGCCTTTAATATCTGGCAGGGTATCAAAATTGCCACTTTTAATTGAATAAGTAGCATCCTTTAATTTTTCTATGGCAGAACTCAAATTGTTTGTTATCAGATATGCAAACAGAATACCTAATATAATGGATATTATGTTAAGGGTTATAGTTATTATTAACGCTCTACCGCCAATAATGTTTGATTTACTTATATGTTGTGTCTGCTGTGACTTGAGCTTGACTTCGAGGGTTTTTAGTAAAGAAAGGACCTTGTTTAGATTGGTTTTCAACTCTGTAGATGATAGATTCTCCGCCTCTTTGGTTTTGTTCTTTTTGAGAAGGTACACCTCTTTTTTAAATAGTTCATTATAATCTTCGTGTGATGCTGATATATCAGTAACTATGTTTTGAAATGAAGGATAGGTTTTTTCGATCTCTGTTATGAGGGAATTAAACTCACTGCTGCGATACCAAAATAAATCCTCTGCATTAATATCGCGAAATACTAAATATCTTTTTTCATAGAGGTCCTGCGCAAGGATATTGTCGTTGATTCTTTTGAGCTTTTCAAGCGCAGCAACATCATCATATATTACAGTCGCAGTGATTCTATTGATTGTATTAAGGCTCCATGTGGCGTGCGTTCCCACAATAATGATAAGAAATACCATTACTGCATATCCGAGGAATATTTTCTGCCTTAATGTCAGGCTTATATCGATTTTTTTGTTAATCATTTTGTTGATAACTTTTGCGGTTCATATCTAGCTGCAATATTTCTTTTTGATATTCCCATATTTTATCTAACATTATTAATTATATATGAATACAAAAAGAATCTAAAGTTACTGAGGAAAATATATATTGAGGGCTTGGTGGCGGTGCAGGGATTTGAACCCCGGACACTGCGGATATGAGCCGCATGCTCTAACCGACTGAGCTACACCGCCACAGAAGATAGAAAATAGTATGCAGTAAACAGTAAGCAGAAAGAAATTTAAAACACAAAAACAAATTATAACAGAAGACAAAACGTTAATGAAAGAGTTCAAATCTCCGGGTTCTTATATTTATAAGTACCCCTATTGACAGAAGGTTTGATAGTAAAGCAGTGCCTCCATAACTCATAAAAGGTAAGGGTATTCCGACGACCGGCATTATACCAACGGTCATGCCGACATTAATAAAAAAGTATATCAAAAACATGAAAGTTATACCCAACGAAAGCAGTCTTCCAAAGTCGTCTTTTGCCTTTCTGGCTGTATCAAGCCCTCTTAGTATCAGGATAAGATATAAAAATAAAAGCAGCAGGCATCCTAAAAATCCCCACTCTTCCGCAAAGATTGCAAATATGAAATCCGTATGCTTCTCAGGCAGGAACCTGAAAGGTCCCTGTGTGCCCTGCATATAACCTTTGCCTATGAGATTACCAGATCCCACAGTGATTTTTGACTGATTTAAGTGATATCCAATTCCAGTTGGGTCTACCTCAGGCTCGATAAAGGCGACGATCCTGCTTTTTTGGTAGTCTTTAAGACCTCCCCATAGTATATTGCCGAGAAAGGGCAATGATATCAAACCTATAATAATGAGTAATATTGCCACTTTTTTATCGAGTCCTTTTATAAGTACTAGAGATAGAAAGATTATAAGAATTATTAATGCTGTTCCCAGATCCGGTTGTTTAATGAGAAGTATAAACGGAAGAAACGTTATAAGAAAAAATACTTTAAAGAGTGAAATTGTGCTGACAGGACTTCTTATTGTGGCCAAGTATTGAGATAGCATAATAATATATGAAAGCTTGAAAAATTCAGATGGTTGAAAGGAGACAGGCCCTATGCTCAGCCATCTCTGTGCTCCCATACCTGTTTTCCCAAAAATGAAAACAGATATTAAAATAACAATACCCACGATATAAAGTTGAAAAGAAAATCTGCTAAGCCAAACATAGTCAAAGCTGACAACCAGAAACAATGCAATAATTCCGAGTATGAGCCACAAAGTTTGTTTGATATAGAATCCTGGATGTGCTTCTGTTGCAAGCGGGCGTGTTGCACTGTAGATTGTCATGATTCCAACAAGGGATATTAATATGACAAGAAAAAAAGTTATCCAGTCAAAATTCTTGATATATCTGCGATCTATATTCAGCATCTTTTTAATTTACCAGAAAGAAGGCAGGGAAAGGTATAGATACAGAAAATCGGAATTTAGTATGGAAAAAGATAATTTACTTTTTTTACCTTTGACTGTGCCTTTACCTTTCTTCTAAGGTGGGCACTTACTGCATATAGATGTGAAAAGAGAAGTTGACAGATATCTGTCTCCTCTGTCAGGCAGGATAACTACTATAACTCCTTCCTTAAGCTCACTAGATTTCCTTAGGGCTATATGCATAGCAGCGCCACTCGACATCCCTACAAAAATTCCCTCTTTGACTGCCAGCATTCTTGTAGTATCGAATGCTTCTTCGTCGTTGACTAAATATCGTTCGTCTAGATTTTTAGGATTGAATATTCTTGGAAAAATACATTCTGACATGTTCTTGAGGCCCTGAATCCTATGGCCTACAGTTGGTTCTACCCCTATTATCTTTATGTCTTTATTAAACTCCTTAAGTTTTTTCCCTGCGCCCATCAGTGTGCCGGTAGTCCCCATACCTGCCACAAAGTGGGTAATACTACCATTTGTCTGCTCGATTATTTCTTTCCCAGTGGTCTCATAGTGTGCTGAGATGTTGGCCTCATTATCAAACTGGTTTGGCATGAAATACTTATCAGGCTCATCAGACAATATCTTTTGTGCTAGTCTTATGGCACCGTCTGTCCCTTCATCTGATGGGCTGATTATGAGTTCAGCTCCAAAAGCTTCAAGAGTCCTTCTCCGTTCGATACTAACACATGCGGGCATGGTCAGCTTAACTCTGTATTTTTTTGCTGATGCAACCATGGCAAGTCCTATCCCTGTGTTTCCGGAAGTGGCTTCAAGTATTATTTTATCTTTTGTAAGCTTCCCTTCCCCCTCTGCCGCTTCAATCATATAAAGGGCAATACGGTCTTTGATTGACCCACCAGGATTGTTACCCTCCAGCTTAGCAAAGAGTTTTACCTTAGGGTTAGGGTTAATGCTGTCTATGCTGGCAATCGGCGTATTACCAATACATTGAATAATGCCCATTGTTTATTATAATTGTGGCCCGACTTGGTGGTCAAGTAAACATATAAAAATATAAACAATAGATTATTTGATGTCTAACCTTGAATACGAAACAGACAAACTTAACTCTGGTGTTTGTTCTTAGATTTCATATATTCTTCTATCGCCTTTTTTGCAATTGGTGCTGCAGATGTTGCGCCATGCCCTCCATGTTCGACTAATACGGAAAGCGCTATTTCCGGAATTTCAACAGGAGCAAAGGCAACAAACCATGCATGGTCTCTTAACTTTTCTGGGAGAAATTGAGAATCTTTCTTTATTCCCGCAACTTGAGCTGTCCCTGTCTTGCCTCCAATATCAATTACTTGAGATTTTGCAGCCCATCCTGTACCCCCGGATTCATTTACAACTCCGGAAAGTGCATTTTTAATAATTTTAAGGGTCTCAGGTTTTGCTTTTAATTTTCCTGTAAGTACAGGACTTTTTCCTTTAATAAGTGTTGGTCTGTATAAATTCCCGCCATTTATTGCTGCCCCTGTCATGATGGCCATCTGGATAGGTGTTACACTTACATATCCTTGCCCTATTGAAGTATTAAAGGTTTCGCCGATAAACCAAGGATTTTTTTTGTTCTTGCGTTTCCATTCTGTATTTGGTATGGAACCTTTTTTTTCTTTTACAAGTTCAATGCCTGTTTCTGTCCCAAGTCCAAAACTTACAGCGTAGGCATATATTTTTTCTATGCCGAGACGTTTACCAACCTCGTAGAAATATGTGTCACATGATTCTACAATAGCTCTGTGCAAAGAGAGCATACCGTGCTTACTCCAACAGCCAAAATGCCATTTCCCATAGTTTATTCCCCCCTTGCAATCAACCTTGGTATCGGTAGTAATAACACCTTCTTCAAGTCCAGCAACTGCAGTAACAATCTTAAATGTCGACCCGGGTGGATACTGACTTTGCAACGCCCTGTTTAACATAGGATTTCTCTTGTCACTGGAAAGGACTGTCCATTCATCATAATCCATTCCTCTTGTGAATGAATTAGGGTCAAAGGAAGGTTTGCTTACTATGCTGAGTACTTCTCCGTTGCCGGGGTTAATTGCAACAAGTGCACCGGTTTTTCCCCCGAATTCCTTTTCAGCTTCTTTCTGGAGATTGATATCTAAACTTAACGTTATATCCTCCCCTTTTATTGATGGTGTTCCCTGCAATAGTCTTATTTCCCTGCCTAGTGCGTTTACCTCGATAATCCTTTTGCCAGGTGTTCCTCTGAGCGATTTATCGAATAACTTTTCAACACCCCACTGGCCTATAAACGCATTTAGCGGCACATCAATAAAAGCAGGGTCTTTTGATTGAGCTGGTGTAAGCTTTCCAAGATACCCAATAAGATGTGATGCAACATCACCGTAAATATATTCCCTGCTTACCTCTACTTCGATAATAAGACCTGGAAAATCAGACCGCCTCGATTCAATATATGCAACATCACTGAAAGACAGGCCATCTTTGAGCCTTATAGGAGATAGCGGGGTCAGACTGTTTTCATTTATTTTTACGAGTATCTCGTCGTCAGGAATGTTGAGGACTTTTGAGAGCAGATAAACTTTACGCTTATCAAATTCATTTGGGATTAGAGAGGCATAGTAATATGGAGTATTTTTCACAAGAGGAATACCATTTCTGTCAAAAATTATCCCTCGCGGTGCTGGTATTGTCAGTATCCTTAACCTGTTTGACTCAGAAAGTTTTCTGTATTCATTGCCCTGTAAAATTTGTATTTGCCACAACCTCATGATAAGTAAAAAAAAGGCTATAATTGCTATGTAAGCAACTATTAATGTTTTGTCAGATTCCTCTTTCATTTAGATATCACAATTTGTTACTTTCAGTGTATATCAGCCAGCTTAGGTTTAAGAAAAACACCCCAGGGAGCGTTTAATAAGGATTGTATTGATATTGAAAATAAAGCTGCTCCTATACTGACTGGTATTCTATCGAAAGTACTTCTCAAAATAAAAACAAATGAGCTGTCTATCAAAGTTAGTGCTGAAACGCTGATAATACCTATCAATGGTGTCCAAATAAAAAACTTTCTGTAAATGAGGGAAGAAAGATAACCTACAAGGCCTTTACTGAGGAGGTTGGGGCCAAGGAGTGTACCTGAAAGGCTGTCCTCAATTATTCCTATAAGAGAACCTAGAAATATCCCTTTGACTTCTCCTTTTCTTATGCCTGCATAACAGACTAAAATAACTGTAAGGTCTGGAGTAACATCAAGAAGTGATACGCTCTCTTGTATTATAAATATGAAAAATATTATGGCTGCCCAGATAACGTATATCACCAATTTTTTAAAATTACTAACTCCTCAATTTTTGTAATATCTACAAATGGAGTTACTTCGATGTCCTGGAAGAGCCCTGCCCCCTTTTTATTGACCTTTGATACATATCCGATGGGTATTCCTTGTGGAAATAATGAATCAAGTCCTGAAGTTATTATAACACTGCCTTTTTCTACAATTCCTTCATGGGGAACATATTTTAACCGGCATTTTCTGAATCCTGTGCCTGAAAGTACTCCCTCTGTTCTATCGTCCTGAATTTTTGCTGCTGAAGAGAAGTTTATATCAGTGAGAAGAAGCACGGAAGAGTAGTTGTCTGATACACTCGAAATTTTTCCTACAAGACCATTTGGGGTTATCGCTGTCATATCTTTTGCTATTCCGTCAAAATGTCCCTTATCAAGGACAAACGTACTTGACCACTGGTCTATCCCCTTTGCAATAACACGCGCGGCAGTAACGTATCTCTGCTCTTTTTCCTTGAGCGAAAGAAGTTCCTTGAGCCTTTTATTTTCAAGGATGGCTTCACGATACTTTTGTTGATCTTTAAGAAGGCTGGCAAGCTCTTTTTTGAGTCTGATGTTCTCCTTTTCCCTCAGAGATATTTTCTTGAAAGGAGATGCGATAGAGTCCTTTACAGATTCTTTTATTTCATGAAATCTGTTGAATGTATTGTTGAGAAAATTGAGTGGCAGGAGGGGTTTCCTATTACTCTGATATGTCATAAAGCTTATGGATATGATGATGAGGAGAAAAAGAAGAAACCTCTTCTTGGGCATTACAAGTATATAGCTATCCTTCTAAGCAGGTCAATCTCGTCTAGCATTTTACCGACACCGCGTACTACTGCTGTAATCGGATCCTCGGCAACAATAACCGGAAGACCTGTTTCTTCTCTTATAAGTAAGTCAATACCTTTGAGAAGAGCGCCACCACCGGCGAGGACAATACCTCTATCTACAATATCTGCTGCAAGTTCAGGAGGTGTATTTTCAAGGATGACCTTAATAGTATCAAGTATTGTGGTAACAGGCTCATTAAGGGCCTCACGAATTTCTGCTTCGTTAATCGGAAGTGTTTTGGGTATGCCTGAGATGAGATCTCTTCCCTTTACCTCCATTACACTCTCTTCGCCACTGTTTGTTTTATAGGCAGAGCCGATATTAATCTTTATCTGTTCGGTGGTCATATCACCAATCATGAGATTATATCTCCGTTTGATGTAAGCCATAATTGCCTCATCCATCTTATCCCCACCAACTCTCACAGCCTTGCTGTGAACAACGCCATCAAGTGATATAACAGCGACATCTGTAGTGCCGCCACCAATATCTACGATCATATTACCTGAGGGCTCACCAACAGGAAGCCCAACTCCTATTGCAGCTGCCATGGGTTCTCCTATCAGATAAACCTCTCTTGCACCCGAAACCTGAGCAGCATCTTTAACTGCTCTCTGCTCTACCTGTGTAATGCCTGAAGGCACACCGATAATTACCCTTGGGGATATAAAGCTCCTTCTGTTATGAACTTTTTTTATGAAGTACTTCAACATTTCTCCTGTTGCGTCAAAATCAGCTATAACTCCATCCTTCATAGGTCTTATTGCTGTTATATTAGATGGTGTTTTGCCGATCATTCGTTTTGCCTCAGCACCAACTGCAATAGGTTTCTTGTCGTCTCTTCTAATTACAACCACAGAAGGCTCATTGCATACTATTCCTTTGCCTTTAACGAAAACAAGTGTGTTTGCTGTGCCAAGATCTATTGCGAGGTCGTTTGAAAATAATCCTAGAAACTTGTTGAAAAACATTATGCCTCCTGTTTTATCTTAGAACTTTCTATAACTATGGTATTTGCAATCTCATCGCCAATGCGCATCCCGTTCCTACTTCCCAACAGTACAATAAATTCGAGAACAGAAATAATCATAATGAATATCCATCCAAACAGGGGGATATAGTATAAAAGAAATCCGATGCCGAATGTGATATTCCTAAGTATAGAGTCTCTGAGTGTACACGGTGTATTTGTATCTGCTGCAACAACCCTGATCTTTATAAGTGCTTTACCAAAGCTTCTTCCGTCGAGAAGAGCATCACCGATTAAAAGATAGGCAAGCCCCGCAAAAAAGCCAGCCTTTGGTATTTGTACCAATACCGCAATGATAATAAAGTCAAGGATTTTAGCGACAGTTCTAAGAAGAAGTCCTGCCCTTTTAAGTTCCTCTGACATTTAGAATCTTAGCAGAAAAATTCTTAATTTTGCAAGGAAAGCACTGTTTAAGAAATAGAATCTGTAAAAGACTGTCTTTGTCTGCAATTATGGATTGTCGCCAGAATTATGATAAATGTAGAAGTAAAAAGCAACTCGCAAGTTTGAGTTTTTTACACAAGAAAGTTTTAATAATAAAACTATCGCTTTAACTATTTAATCTGCTATGTGAGTAATCTGAATGATTTATTGTAGTTGAATAGCTTTTTGTGGTATAAACTTGATAATCTAAACAAAAAAATAAATTATTTATCTGTTTAATTATGGAAATAGTCCTGGCTACTAGAAACAAAAAAAAGGAAGAAGAGATTAAAAGGATTACAGATGGCATGAAAATCTCTATTTTTACGATAGATGACTTTCCTGGATGTCCTGATATAAAGGAGGATGGAAAAACATTTGAAGAAAATGCAGTCAAAAAAGCTGTAACCGTTTCAAGGCATACAGGGAAACCAGCGCTTGCTGACGATTCTGGCCTGGAGGTGTATGCTTTAAAAGGGGCGCCGGGAACACTGTCCGCAAGATATGCTGGTGAAGACGCAGATGACAGCAGAAATCTGGGAAAATTGCTTTATGAGATGCGATCGATTGTTGGTAGGGATAGGGGTGCAAGGTTTGTATGCTGTATAGCCTTGGCTTTTCCTGATGGATCTATAAATACATTTTATGGGTATTCCGAGGGCAGAATAGGAAGGGAGCCAAAGGGCTTCAAGGGATTCGGGTATGACCCTTTATTTTACCCTGAGGGAAGCAAAAAGACTTTTGCTGAAATGAGTGATAATGAGAAGGATTCTTTAAGCCACAGGGGAAAAGCCATGAGAGAAGTTCAACGGTACCTCAAAGAAAAAATAAATTTTTCGGCAACTTAGGGTGTTAAAAGTTAGTAATATATGTAATAAGTAAAATTTATCGGTTTATCAGAAATATGAATTTGACTTAAAATACCCCTGTGTATAAAGTTATATGTCTGATTTTTAGGTTTTTTTAAAAAGAATCGCTCTGCCGCATAATTTAGTTTTGTAATTTAAAAGCACACTTATTCATTTATTTTGATAGCGGTTTTGTTTGCAATTTAGTACAACGTCGTTGTTTTTAAAAATATTCATTAAATAATTGGGGGTAAACTTATGAGACTTGTATTGCTAGGTGCACCAGGAGCTGGGAAAGGGACTCAGGCGAAGATGCTTATAGAAAAATACAAGATTCCTCAGATTTCGACGGGTGATATTCTTAGGAAGGCTGTTGCTGACGGAACACCGCTCGGAAAAGAGGCAAAAACTATTATGGATAAGGGAGAACTTGTTCCTGACAAGATAGTTTTGGGCCTTGTTGAGGAGAGAGTTAAGCAGGAGGACTGTAAAAAGGGTTTTATACTCGATGGTTTTCCGAGGAATACTGCACAGGCAGAAGCGCTTGATAAGATGTTAAAAGACCTTAGGATGCCGCTTGATTCGGCTCTAAGCGTCGATGTTCCGAAAGATGACCTTATGAAGAGACTGACAGGAAGGAGGACATGCAAGGGTTGCCAGCAGATGTATAACGTATATTATTCGCCGTCCAAGAAAAAGGATGTATGTGACAAATGCGGTGGCGAGCTTTTTCAGAGGGGAGACGACAAAGAGGAGACAATCAAGAAAAGACTTGATGTATATGATTCTTCAACAGCACCCCTAATTGATTATTACAAGAAAAAAGGCATACTTAAGTCTGTTAAGGGCGTAGGAAGTATTGACGAAATATTCAAAAAAGTTTGCAGTCTATTAGAAAGGGAATAACAGTTCCAAATATCAAACTAAAGGAGGAAAAAAATGGGAAACATGGGTCATGGTGGCAAACCAATTGTTGAACGGGTTCTGCCGAAAGATACTGCAGTTAAAAGACTAAAAGAACTGAGGGCAGCAAATGCAAAGGAGAATGAAGT
>Ga0154657_1155_pt1 | contig 16666 bp, 20 predicted proteins | sample Rifle2008BG13ft_FD_116086 | JGI IMG/M metagenome (GOLD analysis project Ga0154657, IMG submission 116086) | Nitrospirae bacterium RBG_13_39_12 | reverse complement strand
GCCTCTTTATAGCCAAGACCAGCTATATTCTGTACTAACCATTCCCGGCATTCGGAAATATCAGAAAACGAACTTATTAGTAGTTTTAAAGAAATTTTGCCATCATTCGTGAATTGTTTTCTTGCTTTTACAATATATAATGCCTTTTTATTCTTAAATCTGACACAGTTTAATCCCTGTTTAATTTGTTCGGCATCCCCTTTTAACAACAGGTCATGATCCCTTAGCTTTACCAAAGCATCCCAGCAGAACTTTGCTTTGGATTGGGGGGTAAGAATACAGAAGGCTAATTCAGTGAAAATTTCTTCATCGCTTTTTTTCAACCAGAGGTTTTTAAATTCTTTCAATCGAGAAAGGATGTCTATTTTTTTAATGCTGTATATATTTTTAATCTGTTTTATAACATTCTCATTTAACTCCATGACAAATAGTGTAACACAGGGTTCGGCTCATTATTCACAATCTCTTTGAATGTATTGAGATGTTGTCTACGGTTGTAATAGAGTATACTAAGTGTGAGGATTATCCTGTGACAAAAGAAATATTTAATAACTATTATTCTTTGGAAAATGGAGGGAATATATACAAGATTTCAGAAGATCTTAAAATTCAGGAAAGAAAGGTTATGGATTTCAGTGCTTCTGTAAATCCACTTGGTGTATCTAAAAAAGTGAAGGCAGAAATACGGAAACACCTGAAATATCTTCATAACTACCCTGACCCTGAGGCAAAAAGATTAAGAAAGCGGCTTGCACAATACCATACGATTAACCCTGAGACAATTCTCTGCGGAAACGGAAGCACAGAGCTGATTTATCTGTTAGCAAGGGCATTGAAACCCCAAAAAGTTTTGATGCCGGCACCAACATTTTCAGAATATGAAAGGGCTGTTCTAATAAACCAGAAATCAGAAGGTATAAGTCAGGATACAAAAGCAGAACTGAGTACTCAAATAGCTTATATGATGCTGGAAGAGGATAATGGTTTTGAAATAAACCCTGATAGATTTATAGATGCAATAAGAGGAAACGAGAACTCTGTCCATGGTAAAAAAACCGGGTTGAGCGGTAATCCTTGTGACATAGCTTTTCTCTGTAATCCCAATAATCCTACAGGCAGGTTGCTGAGAAGAGATGATGTTAGAAGGATCGGAGATGCAGCAAGAGAATCAGGTTGTTATCTGGTTGTTGACGAAGCGTTTATGGACTTTTGTGCTGATGAGTCAGTAATAAATGATACGGGGATAAACCCTTACCTTATTGTGCTTAGATCTATGGCAGGGTTCTATGCCCTTGCAGGTTTGAGGCTCGGATATGGTGTTTTCCCTGAGCAGCTCATCAGCAGGTTAAAGGAAAATAAAGAACCCTGGACTGTTAATAATTTGTCACAAAGGGCAGCGCTGGTTGCACTTAAAGATAAATTTTACAGGAATGAGACATTCAGATTGATAAAGGAAGAGAAACTATTTTTTGAAAAGAGTTTCAAAAATATAGGGATAAAATATTTTGATTCTGATGCCAATTTCTATTTGTTGATGATAAAAAACGCTGATGAAATATATGAGAAGTTGAAAAGAAAGGCCATACTTGTAAGAGACTGCAGGAATTTCAAAGGACTTGACAATAGATACTTAAGAGTTGCTGTGAAATCACACAGGGAAAACACAATCCTAATAAAAGAGCTTGCATCGATCCTGCAGAAATAACATGACCAAAGAGGAATTAGGTTGATATGCCTTTCAGGCGATGGCTAAGAAGTGTTAACTTTGCAATAGAGGGAATACTTCAGGCTGCTAAAACTCAGAGACATTTAAGGTACCACTTTATTAGCGCAGCCGCTGTACTAATAGCGAGTTATATTCTTGGTGTATCGCGCATGGAGTTCCTCATTGTTTCGATATCTGTTATCGCGGTACTCCTCGCTGAAATGTTTAATACCGCAATAGAAACAATGGTTGACATCTTGTCACCAGAATACAGCGAAAAGGCTCGTATAGTTAAAGACATAGCAGCAGGTGCGGTTTTTATAACTGCTTTCGGGGTTGCAGTTATAGGCTATATAATCCTGTTACCCTATTTGCGTGCTTTTTTTTATACAGGACTCCATATAACAAAACATTCAAAGGAAGAGATTTCTGTCATTGCATTTGTAATCGTGGTGATCCTTGTCGTAATAACAAAGGCATATTCCGGCAAAGGACTTCCATTACGCGGGGGGATGCCGAGCGGTCATGCTGCATTTGCATTTTCAGTATGGATGGCAATGACGTATATAACGGAGAATTTTATCGTATCGCTGTTTTCTTTTGTGCTTGCTGTAATAATTGCTCAGAGCAGGGTTATAACAAAAGTTCACACCCCGTGGGAGGTTATCCTCGGAGGTCTTATAGGTGTGTCTTCAACTTTTCTGCTGTTCAGGATATTTTCATGAGCACTGTTTTTTCACACTTTAATTAAATAAATATGAAATAATAGACAATGTTAAGACTCCGTGAGGCAATAATCAAGCTTTACAAGAAAGCTGCTACTTCGTTACCTTCAGATGTTGAGGCTGCATTAAAATCTGTTTATGCAAAAGAAGAAAAGCAAAAAGTCAAAGCTATACTTTCAGCAATACTTGAGGATATAAGGACAGCAAGAAAAACTGAAAGACCAATATGTCAAGATACAGGAGTGCCTGTGTTTTTTATTAAAGTGCCAGCCGGTATCAGTCTCGTTTATTTGAAAAATACAATTATAAATGCAACCCGGATTGCTACAAAAAAAATTCCATTGAGGGCAAATGCAGTTGATGTACTTACAGAAAGAAATTCCGGAGACAACACAGGTACTGGTTTCCCGGTCATACATTTCGAGGGGACCAGGAAAAGCAAACTCACAGTAGACCTTTTGCTAAAAGGGGCCGGATGCGAAAATGTTGGCCAGTTGTACAGGCTGCCGTTTGGAGAAATCAGAGCAGAAAGGGATCTGGAAGGAGCAAGAAAGTGTGTGCTTGATGCCGTTTACAAGGCCCAGGGCAGGGGGTGCCCGCCATATATTGTAGGTGTTGGAGTAGGGGCTTCAAAGGACCAGGTTACAAAGCTTGCAAAAGAACAGCTTCTAAGAAGGCTTGGAGATACAAATAAAAATAGAGTTTTATCGAATCTTGAAAAAAGACTGTTTAATGACATAAACCAGCTTAGCATAGGACCACTTGGTTTGGGAGGAAGAACAACCACCCTTGGAGTTAAGGTCGGGGTGAACCACAGACATCCTGCATCTTATTTCGTGGACGTTTCAATCTGCTGTTGGGCAAACAGAAGGGCAAGGTTGATATGGTAGATTCGAAATTGCGGACTAATAAAACTAAGATTATAAACACTCCTTTAAATATAGATGATGTACTTTCCCTGAAAATCGGAGATATGATTTTAATAAACGGGAAGATTGTAACTGGCAGGGACAGACTGCATAGATTCTTTTTTAATGAAGAACCATCCAGAAAAGAGATCCCTTTCAATCTTGAAGGAGCAATCATCTACCACTGCGGACCTATCATAAGAAAAACCGGGAAAGGGTATGAGCTTGTTGCAGGAGGTCCGACAACAAGTATGCGGTTTGAAACGTATGAACATAAGATAATATCAGAATACGGCATAAGGGGTGTCATGGGAAAGGGGGGTATGGGCATTCAGACTCTGAATTCCTTTAAAAAATATGGCTGTGTTTACTTTCATACTATTGGAGGCGCTGCAGCATACCTTGCGGACAGGGTGAAAAATGTTGCAGGGGTATGGAAGCTTGAAGAGTTCGGTGAAACTGAAGCGATGTGGATATTTAATGTAGAAAATTTTCCGGCGATGGTCACTATGGACGCACACGGGAAAAGTCTGCATGAAGAGATAGAGAAAAAATCACTTAGAGAATTTGAAAAACTTATTAGACGAGCTTAAAAATTATTTTCGTAGCTTATATAAGCTCTGCCGGATTCCTGCTTTCTTATCTCAATACCTACGTCAAAAGCCTCTTTAATCAAATCTGCTGTTAATACTGTTTCAGGATTTCCAAATCCGAGAATTCTTCCGTCTTTAATCAGCATAACCTTCTCAAAATGTAACGCGATATTAATATCATGAAGAGCCATGATTATCGAGATGTCTTTTTTCTCCTTGAGTTCCTTCAGCAGCTTCAGTATCTCTATCTGATACTTTACGTCGATATTTGCAAGAGGTTCATCTAAAAGAAGAATACCTGAACCCTGTAGAAGAGTCATTGCTATAAATGTCCTTCTTCTTTCCCCACCGCTTAAGTTTGTTATATATGATTCTGAAATTTCTTTAAGCCCGACCATCTCCAATGCCTCATCAACAGTTATCTGAGGAGGGATATCATATGGATAAAGCCCCATATTTACCAGTTCAGCAACCCTGAACGGCAGGTTTATATCAAGGAGTTGGGGAAGGTAGCATAATAACTTTGCCCTGTCTTTGTTCTTGAATGAATGTAAGGGCTTACCCCATAGCTTTATATGACCTTCTGAAGGTTTTAATATGCCGCTTGCGAGTTTAAGTATGGTGGATTTACCCGAGCCATTTGCTCCGAGAAGACCTATAAACTCACCATTACCTATGGAAAATGTCAGGTTATTGATGAACTTTTTATCCTTAAGATAAGAAAACCTGACATTTTCCATTTCTAGAATAGAGCGGCTGTAACTATAAGTTAAGGACATCTCTCCTCCTTAACAGATAAAGAAAGTAGGGTGAGCCGATGATTGCAGTTACAATTCCCGAAGGGATTTCTATTGGTGCCATGACTGATTTTCCGATCAGGTCTGCCATGCATAAAAATGCTCCGCCACAAATAGCGGATACAGGTATTACAATCCTGTTATCTGCTCCGATGAAAAATCTTACAATATGGGGAATGATTAAACCTATAAAACCTATTGTACCGCCGAGTGATACAGATGCGGCAGTCATTAGTGCAACAGATACAAATAGGAGTAACCTTTCCCTGTTTACAGAAAATCCGAGACTGTGGGCAAGTTCATCTCCGAGCATCAGGGCGTTAAGTGCCTTTGCCCTGGAGACAGAAAGGTATAGACCTGCGATGATAAGCAAAAAGCCATAAGGAATCAGGGACCAATCTGCAATAGAGAGGTCTCCAAATATCCAGAGCAATGCTCTCCTCATGCCTTCATCAGAGGAAATACTAATGAGCAGCATAAGGACTGAATAAAAGAGAAAGCTGAGGCCAACGCCTGCGAGTAAAAGCCTGTCAGGCCATATCCCGCCACGCCTCCAACCAAATGAACCGACAATAATACTCGCAAAAAAGGCGCCAATGAAGGCTGTTAAAGGTAAACTCAGATTGCCGAAGAAGAACAGGCCTGATAGAAGTCCCAGCGCTGCTGTAAGTGCAGCGCCGCTTGAGATTCCGAGGATGTAAGGATCAGCAAGAGGATTTCTTAATATGCCTTGAAGCACAGCGCCTGATGCTCCAAGTGCGATCCCCATAAGAGCTGCTACTATGGCCCTTGGAAGTCTTATTAAAAATATTATTTCTCTATCTGTTCCGGTCAGTGCAAAAGGATTGATTGCCTTTGGTCCAAGAAATACAGAGGCTGAAAATATAAAAACCGATGCCGCTATAAATATTAATATTTTTGTTTTAGACATTCAGCCATTTCCTCAATCCCTTTTACAACTCTGGGGCCGAGCCTGTAAAGGTTATCACTTACAAAAAAGACAGCCCCGGTTTTAACTGCAGGGACAGCACCTATTTTTTTCAGAAGGCCTTTTGAGGCCTCTTTAATATTTGTATGTCCTTTCCCGATAAAGATTAAATCAGGAGCCTGACGGATGATTTCCTCTATAGAAAATTTTGGGTATGTAACTTTTGTTTTTGATGCAATGTTTTCTCCACCAAGGAGTGTGATTACATCATCTATGGCAGTACCATAGCCGGCGACTATTAATGGTTCGGGCCAGATGATGAATAAGATTTTGGTTTTCTTGGCAGAAGGCAATGTTCTGCCAAACTTGCTGATTGTCTTTTCCATCTCAGAAGAGAAAGAAGATGCTTTTTCCCTTGCTCCAAGTGCTGACCCCATATCTCTAATCCCCTGCGGAAGTTCTGAAAGCCTTCTGGATTTGAATACGTATGTTTTTATTTTCAGAGAACGAAGTCTTTCTTCAAATTTTTTTTGGTTACCATCAGTGGTCATTACTACAATGTCAGGTTTTAATGACACTACCGCTTCTAACGATGGATTTGACATGCCGCCGATTTTTGGTATTTTCCTTGCCTCTTCAGGATAATCACAGTAATTTGTAACCCCAATTACCCTGTTTCCGAGATCTAATGCAAAAAGTATTTCGGTTACATTTGGTGCAAGTGATACTATGCGATCCGGTATTTCATCTCCAAATATAGAATTGAAAACAAAAAAGACGGAGATTAGAATTATAATTATTATTTTTTTCATATGTATATTATATGGAAATATTTATGCTTTACTCTCACTTTATAATCTGATAAACTTTTTAAAATTGCAAGATAAACAAATGGTCCGGAATTTTCAGTGAAGGAAAACAGATAGAAATTATTAGTTGAAATACCATTGGTAATAAAGTTTTTAAAAAACTTGGTTAAGTAAATTTCAGGATAAAAGAAATATAACTGAAGGGAGGGTGGAGATGAGTTTCTGGGAAAATGTGAAAAAAGATTTACAGAAAGGTCTTAAAGAGGGGATTGATTTTGTTAAAGAAGGGGCGACTATTGTAAAGGTTAAAGCAGAGGAACTTACAGAAGAAGGGAAAAAGAGAATTAAGGTTTTTGACCTGAAGACAAGGGTTCAAAGGGAGATATCTGAGCTTGGAGGGAAGGTGTATGACCTTAGCTCGAAAATGAAGAATCCCATGCTTGACAGTAAGGTGAAAGCGGGGATAACCAGGATTAAAAAACTTGAAGCACAGATCGCAAAGATTGAGGGAAAGATTAAAATAAGGTCTAAAAAAGTTGCACGAAAACGTACTGCAAAATCAAAAAGCAAATAATGTTTTTTGGTTAGTATAAATCTATTAATTTTAAATGTTGTAAGAACTGCACTGTAGCCTTAGATATGGAGATACAACTATGGCAGCTGTAGTAATGCTTTTAATTGTAATGGTTGTAGTTGCAGTATTTTCTGCTCAGAATGCAATGGTTGTATCTATAAAATTTCTTTTCTGGAAATTTGATGCATCACTAGCAATTGTTATTTTCCTTTCCGTGGTAGTTGGTGTGATTGCAGGGGCAATTATAATGTCGTTATTGAGGATGAAGCATTCTGATAAAAAAATAGTGCAGGATAACTGAAAATTAATTTTGATCCTCGAAAATAGAAATCAGCAATTTTTTCTGTATTGCTCCTTCTCTCAGTATTTTTATTTTCTCTTCTGTTATGTCTACAATAGTTGATGGAAACCCGCCGGATGTGGTACCTCCATCGATAACAAGGTCAATTTTATCTCCGAAAAATTTTATAACAGTCTCTGCATCCTGAGCGGGTGCAGTTCCTGACGTATTGGCGCTTGTTGCAGTGATTGGAAAGGGTGCACTTTTTGCGAGATGAAGAGCAATGGATTCCCCGGGTATCCGGACAGCAACCTTATGGGTGCCAGCTGTTATATGCTCTGATAAATTTTCCTTTGACGGAAAAATTATCGTTAGTGGCCCGGGCCAGAAACTTTCCATTAGTTTTATTGCTATGCTGTTTACAGAGTCTGCAATAACAGGAAGTAATTCCTTATTGCCAATAATCAGCGGCATTGCTTTGTCTTCAGGCCTTTGTTTAATCTCATAAAGTTTTTTAAGTGAATCTTTTAGATCAAACTTGGCGCCCAGGCCGTAGGAAGTTTCTGTAGGGTATGCAACAATCCCTCCATTTTTTAATATTTCAATAGCTTGCTGCAGGACTTGCTCCATATTTGTTTTACATGCTTTTATTATTTTCATTAGAAAATACTAACATAATGGGACTACTTAAGTTGATATTGAACCCATGATAAAACGAATCTGAAATCCCGTTATTTATCTGATTCAGCAAATCTGTCTATTTAAATACTCTATTTAAATACTTGACATGTTTATCATATTTTTTTATACTTTGAAAATCCTGTTAATTCAGGAGATTTGTTACTTGAAGTTAAAGTAAGGTATGAAATATCTTTGATAACAAAGATTTGGTTGACATCGTCTGGATTTTTTGCTATAAGTTATTTTAAATAAAGTGGTTGAAAGGGAGGCGTGAAATGAAAAAGATTCTCTTATTAGTAAATACTTTATTTTTAATGTTGTCTTTAGGGTGTGCTACAAAAGACTATGTAAGACAGCAGATAGATCCTCTAGTAGATAGAATAAGTAAGATTGAGGCAATGGATTGCTGTAATAAAGCCGAAGCAGCTGCGAGGAGAGCAGAAGCTGCTGCAGAAAGATCTGAGAATGCAGCGATGAAGTGCGGGAAGGCATTTGAGTTACAGCAAGAGAAATAATTAAGCATTAATTCAGGTTTTATTATAAGATATATAGGAAAAGATGCTAGATAATAAAGGCTGAAATATAAAGGAGGTGCAAGTAATGAAAAGAATATCCTTGGTTGTCATTACCTTCTTGTTACTTTTTTCTTTTGGCTGTGCTACAAGAGAGTATGTAAGACAAAAAGTGGATGAATGTTGTAAATGTTCAGAAGCGGCTGCAAAGAAATGCGAGAAGGCATTTGAATTGCAGCAACAGAAATAAAATAAACACCACAAGGAGGTGTAAATGAAGAAGGTTTTTTTAGGTATTGTTTCTATTATGCTACTACTTTCTTTTGGATGTGCTTCAAGGGACTATGTAAGACAGCAGGTAGATCCACTGATTGACAGGATAAGCAAGCTTGAGGCAAGGGTTACATCGATTGAATCGAGGATCAGCGCGCTTGAAGCAAAGGTTGCAGAAATCGATCAGGTTAAAAAGGATGTTCAGGATGCAAAAGCAATGGCTCAGGATGCAAAAGCAATGGCTCAGGAATCAATGAAGACCGCGTTAGATTGTTGTGATAAGGCAGAAGCCGCAGTAAAAAGGGCAGAAGCTGCTGCTGACAGGGCTGAAAATGCAGCAATGAAGGCCGGGAAAGCATTTGAATTGCAACAAAAGAAATAAAGACTGATCAGTTATGGGGTTTGAAGAATTTGCAAATTCTTCAAACCCCATATAATTCATTCAGTCAGAGATCTTGTAAGGAATCCCTCTTTTTTTATTCAAGGCATAATATAGTTTTTCCGTGTTCACTTTTTTGAGAAGGTTCTTCTTCCTTAGAATTTTTATTGCCTCTTTCAAATAATTTGTAAGTCTATAATTATCCTTGTGTGCTTCGATGTAAACTTCATTATTTTTAATGCCTACCTTTACAGGTTGTCTTACGATTGTTACCTTCGTGCCATTGGGTACCAAACTGAATAGTTTTGGTATATCTTCAGGATATAATCTTATGCAGCCATGGCTGACCCTTCTTCCAATCCCGTAGGGCCTGTTTGTCCCATGTAAAAGAACAGTTCCTAATGAAAGCCTTAGTGCATGAGAGCCGAGAGGGTTGTCAGGGCCGGGCGGCACAACCTTTGGCAATGCGGGTTTTTCTTTCCTGATGGACTCAGGGACATACCAGCTCGGGCTTACTATTTTTTGTATCACTTTAAAATTCCCTAAAGGGGTATTGTTACCTTCGCTGCCGATTCCAATGGGAAACGTATTCACTATAAATGGCTTGTTCTTGTTGGAAAAATAATAAAGCCTCATTTCAGACAGATTGATTACAATGCCATCATATGATTTTACATCTGGCAGAACCCAGGATTTGGGTATTTCAACAGTCTTACCATCTCCTGGTATAAATGGGTCAAGGTCAGGATTTGAATCAGCGATTTCATTAAAGCCCAGATTAAACTTCCGTGCAATCTCGATCAATGATTCGTTGTTTTTTACTTTATAACTTTTATTTGCTCCTATTACTGTGCTGTTCATTCCATATGAATAAACCTCAGCATTAACTGATGATCCAGAGAATAAAGTGATTATTACTGCTATCAGAATATTTATGGTATTCATAATAAAGAAAATATTAACCGACATTCATTGTTTAATTCAAGCAATATTAATTAAAAGCACCTCACGAAAAGTTACGATGCCATAAGAAATTTTGCGAATATTTGCCAGACACATAAGAGGTACAATATCTGAAGTCGGTTCGTAAAAGAAATGTTGATAAGAAGACAAAAAATGCTTATGAATTAATGTGGAGGTTTGATATACTTTCTGTGCAAGAGGGATCTGTCATTTTGTTAAGAGCAGATGAATTTTAAACATAACCCCGCAATGAGAGTCTTATCAATTATTGTCATATTGAATTTGTCTCGGTACTTAGATTTTTGGAGTAATGTCAAGTATGGAAAGTAGTATTAATTTGGAGCATGAAAAAAAGAAAAACATCAGGATAGCCCTGGGAGTTGCTTCCATTGGTGTTTTGGGATTTTTCATAATCTATATTGTCTTTTTTGCAATAATGTTTTTTCTCCCATGGACGTTGTTTGGTTTCTTCCCGTTCCCTTCTTTTTCTGAAGAAGTTGCCGGTATCAACGGGGATCTGATAATTTTTTCCAAGGGGATTAATTTTAAAGGAGTTACTTATAAAAAACCTCCTGAAGAAAAGATGGCGTTAAGAATTTATAATGGTCAATTCTTGTCCGAACCTGAAGAAATCAAACCTTTTGAATCTCTTTATGCTACTGAGAACAAGATCTATTTTTTTGACAAAGGGCTATACAGAACATTTAATCTGAGAGAATGGAAGGAATTTAAGAATTCAGCGATAGGGAGCAGCCCGAAAGGTGCTGTCGGGACTGAAGGAATATGGGTTCTGAGTAAGATTAAAAGTAAACCCGTTATTTTTCAGCAGGGAATTTTTTCTGAGAACTACTATGTTATTAATGGGGAACAGATTACAGGTCCTTTTAGAATAAGCAAACCGTTCTTTCTATCTTCTGCTTTATGGAAAATATTATTCATTACTGTTTCATCAACGGCGATCTTCTATATCCTGGTTTTTCTACTCTCAATTCTTATCAGAAAGTTTAAGCTGAAGACATGGAGAATTGATTCTATGGAATATGAGTTTGCCAGTCTCTTCAGACGTTTTCTTGCTAAGACTATTGATTCTATCCTGCTAATAATTCCTGTAAGCATCCCTTTATACTTTGCACTTAAAGAGGATATTTATTTTGATAATCCTTTCATACTGTTTGCTTTAACAATCTTCTCATCGGTACTAATAATATTGGGCAGCTTCTTTTATTACTCAATATTGGAAGGACTTTGGGGAAAGACGATCGGGAAAATGATGTGCGGAATTATTGTCCTGAAAGATGATTTTACAAAATGCAATATCTGGAGAGGCTTCTTAAGAAACTTTATGAGGATAATAGATAATTTTATCTACTATTTAGTGGCAGTTGTAACGATGGCTGGTACTATGAAATGGCAGCGGCTTGGTGATCTTGCAGCTGGTACAGTAGTTGTCAGGGATAGAGTCAAAAAGGGTTGATAAAGGATTAAAACAGTTATCGATTTGAGATAGTGAAAAATATTTTTGTAGCTCTGATATCAAGTATCAAATGTTTTTAAGATATAGGTTTATTCTTTTTTCTCTATCAATTCAATAATACGCTCAATTTTTGATTTTGGAGGACTGCTGAAAACTTTCTTCAATTCTTGATCTGTAAATTTTTCCCTCAAGAATGAAATGATATCTATTCTCTCTTTCCAGCAGCCAAGAACATTTCTGCATGGCAGATTTTCATTCATGGAAGTACAATAAGAAAATTCTACAAGCATTCCTAACTGATGGCAGTATATGTTCATTCCGGATATTTTATATAATAAACAAGGGAGGGGGATATCCCCCTCCCTTGTTTAAATAAGCTAAGGCCTTGGAAATTTCTCTAGGTCTTTCAGGAGTTTTTGTATCTCATCATCCGGTAGCACATAGTCCTCTAGTTTTCCTGATAGATAAGCGTCATAGGCAGCAAGATCAATAATGCCGTGACCGCTCCAGTTCATGAGTATTACCTTTTCCTTCCCTTCTTCTTTTGCCCTTTTTGCTTCTTCTATAACACATGCGATAGCATGGTTTGTCTCTGGAGCCGGAATAAACCCTTCAGTCCGTGCAAAGGTAACACCTGCTGCGAAGGTTTCAAGCTGACCGTAAGCCCTTGCCTCTATCAGATTATCCATAAGCAGTCTGCTTACTATCGGGGCCATCCCGTGATACCTCAGACCTCCGGCATGTATAGGAGCCGGCACGAAATTATGACCAAGGGAATGCATTGCAAAAAGCGGTGTTGTTTCGGCAGTATCTCCGAAATCATATACATAAGGTCCTTTAGTCATACTCGGGCATGAAGCTGGTTCACATGCTATTACCTTTATTTTTTTACCGTGTATTTTATCTCGGACAAAGGGAAGGGCAAGGCCTGAAAAATTACTTCCACCACCTGCACATCCGATGACGATATCAGGATACTCCCCTATCTTTTCAAGTTGTTTATGTGTTTCGAGGCCAAGGATAGTTTGGTGCAGAAGTACATGATTTGCAACACTCCCGATTGAGTATTTTGAGTCTTTTGATGTCGCACCATCTTCTACTGCCTCACTGATTGCTATACCTAAACTCCCCGGATGCTCCGGGTTCTGTGCAAGAAACTTTCTCCCTGAATTTGTATCAGGACTTGGGCTGGGAACGCAGTGTGCGCCCCAGGTTTCAATGAGGACTCTTCTATAGGGTTTCTGGTTATAACTTATCCTTACCATATATACTTTGCATTCTAACCCAAATTGACTGCACGCAAAGGAAAGTGCACTGCCCCACTGACCAGCTCCTGTTTCTGTGGCGAGCCTCTTTATACCGAAAACCTTATTGTAATATGCTTGAGCTATAGCTGTATTAGGTTTGTGGCTTCCAGGCGGGCTTACACCTTCGTTTTTGAAATAAATGTGAGCCGGTGTACCAAGGAATTTTTCCAGGAAATGTGCTCTGTAAAGAGGTGTCGGCCTCCATATCAGGTATTTTTCCAGGACTTCTTCTGGAATATCTATCCATCTTTTTGAACTAACCTCTTGTTCAATTATGTTCATAGGGAATATCGCTTCGAGCATATCAGGGGTTATAGGCTGTCCGGTTCCTGGATTAAGCGGTGGAGGAACAGGGTTGGGCATATCTGCCTGAATATTGTACCACTGTTTAGGGATGTCCCTTTCGTTTAGATTAATTTGTCTTACCACGGCGACCCTCCTTTAAATGTTTTTTTAATTAGTGCGTATATGGTTAAATAACAAGTTTTATTTTACTTGTTAAGCAAATTTTTTTAAAGACCTTAATATACATTTTATTAAAGTATTAGACAAAATAGAAAAAATAACTACCTGTGCTTGACAAAAAAAAGATCTCTCTGATATTATTCTCTTTTGCCGTATAATCCCGGCTGGAAAATTATATATGGAGGTAAAGTGCCTACTATAGCACAGTTAGTCAAAAATGGGCGTGAGAAGATTAAGAGCAAGACCAAAAGTCCGGCTTTAAGAAGATGTCCCCAAAAGAGGGGGGTATGTGTAAGGGTTTATACAACTACGCCCAAGAAACCAAATTCAGCGCTAAGGAAAGTTGCAAGAATACGGCTTATGAACGCAATGGAAGTCACAGCATATATACCTGGAGTGGGGCATAATCTTCAGGAACATTCTATTGTTATGATAAGAGGTGGTAGAGTAAAAGACCTCCCCGGTGTCAGATACCATATTATAAGGGGCACCCTGGATTCTATGGGAGTTGCGGACAGGAGGAGGGGGAGATCAAAGTACGGGGCTAAAAGGCCAAAATAAGAGAGAAACGATATGCCGAGAAGAAGAGTTGCTGAAAAGAGAGATATTCTGCCCGACCCAAAATATAACAGTAAAGTTGTAAGCAAATTTATAAATACGTTAATGGGAAACGGAAAGAAGTCCACATCTGAGAGAATTTGTTATGGTGCTTTTGATATTTTGAAGAAGAAAACAGGGAATGACCCGCTTAAGGTATTCAAAACAGCACTTGAAAATATAAAGCCTGTTTTAGAGGTTAAACCGAGAAGGGTTGGTGGGGCTACTTATCAGGTACCTGTAGAAATAAGACCACATAGACGCTCAGCTTTGGCCTTCAGGTGGATTTTGAAATATTCAAAAGGTAGAAGTGAAAAAACCATGCAGGAAAAATTAGCATCAGAATTATTGGATGCTTTTAATAATACAGGGGCTTCTATTAAAAAGAAAGAAGATACCCATAAAATGGCTGAGGCGAATAAAGCCTTTGCCCATTATAGATGGTAGGAAAGATAGAGGAGAAGAGATTTGTCAAAGTTTCCGTTAGAAAAGACACGAAATATTGGTATTATGGCGCACATAGATGCAGGGAAAACTACGACAACAGAACGCATCCTCTTTTATACTGGTGTTACCTACAAGATTGGTGAGGTAGATGAAGGTACTGCTGTTATGGACTGGATGGTTCAGGAGCAGGAAAGAGGCATAACTATTACATCTGCCGCTACCACGTGTTTCTGGAAAGACTACAGAGTTAATATCATAGACACACCAGGCCACGTCGATTTTACAATAGAAGTAGAACGGTCATTAAGGGTACTCGACGGTTCTGTTGCTGTGTTTGATTCTGTTGCAGGTGTTGAACCTCAGTCAGAGACTGTATGGAAACAGGCTGACAGGTATGGTGTTCCGCGAATTGCTTTTATGAATAAAATGGATAGAGTAGGTGCTGATTTTTTTACGAGTGTAAATAGCATGATAGAACGACTTGATGCTCATCCCGTTCCTGTACAGATACCCATTGGAATTGAAGACGGATTCAGAGGACCTATAGATCTTGTCAGGATGAAAGCAATATATTTTGATGATGAAACGTTAGGTGCAAAATATACAGAGGGAGATGTACCGGATAAACTTGTGCCTTATGCACTTGAATACAGAGAGAAGATGCTTGAGGCTCTGTCTGATGTTGATGAAAATATTATGGAAAAATTCCTGGGAAGGGAAGAAATAAGTGTGGATGAAATCAAGACAGCGTTGAGAAAAGGAACTTTAGAATTGAAACTCACACCTGTTCTTTGTGGATCTGCATTCAGGAATAAAGGTATCCAGCTCCTACTTGATGCAATAATTGATTATCTTCCTTCCCCGCTTGATGTCTTGCCTGTTACAGTAATAATGCCATCTGACAGTTCTAAAATAGTCAGGCATCCTAATGATAATGAGCCGTTTTCTGCTCTCGCATTTAAAGTAATGACAGACCCATTTGTAGGGCAACTTACATTTATTAGGGTTTACTCGGGAGTGCTCAAAGCGGGTTCATATGTATATAATTCGACAAAAGATATAAAGGAAAGGGTCGGCAGGCTGCTGAAAATGCATGCAAATAAGAGAGAGGAGATAAAAGAGGTTTCTGCTGGCGATATCGCAGCAGTCGTCGGACTTAAAAGCACTCTTACGGGCGATACGTTATGCGATGAAAAGAATCCTATTATACTTGAATCGATAGAATTCCCTGAACCGGTTATGTCTGTTGCAATTGAACCAAAGACAAAAGCCGATCAAGAGAAGCTTTCACAGTCATTGTCCAAACTTGCCCAGGAAGATCCTTCTTTTCAGGTATCATTTAATGAAGATACAGGTCAGACGATTATATCAGGGATGGGAGAACTCCACTTGGAGATTATTGTTGACAGGTTACTCAGGGAGTTCAAAGTTAGCGCAAGTGTCGGGAAACCTCAAGTTGCTTATAAGGAGACAATCAGGGTAATGTCAAAAGCAGAGGGAAAGTTTGTAAGACAGAGCGGGGGGCGAGGACAATTTGGCCATGTTTATATAAAAATTGAACCCTTACAAACTGATAAGGGATTTGAGTTTGTTAATGGAATAGTCGGAGGTTCAATACCAAGAGAGTATATACCCGCAGTCGAAAAGGGGATAAAAGAGTCAATGGGTCGAGGAATTCTTGCAGGTTATCCAGTTGTTGATATAAAAGCAACACTTTATGACGGCTCATATCATGAGGTTGACTCTTCTGAGATGGCATTTAAAATCGCAGGGTCCATGGCATTTAGAGAGGCTGCAAAGACAGCTGATCCTGTTCTCCTTGAGCCAATAATGAGTATTGAGGTTGTGACCCCTGAGGATTATATGGGAGATGTAATTGGCGACCTTAGCGCCCGTCGCGGAAAAATTCAGAACATCGAACGGAGAGGAAATGTTCAGGTAATAAATGCTCAGGCCCCGCTTTCAGAAATGTTCGGCTACGCTACTGATTTGAGGTCAAAGACACAAGGCAGGGCTACATATACGATGCAATTTTTACATTATGATGAGGTTCCGAAAGGAGTCTCAAATGGAATTATAGCAGTGGTAAAAGGTTGATTAATTTTTTTATCAGGAATTAGTTGTTAGTTATAAAATGGAGACTGAGACCTAACAACTATCATTAAGGAGGGCATATGGCGAAGGCTAAATTTGAGAGAGTAAAACCTCATGCAAACATAGGCACGATAGGCCATGTAGACCATGGCAAG
>Ga0154657_1102_pt2 | contig 16733 bp, 18 predicted proteins | sample Rifle2008BG13ft_FD_116086 | JGI IMG/M metagenome (GOLD analysis project Ga0154657, IMG submission 116086) | Nitrospirae bacterium RBG_13_39_12 | reverse complement strand
GTTGTCTTTGCAACAACAGAATTTTCAAAAACGGCAGTATGAGTTTGGTTGTTTACTGTCAGCGTTTCAGAAGTTATTATAATAGGTCCTCTTATCCTTTCTGTTTTATCTCCAGAAAAAACATTTACAGGTAGTAAAAAAAAGATAATTGTAAATATGCTTAAAAGAAAACGATTATTTATAAAATGTTGCCTTGACATCATCTAATATATCCACCTTCTGGCTCGCGTCTGCTTTCATGCCTTTACCTTCAATTTTAAACTTTTTATTCTCAAACTCTACCCTTCCTTCTGTCTTGATCTTACCTGAAGAAATGTCATAATCAATGGAATCGGATATTATTGTAAAATCCTTTGCTTCAGCATTTACCACACTGTCTGTAGAAAAGCTCTGGTTTGAAAGGTTATATACACCTTTATCAACATGGAGTACTACATCATTTTTCTGTATTACCATGCTGATATCACTTAGCTCAGCCTTATCTTCACCTTCTATAAAATCTGCTTTCCTGGCATTAAGTGTCCAGGTGGTTATACCATTTTTCTTTTGTAAAATCTTAAGGTTTTCAATGAAAGAGTTCCCCTTAAACTGCAAGTTTACATTTATTTCCCGATCATTTCTCAGTATTATAAAAAGAATACTGAGAAATAAAATGAATAGCCCGATCTTTAAAATATTCTTCATAAAAAATTTTATCACACGTAGAGAACTATGTAAACACATACTGAAGCAAGTTTGAGATAGGATTTTGATACAAATGCCTTTAATATATAGATAATATTGAATATTTTGTGATCAAGATGCTAATATGTTAGAAGTATAAGTAAAAATCTCTAAAAATTAAGAGATTGCTTCACTAATCGCATTAGACTATAGGCTTCATAATTGCAAGCTGGATAATAATATTTTCTCTGTTATTAAATAAATTTTGTTACAATTAACCGAGCAATCTTGATTATAAATACTTGTAAAATCTGTATATTATTTGGTTTTTGTGATCGATGTAGCTGCTAATATTCATGAAATGCTTAAACGGGAAAATGTAGTCAGCTTTTAAAGCTGGTTGGCATATATGCATTAAAATCTCTTGAATGCAGAATTTGCGCATGCATGGTTATTTAAAAGGTATAAATGAAAACGTGTACGTTATCTGAGTCATTAAAACGCTCACAAAGGTACTGCTCAAGAGCTTTTGCTACACATATGCCTACCGCGAATTGAATTTTGGTTAAAAGGGAAAAATGATTACGTTTGATTATTTTAGAAAATTGGATATAAGAATCGGGAAGGTTTGTTCTGCTGAGAAAGTTGAGGGAACAGATAAATTATTGAAATTAGAGATTGATTTCGGCTCAGAAAAGAGACATCTGGTTGCAGGAATCGCTGAGTTTTTCGAACCCGACCATTTGATCGGAAAGGAAGTTCCCGTTCTATTGAATTTGGAATCAAGAAATATAAGAGGGATTGAGAGTCAAGGGATGGTTCTCGCAATAGATGTTGATGGGACTCCGGTTCTTTTGTGCCCTGAAAAAAATGTACCCCCTGGAAGTATTATAAGATAATCTTATTTTATGGTTAAAAAATAAGGCAGAAAGACAAGGTCAAGTTTATTGTTATTTACTATCAGATTGTGATTCCTGTATCTGTTTCTTCATTTCTTATGCAGTCTTTCTTGTTTCATCTGCAGCCTTCTGGTATCCTCAGCCTTCTTCTTCATGGTCTTTGGAGCTTCTTGTTGACAGTATTTCAATATGAATATATATTTAAAAAGACGAATTTGGAAATAGAAATATATCGGCAGGGGTAGATATTATGTTGCCACATAAAGATCAGTTCAGTGGCTGTCTGATTGGCCAGTGTCTGGGTGATGCACTCGGCTTTGTTGTAGAAGGTTTCTCGCCAGAGGCATGTAAAAGATATGTCGAAGATTATCTGAAAAGTGGAAAGGCTGGAGAATTTGGTCATTTTCCTTTTCCTTTTGGACAATACTCAGATGATTCACAACTTGCTCGTGAACTTCTCATAAGCTATGTGGCATGTAAAAAATTTGATCCGCATGATTATGCAGAACGCATAATGCGTATCTTTGTTGAGAGAAAGGTAGTAGGGTTTGGTTATGCTACCAGACAGGCAGCTTTAAGACTCTTTGATGGGATATCCTGGGAAGAATCTGGTACCCCTGCTCCCTCAGCAGGGAATGGAAGCGCTATGCGTTCGGCTCCTGTTGGTTTGATTTATTTTGATAACCCTCAACTGCTTATCCAGTCAGCACATGATCAGGGACGTATTACTCATAAAGACCCACGATGTTCAGCAGGTGCAGTATCTATTTCCGGCGCAGTAGCACTCGTACTTCAGGGCAGACCGGTGGAACCCGAGACATTTCTAACTACACTTGCAGATTGGGCAGATAAACCTGACCCAAACTTTGCCGCTGAACTTTTAAAACTTGTTAAATGGGTATCAATGCCACCTGAGGAAGCCGGGGCTTTTATCTCAAAATCTGGCATAGATGCCGAATATATTGAAGAGGATGGATGGAAGGGGATATCGCCGTTCGTTATAAGCAGTGTGCTCTGGAGCCTTTACTCATTTCTCAGGACACCTGACGACTACTGGGAGACTATATGTACAGCAATTTCAGCAGGTGGGGATGTGGATACAACAGCTGCAATGGCAGGAGCGATTAGCGGGGCCTATCTGGGGCTGGGCGCAATCCCGTCTCACCTGTCAAAATACCTGACAGACAGGGGGACATGGGGGTTAGATGACCTTGTAGAATTGACACATCAATGCTATTACATAAAAATGCAACACGGATAAAAATAATCGAAAGGGCTTTTTTTTAAACAACAGTTGAAAAAGTTTGATGATAATTTTTATTTTTTCTGTAAAAGTGAAAATAGGATACCGCTCTTCAGATAGAACTCTATTATTAAGATGACATTTGATCAGAGGAAAAACGAGCGTTTTGATTTGCCCTGTAATATAGAATATGTTCTAAATCCTTTAGCAACTGATGAAATCTTTGAAGGGGTTGCCATTAATATCAGTACTTCCGGAATGTGTCTTCTTGTGTCTAATCCCCTGTATATTGGGCAGGAAATAACCATAATAAGTGTTCTGCCTATTCCTTCTCAGACAGCAACTGTACGTTGGATTGAGAAACATGAAGAGGATCATTATAAGGTTGGATTAGAATTCGTGTAATACTAGTGCAGGTTTATATACTAAAAATAATAATATATCTTTATTCTCACTGCTATGAAAGCTTTTAATCTCTAGAACTCTCTCCAAGAAGTATAAAGTTCGTAGAATAGGATCTACTAAATATGTTACAAGTTCAATATCTTTTTAATAAGATGGAAAAGATTTGGTAAAATGCTTGTGATATAATCGTTCAACAATAAAGGAAATTAAAATGTATTTAAGCGGCTTATACTTTATAACTGATCGCCGGGCATGTAAAATTTCATGTGAGGAAATGACACTTAAAGTTTTAAGTGCAGGTGTAAGATTGATTCAGTACAGGGAGAAAAAAAGATCAAGGAGGATGCTTTACGAAGAGGCGGTCATACTCAGAAGACTCACTAGGGATTTCAATGCTGTATTTATATTGAATGACTACGCCGATATCGCGCTTAGTGTCGATGCGGACGGCTTGCATCTCGGACAGGACGACCTGCCTGTAAGAGAAGCAAGGAAGATAATTGGTAAAGATAAAATAATCGGGATATCGACCCACAATTTTGAACAGGCGATAGAAGCAGAAAAAGAAGGTGCTGATTATATTGGTTTTGGACCTGTGTTTCACACAAAAACAAAAAATGCAGGTGTACCGAAAGGGACTGATATGCTCAGAGAAATAAAAAAACTGGTGAACATACCGGTGGTTGCAATAGGTGGAATTAACTTTGAAAATATCAGGTCAGTTCTTGATACCGGTGTTGATGCAGTTGCAATTGCATCAGCAATACTTGTTGGGGATATCGAGAATAATGTAAAGATTTTTATGGAAATCATTAAGTCTTCTTCCTTATTATAGAAATTTAAAAGGTCGGGTATGATGTACTAACAGGGGCTTTATAATAAAGTCATATTTTATGGAATTAAAGTGAGTAGGGGAAATTATTGTGATTAAATGTCCAATTTCGAAAATACTGCTTCCCATTGATGGGAGTGAGCATTCAAGGCATGCTATACAGTTTGCTGGATATCTGGGGGTATCCCTGGGTAAGAATCTTACAGGCATTGCTTTGCTCTGTGTTGTAACAGGACGTTACATGAAGCGGCATTTACCATACGTCGATTTCCGTTCAGAAATTCTCAAACTCTCCGATACTTTCACGAAATTTAAGAAACGACATATAAAACAGAATATAAAACCGGTATTGGATGAAGGAGAAAAAAATCTTAGGGATATGGGAATAAAAATCAAGATTGAAAAAATGATCTTAGATGGAGACCCTGCTCAAGAGATTGTTCGAATAGCTGATGAGGGAAATTTTACAACAATTATTATGTCCAGAAGGGGCCTATCAGATGTAATGGGAATACTTTTAGGCAGCATTACAAATAAAGTTGTCCATTCAGCAAAAAGACAGACTGTTTATATAGTAGGGCATAGGATTCTGGAAGACAAGAAATATCCTATTTCTAAAATCCTAATTCCTGTTGATGGTTCATCCTATTCCATGAAGGGGGTGGAGTACGTTGCAGCTCTGGTACACGAAATAAAGAGCTGTATAGATAAAATTATCCTGCTCAGGGTCATTAATCTGGCATTTTATGAGAAAAGTCTTTTTGATGGAATAAATCCGGAAAAGGACGCAAAAAAAATACTTGAGGAGGCTAAGAGAACTTTTATAAGGACAGATATTCCTAAAATTATTATTAAGACAAAGGTAAGGATTGGTGATCCATCCGAGGAGATTATTCAGGAAGCTGAAGAAGGAGATTACAATCTGATAGTTATGGGTCGTAAAGGGCGTACTGCTATTAAAGATTTTGTGTTGGGAGGAGTAAGTTCGACAGTTCTTCAACGCTGCAAGAACCCTACTGTTGCTATTGTAAGTAGCGGGTAATTTTGTTGACTAGACTTTTTAAGTCTATCCTTTTTTTGCAGGATTATAAAATAGGTGTAATATATTGAACATTTTAAATACAACGAATGTTCGACCAACAATCGGAGTAAAAAACCACTGGAATCAGTTAAAAGTAAGTTTTACTTCAGATTTGTATCCTAAAAAAAGTACACGTTGAGGTTTATATGAAAGATTCTCGAAAGCGAGAACATTGGAAGACCAGGGTGGGCTTGGTACTGGCTATGGCTGGGAATGCTATAGGCCTCGGTAATTTTCTCCGTTTCCCTGGAAAAGCCGTTGGAAATGGAGGGGGTGCCTTTATGATTCCATACTTTATCGCATTTATCCTAATGGCTATTCCTCTTATGTGGCTTGAATGGACACAGGGCCGTTTTGGAGGAATGAGAGGGCATGGTACAACTCCTGGCATGTTCCAGGCAATGTGGAAAAGCCGTATTGCAAAATATCTTGGTGTTTTTGGTATTTTTATCCCTACAATTATTGTGGTGTATTACACTTATATAGGGAGCTGGACCCTCGGCTTCAGTATATATAGTATTCTTGATCTGCTGCCAAAGGTAGATCAATCTGTTCTTCATCCAGGCATGAGCACCCAGGAGATTTCAGAGGTGATATTACACCCCTTTGATGATTTCCGCAATATGTATACAGGAATAGTAGCAGGGGAATTTCTAAAAGTACAATTTTTTACTTACATCATATTTATTTTTGTATTACTTTTGAGTATCTGGTTGCTTGTACGAGGAATAACAAGAGGGATCGAGATTCTGGCAAGAATTGCCATGCCTATGCTTTTTGCAATTGCAATATTGCTAGTGATTCGTGTCTTTACAATCGGGCATCCCGTTTCAGGGGATTACGGTTCCATGAACGGGCTTTCTTTCCTCTGGGAACCACAATGGTTCATTGAGCGAAACGGGAAACATATTTTTGTTCTCTTAGATCCACAGACGTGGCTGGAGGCTGCCGGGCAGATATTCTTCACACTAAGTTTAGGTTTTGGTGCTATTCAGTGTTATGCCTCTTATCTTTATAAAGATGAAGACGTTGTTCTTGCAGGATTGGCTACTACTTCTGCTAACGAGTTTGCAGAAGTTATTCTGGGTGGCTCCCTCGCTATTCCAGCTGCAGCAGCCTTTTTCGGTATAACTGCATCGCAGATAATTGCTTCACAGGGCTCTTTTTATCTTGGTTTCACATCCATCCCTGCAGTATTTGGATTCTTACCAGCAGGAAATTATTTAGGATTTCTTTGGTTCTTCCTTCTCTTTTTAGCTGCCTTAACCTCTATTGTAGCCATGGCCCAGCCGATGATGGCCTTTCTTGAAGATGAAGTAGGTTTAACACGCAGAAAATCAGCAACAGTTTTGGGTATCTTCTGGTTTCTCAGCAGCCATATCTGTATATATCTTCGCGGCGGATGGCAGGTTATGGATTTCTGGGCAGGGACATTTGGACCGCCCCTTCTTGCCTTTTTGGAGGTTATACTAATGATGTGGATTTTCGGTGGCGATAGGATATGGAATGAGATGCATCGAGGGGCTGTAATGAAGGTGCCACGTATCTTTTACTATGCTGCTAAGTATATCACACCTATCTTCTTGGGAATTATTCTATTAACATGGGTTTATCAGAACATCGCGTCACCTTTTTTCAAGGGTTCTCTCTTGAAAATGGCAATAGAGGGAGTTGAAATCGGATGGGCTGTGTGGGCAACTCGTATCTTTTTAGTCTTTGTATTTATAAGTATGTGTCTGATGGTTTACTTTGTATGGAGGAAGCGGGGGGTGCCAGAATGAATTGGCAAGGATGGGTTTTTATGTTGGCTGCATGGGGTTTTATCGGCAGCCTTTTTTTCTATTCGTTTTATCGCATTCTTTTCGGTGACCACATTCGAAATAAACGAAATAAATGTAAAAAGAATTCTGATGGAAAGACATAATTTAAAAAATGAAAAAACAAGAAACGAATATTTCAAGCATGTGTAAATATAAGTATTTCAATTGTTAAATAATTTGTTTGAATAAAATAAGAAATATAGATATTCTAAAGTCTGTTATGGATATTCTAAAGTCTGTTAAAGATAGAAGAAGTATTCGTGAATTTCAGAAAAAAAAGATACCGGAGGAGATTGTTGATAAGCTTATCGATTCCCTGATATGGGCACCAAGTGCCGGTAACCTCCAGGCAAGAAAGTTTTATTTTGTAAAAGATGAAAGAACCAAAAAAAAGATTGCAGCAGTTGCCTTAAACCAGAACTTCATCTCAGAAGCACCACTTGTAATTGTTGGATGCACTGACAGCCGGATATCCAGCAAATATGGAGAACGAGGGATTTATTTATATTCAATCCAGGATGTTGCAGTAAGTATTATGGGTATGATGCTTGTGGCGCATGAGAATGGGCTTGGGTCAACATGGGTTGGAGCATTCCATGAGGATGAGGTCTTTAAGATTCTAAGTATGCCTGATTTCTTAAGACCGGTAGCTATTGTTCCGGTTGGGTATCCGTTGAAAGTTTCTTATCCTCCTCCGAGGGTATCAAAAAAAGAAGCAGTGGAGTTTATATAGAATGAAGATAGCTGTTAATACAGGTGGTGGTGATGCCCCTGGTCTGAATGCAGTAATCAGGGGTGTAGTCCTTGCTGCATACCGGAAAGGATGGGAGGTATACGGGATAAAGTACGGGTACAGGGGGCTTATTGATACAAAACAGATTGTACATCTGACTCCGGATTCTGTATGGGATATCACAAATATTGGGGGAACTATTCTCGGGTCAGCTAGTAAGGGTAACCCTTTCAATTATCCTGTGGAAAAGCCTGACGGAAGTATATGTGAAATTGATATTTCAGATACAGTGGTTTCCAATTTCAAAGCGCTGGGGTTTGATGCTATGGTGGCAATTGGAGGTGATGGCAGCCTTGGCATCGCCAATAAGTTTTTTAAAAAAGGGATTCCTGTCATAGGTATCCCGAAAACTATTGATAACGATATAAACGCAACAGACATTACCTTCGGTTTTGATACAGCAGTCAGCACAGCAACCGAGGCTATAGACAAGCTTCATACTACTGCCAAGTCACATGACAGGGTTATGGTTGTTGAGGTGATGGGGAGATATGTAGGGTGGATAGCATTGTATTCCGGGATTTCTGGTTCTGCAGATGTTATTCTGATTCCTGAGACACCTTTTAATATTGAAAAGGTATGCAAAAAAATAAAGCAGCTTGAGCTTATAGGGCAAAATTACGCTATTGTTGTTGTAGCAGAAGGGGCCAAACCTGTTGGTGGAGATGTAACGATAATAGAAAAAAGCAACGGAGAGGTCAGACTTGGCGGGATAGGAAAGAAAGTAGCTGGAAAAATAGAAGATATGCTGGAAAAAGAGACAAGGACTATGGTCCTGGGTCATTTGCAGAGGGGAGGTGCGCCAACCACCTTTGACAGACTTCTATGCCTGAGATTTGGCACAGCAGCAGTAAGGTTTATTGAGTCTGGCAAGTTCGGGAAGATGGTCGCATTTCGTTCTTCTGAGATATGTGAGGCACCAATTGAGGATGCAATCGGCCGGATGAAAACTGTCCCAATGGACAGTGATATTGTTCAAACAGCAAGATCTTTAGGCATCAGTTTTGGTGATTAGAGACATTCATGATAAATCTCTCATAGAAACCTCTCAATTCTTGTGCTTGTCTCGACTAATAATTCGTATTCGTAGTTTCTGGGTTTCCTTCCAAAACATGTTCCCAGGCTTTCGTAAAGGGCAACTTCATCCAAATCAACCTCTCTCCGTTTTATTACCTCTTCTGTTGGTTGATAGTATAATTTTTTACCACTAACATTGACCACAGTGTTACCACTCTTGCCCTCGATGAGAAGTATTACAGCAGCAGCTCCTGCCTTTTCTCCAAAATTCACATCAAATGCAGAGGTATGTCCGGATCTGACGATATGACCGGGTACCACTTCTCTTACCTCTGGAGCTTCATAAACACCCGGGGCATACATACCTGTTTTTGTCATGAATTCCTTTACCTCCGGGTCGTTTTTCAATCTCTTCTCAAGTTGTTGCCTGACATACTTACCTGCACCTGTAAGCTTCTTGTGACCAAAGGCATCGACTCCTGCAGACTCGTCATATAGCAGTTCACCAGTTGCTGTCTTAATCCCCTCTGATACAACGATCGTGTATGTACCTGCCTTTACATCACTCCTTTCTATTCGTGAGAAATATCTTCTTTTCATGTTCTCGTAAACAATATCGAAGTCAACAGGTATTTCCGGTATCAGTATACAATCTGCCTCAGCAGCCACGCCTCCCCTTAGAGCAGTATGGCCCACATACCTTCCAAAGACCTCTAATACCAGTATACGATTATGGCTTAGGCCAGTGGTCTTTAGTTCCCTTGTTAAGACTGCAATCCTGTTAATTGCTGAATCACCACCCACGCTGTAAGATTGGAGATCAAGATCCATTGTCTTTGGGACATGAACGCATGGAATGCCCTGGGCCAGGAGATCAACAACCACGCTGCCTGTATCATCTCCCCCGCTTATTATTAAGCCATCTATCTTGAACTTTTTTAGTCCATTTTTAATCCTTTCGTACTTTGCAGGATCTTTTATCTTTCCTATTTTCACTCTCGAATGACCTGCCTCTGAGCCTGCAATCGATGCCTGTATCCTGCTTATTCGATCCGGCGTAAGAGCCACGACGTTATCCATGTCAATGAGGTTATACAGACCTGCATAACCGTTGGGGATTACTACTGCTTCTATTCCCAGGGAGTAGGCCTTACGTGCGATGCTTTTTATAACTGCATTGAGGCCTCCACAGTCTCCGCCACTGGTTATTATGCCGATTTTTTTGAAATTTGCCATCTTTCCCCTCCTTAAAATTGCATGGTTTATCTTTGTGAAATTATAAATCTATTTTACCTAAATATTAAAATTGATGTAATGCTTTTGTGAAATAGTTTCTACGGAGCCTGACAGCAGGCAGGACTTGCCATTTTCATTATCCACTTCAGTTGGGATTGTCCTGGCTCAAAGTTGTGATTCCAAAGCATCCCGATAGATATCGGGACATTATTCAATTGCATTATTTGGATTAAATACTATGCCTTGCCTGCATGATTGAACGATAATGATTAAATTAGGTAATTAAACCAGTTTTACATTATTCAAAAGAAATGTTTTTATCTTTTCAGTCATATCTTCCGGCAAAGGGCTTCTGAATTCAAGATACTCTCCAGTGGCAGGATGAGAAAAACCCAATAATTCTGCATGAAGCATTTGTCTTGGGAATAATATTATTTTCTTAGTTTTAAGTTCTATGCTAACCTTCTTTCCATATACTCTGTCGCCAAGTACAGGATGCCCTACAGAGGCAAAATGTACCCTGATCTGATGAGTTCTTCCAGTACGAAGCCTTACTTCAACTAAAGTTGCATTACCAAATCTCTTGAGCACCTTCCAGCTTGTAAAAGCCTCTTTTCCTTTTCTGACATGAGTTGACATCTTTTTCCGATCGGATTCCGAGCGACCTATTTTTGATACGATATCCCCATCGTTTTCTTTAAGATTTCCATAAATTAAGGCAATGTATTTTCTGTTTATTGTCCTCTGCCTGAATTGTTCAATAAGGTTATAGTATGCATCGTCATTCAAAGCAATGACCATTACACCTGAAGTGTCTTTATCAAGCCTGTGCACAACCCCGGGCCTAAGAGGCCCTCCCACTGTAGCTAACTTACTGCAGTGGTAAATAAGCGCATTCATTAGGGTCCCGTGATAGTGACCTGCAGCAGGATATACAACTATTCCTGCAGGTTTATTTACAACAACGAGATATTTGTCCCTATAAAGAATATCTATCAGTATTTGTTCAGGCAAAAGACTTTCAGTTTCTTTGTCAGGAATGTTCAGAGATATTAAATCCTTAGTTTTTATCCAGTAATTTTGACTGGCATCGTTTCTGTTAACAAGAATATTTCCTTTTGATATGAGTTTCTGAATCTGTGAACGTGTTATACATGTCTTTTTTGCAAGGAATGTATCTAGCCTTTCCCCTGCCTCTGAGGTTTGAACCAATATATTTTTGACACGCATATAAGATATAGAACCTTTCCGGTTTCAGCCGTCTTTTCAGGCAACCACTTTTTAAACAGGAAATATGTTTACAGTTTCCTAAGAGAATTCTTCCTCAGAAACTATCTCTTTTTTAATCCTTGAAACAAATTCCTCAAGTGCTGGCAGTACATATTTTCTTAATCTCCCGGCAACCAATACATACATAATGTCATCGCCGACTTTAAGAAGTCCTTCATTTATCCATGCCTTTATTGCGACGATACCATCTTTTTTCCTAAACTCATTCGTCAGCATGTTTAATTTTTCCTTATTATAAGAGAGATGCATGCCTTTAACACTCTTACCGTCTTTTGAGGTGGATCTTACAACTCCATTATGAATAAGTATCATACCAAGCTCCCTGAAATCAGAATTCTTTTTCACATCATCAATCCATTGTTCAACCATTTATACCTCCTTGGTCACGTTAACCCGAATAATGCAGACATTATCTGCATTATTCAATTTCATTATTAGGGTTAAGAAACATATGCTGAATATGCAGCAACCCCATTCCCTTGCCAGGATAGTGAGCCTTTTTTATTGAATTATTTACGTATTTTTTTGCCTTCATTACTGCTTCAAGAGGGATATAGCCAAGGGCAAGCAATGCTGTAATAGCAGCTGAAAAGACACATCCGGTACCGTGGTATTCACCTCTTATTTTTGCACCTTTAATAATGTGAAAGTCTCCGTCATAATAAAGGTCAACAGCAGTTTTATCGAGGTGCCCGCCTGTGATGACAACAACTTCCGGGCCCATTTTTTTCAATATTCTTGCAGCATCTTTCATGGCTTTCTCATCTGTGATAGTAATGCCTGTTAGAACATGTGCTTCATATATATTTGGTGTGATTATTTTTGAAGACGGGAATAGTTTCTCCCGTAAGGCATCTATTGTTTCATTTTCAACAAGACTTATTCCGGTTGAAGATATTATTATAGGATCAATGACAAGGTTTTTTAATGGGTATTTCTTTATTTTCTTAGATAAAACTTCAACAGCATCTTTGCTGTAAAGCATGCCCAGCTTTGTTGCATGAGGCCTGATATCAGAAAGAAGTGTGTTAAGCTGTTTTTCCAGAAATAGTTTTTCAACCCGCAAGATAGAAAATACACCTTCAGTATTCTGCGCAGTGATTGCAGAGATAACAGAAGTACCATGTACTCCAAATGCCCTGAAGACCTTTAAATCCGCCTGCAACCCGGCACCTCCTGTAGGGTCAGAGCCGGCTATAGTAAGGGCTGTTTTCATTGAGCACGATTTCCCGGTAACCGTCTATTTTCTTTTCTGGAGTGCTTCCTTCACTTTTTTTATTGCGCAAAACTCGCCGCACATACTGCAAACTTCCTGTTCTGATGGTGGAATTTCAGAACGCCATTGTCTTATCTTTTCCGGATCAAAACTCATTTCTATTTGTCCGTTCCAGTCGAGGTTCTTTCTGAATGTTGCCATTTGTCTGTCGCGTTCTATTGCACTCGTTATACCTTTTGCAATGTCTGCTGCATGGGCTGCTATCTTTGATGCGATAAGGCCTTCTTTTACATCAGCTATATCCGGCAGCCTTATATGTTCAGCCGGTGTTACATAACACAGAAAATCAGCGCCTGCAGCACCTGCAATAGCGCCTCCAATAGCTGCTGCTATGTGATCGTATCCCATCGCAACGTCAGTCACAAGTGGGCCGAGAACATAGAATGGCGCGCCTTTGCAAATCTCCTTCTGTAGTTTTATATTAAGTTCAACCTGATTAAGAGGCACATGGCCCGGACCTTCGATAATTACCTGGACCCCTGAAGCAAGTGCTTTGTCTCTTAACTCTCCAATAGTAAGAAGCTCTTCAATTTGGCACCTGTCTGTTGCATCTTCAAGACAACCGGGGCGTAATCCATCTCCAAGACTTAAAGTTAAATCATACTTTTTAGAAATCTCTAGAAGTCGGTCATAGTATTCGTACAACGGATTTTCTCTGTCATTATATATCATCCATTCGAGAAGGAACGCACCACCGCGGCTGACTATATCCAGAACTCTGCCTTCATCCCGAAGCCTTTCAACCGCTTTCCTTGTCAGGCCACAATGTACAGTAACAAAATCAACACCTTCTTCAGCATGTGTTTCTATTACATTAAAAATGTCATCCGGTGTCATCTTTGAAATTGTGCCATGTGTCTCTGCGGCAATGATTGCTGCCTCGTATATGGGAACTGTCCCTACCGAGATAGGGGATTTCTTCAGAAGAAGCCTTCGCAGATCCCTAATGGGACCGCCTGTTGAAAGGTCCATAACAGCATCAGCACCATATTTAACAATTACATCAAGTTTTTCCAGCTCCTCGTCAAAAGAAACTTTATCCTTTGATGTCCCTATGTTTGCATTAACCTTTGTCCTCAGGCCTCTGCCAATGCCAATGGGCTTTATATTGTGAATTGTATTTCTTGAAATTACAGTTAAGCCTTCTGCTATATCGGAGGCCAGGATTTCAGGCTTTATGCCTTCAGATAAGGCAACTTCTTTTGTTTCTTCAGTAATAATGCCTTTTTTTGTCAGTTCTATTCTTGTCATTTTATTAACCTCAGAAATTCCTCTGTTGTTTTAGTGGTGTTCTCTGCAGCGAGAATTGCAGATATAACTGCAATGCCATCAGCGCCTGCATCCATTATTTCTTTAACCTTGTCAAGTTTGATTCCTCCGATTGCCAGCACAGGTATCGGGACCTTGGATTTAACCCTCGTTAAAATATCAATCCCGATGGGGGTGCCGTATTTCAATTTGGAAGGAGTTTCATAAATTGGACCAAGGGTTATGAAGTCTGCGCCATCTTTCTCTGCTTCAACAGCCTCATCAACACTATGGGTTGAAACCCCGATTAGCAGTTTATCATCTGAAATTTTCCTGACTGCATGGACTGGAAGGCTCTTCTGCCCAAGATGAACGCCGTCTGCCCCAACAGCAAGTGCAATATCAACCCTGTCATTTATAAGCAATTTTGCATTATATTCTTTAGTTAACTCCAGCATCCAGTATCCCAAATCAAGCAATTTTCTGGTGGGTAAATGCTTTTCCCTTAATTGTATGTACTTCACACCAGCCTTGAGCGCCGCTTCAATTGCAACGAACATTGAACACTGGACAGCAAACAATTTCCTGTCAGTTATCAGATAAAGTTTCAAATCTGCTAATTTTTCATTTTTCATCTTCATTTTATTAAAGCATGCCCTCTATAGGACTGCTCGCAGTCGCATACAATTTTTTAGGAATCCTGCCGGCCTTATATGCAAGTCTCCCGGCAAAGACAGCGTGTTTCATAGCAGCTGCCATTGAAACAGGGTCTTTTGCCCCGGCGATACCGGTATTGATTAATACCGCATCGCATCCGAGTTCCATTGCTATGGCTGCGTCAGATGCTGTTCCAACACCTGCATCAACAATAACTGGCAGCTTTACTGTTTCGAGTATTATCTTTATGTTGTATGGATTCCTTAAGCCAAGGCCTGAACCGATAGGTGCTCCGAGGGGCATAACTGCAGCAGCACCGGCATCCTCAAGTCTTTTTGCCATCACAGGGTCATCGTTTGTATACGGAAGCACTATAAACCCCTCTTTTGCAAGGATTTCAGTTGCCTTTAAAAGACCACATGTATCAGGGAAAAGGGTTTTTTCATCTCCAATTACCTCGAGCTTTATGAGGTCTGAGATTCCTGCTTCCCTTGCAAGTCTTGAATATCTCAAAGCATCTTCTACAGTATAGCAGCCGGCAGTATTTGGCAATATCTTGTATTTATTTGGGTCAATGTAATCAAGCAGGTTTTCGGATTTCCTGTCTATAATATTCACCCTTCTTACAGCAACAGTTACTACGTCTGAGCCTGATGCTTCAATTGCATTTTTTGTCTCAGTAAAATCCTTATACTTTCCTGTACCTACCCACAGCCGCGATTGGAACCCGATGCCTTTAATTACCAGTTTATCATCCATCTTTTCTCCTTTTTATCTAATTTGTTCTTAATATCTTTCTGACTTTTATCCTCCGCCTACGAAATTTACTATCTCGACTTTATCTCCTTCGTTAAGCCTGAATGTGGAATAGGCGTCTTTCTTTACAATAGACAGGTTCACTTCGACAGCAACCCGATTTGGCTCAATCTTTAGATCATTGAGAAGTTCTGTTACGGTTTCTACTTTTTTTGCATTACAGAGCTTTCCGTTAATTGTTAGTCTCATAAAAAACAAAAACCGCATCCCTGAAGGATACGGTTTACCTTCCCTTCCCTACGCCGGCATTACCCGTATCAGGTTCATGGGGTCTCTTCCAATATTTTCTGAAAGACTCTCAGACTTTTTAGCCTCCCCCAGGGTCAATTTAAGTATAGATTAGGTTTTGCAGTAAAGTCAATAAACGAATCCCAATGGATATCGAGGTTTAATAGCAGGCAGAATCAAACATGTATATTAAATTTTCTCATGTAAATAAGGGATTTTTATGAATTCTGAACCGCTATCATGCAGACATTGCTGTAGCCCAAGTATAAAGAATCCCAAAGTTGTTAGAGCTGCTTATACCATTTCCTACACGTGCCCTGAATGTAATTATCTCAAGTATTACAGCTAATTCTTCTGTAGCTATTTTTAATTTACAATATAATATTGTCTATATCAGGCCGAATAGCGGCCTGGATTGTCCCTGGTGCATTTATTCAGACAGAAAATAATTTGCTGATGGTAATTTCCGGAAGTGGAAATACTTCCGATACGGAAATAATCGCTTGTACTAAAAACATTACTATATGAACTGCTTTTTACCCTTATCCTGTAATCGGTTCCGAGGGTCTGGCTGGAAGGGATCCTCCAGTCGTAATAGCCTGTTGATGTCCTTGCACGGGATGTGATGGTTTTGACAACGGTGTTGCCTTCACCCTGCAGTAACTCTATTACAACATATGAGCCGGGATTCCCTTTGTAAGTCCAGCTTATCCTGCCTGTGCTTCCAGCGACCCATGTTTCTCCTCCAACCGGAGCGGTTACACTAATGGTTGGTCCATCTATAGTGAAATAACCATTACTTATGTCCATAATAGAGGTATCTTTATTAGAAATAACCCTTATTCTATAGTCATTGCCCATAGCCTGTGCAGAAGGAATTGCCCAGTTATAGGAACCACTTCCACCATTTCCTACCGGAGCGGAATTGGTGATAGTATTAGCAGATTCACCTTTGAGAAATTCAATTTTCACACTGCTGCCGGGATCTCCTGTATATGTCCATCTGATCGTCTGTGTAGTTCCTGCCTGCCATGTTTCTTCGCCGTTAGGTACAGTTAAAGTAATAGTGGATTTAGGGACAGTGAATTCTCCATCACTTGTGTCTGTAATGGAGGAATTGGTTGAACTTGTTACCCTTATCCTGTAGTCGGTTCCCTGGGTAAGGTTATATGGGAGTGCCCAGTAGTAATATCCACTTCCTTCTGTTCCTATCGGCACATAGGAAACAA
>Ga0154657_1029_pt4 | contig 17256 bp, 16 predicted proteins | sample Rifle2008BG13ft_FD_116086 | JGI IMG/M metagenome (GOLD analysis project Ga0154657, IMG submission 116086) | Nitrospirae bacterium RBG_13_39_12 | reverse complement strand
TAGACACCTCCTTCGTGCCTATGAATCATACAAAAGTGTTACCCATGTGCCCAGAACAATCTGTTACCTATCTCCCCGTTCGCTCATCTTTAAACCGAAAATTATTCTTAAATATTCTTAAGTGGATAGCGAAAGTATTCCCTGTGGCCTGGTCAATGTGTTAGCGAGCGAATGTAATAATGATAAAAGATTACTTAATATAAGATTCCCTGTAACAAGAACGCAATGAATCTTCAATTTCTAGGTTTAGAAAATGTAAAACAGAAAATTTAGGTGCAATTTTTTTAAAAAAGTTATTGACTTTTTTAAAGCGACTATGATAATTTTGCTAACCAGTAGTATAAGTAATAAAATTTTTAAGAAGTTTAAGTCAGGTTTTTAAAGAAAATTTATTCAGGTATTGATTTTATCATTTTGCTAATTTGTATTTTTTCTAAAATAATTCTTAAAATTGTGAAAATGACAAGGGAAAGACTATGAAAGAATCAGCAAACTGGGACTGGGATACAAAAGAAAAATTAATAGCGGATATAAGTGACTGGAAAAAGAAATTTATTGATGTACGTGAATTAACCCCCTCCGCTGATGGAGAGAAAATAGCTGCTGTAGTCCAGCCAGAGTATGGAAAATTTACTACCTGTGTGAATGGAGAGGCCTGGGAAGAGATTTTTGAGCGGGTATACTCGCTTAAATTTACTTCTGATAATCAGCTTATCTCACTCGTATATCAAAACTATGTATGGTCTTTAGCTGTTGACCACGAGAAGTGGGAGGAAACGTACGATTATTTATTCAATCTAACGTTAACCCCGGATGGAAAGGGTATTGCTGTTGGCATAAAAACGGAGCCATTTCTTTCGATTTGCTTTAATAAACAGGCGTGGGAAAATATGTATCCAGATGCACGATTTCTTATTATGAGCCCAAACGGGAAAAGTGTTGCATCCTGTGTCCAGGTAAAGCCCCTTAAGACGCTGGATATTTTTACTTATCAACAAGGTGTCTGGACTGTCGTAGTAGATGGAACCCCGTGGGGAAATACGTTTTGGAGTATCTGGGGCCCTGTTTTCAGCCCTGATAGCAATCATGTAGCTGCATCTGTAAGGACAGGCTTTGCTCAATATAATATTGCAGTAGATGGAAAGACATGGGAAGGAGGGCCATTCGGTTTAGTGTGGGAACCGATTTTTAAACCTAACAGCAATGATGTGGTTGCTCCGATTAGGACACCGAAAGGTACCACCTTGGCAATGAACGGAAAGCCGATCTGGGGGTTTTTCTTTAATGCATGGCGTCAAAGGTTTAGCCCCGACGGTCAAAAGATTGCTGCAGTTGTCGCCCCTCAATTTAACGTATGGACAATTGCTGTTGATGGTACTCCTTGGAAGACTACTTTCAGCGATTTAGTTCTCACGCCGGTTTTTAGTCCGAATGGCAAACGAGTTGCAGCAGTGGTGAAAGATAATAAAAGATGGACTGTTGCTGTAGACGGTGCTCCATGGGGTGAAAGTTTTGATAATGTCTGGGATCCGATTTTCAGCCCGGGTAGCGATTTAATTACTGCCAAGGCTGAAAGAAATCGAAAGTATTACATTGTCGTTAACGGGAAGATTGGCAAGCGAGGGTATGATACACTGTGGGATCCGGTTTTCAGCCATGATGGAGAAAAACTCTTGATACGGGGCGTCGATGACGGCAAATATTATCGTCGTGTAGTTCCAGTTAATGAACTATGATAGAGGGAGCAAAAAATGTATGATTTTATAAAAGACCCATCATTATATAATCTTGTTAGAGGCCCTTTAGTCTGGATTGCATTTATCGTATTTATTGGTGGCACTATTTATCAGTTAAGGACCATGATTTTACTGGCAAAGAAAGAAAAAGTCGTATATCCTTACATGGATTTAAAACTCAGCCTGCGCTCTCTACTTCACTGGGTAATTCCCTTTAATAGCGTTAACTGGAGAAAACGGCCTGTGGTCACAACCGTAACATTTCTTTTCCATATTGGTCTCGTTTTTACCCCCATATTACTTCTTTCACATAACATACTCTGGCGTGAATCCTGGGGAATAACGTGGTGGACACTCCCTGAGGGTATAGCTGACATAATGACACTTATTGTCATCATATGCTGTGGTTTCTTCTTCTTAAGAAGGATTTTAGCTCCTGAAGTTAGATTTGTTACGTTTGACTCCGATTATCTTATACTTTTTATTGCATTTGCCCCATTTATAACCGGGTTTCTGGCATATCACCAAATGTTACTTCCGCATAAAACAATGGTAATTCTTCATATCATTTTTGGAGAAATTATGCTTGCAGCTATTCCTTTTACAAGGTTGGGTCATATGTTTTATTTCTTTTTGACAAGGGCTTTTATGGGCTCTGATCAGGGATATCGTTATTCACAGGACTGGTAAATTATGAAGGATTATATAAACGGAGGATTATATAGATGGCTGAGGTAAGCGCAAAAGAAAATGTAAAGAAAAAAGACTGGGTTGAGCTTAAAAGAAAACCTGTTAAAGATCCGGGCTTTGATGAAACTGTTAAAACCCTCACTCCGGAAAAAATAGAAAAAGTAGTAAATGCTGTTTTGAATGCTGGGAAAAATTCAGGACGATTCATAGCGCCCTTAGAGACCTGTATCCACTGTGCACTCTGCTCTGAGGCATGCCATTGGTATCTCTCTCATGATAAAGACCCCACATATGCACCTGTAGCAAAAGTAAAGATGACCCTCTGGGAGTTGATCAAGAGAAAAGGAAAGGTAAGTCCTGAGTTCATGAAGCAGGTTGCGAGGATAGTTTTTTGTGAGTGCAATCTCTGCCGCCGCTGCAGCATGTATTGTCCTTTCGGTTTAGATGTAGCGTATCAGATAGGCATGGTTCGTCGTATGTGTTTTCTGCTTGGGTTAGTCCCTCAGAATATATTGGATCAGACCAATAGTCTTTCAGCTACATTAACACAGTTGTGGATTACCCAGGCTGACTGGATTGATAGCATTCAATGGCAGGAAGAAGAAGTAAGAGCGGATATAAAAAATGCCCGCATCCCTATAGGTAAAGAAGGGGCTGAAGTTATGTGGTGCCCGCTCGGTACAGAGCCGAAAGTAGCAGCCTATCATATTGCACGCATGGCTAAAATTATGAATGTAGCCGGCATAGACTGGACAGTCCCAGCAGAAGATGGCTGGGATAGTGCAAACATGGGGATGTTCATCCGTGATATGGAGACAATGCAGAGGGTTGTTCGCGGAATTTTTGATAATGCCGCGAGGTTAAGGGTCAAACGAATAGTACTCACTGAGTGAGGGCATCCACTGAATGCCACATGTTATGTGGCACCGCCGCTTATGGGATATAAAAAGCCACCGATAGAAACAATTCATCCTGTTGAGTTCTATTATGAGCTTGTGTCTAACGGAAGAATTAAAATAGATAAGAATAAGAGAATCAAAGGCCCTGTTACCATTCAAGATCCTTGTAACCTTGTACGGTTGCGAGGCGCAGGAGAAAAACTCCGTTACCTCGTAAACAAGACATGTGAAGGCCCTATTATAGAGATGCATCCAAATCGCGGACATAATTACTGCTGCAATGGTGGTGGAGGGGGAAATGCTATTGGACCACCATGGAAGGCTAACAGATGTGATGGAGCTCGAATAAAAGCAGATCAGATTAGGGCTACGGGATGTCATAATATCTGCGCTCCATGCCATAACTGTTATACCAGTATTAATGACATATTAAAATATTACAAACTCGACGGTCATGCGATGTTTATGGATGAACTAATAACTGAAACAATGATAGTTCCTGAGGAATTTAAAGTTGGATAATAAATCGGGAAGGAATAAGATATGAAGAAAGATTCTATAGGAGCCTTAGCCATAATAGTAGGTTTATGTTTTCTATTTATTATTATTTATGGGATAAACAGTCTTTATTCTATAGAAACGCCTGCAGCGACTGAGGAAGTAGCAGTTCATAAGGAGATATGGACAAAGCCTGATAACAAACTTACTATAGCTCATACAGAAATCTTCGGGGTTCTGGAACGGCCACAGGTAGTATTTGATCACAATAAACATGTTGAGGCATTAAAAGAAGAAGGCAAAAAGGAAGGGGAAGGATGCGATACATGTCATCCTATCGACAAAGAAAAGAATCTTATCTTGTTTAATTTCCCAAAGAAAATTGATAAAAAAGACAAAGATTCAGTCATGAATGCCTACCATGACGAATGTATCAACTGCCATAAAGAAAAATTAATAGAGAAGAAAAAAGCCGGTCCTGTTGTTTGTGGAGATTGCCATATAGAAAAGCTGAGATATGTAGAAATCAAATACCCAGTTTTTGAATTTGATTATCAAGTCCATGATACCCATGACAAGAAACTTCAAGAAAGGAAGATAAAAGAAACTTGTGACCTTTGCCACCATTCATATAATGATGGAGATTTAGTTTATGAAAAAGGGACAGAGGAGTCCTGTTACTATTGCCATGAAATAGGCGTAAAAAGAGGTCCTTCCTTAGCTGTTGAAACAGGAATTATAAAAGAAAAGGACCTTTCGATACAGAGAATTTCTCATATAAGATGTCTGAACTGCCATTTATATTATACTCTGAAAGAAGAGCCAGGGCCAAAAGGTGAGAAAAAGGTAGGTCCTATTGTCTGCGAAAAATGCCACAAAGGAAAGTACAAAACAGTTGCTGAACTTGCAAAGGTTCCCCGGCCAGACCGTGATCAACCGGAAAAACCCTTTATTAACATAAAAGATGCCAGGATGAAAGGAGTTTCATTTGATCACAAGTCACATGAGAAAAATTCCAAGACATGTCGTGAATGCCACCATGAAACACTAAATGCCTGCAAAAAATGTCATGGGTTATCAGGCAGTCCTGACGGAAAATGGGTCAATACTTCTAATGCATATCATGACGTATTTTCTGAAAAAAGCTGTGCTGGTTGCCATAACACCAAAAAATCAGCAAAAGATTGTGCCGGATGCCATTTCTCTATTAAGCCGATGGATTTAGAAACAAAAGATCTGAAGAAAGAATCGTGTGCTATCTGTCATACTGGCAAAAAAGAAGGTGTTCCTTCTCCACAGCCTCTTTCTGTAGCCGGTCTTGATCCGGAAAAAGTTAAAAAAGAGGTTGAAATTAAAATATTAGAAAAAGAATACAAGCAAGCTAAATTCCCCCATCTTGAGATAGTTAAAAAGCTGGTAAAGATTTCTAATGATAGTAAATTGGGAACTTATTTTCATGCAAAGATGCAGACCATGTGCGATGGGTGTCATCATCAGAGTCGTGTAGAAGCCGAGGCGAAGAAAGATACCCCTCCGTATTGTAGGAACTGCCACTCTATCAATTTTGACCCGGTGAAACCTAACAGGCCCAAGCTGATTGCAGCCTATCATAATCAGTGTATGGGTTGCCATAAATATATGGAACTTGAAAAAGCCAGGAAATGCAAGGAATGTCATGAGGAAAGAGATGTGCGCCCTGTAGACATACTTTCAAAACCTTTAGAAAGCGAAACTCCGTTAAAGTAGGAGGATGAAGTAATGTATATTTTTGAACAATTATTCTCAGCACATGGCTACGAATATGCAGTAGCAGTATTAGCTATGTTTGTATTTATATTTTTTTATTATATTTTAAGTACACAGAGATAATTATTAGACGGAGGCTAATCTATGAAAATTAGCAGAAGGGAATTCTTAAAGCGGACTGCAGCGATTGCGGGGACTACCTTAATTGGCAGTGGCGTTGCTGCCCACGCGGGTGAAAAACTTGACCCTTCTATTCTTTCTACAGGTAATACTGCTAATGAAAGGAATTGGAAGATATGGGTGGATAGACATAAAGCAGGGGTTAGTGATGAGCGGCATGGTGTGCTAGTTGACACAACCCTTTGTATCGGATGCCGGAGATGCGAGTGGGCATGCAATGAATGGAATAAAAATCCTAACCGCCCTATAAAAGAGTTTGAGGCATCAGTGAACGAGGCGAAGTCTGTTTTTGATAAAGCAAGGAGAATGCATGCAGGAAACTTTACCGTGGTGAACCGCTTCAAGAGTTCTAAAGACGGTAAACCTATATATGTAAAAAGGCAGTGTATGCACTGCGAAGATCCGGGATGTTTGTCTTCATGCTTTGTCGATGCATATAGAAAATCCGAGAAGGGATCTGTACTTTATAACCCAAGTGTATGCATTGGGTGTCGCTATTGCATGCTTGCCTGTCCTTTTGATGTGCCTGCATATGAGTATCATGAAGCACTTAATCCTCAGATCACAAAATGTACTATGTGCTTCGACAGAATTACAAAAGAGGGGTTTGTGCCGGCATGTGTTGAGATTTGTCCTGCTGGAGTAATGAGATTCGGAAAAAGGGAAGACCTTATTAATCTGGCTCATGAAAAGATAAGAAGTAATCCTGGCAAGTATGTTGATCATGTTTACGGAGAGCATGAAGTTGGCGGGACAAGCTGGCTTTACCTGTCATCAGTTCCATTTAATCAAATAGGGTTCAGAACAGATATCGGTAAGACACCAATACCGAAACTCAGCAAAGGGTATCTTTTTATGGTGAAAATGTTTGAAATAGTTGGTGCCTGGCCTCTTGTATTTGGGGCTTATTATGCTATATCAAAGGCTCGTAAAGTGAAAGCGAGCCATGAAATATCTGCTGAGAAGAAGGGAGAAGGACATGGCGAAAAACACTAATTCCTGGTTCAGAGAAAAGATACTTCTTGGAATGACTCCACGAGATTATATAATCAGTAATGTCACTTTGCCCAATTTTATTGCAGCGGCTATCCTGGGTGTTGCAGTTTCAGTTATGGTATATCGACTTTTTGCCGGACTAGGTCCGTCGACGAATCTTTCTGATAACTATGCATGGGGATTATGGATCGGATTTGATATACTCGTTGGAATTGCTTTGGCAGCTCCTGGTCTCACACTTGGCACAGCAGTCCATCTTTTTGGGATGAAGGAATACCATCATTTTGTCAGACCAGCTATCCTCTCAAGCCTTCTCGGCTATATTTTTGCAGTATTCGCACTTATGTTCGATCTTGGCCGTTATTATCGCATACCTTACCTCTTGGGATGGTCGTGGGGATTTTCATCCATTCTGTTCTTAATAGGCTGGCATTTTTTCCTTTACATAAATATTTGTCTTATTGAGTGGAGCCCTGCCCTTTTTGAATGGTTAAATCTAAAGAAATATCGTGAATTCTTTAGCAGGCTTGCTATCTGGGCGACTATCTTCGGAGTAATAATAGCTGGTGGCCATCAATCTGCACTCGGTGGTTTATATCTCATTACCCCTGGCAAACTCCATCCACTATGGTACTCAATGTTGTTACCGGTGTTTTTCCTGTTGTCAGCTGTCTTTGCAGGGATTGGTATGGTGATCGTTGAAAGTACCATTTCACATCGTGTGTTTAAAAAACAGCTCCAGCATTTAGATCATACTGCATATGATAAGCTTGTAGTTGGCCTCGGCAAGGCTACGGCATCTGCCCTTTTTGTATATTTTATACTGAAAATGTTTGATCTAGGTCATTCTGAAAATTTCCATTACCTTGCTACACCATATGGTTACTGGTATCTAGTGGAGATAATCGGTTTTGTTCTATTCCCTGCATTTCTGTTTGTGTCTGCTGCAAGAAAGCAAAATGCTACTCTTACACGTTTTGCAGGACTATTAACCGTCCTCGGCGTCATATTAAATCGGCTTAATATATCTGTTATTGCATATAACTGGAATTTTCCTGCTTCAATGAAGTACCATCCAAAATGGAGTGAGTTTGCACTGACCATAGGAGTTATTACTATGTTGATTCTTGCATATCGTTTTATTGTAAACCGTATGGCTATCATGTATGACCACCCGGATTATGAATCAGCGCATTAATTCCACGGCTTAATAGACTCACGCTGAATCCGGGTAAAAGTAAATTGTGAAAAAAGGGCACTAGTAAATCAGTGCCCTTTTTTATTTCATAAAAGAAAAATATTTTACTAGAATTTTCCTTGCTCCAGTTTTTTCTTTAAATTTTATGCTTGCAACGGGGGGAGAGTATTATCGCTCATTCTCGGTTGTTCCGACCCGGGAGGATTTTGCATCATTAATTATCATAGACTGTTACTCTCTCTCAGGTTCATGTTTCACAGTTTGTGAATAAACTGGGTTAGATATTGTTCCTGCTTTTGTAATGGTGATACTATATGAAAATAATTTACTTGCTAACTTTTAAGAAGGTATTGACAAGAAAATATGTAATTGTATATTATTAACAATAATGATAATCATTATCATTAGGAGGAATCTATGGCAAAGAAAAGAATAGCAATAATGGCATGCAAGAACATTAAGGGTGTTAGTTGTGTCGGAGGCTGCCTTAAGTGTTTTAAGGGTATGGCAGAGAAGGCTGGCGAATATGAGAGATGGAAGGATTACGAGATAGAAGTAATCGGCATGGATGACTGTGGAGGATGTCCCGGACTGGTAGTGCCAAAAGTAGCCCTTCTGAATGATATGGCTAAGTTATATGACCGGGACTTTGATGCTATTCATCTGGGTACCTGTATCATGAAAGCTACACAAACAGCGAAATGTCCTATTGATGTTGAAGCTCTTAAGAAGAAGATTGAGACCGTATTCAATAAAGAGGTGATTCTCGGTACACATCCGTATTAAAAATAGGTAAGAGCATTAAAATGCCTTGGAAAGACGGAACAGGACCACCTTGGTGGCAGGGAAAATTCAGAGGGTGTGGCTATAGGCTAACTATACCTAGAGGAGCTATCTTAGATGTTTTGAGTAAAACATCTAAACATCTCAGTGCAGAAGATGTATATTTGGAGGTGCATAAGGTTTACCCTTCCATCGGACTTACTACCGTGTATAGAACTTTGGAATTACTTGTTCAGATGGGTTTGGTTTTTAAATTTGACTTTGGAGACGGCAGGGCAAGATATGAGTTGGCTGAAGGACCTAAGGGAATCGGACACCATCACCACCTTGTATGTACGGGATGTGGAAGGGTTATTGATTACACAGATTTCATTGATGAGGAAATAGAGTTGCTGAAGCAAACAGAGAAGGGCCTTTCTAAAAAATACAAATTTAAAATTACTAATCATCTAGTTCAATTTTATGGATTATGTGATAAATGCAAGAGCGAGAGATAATATATATTTATTTATGCAGCGGGCATATCTGGAGAAACTTTTTTTGGGCGGCAGGTTTGCCCGGATGGTTAAGGACAGGATATTGGTGTTCACATTTTTGGAAAGGTTTAAGAACAAAAATTTAAATAAATGTCAGAAAAATGATAGGATGAGTTTTTGGAACAGCAATTAAACGGAGAGAGAAAGCATATCAGCATTTCAGAAAAATAACGAACAATGGAAAGGTGAATTGTTGTATGTGAAGTGTCATTGCGAGCGTGACAAGACAACCTCAAAGAGAACTTCCCTTCCTTTTGAGAGTACTTGAACCTGTGCCTCGCAATGACACTTTTCTTTTTATTAATCAACTATATGGAAGAAGTTATTTTTAAATTATTCAGTCACCATGTCTGAAACAATCGTTTGATATTTTTTATTTCATCAGTAAGGGATTTTACTTTCTGAAGCTGAAAGTCATTATATGTTTTGATATCAAGGTCATTTGTTGACACACTTATTTTTATGGCCCCATCAGTATCTGTTCTGAATATCTTGGCTCTATCTAATGCCTCCAATGTCTCTGCATGAGGATGACCGAATGCATTATTGCGTCCAGCGCTGATTACGGCAACATCAGGAGAGACGGCATCAAAAAAAGGTTTATATGAAGAGGTCTTCCCCCCATGGTGAGGTGCCTTTATAATATCGCTTTTCAGCCAATTCCCAAGATGGAGAATATCCTCTTCCGCTTCGTCCTCGATATCTCCTGTGAAGAGGAATGCTTTGTTATTAGCTTTAATCTTTAATACGAGTGAATCATTATTGGCCTCAACATATTCGTAACCATACATAGTGTAAAATTCAGGATATGGATGAAGAATATAAATAGTATATCCTTTTCCCTCAATCATATCACCTCTGCAAAACGAGCGTTGTTTTATGTTAGGAAATGTATATGGATAAGTAACCCTTCCACTGTCCCATAGCTCCTTCACCTTAAATTTTTCCATTATATAACCCGCACCACCTGTATGGTCCGGGTGTATATGAGATAGAATTAGAGCATCAACCGTATTTTTACCTCTGTATTTAAGAAATGAAGCAGTTTCCCATCCGGTTTTCCCTGTATCTATTACCACGGTTTTTCCATCAGGTAGCTCAATAACTGATGAATCTCCCTGCCCAACATCGAGATAAGTTATCTTAATTTCATTTGTTCCAAATGCAGACAGAAGCAGGTAAATAACTACCGGGAGAAAAGGAATTATTAAAGTGTATTTTTTCTTGTCAAACAAGAAGTAGAAAATAAACCCTGCATAAAAGAGCAAAACAACTACAACAGGAAACGCAGGGATTTTTATATCGGCAAAAGGAATATTTGATAGAAGTTTCACTGAGTAAATAATAATGTCTGAAATAACTGATACTATCGGTGTAAAAACAAAATGGCCTGTAATCAAAAACAGAAAAGATGAAACAACAGACAAGGGGATAAGTGCGAAGCCTACTATTGGTGCAATTAATAGGTTGGATACAGGAGAGATTATCGAGAAATAATGGAAATGATAAGCTACGAGAGGTGCAGTACCTATTGATGCTGATAGACTGAGCATTGAACCTTTCTTTAGATATCTCAAAGCCTTTGTATCTTTATTTTCTTCGCTGTCAGCTACAAAAAAACCAATAAACAGCACCGCTATAAATGATAGTTGAAAAGAAAGGCTAAAAATAACATTTGGATCTATGACAGTTAGCACAAATGCAGCGAAAAGAACAGAGTTAAGCCAGAATCCCTTCCTGCCGATAATAAGTCCTAACATAAAAAGTCCTATCATTATAAATGACCTGACTGCAGGGATACTGGCGCCTGAAAGTCCGAGATATGCAAGCATGAACGGAATGCATAATATGGCAGCAGCCTGTGAAGGTGTTAGAAATATCGTTATCCTCTGAAGAATCCTGTATGGTAAAGCCTTTATCAGGAAACTGAATATCGCAAATAAAAACATAGAAAAAAGTCCAAAATGGGTACCCGAAATGCTGAGTATATGTGCCAAGCCGGTTGCATTGAATGCATCCTTCAGTTCTTCATCCATATTTGATCTCTCACCGGTAGTTATGGACGAGATGAAATCTCCTGAATCTTTCTTGAAATTATCTTCAATGTACCTGTTGAGTCTGTGCCTGTATCCCTGGATTTTTGAATTAAGGGATATTCTTGTTTTTCCCGAATAATAAATATCGAAAAGATTTGCATAGAGTTTATTATTACTTTGTTCTCCGGGATTAAGTCTCAAACGGCTGTTCATAAATTTTGCGGCAATCTTGCATTCTGTCCCGGGATCGAACTCTTTATCTGAAAACAGTATGATATCTTGTCCGGAAAGCTCCTTACTTTCCTTGCCAGTTTTCATATCCACAGCAGACTTTATATTGAAATTCTGTTTGAACATGCCACTATCTGTCATGACCGGATATGATTTAAAAGTACCACTTATAGCAGCTTGTTCTCCTGCAAGAGTGATATCTGTAGCATGTTCGTATCTTATAAACGCAAAGGCTATTCCGGAAAAAAGGATAAAGACAAGAAGTATCTTTTTATTGATCAGAAGATAGATAAAAGACGTTAGGGAAATAAAAATGATAGATATAGGGAAGTATTGAAACAGATAAAACAGAATTACCCCTGATATAAATAAAATAAAGAATTCCATTGCAGTATCACGGGTGACAAATAAACGTATTATGCAATCAAGGCAATATAGTCTTCGACTTGTAAAGACAGTTTTGAAATAATTTGTTTTTTGTGCCTTAGAGTAATTTTAACTGATGACCTTGGAAAGCATTGCGTATTGAGGATTTTGTGTTCTGAATTAAGCCATTTAAGTTCTATATGTGTTCTGCGATCTGCTTCCAGCATTTATATTTCCAAATTTTTAGAATGTTAAATTCTGTTCTATTCGGTTCAAGGCCGCTTTTACTTTAAGACTTTTTTTACAACGTTTGATATATCTTTGCCGAGTTTTGTTATAAGATTCGGGTTTTCGCCCTCAATCATTATCCTGATTTTTGGCTCTGTCCCTGAAGGCCTGACGAGTATCCTTCCTTTTCCTGCAAGTTTTTTTTCTGAGGTCTTTATAATTTCCTCAATCTCATGGATTGTCTTGATATTTTGCATTTGTGTTACCTCTACATTCATCAGAATCTGGGGATAAAGTTTTATATCAGATGAGAGTTTTGATAAAGTAGAATTTCTTTTTTTCATGAGATGCAGAACCTGGACTGCTGTCAGAGGGCCATCTCCTGTTGTATTGTAGTCAAGAAAGATTATATGTCCTGACTGTTCGCCACCAAGATTGTATCCTCCGTCAAGCATCCTTTCAACAACATATCTATCCCCCACCTTTGTCCTGATCAGTTTTATATTGTGCATTTCAAGGTATTTTTCAAGCCCGAGATTGCTCATTACAGTCGATACAACAGTATCCTTTTTTAGCATCTTTCTTTTTTTCATTTCTATTGCGTGCATTCCCATTACCTTGTCTCCATCGACTATTCTCCCCTTTTCATCACAGAATATGGTCCTGTCCGCATCACCGTCGTGTGCAATGCCAATGTCTGCCTTATGGAGTTTCACAGCCTTCTGAAGACCTTTTATATGTAAAGAACCGCAGCCCGCATTAATATTTATTCCGTCAGGCCTGTCGTTTATCGAAATTACTTCTGCCCCCAGTTCACGCAGTAGCCAAGGTGTTGTCTTGTATGCAGCACCATTTGCACAATCAACAACAATTTTCATCTTTTCAAACGCCATGCCTTTTGGTAGTGTGGATTTAATATATTCGATATAACGTCCTGTTGCATCATCCAGCCGGTAAGCCTTGCCTATTTCTGAGCCTTTTAATCTGTGCCTTGACAGACCATCGTCAAGCACAAGCTCTTCTATCTTCTTTTCAAGTTCGTTATGAAGTTTAAAACCCCGGGAAGAAAAAAATTTGATACCGTTATCTTCGAAGGGATTGTGAGATGCTGAAATTACAATCCCTGCGTCTAACCGCAAAGTCCTTGTGAGAAATGCGATTCCAGGCGTTGGCAGTGGGCCGACAAGGGTAACATTCATTCCCATCGAGCATATCCCTGAGGTAAGGGCACTCTCGATCATGTAGCCTGATAACCTTGTATCCTTCCCTATCAGTAGCATATTTCTTCCGTATGTTTCCCTGAGCAGATGTGCAACAGCCATGCCAATTCTCAGAACGGTTTCTGGTGTCATGGGGTGTTTGTTTATGGTGCCTCTTATGCCGTCTGTTCCAAAGAGTCTCATTTTGTTCTAGCCTTAATTACTACCTTGATTTTAATATCTTTTGTTTTTGTCTTTATATTTTTGCCATTTAGGGCAAGTTTTACTTCCTGGTTAAATGTTTCGTTCATGCCGGTTATATCCAGTGGTTCAGTTTTTATATTATTCAACTTTCTTACTTCAGATTTTATACCTTCGATTATAACAGCCTGTGGGTACAGTTCAATAGATTTTACATAAAAATCCTTGGCCGGGTCGCCAATAATAAAAGGCCTAACTTTAACGGTCTTTAATATAGTCTCCTCAGTTGTGACCTTAAGGCTGGAAGGGCTTATATTTGTAACAGTTATAGCTGAAGGTAGTTTTATGTCGTCCCTGTTTATGTAGTATACTGTCTCGCCTTTTTTAGCTTTGCTAAGGTCAACATAAACTATTATATCTGAAGGTTTAATCCTTTTAATGAGTCTTTCCTGTCCCTTGATGGTCAAGCTTGCTATCTTTACACTTTGGCTGACCATCTCAATCCCTGCTGGGATATTCATGAACCCAATCGGCACATCAATGGTTATCTCTGACTGACCGCGTGATGTAGCGAAGAACCATAGTATTATAGATAATAAAATAGCTGATATCTTGAGCCCGAGGTTTTGAGAGAAGAATTTTTTCATTTCTTTGCCTTCTTTGTTGTAAATAAATCAGTAAGTATATCCCTGAGAGACCCCATATCAATATGTGTTTCAAGATTTCTATTGATTGCCATTGATATTACTCCTGTTTCCTCAGATACTATAATTACAACAGCATCTGTTTCCTCTGTGATCCCTATGCCAGCGCGGTGTCTTGTACCTAATGACCTGCTGATTTCCGGACTCATTGTTATAGGCAAGAAACATCCGGCAGCAACGATCCTGTTGCCTTTTATCACGACCGCACCATCATGTATTGGAGAGGTCGGATGAAATATGCTCAGGAGTACCTCTTTTGAGACCTTTGCATCCAGTGGTGTTCCCATTTCAACAAAATCCTTCAGACTTGTATCCCGCTCTATTGCAATAAGTGCACCGATCTTTCTGTTTGAAAGGGCAACAGTAGCTCTGACAATCTCTTCGAGGGATTTAAGTTCTTCTGCAGAGGTAAGTGTCTGGAGAAACTGTGCTTCCCCCATTTGTGCAAGGGCCCTTCTTATCTCGGGCTGAAAAATAATAATTATAGCAATAACAATCTGGGCCCAGAAGCTCTGTATCAACCAGTCGACTGTGTAAAGTTCAAAATATCTTGAAATAAGTGATGCGAACAGCAGGACGCCAAGCCCGATAAGCATGTGTGCGGCCTTTGTCCCTTTTATGATAAGTAAAAGACGGTATAATATAATAGACATCAATATGATATCTACTAAGTCCTGCCATCTGAATTGTCTTAGTATTTCCATTTCGTAACTAGACTTTTTGATTAGTATCATAACATATAAATAGTGGCATCATTGACAAAAATTCCTCTTAATCGGCTTAAAGCATGTTCTTTATAAAATGTCTTATATGTTTGTCATCCCTGCCCGATCTGTATAAAGATGGTTTGACAAAAATATTTTGATAAGTTATTTTAGAAACAGTCTATCGCGGGGTGGAGCAGTCTGGTAGCTCGTCGGGCTCATAACCCGAAGGTCAGAGGTTCAAATCCTCTCCCCGCCACCAAAGAAATTAAAGGTTTAGAGATTTTCTCTAAGCCTTTTTTAATGTTGTCTTTCATTTAAGTTTACCCATTTATAAATAAGAGTTTACTTTTTGTTTATTATCAGTTTTTATTCAAAACAATTAACCCGAATAATGCAGACATTGCTTTAGAATTTATTCAACCCGCCTTAGGCGGATTCGCCGAGGCAAAAAGGTATCGATCCCGATATTTATCTGGATTCACAATCCCGATAGATATCAGGACATTATTCAATTGTATTATTTGGGTTAACATGATATTGGAAGATGATATAATATTGACGGATTGCAATAAAGCGACAGGCTCAAACCAGGAAGGGTGAGAGTGAATAATATAGGATCGCAAATTATCGGCTGATAGCTTATACAATTTACATATCCGTTTAAAAAGAAATATTAGAAGAGAATAAAGATTAACAGGTACACTAATAGATGTTAACTTGCAGACAGTGCTCCTTAATATAGCACAAAATAAGAAAGGATTACGGATTTCAGCATGAAAATTCTTGTCACAGGCGGAGCCGGATATATAGGTAGTCATGTTGTTAAAGAATTGGGCCGGAGAGGGGATGAAATACTTGTTTATGACAATCTGTCTAACGGCCATGATTGGGCGGTTTTATATGGCAGGTTAGTCAAGGGGGACCTTTCAGATAATGGGTTTTTAGAAGAGGTTATTAAAGAATTCAGCCCTGATGCAATTATGCATTTTGCAGCATCTATACAGGTAGAGGAGTCTGTAAGAGAACCCCTGAAATATTACAGAAACAATATTATGAATACGATTAATCTCCTGGAAGTTATGGTAAAGGATGGAATAAGAAATTTTATTTATTCTTCCACTGCTTCTGTATATGGCATACCTGAAAAAGTACCTGTTAGTGAAGATACTCCTTTAAATCCTATTAATCCATATGGGTTTTCTAAGGTTGCTATAGAGCGTATATTGAATGATCTGTCAAAGGCGGCAGATTTCAATTATGTTTCAGTAAGATATTTTAATGTTGCAGGTGCTGATCCTGAGGGAAGAATTGGACAGGCCTACAGAGAAGCTACGCATCTAATGACAAGGGCGTTAAAAACGGCAAAAGGAGAATTTAATAAATTACAAATTTTCGGAACTGATTATCCAACTCCTGATGGCACCTGCATAAGGGATTATATACACGTAGATGATTTGGCGGTAGCACATCTTCTGACATTGGATTATCTTTTGAAAACAGGTAAAAGCAGGTCGTTCAACTGCGGGTACGGACATGGTTATTCGGTAAGGGAAGTTGTTGAAGCAGTAAAAAAGATAACTTGTAAGGATTTCAAGACAGAAGAAGTCGGGAGAAGACCTGGCGACCCCCCTGTTTTGATTGCCGATAGTTCACGCTTGAAAAATGAATTGAATTGGAGCCCAAAACATGCTGATCTGGACTATATAATAATGACTGCATGGGAATGGGAAAAGAAGCTAGATTAGATTTATTTATGTGTTTTATGATGCTGATTCTATCTTGTTTCGCCCTTTTTCTTTTGCTTCATATAATGCAATGTCAGCCGCATTAATCAGTTTCTCAGCAGTATCTATAGAAGGTTCCGGTATATTGGCAAGACCTATGCTTACTGTAAGTATTTTTGCCTTTGCCATTGAAGATAATCCTTAATCCATATTGTCTCATATATTTTTAGCATTTTCAATAATTTATTATCTATATATTTTGTATATTGTTGAAAAGAGTGGCAGACTTATTTGGAAATAAAGAAACTTGAATTGGGTTACAGAGATATTATTGTCTATGCAAGCAGCAATCTGATAAACTTTCTCATGCTGAATAGCCAAATAACCCGGCCGGATACATTGGAGAAAAGATTATATCAGCTGGTCATCAGCAGGCTCAATGGAGATGAAATCCATTCAGACTCTTATCAGGATAGGATATTTGAACTTGTAAAAAAGGGCATCGGGGGATTCATTGTTTTTGGTGGTAAAAGCGACGAGATTAAGAATTTTATAAAAAAAATCCAGTCAAGCTCGCATATAAAGCTATTCATCGCTT
>Ga0154657_1171_pt3 | contig 18056 bp, 14 predicted proteins | sample Rifle2008BG13ft_FD_116086 | JGI IMG/M metagenome (GOLD analysis project Ga0154657, IMG submission 116086) | Nitrospirae bacterium RBG_13_39_12 | reverse complement strand
GATTGACATGAATAACACATCAGGCTATCATCATGTTATGGACTCAACTGCACTTTTGGAAAGGACTTATCCAATACCCCATGGTGCTGGCGCAATACGCAAATGCACAATGTGCCATGTTGACCATGACATCTTCAGCCCGATGCTGAATACAAACAGCAGCGGAAGATCATATAATTTGAGGACTACCATCGGCACAACGCCAACAAAGATAAGTGGATTTACTAATAGTGACTATGTCACTGGTGGTGGTATCTGCATAAGCTGTCATGGAAATAGTACATGCCTTGCCTGTCACACAGGTGGTATGCCTAAAAATACTACTGCACAGAAAAATGACGGTACCACCGTTGCAATGATAGTTACTGATGCCCAATTTTCAACATCTGCTCATAAATATAATGTTGCCTCGACAATGGCAAATGATTCAACAACTTTTAATTCCAATTGTTCTAAGTGCCACAATGCAAAGAACGGTGAGATAACAACATTCCAGAGTTCGACAAATAAATTCGGTACACACGACGATACAGCGAGAAGACTTATTGCAGCTCTCGGCGGTACTCTTGTGGAGAATTATGAAGAAGCATTTTGTTATCGTTGTCACAGCAAAGCGGCAGATGCAATCGGTGGGACAAAGAAAATAGTAGATGCCAATGACTGGTATGGTGCTGTGACAAATATGAGTGCCCCGTCAACGAGTATTTACCAGGTCTTTCAGAAGACACACAAGCACAGAGTAGCAAGTTATACCGGCCTTCACAAGCCTTCTCCGACAGATGAAACAAGGACGTATCTGTCTGCGAACAAGCATGTGGAGTGTGATGACTGTCATAACCCGCATGCTGCTAAGGCAGGGCTTCATTCAAGCAATCAGGCCCATATTGCAGCTCGCTCAAATCTTATCTCTGATTCAGGTCCTCTATCAGGCATGCAAGGGGTGGAGCCGACATGGTCAGCATCAAACTGGGGTGGTGCAAGTGCATGGCCTACAACAACATCAACTGCAACAAAAGAATATCAGATATGTTTCAAGTGTCATTCCAACTACAATACTAACTTCTCCACATGGGGTGGAACTGTCGAGGCCTCATGGACGGATATTGCCCTTGAGTTCAATCCATCCAACGAGTCCTATCACCCTGTGGTTCAAGCCCTTCCTGAAACAGACCCTGGCGCTAATGGTTCCAACCGGCTACCCCCTTCACACACCAGCCTTCAAATCGGCGACTCAGGCTACGGATGGCAACGGACGACTACGAGGATTGTGGATTGGAGGGCAACCGAGCCCCTTAAGACCTGGGTGGACAATCAGTGGGTAAACTGGGGCCTAAGAATCGGCAAGTTGGGGCAAGAAGCGTGTCTTGACACCTCCTACAATGCCATCAGAAGAATAGTTGCGAATGGTGTAACGACCTTAGCGCCTGATGCTCCCCCATGGCAGAAAAACTACCTTGAAGTTGATCCACCGCTGGATACCATCGGTGCTTGTTCTGTTATGTACTCCATTGAATACTATGCAGGACAGGGCACTAGGGCAACAAACACGGTAACCGACACCTACAAGAACTACTACCTCTATCTGCCGTCGCTTGCCGGGTATGTGGTAGTCATTTCCGACGATACCGGGGCCAATGTGGCCAAGGGCACCGTTACATCAAACACGGCCACCTCATTTACGGTGGGTAGCTGGACTGCTATGTACGGTAGTGTTCCCACTGGAACGGTCGGCTACTATTTCTCCGCCACGGGTCAGAGCATGATGTGTTCCGACTGCCACGGCAATGATGTACTTTCGTCGGCTGCCGCGCAAGGCCCTCACGGTTCGGTGGTCAAATGGATGCTCAAGGGCAGGAACACGGGATGGCCGACATGGTTGGATTCCGATAATGGATTAGGCAACGTAGGAGGAACGGCTTACACCAGACTGTATACAGTTGGTTACAGGGATTTCTGGGATGGAAGAAAAGCCTCCGGCACCACCGGTGACGGTCTATTCTGCTTGAACTGTCATTCGACAGTGAGTTTCAGCAAAGACAAGAACGGTCGCAACACCAACTATAACATCCACTTACACTTCAACCACTCCACCGGCGGTGTATATTGCATAGGCTGTCATGTAATGATACCCCATGGTTACAAGGTAGGGAGATTGATCGGAGGCAACACCACCCCTGCCCGGTATTGTTTTGACAACTTGACTTCCCTGATGCTGGTTTCGAGCTTTACAAAGGCCGCCGACGGCCCAGGCAGATTCATTGGTGGTTATCCGAATGGCTACAAGACAACTAATTGCTCCGTTCCTAGTTGCCATCCATGAAGTGAGGGTGGTTTTGAAGAGTAGTAGGGAAGTTTAATTAACTTGCAAGGATGTGGACAAAAATCTCGACCTTTAAAAGATGTTCCAGATGAAGAAAGTGCTACTTGTTATATTGCTCATGGGTATATGTATTTGTGGCTGTCGTGCCGGTACCGAGAAGGATACCGTGGCAGTCAAAGATACTATACTGAAATATAACCAGCTCCTTTCTGAAGGCTATGCCAAGATGAACATGACACCCCTGAGAGAAGTTGCAACAGATGAACATGCCTTAAAGGTTTACCACCACATGGCAGCGCTCGGTGAAGCAAAGATACGGATGGAATCACAATTGGTAAATATTGAATTTTTAGATATTCAATTCCCCCAAAAATATTCTGCAAAAGTGAAGACCAAAGAAAAATGGGATTATACACATGTGAATATTGGGACAAAGATGCCTGCACAGACAGTTGTGCAGGGTTTGCTTTATAAACTTTCCTACGAGCTTATAAAGAAGAATGGTAAATGGCTTGTGTCCTCAGTATCAGTATTGGAAGGGAATAAGTCTTCAGATAAAAACCTGAAATAGATTCATCTCCCAAAATATATTACCATCTTTTTATCCAAATTTTATGCTGTTTTTTATCAAATTAGATTAAATAATAATTGACTTGTCTGCTTACTCAGCGTCAGGGGTATCAGCCTTTTCTTTTCTCTTCTTTATCTCTTCCAGCCTTTCTTTGGTGGCAGGAGCCATTTTTGATTTCGGAAAATATTTTTCAATAATCTTATATGCCTTCTCAGCTTCTGCTAAATCTCCGAGATTATACTTTGCCTCAGCATACATAAATACAGGACTGGGGTTAGGATGTTCATCTTTTTCGTTAAACTTACTTGCTGCATCAGGGTATATCTTTAATATCTTATCCCATTTCTTATTTTTATGATAGATTTTAGCCAGAGTATCTTCTATCAGGGTTGTTATTACTGACCTGGGATATTTTTTTAAAAATTCAGAATACAAAGCCTCAGCCTTTTCATATTCCGGCGGAACGTTATTTTTTACATAAAGTGAAATTAGTCTCCAGTAGCACTCCTGCGCAATGGCGGTGTCTGGATACTCTCTGATTATATTGATATATAATATTTCTATCTGTGGAAGAACTGTCTGTATATCCTGAGTTTCAGTAAGATCAAGAATCTCCTCGAACAACTCATATGCTTTTGCTTCCCGGTCAGAAATAGCGGGCTTCTTTCTAGCTTCTTTAGCCGGCATTCCTTCTTCTGTTTCATTCGAAGTGGCTGTTACAAACGAGCCAGTACAAGCGGAAAATGCAAATATAAAAAGGATTATATAAATATTAATCTTACCCATCAATAATTGTCCCTTACATGAAATATATATATTATAATTTATATTCTTGAAATCTTTCTATAATTTTTATTTAAGCTTATGTAAAATATAGCTCATATCATAATCGGAATCTTTTTATAGACTATTATGTGAAGACCCTGCGGCAGAGACCGCAGGGCGTCTAAAATTGAATATTTGTTTTCAGTGTCATTCCCGCTTGTCGGGTCGCCTCAGCGACTCGCCGAGGAGAGAATCCTTCCGACTGTTCGGGATTGCAAGAAAGATTCTGGACAAGCCAGAATGACAGAAATAAGGAACTGCGGCAGAGACCGCAGGATGTAATATTTATTACTTTATGATATAAAGGCAATACATGAGAAAAGTTTCAATTACACTGATATTATTTTTTCTTTTTTCTTTAATGACAGCACCTTATTCTTATGCTGATAAAATTAAGGTTATTGCAAGTATTACACCGCTTGCTGATTTTGTAAAACAAGTTGGGGGAGAAAGAGTTAACATTAAGTTACTCCTGCCTCCTGGTGCAAGCCCGCATATATATGAACCGACTCCGAAAACCATTAATGATGTTTCTAATGCAAAGGTATTTGTCAAGATAGGCGCGGGTCTTGAATTCTGGGCAGAAAAGATAATAAAGGCATCGGGCAATAAAAAACTTGTTATAGTTGATTCATCATCAAACATACCATTACTGAGAGAAAATCACACACACGGCTCCTCAGTTGCTGATCCCCACATATGGCTTGACCCTGAAATTGCGGGCAGCATAATTACAAAAATAGAAAATGCTCTTATTGAAGCTGACCCCCAACATGCCGAGTTTTACAAACAGAATGCATACATATACAAGAAAAAACTTGCACAGCTTGATAAAGAGATATCCGAAAAGGTCAAAACATTCAGGATAAAAGAATATGTCACATTCCATCCAGCCTGGAATTACTTCTCAAAACGATATGGGTTAAAAGTCGTTGGTGTGGTAGAAGAATCTCCGGGGAAAGAGCCTGGTCCCAGACACATTGAAAAAATCATTCGGGAAATTAATCGTATAGGATGCAGGGTTATATTTGTCGAGCCCCAATTCAATCCAAAAATTGCTGAGGCTGTGGCACATGAGAGCAATGCGAGAATCTTATTCCTTGACCCTATTGGGGGACAGAAAGGGAGAGAGACGTACTTAGATATGATGCGATATAATATCTCCGTAATGGAGAGTGTAATGAAATAATGAAGGCGATTGAAATCAGCAACCTCACAGTGAATTTAAACAGCCTGGAAGTCCTGAAAAATATAAATCTGTCCCTGGATGAAGGCAAGTTCATCGGAATAGTAGGTCCTAATGGTGGAGGCAAGACTACTCTTTTAAGAGTAATCCTTGGTCTGATAAAACCATCTTCAGGTAATGTACTGGTATTTGGCAGTCATCCGGAAGTGGTTCTGAGAAAAGGTAATACATTCGGTTATCTCCCACAGATTTTAAAGATAAAGCCGAATTTTCCTATCAGGGTAGTAGATGTTGTCATGATGGGAAGATACGGTAAAATTGGCATGCTACGATGGCCCAAGGAAAGAGACATGGAAAAAGCCCTGGAGTATCTTTCCATTATGGGCATGGAAGAACTCAAAAACAAACCATTCGGTCAACTTTCGGGAGGACAGCAGCAACGGGCATCCATTGCAAGGGCGCTTGCAGGAGAGCCCAGGATACTGATACTCGATGAACCAAACACAGGAATTGATGTTATAGGTCAGGAGGATTTCTACCACTTACTGAATGGTCTCCGGAAGAAGATTAACATTACGATAGTCATGGCTTCACATGACATTGGAGCAATCACATCCTACGTAGACGAAATTGCTTGCCTTAACTACACATTTCATTATCATGGCAATCCCTTAGGGGCACTTAACGAAACAATATTGACAGAGCTGTATGGTAAAAACGTCGATGTCCTGATGCATACAGACATCTGTGATAAGTGTGAGCGGCTAAGAAGAGGATAGAAAAGATAATGATTGAAATCTTGAGCTCTTCTTTTATGCAAAAGGCCTTTTTAGTTGGTATTATAGTTAGCTTAATATCAGGTATAATCTCTGTTTTTGTAGTACTTCGCAGAATGTCATTCATAGGTGCAGGAATATCACACGCAGCTTTTGGTGGAGTAGCAATCGGTTTCTTCACCGGAATAAATCCAACCATTACAGCTATATTTTTCTCTATCGCAATTGCACTCGGGATAGAATTTGTGAGCCGAAAAGGGAAAGTATCAGAGGATGCTTCAATAGGGATATTCTTTGCAAGTTCAATGGCACTTGGTATCGTTCTTATCAGCTTATCCAGGAACTACAATATTGATTTATTCGGCTATCTCTTCGGTAACATATTAGCCATAAGCGACAGAGAAGTCTTTCTCTCTTTTATTCTTGCTGTATTTGTAATCGGGGGTATCGTTCTTTTTTTAAAAGAAATCTTTATAACTGCATATAACGAGGAGATAGCACAGGTAAGCGGGATATCCGTCAGGGCTATCAATATCCTTTTTCTAATTCTTCTTTCAGTATCTATCGTTATCTCTATAAAAATAGTGGGTATCATTCTCATCTCAGCCTTACTGGTTATCCCTGGAGCAACTGCGCAGTTATTCGCTAAGAATTTGCATATCATGATTGCCACTTCATGCGTTGTTGCTGTACTTTCTACAGTTTTAGGACTTTTAATCTCATACGAATTAGATATCGCTCCCGGTGGGAGTATAGTGTTGACAGCTACCGCAGTGTTTTTGGTATCTCTATTATTTAAAAAAAGAGGTTAAGAACAGACTATTCAACTGGCGGGATCCATATTTCAGAAAGGGAAAGAGGCAGTTCAGCAATACAGAGTGGTCCAACTTTAACGCTCCACCCGGTTAATTTCTCAATATCATTTTTTAGAGAAGATGCGAGTCCAGGAATTATAATTTCTTTTCTGTTCACTTTCTGCTCTATCCCGGTTCCTTTTAAAGCCTCCCTTACTCTTTCCGCTGTTAACGTATGATAAATCATGGCCATATCAACTGTATTACCGTCTGTATCTACAAATAAAACAAAAAATGGGCTTATAGTTGTCCCTAAAACAGTCATAACAACCTGTTCAGTATATTCGTTATTGCCTGAAATAAGAACCATAGAATCAGAATCAGGTTTGTTTAATTCTACGAGTCCAACAATACTTGGTCTCGGGTGTGTAAGGAGCGGGACCTCAGGCCACAAGTCCTTTATTTTCTGTATTATCTCCAAAGCATGTGTCTTGTTTTTACTCATAAAGACACAGTCCTGAGGTTTCTTTATTCCTTTAGTTATGGCATCTACGAATTCTTCACATGACGCAAAACCACATTCAGTACAATCGGTCTTTTTGAAATACCTCAGAAAATTTATTGTTTCTAAATAAAGGTCTGCCGGGGCCACTATCAGTTAAGGTATAACCTTGTTAAGCTTATACTCAACGATCCCTGAAGCCCCTGCCATCTTTAGTTTCGGGATAATGTCACGCACAACCTTCTCATTTATCATGACCTCTATGGCGTACCACTTCTTATCTGACAATGCTGATATCGTTGGAGAATGCAATGCTGAAAGAAGGCTCATAACCCGTTTTAGAGACTTTTCAGGAACATTCATTTTGAGTCCGACCTTTTCTTCAGCTGCAAGGGCTCCTTTAAGAAGCACCGATATATTCTCCATCTTCTGTCTCTTCCATTTATCCTTCCAGGACTTTTTGTTAGAAATAAACCTTGTGCTTGACTGAAGAATGGTTTCAATAATCCTCAGGTTATTAGCCTTCAGGGAAGTGCCTGTTTCAGTAAGTTCAACAATAGCATCAGCAAGATGCGGTGGTTTAACCTCTGTTGCACCCCACGAAAAATCTATCTCGGCCTTTATACCTTTTGATTTAAGGTATCTCCTTGTAAAACCAACAAGCTCTGTAGCAATCCGTTTTCCATTAAGGTCTCTTAAAGTCTTTATCCTGGAATTATTTGGAACAGCAATCACCCACTTTACAGGCCTGATGCCTTCTTTTGCATAAATCAGCTCAGCTATTTCATGCACATCAGCGTTCTGCTCCAATATCCAGTCCTTACCAGTAAGCCCGCAATCGAGTATGCCGGCTTCAACATATCTTGCCATTTCCTGCGCCCTTATTAACATTGCTTCAATATTATTGTCATCAAAAGAAGGATAGTAGGAACGACTCGATATTGTTATGTGGTATCCAGCCTTTCTAAAAAGTTTTAATGTTGATTCCTGAAGACTTCCCTTGGGCAGCCCGAGTCTTAATATCTTGTCCATAATCCCGCCTTTTAAACAGTATTTAGTTTATTCCCTTGTGATATAATAAATTATATAATTTATCATATTGCAGACTTAGTTACAATCTAAATAAAGTATCTAAAATAAAGTATCTCAAACTCCAATTATGGTAACAGATTATTTTCTATTAAATTTCCTAAAATAAATATTATTAAATATTTTGTCATTCCTCTTTACTATGCCGGTAAACTTGACACCACTTTTAAATATACTTGCCACCTTTAATACAGATCTAAAATATAGCCGCATCTACAACCTTACAGGCTCATCTGCTGCCCTTCTCTTTGCACTCTTTGACGAACCATTTCTTGCAGTTGAATTAACTGATGAACTTGCAGAAGAACTTTATAAAGATATTATTTTTTTCAGAGAAATATTAAAAAAAGAGCAGATACTATTCCTTCCGGAAATCAATGGCCCTGCTCTATCAGGAGAGCGTGCTAAACTGGTTTATTCACTGAATGAAAATGTTTCTCTTGTCTGTTCTTTTAAAAATCTCGAATCAATAATATGGTCCCGAGAAGAAATAAATAAAAAAGTTATAAGCATTAAAAAAGGGATAGAAATCAGCAGAACAGAAATTGAGGAGAGACTTAAAGAGATTGGTTATAAAAATGTCTCTCTCGTTTCAGAAAAAGGAGAATACAGCAGGCGCGGATGGCTTTTTGATATCTTCCCTTCGACATCAGATACCCCCATCAGGATTGAATTTTTCGGAGATGAAATAGATAACATCAAAATCTTTGATGTTGACACACAGAAATCCACAGAAGATTTAACGCAGTTATTAATATTCCCTGCAGAAGATCCCCTGTCAGGCTCAACAATATTTGAGCTGATGGATCATGCAAAATATATATTTTCAGATTCAATCAGGGAAAGAGCCGGCCTCCGGAGAGATATTATATTTTTTTCAAAATACTCCATAAAAGGTCCCGGTTATGATGCTGGAGTACTTCCCATAAAAGGTCTTGGAATCTTACCTGAAGAAAGAAAAAAACTGGGGGAACTGCCACAAAGAATTAAACATCTCCAGAGAGACAACAGAATAGTCATCGTTTCCTCATCAGAAGGCCAGGCCGAGAGGCTTAAAAGCATACTGAGTGACGGAAATGTGGTTGCACCCGGCATAGCCAGTACCGATATCCTTGATTATAAAGGAAGTGTTTCCATAACAGTCGGTGAACTTTCATCAGGACTGTTCTTTCCGGGAATTTTAATCCTTACCGAAAAAGAGATATTCGGTGAAAGACCCGGTTACAGGCCAATAAAAAAATCAAAGGTATCAAAGCTTCTTACATTACTTGATGATCTTAGACCGGGGGACTTCGTTGTCCACAGAGAACATGGTATTGGAAGGTTTAACAGACTTACCAGACAGAACATCGAAGGCTTCGAAGAAGATCTCATGATGATAGATTACGAAGGAGGAAGACTATACATACCACTTCAGAACGTTAACAAAATCCAGAAATACCATTCAGAAGAAGGATTTGTACCGAAGATTGACAGGCTCGGAGGAAAAACCTGGCAAAGGACAAGAGAGAAGGCCAGAAAAAAGATATTGGATATGGCGGAGAAGCTGATTGCACTTTATGCAGAAAGAGAAGTCTATAAGGGTTTTTCTTTCAGTCCTGATACCGAGCTGCATGCTGAATTTGACAGCTTCTTCTCTTATGAAGAGACAGCCGACCAGATAAAAGCGGTAGAAGATATTAAAAGGGATATGGAATCAGAAAAGCCAATGGACAGGCTTATCTGTGGTGATGTTGGATATGGCAAAACAGAGGTTGCGATAAAAGCAGCATTCAAGGCAGCATATGACGGCAGGCAGGTAGCATTACTTGTTCCCACTACAATACTCTGTGAGCAGCATTACAGGACATTCAAGACAAGATTTTCAGCATTCCCTATCAGGACTGATTATTTAAGCAGGTTTAAATCAAGGGAAGCTCAGAAAGAAACGGTCAAGGCGCTATCAAACGGTGATATCGATATAATCATAGGAACACACAGCCTTCTTGGCAAAGATATAATCTTTTATAACCTCGGTCTCCTAATCATTGACGAGGAACACAGATTTGGTGTCAGGCAGAAAGAAAAAATAAAAGAACTTAAAAAGGGCGTTGATGTTTTAACACTCAGCGCAACGCCTATCCCGAGAACATTCTCAATGGCACTTTCAGACATAAGGGATATGAGTACAATTGAAACACCGCCGGAAGAAAGACTATCTGTCAAAAGCGTTGTCTCTATATTCGATGAGGAACTTATAAAGAAAGTAATAATAAAAGAGCTTGAAAGAAATGGTCAGGTATTTTTTGTAAATAATCGGATAAAGGATATTTATAATATCGCAGATTATCTTGCGAGACTATTGCCTTCAGCAAAAATAGCTGTTGCTCATGGACAGATGGCTGAAAAAGAACTTGAAACAGCCATGCTTGAATTTTATGAGCGCAAAATTGACATTCTTGTATCCACAGCTATTATTGGTTCGGGACTCGACATACCAACAGCTAATACCATTATTATTAACAGGGCAGACATGATGGGGCTCGCTGATTTATATCAACTCAGGGGGCGTGTAGGTAGAGGTAATATTCGGGCATATTCTTACTTTCTCATACCCGGGGAGGATATCATAACAGAAGAGGCTAAAATGAGGTTGCAGGCAATACAGGAGATGAGCTATCTCGGAGCCGGTTTCAGGCTTGCCCTTAAAGACCTTGAAATCAGGGGAGCAGGCAACCTCCTTGGCGCTGAACAATCCGGACACATCCACGCAGTCGGCTTTGATCTATACATGGAGATGCTGGAAAAGGCGGTGGCAGAGTTAAAAGGCATAAAGATAGAAGAGGAGTTTGAACCTTCAATCAGTCTCCGGGTAAATGCATTCATACCTGAAGAATATATCGATGATATAACACTCAGGCTAAGCATATACAGAAGGATCGCGTCGTCCAAGACACTCGAAGACATAAAAGCTCTGGAGTTAGAGATAGAGGACAGGTTTGGTAAGATACCAGATGCAGCTAAACACATACTGGATGTAATGAGGTTAAAGATACTGGCAAAAAAGCTCTTTGTTACAAAAATTCAAGATATATTTGGGAGTATACGTGTAACTTTCTCTCATGATACAAAGGTTCTGCCTCAGGATATCTTTGATCTCCAAAAGAAAAGAGATGGAAAGATCAAGTTCTTACCTGATGGTTTTGAGATCAACATGGGTAGATCTGTATGGGAAAATGTCTATGAAGAAATCTTTTATCTCTTTACTTGCCTGACAAATTCTGATAACTTTAATGAGGAGATTTAAGAGATGAAGATCAGATTTATTCTTATTTTCGTTATATTATTTTTTACCTCATGTGCATCCACTGCTACACCAGAGGAGATTCAAAAAGCAACTGCCCATTATCAGATGGGGCTCTCTTATTATAATGGGGATAAGCCCCAGATGGCTTATATCGAGTTCCAGAAGGCACTTGAGCTTAATCCATATGATAAAAAAGTTCTGAATGCGATTGGAATAATCCATCTTTTGAATTTTGAAGACATCCAAACAGCTGTTGGATACTTTGGAAAAGCAATACAAATAGATCCGAATTTTGCAGAAGCTTACAATAATATGGGGGTTGCATACGAAAAAGCTGGTATGCTTGACGAGGCAATAGACTATTTTATAACCGCATCTTCTAACCCCATGTATCAGTCTCCTGAAAAAGCATATGACAATCTTGGCCGGGCATATTACAGGCTTGGCCTCTATGATGACTCCATTGATGCTTATAAAGCAGCGATACGACGGGTGAATAACTTTTACCCTTCATATTACGGGCTTGCGCTCTGTTACAATGCAAAGGGCCAATATGGCGACGCAGCCACTGCAATCACCCGTGCAGTAGAACTCGATCCACTTTATAAAGGTAACAAGGATAAAGCGACAGAAGACCTATTAAATAGAAAAATAATCGCAAAAGGCAAAGAAGAAAAAGACATCGCCGATTATCTTGATATCCTGAAATACTGAACGAACCTTTCCATCTAAAAGACAAGTTGATATGTTAATTCACACCATCCGGATTGTGAAGACCTTGCGGCAGAGACCGCAGGGCGTCTAAAATTGAATATTTGTTTTCAGTGTCATTCCCGCTTGTCGGGTTGCCTCAGCGACTCGCCGAGGAGAGAATCCTTTCGATTGTTCGGGATCGCAAGAAAGATTCTGGACTGATCCTTGACAAGCAAGGACAAGAGCCAGAATGACAGAAATAAGGAACTGCGGCAGAAACCGCATGGTGTAATATTTATTAAATTTATTTGTTCAACATAGTGTTAGATATTACTGATACGTCACATTATGTTTCGATTAATTTTTTACATAGAAAGGGTTACTTTAAAAGTTTTTTGCCCATGTTGCCATCTTCCTGAGAGGCACGCTTGAAAAACACTTACAGAACCTGTATATTTCAATCAATAATTGATACATAAAGAAGATATAACATGGAATTCCATCTTTATTACCGTGGCAAACTGAAAGGGAACGGAAGCGTTCAAGACAAACATGACATTAGAAGGTATCTGCACTGTCAACTCAAGGTTTTATGGAAACAAAAGCCTCTTACTGATTATAAAAAAATGCTCGACAGAAGCTATTTGCCCGATGATCAGCCTTTCTTGAGAAATGTTGCTGGACATACTTTTGTCCCCTTGGTAAATGAAAAAGTTAATCTTATCACAGATATCAGCATCACAATGTTGCGCCCTGAAGAGCCTGGGGCAATAGTTACTAAATCGGGTGATATTGATAATAGACTAAAAACTCTTTTCGATGCTCTTCGAATTCCAAAAAATAAGTCTGAACTCCCAAACAAAATTTCATTCTCTAAAGATGAAACTCCATTTTTTTGTTTACTCGAAGACGACAATCTAATTGCAAACTTATCTATAAAGACAGATAGATTATTGGAGCTCGTAGAAAGCAAATTAGAAGTGGTATTGTTAATTCATGTGTCTACAAAGACAACAAGACCAACAATGGACTACTTTGCTTTGGGTATTTGAGTAACAGGACTTGATAGCACAACAAATCACCACTTACAAGTCGCTCCCAGTGAGCGCAGGCGTTATGTGAATATTTTTATAAATCCTCATTAGTTCATGACGCTTGAATTTGTTTGTTCGTAAGTGTTATGCGCATCCCATGAAAAGGATGCGCCTTTCACATTTGATGAAGAAAGCAGCAAAATACCTGCAACCATCTGACAGGTCAAATCCTGGCTATGTTCGAAGAAATCCTCTCAAAGATAGCGTTAAGTCCTAAAAACCAATAGTGATCTTGTAAGCATTCCGCAGCTTATTAACCCGAATAATGCAATTGAATAATGCAGATGTTGAGAAGAAATTAATTTTTCGATACCTTAGTGTACCTTTAACTAATGGTATAACTAATATTTTTATCCATAAAACAAATAAAAATAATTTCGATACCTCATCGAGTTAAATAAATTTATGAGCAATGTCTGCATTATTCGGGTTAATCTGAACTTCTAAACCGGCAATTTTATTTCAGCCCCAGCACATCCTGCATATCATACAATCCTGCGGGTTTCCCTACCACCCACTTAGCCGCTCTTAAAGCCCCCCTTGCAAATGTATCCCTGCTTGACACTTTATGGGTAACTTCAATCCTTTCTCCAAGGCCTCCAAACATTACTGTATGTTCTCCTACTATGTCACCTGCCCGTATGGTCTGAATTCCGATTTCTTTCTGTGTCCTTTCGCCGATTATTCCCTTTCTCGCATATACTGCAACCTTATCAAGATCCCTTTTCAGCGCATCTGCAATAACCTGTGCCATCTTCAGTGCAGTTCCACTCGGAGCATCTTTTTTCATTTTATGGTGTGCCTCGATAATCTCGACGTCGTAAGCGTCACCAAGTACTCTTGCAATATCCTGTAATACCTTCAAAAGAAGGTTTACACCCATGCTCATATTGGATGCCATTACACACGGGATTTTCTTAGTAAGCTTGGCGACTTCCTTTAAATCATCCTTTGTAAAACCAGTTGTTCCGATAACCATGGCTTTACCTTTAGATGATGCAATTTTCAGATGTTCTTTCGATGCCTCGACTGTAGTAAAAGAAATAACTAAATCAACATTGTCGATAATTGATTCGAGACTGTCTGCCAGTTTTATTCCTGTATCTCCAATGCCTACTATCCCCCCTATGTCTTTGCCTATATCTTTATGTCCCTTTCTCTCAAAAGCTCCTGCTAATTGCAGTTCTTTATGTTCTTTTGAGAGAGCAGTAATCCTGCTTCCCATCCTGCCTGCTGCACCTGCAACTGCTATCCTGATCATAACCCCTCCTGTCCCTTTTCCCCTTACTAACCGGGGATTTGTAATAAGTTAAATGTTGTAAACTTTTTGGAGCAGGCAGATGTGCTAAAAAAGGCCTGCCAGTTCTCCTCAGCGAATTAGACTAACACAAATAAGTTACCACTAACAACATGTCACTCTCCCTCTATTTCCTCTTGCCCTTCTTTTTCCCCTTCAACCTTAACAGGAATTTTATATTCTTCTGATACCCATTTTCCGAGATCAACAAGCTTGCATCTCTCGGAACAAAATGGCCTCCAGGGATTTTCCTCCCATGTTGTTTTACTCCTGCAAATCGGACATATGATCTTCACTTTAAATGCCTTTAATTATCTGATTTTTAATAATCTCACCTGCCCCACTTTTCGGTTGCGAGTTGCACCGACTTTAAAAAAGAGATGGATGCAGGGGGTTTACTAATTTCATTTGTTCACATTCTGTATCTTTTTATCACCTTTTTTCAAGTTTTTAATCAGCAGATCCGAGACAATACCGTTAACAGTTCCGGTAACCGAGCCTAAAAAAATAATTATAGGGCTAATCAAAAGTATTGCTTCAATCCTCTGTATAAATAAAAGGTATGCAAGAATTAACTGGGCAATATTATGGAACAATGCACCAATAAGGCTCAGACCTATAATGCTGAACAACCTTGGTGTTATGGACAGTACAATGCCCATGGCAAGAGTGCTTGTAACACCTCCTCCGAGGCTCAAAATAAAAGCAGGCCCCAGAAACGTACCTGTGAACAACGACGAAAGGATAACCCGTATTAAAGTGACTGTTATTGCAACACGGATGCCGTAGAGAACCAGTGCTGTGAGGGTAATAATATTCGCAAGTCCAAGTCTCAGCCACGGGACCGGTGTCGGGAACAGACTCTCAAAACCGTGAAGAGCCAATGCATAGGCAGAGAGCAGGGCTATCCGGTATTTATCCTGTAATTGCATCAACTATCTTGTTTGATTCATCTTCGTGATTGCTTATAGTTACAACAACCCTGTTTGGGATGCATACTATTGCTCCGCTTTCTATCCATCCCTGCCTGATACACAGTTTGTTATGGCATGGAGATTCCGTTACCCGTACCCTTTGATCTTTTATCTCAATAACAGTAACGCCCTCAGGACCTTCGACTGAAACAGTCCTGTCTTTGTCTTTTGGCAGTATATAAACAGGATGCCCATTAACTTCTATCATCACTCTTTTAGCTTCGGGTAGTAATTCTTTGACAAATACGATTCCTGACAAAGACACCAGTATGAGTAAAGCCAAAAGAATTTTGTCAGCTATTGTTGTACTTTTAAGAACGCTGTTTAAACTCAACCTTTCCTCTGATGCCTTGTGTCGTATAAACCTTACCCTGATTATCTACTATCAACCCTTCAAATCCCATCTTTTCGAGAACTTTCATACCTTTCTCATGACCAAGAATGAAAACCCCTGTTGCGAATGCATCTGCGGAAACACCTTCTTTTGCTATAACACTTACACCCTGACACCTCCCGGCAGGATAGCCGGTCTTCGGAGAAAGCAGATGGTGGTATCTTTTACCATTGAATATGAAAAAGCGCTGATAGTCTCCGGAAGTTGATATAGCCATGTCGCTCAACTCTACAATTGTCATGACATCATCTTCTTTCCCTTCCGCTCTTGGGTTTCTTATACCGATCTGCCATGGCCTTTTATCAGGTTTAAGTCCGAATGCCTTGATATCTCCTGCAATAGAAACAAGTCCCGATCTTATCCCGTTTTTTTCCAACGTCTCTTCTGCCTTATCCGCAGCATATCCTTTTGCTATGCCACCGAGGTCAATAAGCATCCCTTTTTTTCTTAAAAATGCAGTAGATTTTTTCTTGTTAATAATCAAGTCTTTGTAGTTTACTAAAGGCAATTTTTCTTTTATTTCAATCTCTTCAGGTTTTATATTTTTATAAAAATCATAAAGTGCTGAAACAGGACCAATAGTCACATCAAATTCCGCATCAGTATTTTTCGAGACAAAAAGTGCTTTATCCAGAATATTCAAGATGTCAGTTGATATCTTTACCTCAGAAATACCGGCATTCCTGTTGATCTGGTTCAATTCACTATTTTCAGAAAAAAAATTTGTCAGCTTTTCAAGTCTTTCTATCTCGTAAAATGCAGCATCTATCGCTTTTTCTGCCTCAGCTTTTGAATCAGAAACAGCAGTTATAGAAACAAAAGTGTCCATCACAATTTTACTTTTTCTATAGATCTTTTCTTTATGGGACGTACAGGAATATAGAAAAAAAACCAGTAAACAGTATGCAGTAAGAAACAAAAGATAATGCACGGAATGTATAATGTAATGAAATTTGTTAATTTCGATTTTCGGTTTTCGGTTTTCGGTTATTTTTATCATGCTACTCTCGCATGTTTTAGCCTTGATAATTTATTTCTTAAGAATTTACCCGTATAGGAATCAGGGTTCATACTGACCTCTTCCGGTGAACCTTCTGCAATAACCATACCCCCGTCATCTCCCCCTTCAGGTCCAAGGTCTACAATATAGTCTGACGATTTTATCACATCCAGATTGTGCTCTATTACAATAACAGTATTTCCCGAATCTACCAGGCTGTTAATCACATTAAGCAGTCTCTGGATATCAACAAAATGGAGCCCTGTCGTTGGTTCATCAAGCAGATAGAGTGTGCTACCCGTTGACTTTTTACCAAGTTCTTTTGATAGTCTCACCCTCTGTGCCTCACCACCTGAAAGTGTTGAAGCCGGTTGTCCCAACTGTAAATAACCCAGCCCTACGTCTTCGAGCACTTCCAGTCTTTGTCTAACATAATGGATTGAAGAGAAAAATTGAAGTGCTTCGGTCACTGTCATCTCAAGCACATCCGAGATGTTCTTCCCTCTATATTTTATATCGAGAGTTTCTTTATTGTATCTTTTTCCCTTACAAATATCACAGGCTATATATACATCCGGCAGGAAATGCATCCCCACCTTGATCAGTCCGTCTCCGCGGCATGATTCACACCTCCCGCCTGTGAGGTTGAAACTGAACCTGGAAGGCGCATATCCCCTTATTCTTGAATCGTGAACCTGTGCAAACAGTTCCCTGATGTATGTAAACACACCAGTATAAGTTGCAGGATTGGATCTTGGTGTCTTTCCTAATGGTGATTGATCAACAAATATTGCACGGTCTATCTTTTCTATTCCTTTAATTTCTTTATGTCTTCCGGGTATTAATCTGCTCCGATATAACTTCCTGCATAATGCTTTGTATAGTATCTCAAGAACAAGAGTGCTTTTGCCTGAACCCGAAACACCCGTAACGCACGTAAAGGTTCCAGTGGGAATATTAACATCAATATCCTTAAGATTAAACTCCTGTGCCCCTACTACAGTTATAAAATCTTTAGGCTTTCTTCTCGCAAAAGGCAAATCTATTGACACCGCTCCACTGAGATATCTCCCGGTTACAGATTTTTCGTTCACCTCGATTTCTTCAGGTTTTCCAGAAGCAACAATCCAGCCACCTTTGAGACCCGCACCCGGTCCCATATCTATAATATGGTCAGCAAATCTTATTGTATCCTCATCATGTTCAACAATAATAATGGCATTGCCGGCAGCCCTTATTGATGAAAGGCTTTCCA
>Ga0154657_1013_pt3 | contig 18224 bp, 17 predicted proteins | sample Rifle2008BG13ft_FD_116086 | JGI IMG/M metagenome (GOLD analysis project Ga0154657, IMG submission 116086) | Nitrospirae bacterium RBG_13_39_12 | reverse complement strand
ACTACGATTAAATTTATTTTTAGCCAGGGGCTAAGACCGGCAAAATAAAAAATGTCAATTTTTTGCTCGTTACCTTTACCTATTATTGTGTATAAGAATATTCATTCTGAGCAATAAAGTCAACAGAAAAAAAGGAAACTCCAGTGATACAAAGCTTGACAATTTGTTAATATTGTTTATAAAATGTTTTCCAAAAAGGGGTGATATTATGAAGAAGGCTGGTTTATTTTTACTGCTTACCCTGAGCATCTTACTCGCAGGGAGTAATGTGGATGCGAACGGAATTGACTATTGTTATGGATATCTGGTTGAAATAAGTGACAACTATTCTCAAGAACCATGGTATGATTGCTGGTCGGCATGTTTTGGAGAAGAGAATATACTTTGTGGCTTTTATGGGCAGGTTTGCATGGTGCTGGAATTTAATCATCTCGGTGAAGGCAATAAATGGCTGGCTTTGGGTCTTGAGTATCCCATAATGTTTAGCGGCAGAGGAGACGGTAAACGTATTCTTGGCGAAGGTATAGCGACAGCCGTGGGTGGGCTTTATACCTACAAGGAGACTAACGGTATTCCTGACGTTTATATCTATAGGGTTAACGGTATTCGTGACGATGAATGTTTATACCCCCAAGATGAGTAAATGACTACAGCGTGCAGGGCAAGACTATATCCTGCCCTGCACAACTTAATATTTGAAGGTTTCTGTTGCCGTCTGAATAATCATACTACAAGAAATCAGTGTCACCCATGGTGTAAAAGAAATGTCCTTTCATGTCATCTTTTGTCAATGTTCTCTCATGCGTTGTGCGCGGGATGGAAGTTATAGCTGTTTTTGTAGATAGCCCATTTTCGATAAAGGCTTTTTCCATGAAAGGCGGAGACCAGAGGACCATTGTTTTTATTCCTATGGAATGGATATAATTTTCCAATTTTTTGACAAGTGGTTTAAGCGATCCTTTAGAAAAAACAAAATCCATGATTAATGCCCGGGTTTCCTCTCTTTTCAGTACTGCAATGGCAACGAGTTGGTTGCCCATGCGTTTTTTGAGCCCCAGCAGTTCGTAGCTGAAGACAGGGTGATTTTTATATCTCCATGTCAGGTACTTCCTGTCCCTGACAACAGCGAGTGTGAAATTATTTTTGCAGGATTCCCATAAATGGTCGATCATGATGTCTGAATAATCAAGATGAAAAAGTTTATATTTGTATCGTGTCACATCATTATGAAATGCAACTTTTTTATACGCTTCCAGTACGTCTTCAACCTTTTCATATATCCGTAAACTCAAAGCAGGCTTCAAAAGGGTTTCCCTGTTCGGAAAACCATAGCCCAGTATAAGGCCGTCCTTTAATCCTTCAGGAGGAGGGAGATAGGATAGCTCTTTAAGTGTCTTAAGCCCCCTGAATTTTGGATGTATCATCACATCGCAAATAACAAGGCCACCGGCAGGGTTGCCTTTGTATATCATATGGAGACACAGGCTGCCATAATGGCCAACTATCCCCATGTCTTTATGTACAGCTACTGAAGAATAGTTTTTTTGGGGATAGCTTTCTACATACTTCCATCTCCATTCATCAAGAGTCATTTCTCGCCCGAATATCTCTTTAAATAGCCGTACAATGCCGTGCTCATCTCCATTTTTATACAGGCGTATAGTCAAATCCTGCCTTGACATATTATTATCTCGCAGTGAACTCCATTAAATAATCTTTGTATTCTTTTTCCATTTTATCAATTGAAAAGTCTTCAGCCCTTTTCATTGCATTTTTAGAAAGGGTTTTTTTCAGACCGTCGTCAGTAATTATTGATAGGCACTTTTCTGCCATTTTTTCATAGTCTTTTACAGATACAAGGAATCCGTTTTCACCATCATTAATAATTTCTTCCGGGCCGGAAGGGCAATTGGTAGAGACAACAGGAATCCCGAAGGCCATCGCCTCTACAATTACGTTGCCAAATCCTTCGTAAAAAGATGAAAGCACAAATACATCTCCCTTTGAAATATATTTAAAAGGGTTTTTCTGAAAGCCGGGCATAATAACATCCCCGTTAACACTTAGTTCAATCGATAATTTAATAATCTCTTCTTTCAACTCACCATCACCGATTATGAGTAATTTTGCCTCTGTTTTTTCCCTTATTATTTTAAATGCCTTCAGAAGAGTGACGAAATCCTTTTGGTTATTCAGTCTGCAGGCTGTTATTATCCATGGACAATCCTTTGTCAGCGAGATTTTCTCTTTTGAATATTTGAATAAGGAACCGATATCGATACCGTTATATATCTTTTTTATCTTTTTCCCGCTGACATTGAAGTTATTTACGAGGTCGTTCCTTATTCCTTCAGATGGAACGATTATGCTTTTTGCCCTGCTGAAGCAGTATTTCAAAAGCAGCTGTTCTTTTAATGTTGGACCGCGGCCTATGCTGTTAAAGTAAGCTGAGATATTACCCTCAATAGTTACTACAGAAGGTACTTTTAAGAAAAATAAATCATTTGCAAAAGTTACAAAAAGAGCACCGGTATGCATGATACCAAGAACAATGTCAGGCTTTTCATAATCTGTGATTTTCTTTATAGCCCTTGAATAAGCGAGAATATTTTTCATAGAAAATACAGAGGGATTTTTGCATCCAAAATCTTCAAAGGCATATTTTTTTACTTCAAGCTCAGAATAGAAATCGAGAATCGACGAATGTGTTATAAGAATTTTGGTAAAGATATTAAGGGAGCGCAGGAGGTTGAAGGTTTTGGTTTCTGCTCCTCCTATTGCAGAGGCAGGCAGTACAAAAAGTATTTTTGATTTATCTCTGAATGGCGGCATTTCAATGATATCAAAAGTCATTCAAGTTACATGACTATATTTATGATTTATGGTTGTCAGTTCAATCCTGTATATGTATTTTCTCTATCCCTGCTATTTGATAATTATTAAACCCTGTGGTCTCTGCCACAGTTCCAATTTTCTGTCATTCCGGCTTGTCCGGAATCTTTCCGGAAGGATTCCCGACGCGCTTTGCTTGCGGGAATGACACAAAAAATAAACATTCAAATAATGGACGCCCTGCGGTCTCTGCCACAGGGTTCTTCACATTTCTTTCGTGCTCCACCAATGACTTTTGACGGAATGATATAGAACATGAATTTCAGGTTATCCACTTATGGGGGAGATTTATGAACCCCAACTCAGGGCTTTCTTTTGCAACTGTAAAGGAAGGTGAAGGTTTTAAGTCAAAGATATGAACAAACTTATTATCCATTGTGTACACTTCTACAAAAAATGTGCCTTCTTTAATTTGCAGAGATGGGAAACAAAGTGTAACCTTTCGGTTGCCGGTGAAAGCATCATGATCCTTTGTGCCTATACCGATTATATCTATACCATCAATTCTTTTTAGAATTACCCCGACCCTGTAAGGTATGGAATTATCAGAGGTCTCAATGGATATCTCGATATTCAAGTTGTCACCTAATCGGGCAAGTGGAAAAGGTGTAATAACTATGTCTCTTATTAATACAAGGGGTGCTCCGGCATGATTATTAAGCGTCTGTTTTTCAATTTGGCTATCCCCTATATTTCCTTTGGTAAGTTGATATGTTTCATAAGCCTGTGTAATTTCATGGGGATGACCTTCCATCTTAATTTTGCCGTTCTTTAGCCAAATAACCTTGTTGCACAGCATGTTTATAAAGTACATCATGTGAGAGCAAAAGACTATGGTCACCCCTGACTCTTTAAGGGACATGATTTTGTCAGTGCTCTTTTTCTGGAAATACAAATCTCCTACTGACAGCGCCTCATCGACAATAAGAATATCTGGTCTCACAGAGATGGCCACTGAAAAGGCAAGCCTGACGTACATTCCGGAAGAATAAGTCTTGATAGGATAATTTATAAAATCCCCTAATTCTGAAAACTCGATTATTTCGTTTACCTTTACCTGCATCTGCTTTCTGTCTATTCCGATAAGAGACCCGTAAAAATATATATTTTCGAGTCCGGTAAATTCCGGATGAAACCCGGAACCAAGTTCTAATAGAGAAGATGACATGCCGTTTATGTTAAATTTCCCTGTTGTTGGAGACAATGTCTTTGACAGTATCTTTAAAAGTGTACTTTTACCTGCGCCGTTTTCTCCTATTATTCCGAGTGTTTCTCCTTTTTCAACGGTGAAGGAGATATTGTCTAAAGCAGTAAATTTTCTATGATAGTCTTTCTTTAAAAAGAGCTCTTTCAGTCTTGATGAAGGCTTGTCATAAAGTTTGTAAACCTTTGTTAGATTATGTGCCTCGATCGTGAGCATAATTTTACAATTTTAAAAGTTTGCTTAACCAATTTTTTTCTGACCCTGTGATAGTATTGTAATTTTTCAGAATTACAGGGTCTTTTGGGTTTATTCTCAAGCAAATTTTTAACTGTTCTTGCATGGTATCCATATCTCCGCGTATACCGTTTAAACACGCAACTAAATTGCCTATCTCATATAAATTGGTATCAACTTTAGAAAAGGGTGATATTATTGTGAAAGCTTTTTCATGTCCTGTAGAAAGATGTGCAAGTGCCTCTCTATATTTATGGTCTATTTCTTTTATTGAATATGGCTGAGGGTAAGGTTTATAGTCAGAGAAATCCCAATTGATATCAATGAAGTGTGATTTTTCACTATGAACGTCAATTGCCTGAATTTGATTGCAGTTGTTGCATCTTGACGGCCATTCGCCGCGGTCAAATGAAAGGCGTAAATCGCGGTAATAAGGGCCAAACCAGATATCCTCAAATGTGGTGCAGTTTAAATCGCCCATTATGTTTTGGTCAGGAGCACAGCATGCCTCAACTAAACCGTTATATTTAATATAGCAAGTTTTAAGCTGGGAAAAACATTGCACAGTGCCATCTGTATTTTTGTCAAGCCAGGTGTTGTTGACCGAATCCCTGGGGACAAAAGTATTTCCATCAAATGAGTCCGGATGTATAAGATTAATTCCTAATCTCTGAGCCGTTACTTTTGCCAATGAAATATGTTTATCGTAGTCTTCTCTTCTAAAGAAAATAGATTCATTTTTAAAACGGTCACGATTAAAGAAGAGCTGGAATTGAACTATAACAGTCTGTACATCAAATGATTTTGCCAGTTCAATAATATCTTTTAGTTCATGGCAATTTATACTGGAAACAGTAAATAGAAAGGATATATATGGATAGTCTATACCTCTTTCATGCCTTTTTTCTTTTAGAAGATTCAAATTCGATATCAGTTTGGAGAAATTGTTTTTGCCTCTGAAATAGCCATATGTTTTCTCGGAGGCACCGTCAATTGAAACAGCAATTGATATCTTTGGGTCAAGGAGGTTGTCTATGTGTTTGTCCAAAAGAATACCATTGGTTACAAAGGAGATATTCAGCCCGTTTATAGAAAGTGCCTTATCAAGAAGAAAAGACCATACCCTTGATATTAGGGGTTCTCCAAAATTACTCAATGATACATTCTTTATTTTTGAACCCAGTAAATGCTCGACTTTTGTGAAGTATTTAGTATCAAAGTGGCCTTTAGAAAATTCAGGAAATTGCGATTGTCCACAATGTGAACACGAGATATTGCAGAAATTGGTGGATTCCAATGATAAAGTTTGAGGGTAAGGAGTTTCAAGTAGTGTTTTATGCAGGAAGAAGCTTCTGCCCCTGATTTTTATTTCTGTAACATTATCTGATGAAATGTTCATATAGGCTTTGTCTATATGCTTACAAGACATCTGCAAATCCATTACGCAGTTTTTTAAATATATAGGAGCCTATAATAAATGCTGCTACAGAAAGCGATAAAATTACCAATATGTAAGATATTGATGGCATTTCCTTTAACAGGATAACTTTATGGTATGTAGTTACAAAATATGTCATAGGGTTAAAGTAAAAGATTATCCTGAACTTTTCCGGAATAGCTTCGATACTGTATATAATCGGGGATAAGAAAAAAGCCATCTGTAAAACCGGGAAGATAATCTGTCCTAAGTCCCTGATATATGGCAGAAGCGCAGAAAAAAGCATGCCCATACCCAATGAAAAAAATATCTGCAATAAAAGGACAGGGATGAAAAAAAATACTGTCGGACTGGCAGATGATGAAAAAGAATATACTATTAAGAAGAAGATAAAACCAACCATGTGATGAAAATAACTTGAAAGCGTTACAGTCACAGGTAAAAATACATTAGGAAAAGATATCTTTTTCACCATCTCTGCATTTTCGATTATGGAATTTGATGCCCTGCTGAGTCCTTCTGAAAATGCGAGCCAGAAGAAGAATGAAGAGAGCAGGAAGAATATATATGGCATCTTTGTATTTGCATATGGGCGGGCCTTCATAATGCCAGAGAAGACAAACCAGAAAAGCAGAATCTGTATAAGGGGCATCAGAACGGTCCATAATATCCCTAACCCAGAGCCAGCATATTTTGCCTGTATATCTTTTTTTATGAAATAATAAAGAAGATTTAATTTATTTCTCATTTCTAAAGATTTTTATTATAAATACTATTTTATCAAATAGTAAAGTTATACCCAATAAATTAATCTTATATGTATCAGTAAGGAAACAGATTAAATCAAGTAAGTCATACCATGTTTTTTGAAATTTAGGGGGGAATGATATGTCTAAGAACAAAAATGCAGAAATATACCTGGAAACAGAAAGTTACCTACTATAAGATTAACAGTTTACTTATGGTTTTTTATTTTTTCTTTTTTAACTTTTCTTGCTGCTTTTTTAACATTTCCAGTCTTTTGTTGTTGGAAGACGACGGGGCATTCGGTGCAGGTTCTTTAACAGGAAGTTCCCCTGCGCTTCTGAGCTTGGCATGTGCTGAGTCGGTTATATTTACTTCTATTTTTTCATCCCCCCTGACCATTAAGACCCTATCGTGGTATATTTCAGAAAGGGTAAAACCACTAAGAGTGTTTCCTTGATGAAGAGCCAGTTGTCTTTTCCCCCTTCCTATTGTGCTGCGAGGTGCTTTGAAATCCTCGATGTAAGCCAGACGCAAATTATCTGTTATCAATGTCCCGTAGAGCACAAATTCCGGCTTGGGTAAAGGTTGTTCGTCCTTTCTATCAACGGGTATTTTCCTTTCCGGGTGAAAAGGATTTTCTTCAGCTATTATTATATAGTCCGATGGAGATTGAATGTGGCTCTCAGCAGGTGGTCCGTCTTTATCGATAGTAATTTTCTTGCCCGCAGGCAGAGTATATTTAATATTGATATTAAGCAAGGGAAGAATAGTGTAGTTAGCCAGTAAGATAATGACTGCAATTAGTATTATGTTAAGCAGATTAATATTTCTTAAAGTGTATTTTAAATTAAGCATTCCATTATTTTGGCTGTTGCAGCACGCTTATATAATTTTAACATAAAGTTTACACGAGTTTCTTTTTTTCTGTCCATTAAATAAATCTTATTTATGAAAAAAAATCTAATAACTTTGTTCTAATGCAGCATAAAACATGTAAAATATTTATTTGGAGATTATAGGGTATAACATTTTATTGTTCGGCAGTAAGAAGAATATAATTTGCAAACATCATTTCACACTGGTTATAGCAGAAATGTCTAATTTTACCATAAGTTCACGCGGGTCCCTGAAGTTTCTTACCCTTGTATCAAGTTGTTTTACGGTAAGATACGGGGTGCGTGTCTCAATGGAGTAAAGGATATCACTCAGTGCCCCTGGATCGGGCAAAACGGTATCGATACTTACATTTATAACTCTGAAATTGCCAAGGTCATCTGGCTTCCCAACTCTTTCGCTGGATATTGTTCCACCTCTTTCTGTTACGATGTTTTTAATAAGGTCTTGAAGTGAAGCTGCTATAAGGGAAAGAGTCTCGCCTTCTGCAAGTTTTGAATTGTCAGCCTTTCTCATATCTTTTAACAGTGCGAGCTTTTTTTCTAGTAAAGGTTTTTCTGATATAAGGGTTATATACTTTTCAAGAGTCGTTGTCTTCATAGCCTGGCTTTCCTTAATCGAGGCGGTATCGTTCTGAATCTTTATGTAAACATACTGATACATAATGAACCCGAAAAGAAGGATCATTACAGGTATGGTGAATAGCAATGTCTTATTTTTATTCATTTTTAAGATCCTCTCCCTCATCTTTCTTAATACCCTCTATTTCTACCTTTATATTAAATCTATCGGAATTCATCCTTGCATCCCTGAAAGTAGGAGATGAAAACTCAGCCTTTTTAAAATATTTTGATGTTTCAAGTTTCGGCAGTAGCGTTGAGGCTGAGCTTGCATAACCTTCAATATTAACTGTTGGGCCCTCAATTCTTACCCTTGTAAGCCAAGCGTTTTTCGGAAGGATTGTTGAGAGTTCTTTTAGTATATCAAGTGTCAAAGGACTGTTTTTCTTGAAATTATCTATTGCAGAAATCTCATTGCTCAGAGCGTCTATTTCTTTTTTCAGCATCTCGACTTTTTTGATATCATCCCTTCTCAGCATTATCTGACGGTCAATCTCCTGGAGCTTCTTCCCCTCTATTTTAAGGGGAGCAATTATATAAAGAACCCACATGCATATGATCAAAAGCATGAGAATTATTGTTAGAGTATAGGGAGTAGCCGGTGCATCATAATGACCTTTTGTAAGTAAATTCAGACTGTTAGACTTCGGCCAGAGCGATTCTAAGACCCCTCCGATAGCAGCATATGGGATTTCCTCCTGCGAACCTGAAACACTGAACTTTATATCTGTTTCATTCAGTATCCTGACAGGCAAGTTCAACTGCGTTTTCAACAGTTCCTTTAAAGATGGACTCTTGTCTTTTAAAAGAAGCATAATATCTGTTAACTTGCTCATATTTTTAGGAGTTAAAATTGGTTCGATACATGCAATAACAGTATCTGCTTTTGATTTATCATCACCTGCAGTGAAGCTGCCTGAAAAGGCGTTAGTTATATTACCATTAAGGAATAATGCACCTTCATATTTATTTTCATCTAACTCTATATAGATAAAGCTTTTTTCTTTATCTATATAATTACATAGTGTTACTACGCCTGAAAGATTAACAGTTACCCTGTTTATACTGATACCCATTTCTATGAGTGCATCAATATAAGGTTTTACCAAATCAGCTTTTGCTGCTAATATTAGGATAGAAAGTTTGCCATCGATTTCACTCAGAACTTTAAAGTCGTAAAATGCGTCTTCAGAACTGAAAGGAGTTAGTCTGTCAAGCTCATATGAGATAACATCTGAAAGGTTTTCTTTAACGGTTGCAGGAAATTCTGCAGTCTTAACAATAACCCACGCCTTTGGAATGCTCAATGTTATATCTGCACCTGCTGCTTTAAAATCATTCATGGCTAAAGCTAAGGAGGTAGCTAGACTTTCTGGTTGTGGATATGTGTTTTCTTCAAAGAAATATTCTCTGACCTTTTTGATTTTTATATGTGACAGGAATCTTGAGCCATAAGCTACAGAAAGGGTGCCTTTATCAAGGGAAACTGATAAGCTTTTTTTGGCTGAGATTATCTCGGCTGTTGGATTAAAAGTTAGAATTTTCCATACAGGTTCCCACACAGAGCTCTTCAGTTTTGTTACTGAACCTGAGGTAATTGATGCTAACTTATTAATTGCTATTTTCAATGCTGATATTTATGCTTACCGGGCTCTTATAATAGAGATAGGCATATGTATTATTACCGGTAATAGTAACTGTTGCCCTGATAGCATACCCTCCTTTTTCACTGCCTTTATGCCCAACAGATTCAATGGTAAACGTGTTAGAACCCCCTGTTTTAATATATGGAGCGATTAGATTATTTGCATCTCCCGGGATCCCGATTTCCTGCAGATTGGTTATCTCTTTTGTATTCCTGTATTCTATAATTGTGTCAGCAAATTCAGGAGTTATTCCCGGAATTGACGTAAGAACCTCTTTTGGTGCTGCATTAATATTAATTTGGCTTGTCTTTGAATTTATTGTCAAAAAATTAATTATACCTTTTTTCTTACCGTCACCATAGAGAATCTCCGGGGTCATCCCTTTAACCAACAGAAGCTCCTCCAATGTATCAAAATTGGCATCCTTTGCCTTATAAGGATTCGGAAGAGACATATAATAATCGCTTTCTGCTCCATGGAGCCTGTGAAGGTCGTCCGGATCCCTCCAGTCCATTATGGAGTCCACAATTGTGTCAGCCTCTTCTTGCTGGGCACCTGAATTCAAAAAGAGATTTTTTAATAGTACATCAGATATTGTATTTATGTCTACCTTTCCTGATTCGTCAATGATACTCACGGTGTATTGTAAATTTCCAGTCTGGATACTATAGGGGCTGCTGTCGGTTTTCCAAACCTCAGTTCCTTCCAGTAAAACAGTCTGGTTATTGTATAATCTTTTGTAGAAGATCTCCATTATCCCTCTTTCAATCCCGGCTTCAGCTACAAATTTCTTTTCCAATCCTTCTTTAAAAGATAATGCGGAAAGCGTCTCAGTCCTTGCCATTAATGAAAACGAAAGGACAATGACCATTAGAACTGTCAGCACCCATAGTACCAGTAGAAGGGCGATTCCCTTCTCGGATAAGGTAGAGGTTATAAGTCTATTAATTTTCATTCTTCTTCATCAGGGGGGTTGAGTTTAGATTTACGTAAAGATGTTTGCGTCATTACTCCCGTAGTTCTTAACGGGATAACCAAAAAAAGGTCGCGCGCTTCTTTAACGAGATGGAGTTTTATCTTTTCAGGGATATTAACATCATCTGTCCATTCGTTTACCCATTCACCCTCTTCTTCTGCAGGGTCTTTATAAAAATATTCAAAATAAATATTTTCAAAGGTATCAAAGAGTTTTGTGCTCCTTTCGCCCTCTAACCCTATAATCTTTTCTGTTGCATATAAAATCTGTTTTCCATTCTCTCCAGCCTCGACTTTATAAGTAGCTGTCACATAACCTTTTTCTCCTCCCCAGATAGAATAGTTTGTAGTAAACTGCATAAATTCTTTCTCACCTTTGAAATAATATTTTTTATTACTATCTTCATCAATATAAGTTAACGGGATTTCGGATTGAATCTGGGAATCTATGATATTTAGTGAAGTCCGTATTCTCTCAAGGGACTCAATCCTCTCTTCTCCTGAGGCTACCGAACGGGATCCAAGTCTCATAGCACCTGCTATAATTAGAACAATTATACCTATAATTGCAATGGAAATAGTCAGTTCAAGAAGGGTGAATCCATCTTGGGAGTCATAGACTGCCAGTTGTCGGTTGCAGTTTAAAAATTCTTTTTGTTTTAAGTGTTTTTTTTGATAATTTAGTTTATAACCTTCTGCTGATAAAGAGTGTAAAGCTAATATACCGGTCCGCAGTTTTATAATTTTAGAAAATAGACGTTTCATAAAGTATCTCATACTTCTTTGTTTACAACTTTCATTGTTCTCAATGTTATAGACTTATCTTTTATCCCCTTTGTCCAGTGGATTGTTAGATCTATTTGTAAAAGCTTTATCTGAAGATTTTCTGTCCGTTCTTCAATGGCATCAGTTATCGAGACTTCTATCCTGTATCCGTCATCTGTTACCTCGCTCAATGATTTTTCAGAGAGACTGTCATCAGCCAATATCTCTCTCATCTTTGCCGCTGCCTTAGTGGAAGCAGATATATAATCCCCTGATGCAGATATAGCGCTTAAATTAGCAGAAAAGAGCTGTAGCACAACTGTTATCGCAATGCCTAACAATGCCATTGCTACAAGAACTTCAATTAGAGTGAATCCTTTAGAAGAATTGAGTGATACAAGAAAGCGGTGAGACAGTGGAGAATTAAAACAGTTAAATTGCCGGTTCATTTATTACCACTGATCCTACTACTGGGTCCATCTGTATATTTACTGTCTTTTTGTTGTTCCACAATACAATTGTTCCACCTTCTATACCACCGATAGCATTTAAAACGATGTGATATTTCCCATCTTGAATCTCACCTAACATTGGATCTATTACTTTAATATAAATGTCATCTGGGATGTCTTTTGATCCTATGCCTTCAATCCCATATTTTTTCGAGTCAAGGTCTATCGTGACTGTCTTGTTTTCTCCTTGAATCTGTGAAAGCGACTTAGCGTATCTGATGGTTGTTGAAATGTCTCTTGTTGTTGTATTGAACTTAGTTGAAGGAAGGATATTAGCAAAATATATTGTGGAAAGGCCGAGAATGAGCGTCATAAGGAAAATGACGGCTATCAGTTCAAGAATTGTAAAACCCTTGTTTTTCTTCATTCTCATTGTTTTAGCATAGTTTTTGTGATCCTTCTTTACAGTATCATTGCGACCCCGAACTTGTTTCGGGGGAAGCAATCTCAAGACAAAATTCCTTGCTTCGCTTGAAATCACAATAGCAGTAAAGTTATTTATAAAACAGGACATTAGGTTAAAATGGCAGTTCTGTTATGCTGAAAATAGCCATGAGCATTGAAATGATTATAAATCCGATAATCAGTCCCATACTAAGAATCATAACTGGTTCGAGAATGCTGACAAATCTTTTTATTGTTACATTCAAGCTTTTCTCATATGTGGTTGCGACCTTTATGAGCATATTATCCAGTTGTCCGGTTTCTTCTCCAACCTTGATCATGGAAAGTGCAAGTGAAGGGAATACATTAGCATCAGACAATGGTACAGCGATACCTTTACCCTCTTTTGCTCCATCTGAGACGGCGTCGATGGAAGAGGCTATCACCTGGTTAGTTATCACATCTTTTGCATTGTTTAATGCCTGGAGAAGAGGCACGCCGCTTTTTAGAAGTGTTCCCAGAGTTCTGCAGAACCTTGCGGTCTCAAGTTTTCTTATTACTTCTCCCATCATTTTGAGTTTGAAGGCGTCCCATTTGTATCTACCACTGGCAGACTTTATATGATTCTTAAATATAAGCAACCCGGTTGTTATAATCAATAATATAAACCACCAGTATGATTTTAAAGCATTGCTGATTGTAAGAAGTATTTGAGTTGATAACGGTAATGAGCCTCCAAGTTCATCGAATATCACGGAAAATTTCGGAAGTACATAGGTTAGAAGTATGATTATTGAGAGTCCGCTGGCAAAAACAAGAAAAATGGGATATATCATTACAGAAATTATGTGGTCTTTTAACTCTTTTGCGGATTCAAGAAATTCATTTAGTTTTTCGAGCACTACATCAAGAACGCCGCCTGCCTCACCTGCCCTTATCATGTTGATATAAAGCCTTGAAAACACTTTTGGATGCCTCTGTAGTGCATCAGAAAAAGAACTGCCTTCCCTTATGGATTTTAGGATGGATTGAATAATGTTCTTCATTTCCTTGCTTTCTGATATCCCGGAGAGGATATTCAGGCTTCTATCCAAAGGAAGTCCTGCACTTAAAAGTGCGGAAAGTTCAGTTGAAAATGTCAGAAGGTTGGTTTTTGAAGACCTTAAGGTAATCCTTTTGCCCATGCCTTTTTCTGGTGAGGCAACTTTTAAAGGTATGATACCTGTGTTCTTAAGTTTTTCTATAGCAGACTTTTCGTCTGATGCTTCTATAGCGCCTTCCACAATCGAGCCTTCCATTGTGGTTGCCCTATAAGAGAAAATCGGCACTAAACCTCTTGTGTTACCCTGAAAACTTCGCTAAGGGTTGTTATGCCTTTCTTAATCTTCTCGGCTCCGTCCTCAAGCAAAGTTCTCATGCCATGCTGTCTGGCTGACTCTCTTATCTGGTTTGAGTCGGCATTTTTTAGGATCAGTTTTCGTATGTCATCATCAACAAAGAGCAATTCGAATATACCATTCCTGCCGTAGTATCCTGTAAAAGAGCATTTTTCACATCCTTTTCCAAAGTAGAGTGGGATGTCAGTGCCGATTCCAATTTGTTTAAGTCCTTCCTTGTCGGCAGCAGAAGACGAGTCTAATCCTTTGCAGGATGGACAAATAATCCTAACAAGCCTCTGTGCAAGGATCCCTCTGACTGTAGAGGAAAGAAGGAAGTTCTCAACTCCCATGTCGAGAAGTCTGGTTATTGCACTGGGTGCATCATTTGTGTGTAGGGTTGAAAAGACAAGATGTCCTGTGAGGGCTGATTGTATGGCTATCTCTGCTGTCTCAAGGTCTCTAATCTCACCTATCATAATTATGTCAGGGTCTTGCCTGACGATATGTCTCAAAGTATTTGCAAAATTAAGACCTATCTGTGGTTTTACCTGTATCTGGTTTACTCCTTTGAGCTGGTATTCTACTGGATCTTCAACGGTAATAATCTTTTTATCGGGCGAATTGATCTTGTCCAGTGCACCATAGAGTGTGGTTGTCTTTCCGCTTCCTGTAGGGCCTGTAACAAGAATAATTCCGTTTGGTTTTTTGATAAGGGTATTAAAATTGGAAAGGGTTTCAGAAGGGAATCCCAGGAGGTTAAGTTCTATCACAATACCTTCTTTGTGGAGAATCCTCATTACAACACTTTCGCCATAAAGCACAGGGATTGTGGATACCCTCAGGTCTATCTCCCTTTCATCTACTTTAAGCCTTATGCGGCCGTCCTGTGGCAGTCTCCTCTCTGCAATATTAAGTTTTGACATGATTTTTATCCTTGATACAATTGCGGCCTGAAGCCTTTTAGGTGTAGATTCAATGTCGTGTAATACACCATCTATACGGTATCTGATCTTAAGTTCGTCCTCAAATGGTTCAATATGAATATCGCTTGCCCTGCTTTCAATAGCTCTTGTTATAAACAAGTTGACCAGTTTTATTATAGGTGCTTCAGATGCAAGATCTTTAAGGTGGCCTATATCTTCTTCCTCTTCTTTAATAAATTCAAAGCCTTTTTCACCTATATCTTCGATTATCCTGTTTATATTTTGTGATTCCTGCCCGTAGAATTTAGAAATATACTCTTCAAGCATTTTACTCTCACACGCGTATACTACAATATCAGCTCCTGTTGCTACCCTCAGAGCATCAATCGTGGAAGTATCTTCAGGCTTTAACATTACAACTTTTAATATGTTGTTCTTAAGGTCTAAAGGTATAATATTATTTTCTCGAATAAAACGGGATGATATAGTATTAAGTACAAGCGGTACTTTTGGCAGATCTTCTGATTTTAGAAAAGGAATGTCTTTAATCATTATTAGCTTCTAACCTCTGTTTATTTTATGATAAATTATAACATAACCATTGTATTCAATATGCTCCCTCTGTTTTCAAAACTACCCTTATTGTCTTGAAGATTATTGCTATGTCAAGCCAAAGTGACCAGTTCATAATATACCATGCATCAAGTTTTACCCTGTATTTATATCCTGTGTCGCTTCTGCCGGAGACTTGCCAGAGACCTGTTATCCCTGGTTTTGCACTGCAGATTACATGGAGATTTTCTTCAATAATAAATTTTTCCCTCGGCAGATAGGGCCTTGGGCCTACAAGGCTCATTTCTCCTTTGATAACGTTTAATATTTGCGGGAGTTCATCCAGTGAAGTCTTTCTGAGAAAACGACCCACTCTCGTTATTCTTGGGTCGTCCTTTAACTTCCAGTTATTTTGCCATTCCGTACGGATTTCTTCATTCTTGTCTAATATATCTTTAAGTTTTTCTTCAGCATCTCTATACATAGTTCTGAATTTATAGCACCTGAAAGTTTGTCTGTTCTTGCCTATCCTGTCGTGTGCATAAATAGAAGGACCGGGTGTCTCAAGGCGTATTATTATCCCGATTATTCCGATAACTGGCAGGAGGAAAGGCATTAAGATTATGCTGAGTGTAATGTCAAAGATCACCTTTATAAACCTGTTTGTTACAGATTTCAGGTTGTTCTTTATATTCATGAGAAATATCTCTTCACGGAAAAGATGCAAGAGGTCTGTATTGAGCAGTGCAATACCTTTCAGATCAGGTATGACCATGGTGTTTGCAGTATGATTTTGGATACCGGCTGTCAGCGCAGAAAGTCTTTCAGGAGGCAGGGAAGGCATTGCAATTATAGCTGTTTTAATGCCCATATTCTTTATAAACTTAGGGAACTGTGTTACCTTGCCGATAACTTTTTTGCCGTTGATGGTTTTACCTTTTTTTTGTTCATCATCATCCAGAAATCCAATTACGTCGTAACCCATATGTTTCTCTCTGAGGAGCCCTTCCATTACAAGTTTTCCTGCATTTCCTGCTCCGAGTATCAGTATCCTTTCTCTCCAGATCCCAATGACATAAAGAAGTTTTTTACCCCACAGTCGCAAAACCGGAAATACAAATATGGATGTAGCCCATAAACCCATTAAAACAAGACGCGATACCCTGTCACCCATCTTCCCGAGTGTTACTATAGCCATCAATGTAATACTCGCAAGTGAAATCGCTTTTATTATATCTCTCGTCTCGTCCCAGAAAGGCAGGTTACTGTCATAAAGGGCCTCGTAAAATATAAAAAATGTAAAGATTACAGGAATCCACCATAATGATATAAAATGGATATAGGAAAATTTGAAAAATGGCAGATGGGTTGTAAAGGACGGCAAGACCTCTGCTCTGAATGTCCATGCTATTAGGAGAGATATATAAAGGGCAAAGAGATCAATGATTATCAAACAGAACACCTGAAGTAACCTTCTTATAAGCTTAATTATTTCTATCATCCTTTAATTAGCCCCATTTTGTACCCTGCATATTTTGTCACAGATTCCAGAAATATGTAAGGTATCCAGAGGTAGTCGTGCCGTTTAAGAACAAAACTTATTTGTTTTTTCACCAGCCTGATTCCTTCGTCTTCCGGCCTTGTATAATCTAGAATCCATCTGTTGTTCTTAAGCGATGAGCCGATATTGTAATAACGCCTGAATTGCTGAAACAGCGAATAATTATGGGAATGGATAACTTTTGCCTCGGGTATATAAGCTATTTTATATCCATTTATGATCAATTTTGCTGCCATTAACATATCTTCATTTGCACTTATATCTTCAGGAAACTTTCCAACCTTTAAAAATAAATCTTTTTTAATGGCTGAGCAGACATTACTGAAAAAGAATGTCTTAATTCCGTACTCCTTAATTTTATCAATTCCTTTAATTGATTCCTTTTCAGGGTAATTAAACTGCCTTGCAAATGTCTCAAGCGGTGATGCGGTAGCCTTCGGAACGTGTTTACCAAAAGTTGCTGCAATGTCAGGTATCTTCAAAGGGGTTGTAAGTTTCCGTAGAAGTGTATATTCCAGAGGCAGCGCATCCTGCGTCATAAAAATAAGTATATCACCTTTTGCTTCCGTAGCTGCTATATTTCTTGTCCTCCCGTGGTTGAATGTGTGTCTCGGGATCACAAGCGTCTTTGCCCCAAATCTCCTGGCTATATTTACGGTATTGTCTTCTGATGAAGAGTCTATAATTATTAGCTCAAAGTATTTTGTGTCCTGCGACTGGAGCATTGAAAGAAGTTTCTCCATGTATATACTGGCATTTAGTGTAGGTATTATAATAGAGAGCCTCATGGGATTTTATTGTAGCATATAGGGTTAGGAACTATTAATTATATCCCAACTGCCTTTTTAAAAACCACCTGGTTATAATGCACAAAAAAACAATTATTGAAATTCACAGGTTACAAATTAACAACGAAAAGTGTAATATAAAAGGAGCCTGGTTTCTGTTATATATAAACAGATATATAAACAAAATTTCAAAACAACAGAAAAGTGTTCTGGTGAAAAAGGACGAGAAACCATTTATAGAAATTTTTGCTGATGGTGCTTGCAGTGGTAATCCGGGTGTTGGAGGTTACGGTGTTATTTTAAGGTACAACGCCCGTGAAAAAGAACTCTCTGGTTGTATAACGATGACTACAAATAACCGTATGGAGCTAACAGCTGTGATTAAAGCACTTGAGGCCCTGAAGAAACCGTGCAAGGCTAGAGTGTTTACTGATTCAAATTATATTGTTCGTGGTATGACGGTCTGGGTCTTTAAATGGATTAAAAACAACTGGAGGAACAGCCAGAAAAAAAATGTTATAAACAAAGACCTCTGGGAGAGACTGCTTAATCTGGCAAATCTTCATGATATTAGCTGGGAGTGGATCAAAGGACATGATAATCATACCGAGAATGAAAGATGTGATAAACTTGCAAAAGCTGCAATTAAAAGGTGCAAGAAAAAGGTTTCAAGGTTGGATCGGATAAATAGCTCCGAAATCGGCTCTCAA